>Ga0256841_1003709_pt1 | contig 11290 bp, 7 predicted proteins | sample 356308metaG_FD_185971 | JGI IMG/M metagenome (GOLD analysis project Ga0256841, IMG submission 185971) | Hydrothermal vent microbial communities from Mid Atlantic Ridge, Atlantic Ocean - 356-308 | ecosystem: Environmental > Aquatic > Marine > Hydrothermal vents | place: Atlantic Ocean: Mid...
CTTTTGTCCCCCATAAATTTAATTAAACTTAATTACCTGATAATACACAACACAACTGAACAATAATAATGATAAATTTTACTCACAACAAGTCAAAAACTAAAATTTCAACATCAAGATAAAAACTAATTCAACAAAATAAAACCAATCACAAAATTGTCGCCGAGTTTTTCCAAAAGACAGAAAAACCAGTCATCACAAAACTACCACCTCAACGACAAATTAATTATACATAAAGTATTTTATGTTTGCAAAATACTCCATAAATTTATTCCGCAATAAAAAATATGTAAATAATACGTAATCCGATTGATTTTTTTTATTTACGTTCATAAATAAAACTAAAATGAGCGAGACGTATTTATCAATCTGATAAATACTCCGCTTGATTATTGTTAAGTTGTCTGCTACACTTATCCGCAAATGGACGCATTAGAAATAGTTAGTCGAGTCTTACCTTACATACAGATAGCGACATCCGTTTTGTTAATAATATCTATATTATTGCAACAACGCGGTTCAAGTTTGGGAGGAGCATTCGGAGGAGATAATTTTAGTTCGGCTTTTAATAAGAGACGCGGAGCAGAATTATTCCTGTTTAAAATAACCATTATACTGGCTATGCTATTTGCCGCCTCAGTACTTATGAATTTGTTTGTTGTAAATAATTAGAGAGCTGTTGGTTTTTCTACGGTTGGTGGTAACCAACAGCCCGGTTTATATACACCACTTTTTAACGGTCCATAGTACGTACGATATGTTCACATTTTGATTGACTTTATCTGTACAAATAACTTGCTTGCCATTTTTTATCTTTATGCGCCGCAAATTGAGTACATTAAATTATTAGTCGTGAATTTAAAATTACAGGTAAAAACTCATGGAAAATCTTAAATGATGATGTTTATATATGTTAAATTATTTCAAACTGTTTCTCTGTTTTTTGGATATTTCAAGTTTTTGAATGTTATTATCACTCAAAATAAAGTATAAAGTCATAAAAAATGTTGAGTATCTTTCTTAAAAAATGTTAGTTACCATAAAAAATGTCAAACTTAACAAACAACAAAAAAAACAATTTATTATTCAGATTTATGAAAATCTTAGAAACCGGCAAAGTCGGCGACCGTTTAATTTTAAAGACATTATTTTTTCTAACCTTAACTTTCGGAATACTGACCATAATCTTTCTTTTAATAAATAATAAAACCGATAATAGCCTGCCGTCAGGCAGTTTTTCAGAAGGAATTATCGGATCGCCTCGTTTTATCAATCCTGTCTTGGCTTTTACAAAAACAGACCGTGATTTGGTTAAACTTATATACAGCGGACTCATGAAAATCGATGAAAAAGGCGAGTTGGTTAATGATTTAGCGAAAAACATAACGTTAAGCAAAGATGGATTAATCTATGAAATAGAATTAAGAAAAGATGTTACTTTCCATGATAACACACCAATAACGGCCGATGATGTGATTTACACGATAAAATTGATTCAAAACACAAACTTGAAGAGCCCGTTGCTGGGCAACTGGACTGATATTAAAGTCCAAAAAATAAATTCTCATAAGCTTTCATTAGCCCTACCCAGACCATACTCACCCTTTAAAGAAAATTTAACCTTAGGTATTCTGCCCGCTCACAGCTGGAACAATCTGCAGATAAACCAAATCGCTTTCAGTAGATTAAACACCGAACCTATCGGATCCGGACCTTATAAAATTAAAACTATCAGTACAAATCCGTCCGGTTTAATTAATGGCTACACTCTTGAAGCCTTCAACAGAGGTTATAATCAACCAAAAATCAAAACCATTCAAATAAAATTTTTTAATAATGCTGAATCATTATTGGAAGGATTATTAAACGGCAACGTTGATGCCACCGCCTATCTGACACCTGATAAAATAGATGCCGTTTATAAAACCGGAAAATTCAATATCAAAATGTCTTCTCTACCAAGAAATTTCGCTATCTTCTTTAACCAAAATAAATCTGAGTTATTAAGAGATAAAAATGTTAGAAAGATATTGGAAAATTTAATAGATAAACAAAAAATTATCAAAAATATTTTTTCCGGATATGCTATCCCCAGCCAGTCACCGATTGACAATAACTTAAATATGCTAAACTATAGAAGCGACAACGATACTTCCAATAGTTACAAAATAAAACTCTTGGAGGAAAATGGTTGGACTTTGAATGACAAAGGTGTTTGGGAGAAGATTGTTGACGGTAAGCCGATCACTTTGACCTTGAATCTAAAAACAGAAAAATCTGAATTATTTTCCGCCCTGGCAGAGGAGATTAAACGACAATTGGAAAAGATTGGCATACCTATATCAATTGAAAAAGCTGACAGGATAACTTTAGTGGAATCGGTCATTAGACCTCGTAACTTTTCCGCTCTGTTATACGGAATAGAAACCGGTTATTCTAACGATATTTATCCTTTTTGGCACTCTTCACAACAAGATGACCCGGGATTAAACATATCCCAATATGCCAATGTCAAAGTTGATGATTTACTGGAAAAAACTTTACTGGAGCAGGACGAAGCAAAACGTAAAAAATTATTAACAGAAGCATCTGATATGATTATGCTTGATACTCCGGCAATTTTTTTATTTAAACCGACTATGATTTATGTAACGAATAAGAATATTAAGACTACAAATTTTGCAAGACTGTCGCACAGCTCTGATCGTTTCTACAATATTTCCAATTGGGAATTGGATAAAAAAGAAAATGATTCTTTATTATCTTCTTTAGAAAGCAAATAAAATTTAATTTTTGATACACAACATTATTAATTATTATCAGTATAATTTTATTTTTTATGAACAATAATAAAGATAAAGTACAAGTAAATATTAAAAGAAATCCTTATAAAAAAACAAATACCAATACTGAAAAACAAACAAGCCGTTCCACTGTGACCAATGTCACAAACAAGAAAAGTAAACAAAGAAAAAAAACAAAAAACTTCAGAAAGAAACGGCGACATTCTTTAACGGCGCCGGCGCTGACGCACCGTCTTAACGTTTCAAATAAAAAATCTCCGATAATTCCGGAAATAACAGATGAAGATACCGTACGTATTATTCCCGTTTCCGGAGTGGAAGAAATTGGACGCAACATGAATATCGTTGAAACCAAAGACGATATAATTGTGATTGATGCGGGCTTTCAGTTTGTATCATCGGAAATCAATGCGCCCGGTATAAATTATATTTTGCCAAACACTCAATATTTGGAAGAAAGAAAACATAAAATCAGAGCTTTGGTAATTACACACGGACACTTGGATCACATTGGTGGAATCCCCTTCATTATGGAGAGAATAGGCAATCCGCCTATTTACACTCAATATCTCACCTCTTTGATGATTTTAAAGAGACAGGAAGAATTTCCTCACATGGATAAGGTAAATATAAATGTTATAAAAGAAGGAGAGAGTTTTGTTGTCGGAAAAACCAAGATTAAAACTTTTCCCGTCACCCACTCCATTCCCGACGCTATGGGTGTGTCAATTGAAACCAAACACGGAAATGTGGTTATAACCGGTGATATTAAACTAAAAAATATAGATGGCAAGGTTGAGGTGGAAGAAAAAGAATCTTGGGAAGAAGTTGGTAAAAATAAAAATTTAGCCCTATTATGTGATTCTACCAATGCAGACAGAGAAGGTTTTTCCGTTCCGGAAGCCAGAGTGTACGAAACCCTGGATAACATTATAAGGAATGCAACCGGACGACTAATTATAGGGACATTCGCTTCTCAATTTGACCGCCTAACAAACATAATTCATACCTGCCAAGAACTAAACAAAAAAGTTGTTCTGGAAGGGCGTAGTATAAAAACCAATATAGAAATTTCACTACAAGCGGAACTTATAAAGGTTAATCCCGGAACAATAATAAACGTTACAGACATGGATAATTACCCTCCGGACAAAATTGTTATCCTTACAACCGGAGCACAAGGTGAAAAATACGCCGCCCTGATGCGTATGGCAACAGACAAGCACAAATATATAACTCTAAATGAACGTGATACCGTGGTTTTATCATCTTCCGTAATTCCCGGTAATGAAATTGCCGTGCAAATTTTGAAAGATAATATTTATAGAAAAAATGTCAGAGTTATAAACTACAAAGGGTCACATGTTCACTCTTCCGGTCACGGTAACGTGGGAGAATTGATTTGGATTGACAAAACCGTAAATCCTGAATTTCTGATACCCGTTCACGGACATCACTTCCATCTTAAAAGCCACTATTACGCAGCTATAGAAAACGGTTTTAACAAGGAAAAAGTTATAGTACCTGATAACGGTACTATAATAGATATTAAAAATGGAACGGAAAAAATAATCCATCCGGTAAAAATACCAACCGAGCTCTTGATGGTGGACGGTTTCACTGTCGGCACAAAACAAGAAGTGGTGCTACGAGATCGTACCAGCTTATCGGAAGATGGAATGTTTGTAATTATTGTAACGGTTAATACCCGCACCGGTAAACTAAGAAAATCACCAGATATTATCTCCAGAGGTTTTGTTTATCTGCGAGAAAATCAACAGCTACTATCCGAAGCACGTATACTCATTAAAAAAACGGTGGAAAAAATGACACAAAACATGCACCCTTTGGATTTGGATCTGGTTAAAGAGGAGCTGACTGATGTAATAAGTGGTTTCTTAATGCAAAAAACACAAAAAAGTCCGATGGTAATTCCCGTCACTATCGGAATTTAGAGATTGCCGAAAGATTATTTTCGTAAGTGTTTATAGCCGGCAAAAACGAAGTTTTTGCCGGCTATAATATATCTCATACACAGAAAACAAAATTAAATTATGAAAGTATTTAAGTTACGACATCATCGTCATTTACTTTTGCCGCTTTATGTTATGTCCTTGTTGTTGGTATTTCATACTTACATATCGGCATATGTAAACTCTTCTTTTTTGGAAAAATTCATCGACAACAAATCCGTAGGTATCATATACACCACCGGATCGGCTTTGAGTGTTTTGTTCTTTTTATTTATTTCAAGAGTGTTACATAAAGTCGGAAATTTTAAACTAACTCTATATTTATTGTTTATAGATTTAATAAGTTTAATCGGTATGGCTACCGCCGATAGTCTAAAATATGCTATCCCCTTGTTTCTTCTAAACATAATTGTGGTGCCAATTATTTTTTTCAACATAGATATTTTTATGGAAGAAAAGATTGGCAGTAAAGAAAACACGACCGGTGGCAGTCGCGGGCTTCTGTTAACTCTCGCCAGTATAATTGGAGCCATTACACCCCTGATTAGTAGTTTATTGGTTGATGAAGACAGCGTTAATTTTAGCAAAATTTATATTTTAAGCGCTATAATGTTAATCCCTGTCATTGTCCTACTGATAAAAAACCTGAAAGATTTTGAAGATCCAAAATACACGGAAATTGATGTATTCAAAGCGATTCACAATTTTTGGAAAAATAAAGATATCAGAAACGTATTTTTATCAAACTTTACCTTACAGTCGTTTTTCTTTTTAATGGTAGTTTATGTACCCATATACTTAACTCAAAATATGAACTTATCATGGTCTGAGTTTGGAATAGTAATGTTTTTTGCTCAACTTGCTTACGTCTTCTTAGAATATCCAATTGGCATTATTGCGGACAAATACATTGGTGAAAAAGAAATGATGAGTTTGGGATTCTTTATTCTGATAATATCATTGTCATGGATGTCATTTTTAAATACCGACGGTATTTTTGTTTGGTCTGTCGTCATGTTTATATCAAGAGTTGGAGCATCTTTGGTTGAAGCCACCACCGAAAGTTATTTCTTTAAGCAAACAAAAAGTAATGATGCACAAATAATAAGTTTTTTCCGAATAACCAGACCCATGTCTTACATAACAGGCTCTCTAATCGCCAGCTTGAGTCTTTTATATTTGCCTTTTAACTTTTTATTTATAGTGTTTTCCATACTTTCCATACCGGCACTTTTCTTTACAGCCAACATTACAGACACCAAATAATTACACTCATGATTATGACTTAAAAATTTAAAGCAAATATGACCAAACAAACATCACGACTTCTTACCCGTTAATCCTATGTCCACTCATTTCGTTCTTCATTTTTCCATTCAGACACTTCCCAAATATAATAAAATTTTTCGGGATTATGCTCACCAATATCGTTTATACGATAAAATCTCAAACCTTCTTCGTTTTCGTAACGTCCCTGTTCTTGCCAGACAATAGGCATGAGTTCCCGATAAAAATGACCCCACTCAATAACCGTACCCTGTACATCTTCCGAAAGACTACCCCAAGAATCAGCTCCACCCTTCCACCAAAAATGAGCTAATGGCTTTGGTAGTTGAAATACCAACAATAAATTTTTACCATCAATCTCTACATCCATTTCAAATTCTGTCAGTAATTCATACGCTCTTTTTTTATCTGCAATTGTAAAATTGGGTAAATCAAAATTATTTTCCAGCAAATAGTCAACAATCTTTTGAGAAAAATGGCGATGTTCATTTTTATATCTATCCAGCAACGATAAAAAAGTTTGCTTAAACTCTTCAGACAGCTCATTACAAAACACCCTTGTCTTATATAAACATCTCCTGGTTTCAATATCAAGATGATGTTCCTCTGTTAACTCTCTAATGTTTGGTGAGGATTTTTCTATATCACCTTTTATATCATCAAAGGTTTCAAAATCCCAAATATCATCATAATCTCTAAAACCTTCAGATCGCCTCACTTTTTCAAATTGATTCGGATTTGTAAACTCCATAATTAAAATTAATTGTATGGCTTTGACTCTAAAATTATATCATACCCCACAAACGGATGAATCTTAATAATCTTAATAAATCAGCTTAACGACGACAAACGTCTTTTGACATTTTTTTGCAAAGATTTTGAACACAAATAAGCACAACCTGATTTTACCCACGTACCAGTCTAAATAATAATGAATACAAAACTCCCAAATTGATAAACACCAAACCAAGCAACAAAAATACAGTTATACCACTTGGCAAAAGAGTCAATATCATAAGAGAAACGACCCCTATTAAAATAGTAAATAGCGAAATAGAATCGTTCTTCTTTTTTCTACTTAATAACATTATTGTATATTTCCCCAAAACAATGGGAATAAACATAATAGCTAACAACAATACGAGTAAGTACAACAACAATAAAGCCACTGCCAAAGGTAAACCTATTACCGTCAACAACATGAATGTAATCAGAACCGGAAACAGGAACAAAATCGCAATTCCCAAAAACAAAGAGGTAAACCAATTATGTTCCATATAACCCAATACCGAGTCCAGAGATTTTCTGAATAACAAATACCAAACCAGAACAAAGAATAACACCACCAAACCGGTCATGGTCACGCTTCTGATTTCGTTTTCGGTATCTTTTATAACCGGACTATTATGTATTATTTTTCCTTCAACATTATAATTACTGTTTCTAATCAGTAATTTATTGCTGGTATATTTAACGTCGCCGGAAACCTTAGCGCCATCATGTAAAATTAAATTATTGACAGAAACCGCAACATTACCACCAACTTTGTTATCTATACTCAGGTAATCAACTCTACCAACAATATCTCCCCCCACCTCACCTTCAACTTCCACTTTACCACCGTAAACAATTAAATCACCGGCAATCTTTGCTGTGGGTTTTATTCGTACAATATTCGCCAAAACAAAAACATCTCCATCAACCTGACCGGACAAATCAACCTCAAAAGCCGCAGCCCTGAAATCACCACTGACTTTTCCGTCACTGTAAATTTGAAATCCGGCGGCCAACAAGTCTTCACCAACTTTACCACTAAAACTGATTTTTGTTCCGGATACAAGTACATCAGATAAGGCACTTCCGGAAAAATTTACATAATCACCCGAAATATATAAATCATCATCAGTCACCTGATCGTCTTTAATGGAAACCTTCTCACCTGATCTAAGAACAGGTGAGGCTCCGGTAAAATTAAAATTTAAAAAATAAACTGCGCCAAAAAACACAGAAATAAGTGTTAAATACGCCGGTAGCTTGAAAATATTTTTTTTATGAAAGGCTAACATGGTTACATATTTTATCATTAATTAAAATTAATGTAACAAACAACATGTTTAATTTTAATTAAACTGAAGATTATCATTATATTACAAATGTAAATCTACATTTACCATTAAGCTACAATAAAATAAATTAATTGCAAATAAATTCAATTCATATTGTTATGTCCATCTTTTTTGTCGGATAAAATCTTTTTTGCCACTTCTTTTATCGCCTTCCTCTCCTCTTCCGCCTTTTTTTCTTCCCGTTTAATTGTAGATTCCGCTATATTCTCCTTCTCGGACAAATTCATCAATAAAAACATTATAACCGACACCCCGATAATACCAATCAGGTTCAAAAACAAAATCATAACCGCCCCCTTGATAATAAAAGCACTCATCGCCGCTATGCCGACACCAATCGTTGCCAGAGGCGGAACCAAAGCCACGGCAATTGCCACCCCGGGCAGAGCATCTCCCCATTCCGGACGAGCCAGCATATAAGAAACCGCCATACCGGCCACCACCGCCACCAATAAATGCAAGTGATTGGGTGTTGTACGGAATAACACTTCCGCCGAATGGTACATATCCTGATTACCAAACAAAAAAGCGATTAGCACCGAAAAGACCAATCCGACCGCTAACGATTTTGATAAAGTGGTAAACGCTCGCAACAAAAGGTCAACATTGTCGTTCATCATAACCAAACCCAACGCCACCCCCAAAATAGGATACATAAGCGGTGCGATTAACATACTACCAATAACAATGGAACTACTATCAAGTAACAATCCCAAAGTTGCCATCACGGTAGATAAACCAAATAGGTAAAAGTAATCAAAATCCGGAGTACCGTTTTCAATAAGTTTTCTCACCAAAGCGGTTTTATCTTTATCCGGTAGAGCACGAAATCTGGCTAGAATTGACATAAAATAAAATACTTTTACAAATCAAATAAAAACTACGCCTTACAAATCAACACAGTAACAAGTTTACTTGAAACTCAACCAAAAGTATAACACAGTCATTAAAAATATAAACTATAAACATTTCGTACTGACAAAAAACTTAAATACTTGACAAGTAATAATAAATAGTATTTAATATTAAAAGCTGCACTACACTTTTAAAAAATAAAGTAAAAATTAAATTACAGGACAACTCCGATTAAAACGTTATCAGCTTAATTGTTGGCATATAACGTTATGGTTGGTCGTGTAGGTGTATACCTGTGTCACATTATGTATTTCATTTCATTAGCGTAATAAATAATAAAGAAGTGAAAATTGTTTAGGGTCTATCTTGATTATATGTTTGTAAAAAAAATAAAATCTGATAAAACACACCTGCTATTGACCGTAATAACGTTTATGGTTTTTTGTTTGCCTGTAATAACTTTGTTATTCGCCTCTTTGCTGTGGCCGGACCAAATTGCCGACCTAACATCCGTTCAACTGATAAAAGACTTTGTAAAACTTGATTTTATCTATAAATTTCTCCTGACTTTACTGATAATTATTATTGGTTCATACCTTATAAGCTATTTGTTTATATATTTACTTTATCCAAAAAGAACAAAAATCAGTTTTTCATATAAAGAAGATGGCAGAATATCACGAGAGCTTACCTACTTGTTATTAATTTTTTATTTACTAACCTCATCTTTACTCTTTTTTGTACTTTTTAAACAACAAGCAACCAATATTTACAACAATAAGTTTGAGGATTTGATTTTATTTATCATTGGTATAATTTTGGTCAGACAAACTTTTTACTTGATAACAGCATCATGGTTTGAAATACTCAATACTTATTACAGTAAACAACAAACAGACAAAAAATACAATCCCAAGGTCTCGGTAATTATACCGGCCTGGAATGAAGAGAAAAATATTATAAACACTATCACCAGTGTTCTTGACAGCACTTATAAAAATTTAGAAATTATCATTATAAATGATGGTTCTACCGATGATTCTGACAAAATAATTAAAAATTTTATCAAATCGTTCAATTATTTAAACTGCCAACCGCAAAAAAGTATAATTTACAAATTTCAAGAAAATAAAGGTAAAGGGAGCGCCTTAAATCACGGAATACGCATTTCGCGCGGTGAAATCATTATGACACTGGATGCCGATTCCATTTTACACAAAGATGCCATCTATAACGCTGTTCAAACTTTTAAAAACCCGGAAATTATGGCCGGTTGTGGTGTAGTGGAAATAGGTAATACCAAAACTTTTTGGGGCTTGGTGCAATTCCTGGAGTATTCTACCTCTTTCATGATGAAAAAAGCGGAAGATTTGCTGGGTAGTATTTACATAATAGGCGGCGCTAATGGATTTTTTAGACGTCAGGTTTTTGAACAAATCGGACTGTTTAGCGAGGACAGCATAACCGAAGATGTTGATATGTCAATCAGACTACAACAAAACGGTATGCGCGTTGCTTATTTATCAAATTCCATAGTAACCACTGAAGGCGCCGGTACTTTTAAATCTTTACTCAAGCAGAGGGTTCGTTGGCGTTTGGGACGCTACCAAGTAATTATTAATTACGCCAAAAATTTATTTTTTAGTTTTGACAAAAAACACAATAAATTTTTAAGCTGGGTCGCCTTACCATACTCCATTTTCATGGACGTACTTTTGTTTATAGAGCCGTTTGCTCTACTGGCTTTAATTATACTGGGATTTTACACAAATAACTTTACTTCATTTTTTATCCTAATAATCGCAACTTCCCTACTCACAATAATTTCCAGTAGTAGTCTAGCAAGCTATCGATCAAAACCGGAAATGATAAAATACATACCTATTTCATGGCTGATTTATTATGGTGCGTTACTTATAGAGTTTCTTTCAAACATAAAATCAATCTATAGTCTGATAACCAATAAAAAAGTTTATTGGCAAAAATGGCAACGTGAAGGATTAAAAATATCAAGTTACAAGGATTTAAACAAACTTAAACCAAGAAAACATGATTCTTATACAAATACTATTTTTTCTTTAAAATTCTTAATTCATGATATCAGAGTAAAAGAATTTGAGTCAACAGCGTTAGAGATGGTAAAAAACGCAAAAGATAAATTTTACATAAGAGATATAAAGTTGGTCCATTCCCAAGAAAAGAAATTTGATGTCTGGTACTGTAAATATATAATCTATATAGAGAC
>Ga0256841_1003710_pt1 | contig 11287 bp, 9 predicted proteins | sample 356308metaG_FD_185971 | JGI IMG/M metagenome (GOLD analysis project Ga0256841, IMG submission 185971) | Hydrothermal vent microbial communities from Mid Atlantic Ridge, Atlantic Ocean - 356-308 | ecosystem: Environmental > Aquatic > Marine > Hydrothermal vents | place: Atlantic Ocean: Mid...
GCTGCTTCACCCTTGACCAATTCAGATGCCTGCAAACCTGTCAAACCTGTCAGCAGGAAAGCTGCCAATGCTGAAACAATCATTGTCTTTTTCATGATTCCATCCTTATAAAATATATTCACAGAATCATTATAACACAAAAAAATAATAATTATTTAAGCTTATTCTTTTTTATCGTCTTCTATATTTTCAAGAAGTATACCGCCTGTAAGCAGTGCCATACCGTCGAACAGCAGGCTGATCCCTACAAGCAGACCGACCATAAAAAGGGAACTGAACGGCCAGCCGATCAGGAATATGACTCCCAGTACCAGCGAAGTGATGGCATTGATCAGCCACATCCACCAGATCTTTTGCGGTTTCAGAGAAAAAGCCAGGCCAAAGCTTGCAAAGGCATCTGTAAAAAAGTAAATAGCAAGCAGTAGTCCCAGCGCTGCAATTCCCTGCATTGGGTAGAAAAGCATGAACAATGAAACAATGATAAGCAGGAAACTTTTCAGCCACCCTGCCCAGTCCCTTTTGTTACTGGCCCATGTCAGCCAGGCACCGGATATACCTGCAAAAAGCATCAGATATGAAACGAATGCCAGTGTGGTAAAAGACATGAAGGTCGGAAAAAATATACCGGCTGAGCCCAGTACGATAAACAGTACACCGCTTATTTTCGCATACTTTTTAAAGTGATCCACGAGATTCTTGTTGAGATTCATCTCGGGGCTTAAATTGCTGTTCCAGTTCCACATGGTATTTCCTTTTGTCTACTTGACCGTTTTTTTCTCGTCTTGCTGCGCTTCTTTTTTGAAAGTACTTTTTTTCTTCACCGCTTTGACAGCCTCTTTGTGTTGGTACTGCTGGACTTCCTTTTCCGCTTTTTTCTGTTCGGCGGAATGTACTACCACTTTCGTGATCTCCGTATTTTTGATAATATGTGCAAAGTCTTTTTTGAGTTTGTCATACAGTTTTTCGACCTCGTTCTTGCCTTTGATCTCTTTTTCTATCTTTTCTATACTGTCGTTAAGGAGTTTGTAGTCGGCTTCATGTTTGTTCGTATATCCCAGCAGTTCTGCACGCTTAAGCTCCTCTTTGGCCGCTTCGAGCAGTTTTTTCGCTTCCTCTTTTTTTGTCTTGTCAAGCTTGGACGCATCTGTGATCATATCTTGCGCAGCCAAAAGCGGTGTAGGCAGGACCGCATTTGCGATCACAAGGCTGTTCATGGCAACAGCAATGGCTTCAAATGCTGTTTTTGCATCTCCTTTATTGAGAGAATCCAATGCTTTTTTTACCGCGATGGGATATATTTTCATAGGAATGGAAATAAGTGTGATATCCAATTCGTCTTTCAACGGTGTGACCGTTTCGATAGCCACTTGTGTGTCATGCGCCTTGAGGAGCTGCTGTGCCAGTTTCAGTCTGGCTGCAATGACATCGGAAGAACCCATAAAGGCATAGGCCTGGAATCTCTCGTCGATAGGAATGATATCGAGTGAAGGATCGGCTTTCAACGCTGCATTGAAACTCTTGTCCGCTGCTTCAAGCTCTTTTTTGGCGGCATCGTTCTTCTGTGCCTGCATTGCTTTGAGCGCACTGAACGTATGCTGCATACCCGCTACGATATCTTTGGGGGCCTGCTTATGGTTTTGCATCTGCTGCTGTACTTCATTTTGTACCAATGCTTTCTTGTCTATTTTGGCATAAAGGCCTGTCGTACCCAAAAGTACACCGCATGTTAAAACTGAAAGTAATACATTTCTTTTCATTTTCATATCCTTTGTATGGTTATTTTTTATAAAAGCAGTATATTACTCTACCTCTAACCGTTATTTAACAGTTTTGTTTTGACGCTTTTTGTTGAAAAAAGAGGGATAGGAAAACTCCAGATGGCTGAGTTCCTTTGTAAGTTTCTCATTCAAGCCATTTTCCCGCTCCCTGATCTCCTGCAGAAAAGCGATACGCCGTTCCACAAAATAAAAATAAAGCAGCACGCTCACCCCTGCGGCATACAGACACCACAGAGAGGTGAACCCGTAGGGCTTTACAAGATATACAATAGTGAGTCCGACAAGGTTCAGCCAGCCGAACAGCTGAATGGCAATGCTGCTGCTGAGTATCAGCGCGCCGCAGGTGGTCAAGATGTATCCCAGTGCCAGCCAAAACTGTCTTGTGGCCGGATTGTCATAGGAGAGGACACCGTCCACGATCGTCACTTTCGTAGGGATGATCGAAAGTTTCCAGAGGGCATACCCTGTCAGCAATGCACCCAGGACCATCAGTACAGCGATCAGTCTTTTGCGTACAGCCCCCGGCTCTATCAGCCAGATAGCCAGCGGTACCAGAAACTGCAAAAGCCCCTGCGCGTAGAAGACAAAGATGGATTCTGCCATTTGCAACGCTCTTTCCCCTATGAGGTGATACATACCCAGCCAGACAAAACCCTGGGTGAACTGATGCAGAGAGAAAAGCAGCGGCAGGCTTGCGAAGACCACTTCATTGGGAGAACTTACTTTGCGAAGCGTCATGATACCGACGACGAAGATCGCACCAGAGAGGGTAAAATTCAATATGGCAAAAAACACTGTCTATCCTTTATATCCAAAATCCGTATCCAATGGTCGCCATACCAAGGAGAGCGATCCATACAGCAGAGTGCACACCGCCTTTCCATCCGCCGAACCACAGGGCATAGGCCGCTTTGAGTATATTGTTGCTTCCTGCTGCGATCATGATAGCGGAGACAAGCTGTGTGCCTGCGACCGTATATTTACCCGTCAGGATGGAAAGTACAAAAGGGTCGATATCGGTAAAGCCTACGGCAAATGATAGCACTTTTAAACCATTGGTTCCATAATCATGCATTACAAAGTTCGTCACCAGCATCATCAGGACGAACAGAACGGCAAAAAGAAATGCCGTACCCAGCTCCAGAGGGTTCTTGTCCACGAAATCCGGTTTGCTTCCGGCATCATCCTCTCTTTTCAAATAGAAAAAAGCAATAAGCAGGCCCAGCAGTGCAAATCCCCCAAAAGGTATGGCCAGTGAGCGTGCGATATGGACATTGAATACCAGTGCGACAATGACCAGACGAAGGTACATCATGGAGGTTGCCGCAATGATGGCTGCCGTGATCACGGGATTGTTTCCCGTATTTTTTGCTTTGCGCGCCAGGACTACGGTCGTGGCTGTCGAAGAGTAAGTCCCCCCGAAGATACCGGTAAGAAAATACCCTTTGGAGGGAAAAAAGTATTTCTGGACAAGATATCCGCCGTAACTGATCCCCGAGATCACCACTACTGCCATCCAAAGCTTGAACGGAGAAATAGGCAGATAGGGGATCACTTTGGTATCGGGAAGCAGAGGAAGGATCACCGCCGAAAGCAGTACCATTTTGCCGAGTATTTCAAATTCATCGAGGTTGATATCATTGCTGAAACGGTACAGTGTCTTGCCGGCATTGAGAATAAAAACGATAAGCACAAAAAGCAGTGCCGTCATCCAGAGGGGGAAAAGTTCGGTCATTGGGCCGAAAGCATAGACACAGAGCATGACCGCGTAAAGAAGAATGCTCCTGTTCCCTTCCTGAAGTTTCCTGTAATAAAGCAGCGCGAACAGCAGAGACAATGATGCAAGAATGATCGCATAAACAGTTAAGTGTACCGGTTCGAGTTTGTAGGCGATGTAGCCGATCACTCCGATAAAAGTATAGGTACGTGCCGTACCGAAAATAAATTCTTCCTTTTTATGCTTTGCTTTGAGATTGTAAGTCTTTATCTCCAGTCCTATCAGCAGGCTGAAAGCTGTCGTGACGACAAAATGGATCAGGTCGGGAGAGAGATTCAGCATATGAAAGGCTCCGTGGACGGTTTTTCCGTCATCATGCCCATCCTTTCATCACCCCGTACATTACATACGGTTTGAGCATTCGACTGTTCAAATACCAGTATATATCATGACATTCAAGCGGATTCATGAATTCTACAAGCGCCAGAGGTTTCTTCTTCTTATCGTATGCTTCAAAAAGAACACTTTTTTTCTTGACACACAATACAGTATCGCAACCATATCCGTCATAGGTAACATCCGGTTTTTTTCCTTCATCTATCGCACGTATCGTATCGACAACGGTTTTAACCTGATCTACGATCGCTGCTCCTGTTTTTAAAGCAGAGGTTCCGGCAGCATCACCCACTGCAAAAATATTCTTAAAGTGTCTGTGTTGAAGCGTCCGTTCCTCCACATCGATCCATCCATCTTTGTCCGTTAGGCCGCTTTGTGTAAAAAGTCTACCCGTATGCATGGATGGTGTAATATGGAGGAAATCATATCCCATACTTTTCTGATTGGTAAAATTCACTGCTTTGATCGCTGTATCGACATTCATGAGACGTTCACTTTCAAAAAAGACTCCTTCCCGCTTGAGTATCTTTTTGTAGAGACTGTCATAAGTATCATTTGCGGATAGTCTTCCGTCTCCTGCATTGAGTGTAATTTCTGCTTTATGGCGTACCCCTGCATCTTTGAGTTTTCTGATGAGCGTAAACAGAGCACTCAATGCTGCACCGGGCGATTTGATATGTATATTCTCCTGGGTAAACAGAATACTCAGTTTTTCATCATCAGAGAGACCTACTGCTTTCTGTACAAGGGCAGTGAACCGCTCATGGAGCTGTGCCGCCCCGTGGAAGTAATAGATACTTCCGATCGCAGGGTCATCCATCCAGGAAGCTTTTTTCTCAAGCATTTCCAGAGAAGCGATCTCTCCTTCAAGACCTTCGATCGCGGCATAATCAAGTACGGCTCCGCTGGCAATGATAAGGTAGTCGTATTCCGTCTCATTTCCGTTCTCGTCTTTTACCCGATTTAAATCCGTATCTATAGAAACAACCGCTGACTCGATCCATCGGACACCCTCAGGGATAAACGCTTTTCTTTTGTATTCCAGTTGCTGTTCGCACCATATCCCCGTACCGACCATGGTAAGTCCCGGTTGATACCAGGCACTCGTACGCAAAGGCTCAAACACCGTTATCTCCGGCCAGGTAATCGCTCTCCTGAGCCGGTATGCCAATGTCGTACCTGCCATACCGCCGCCAATAATCACAATGCGAAGCGGTTTTGTCTTTGACGGTTTCTTTTGCAGACTGCCGACGGAAGCTTCCGCCTCTTCGCTACCAAAAAGCACAGCTGCACTTCCTATACCCGCCAATTTAAGGGCATCGCGTCTGTTAAGATTATGTATATCTGTATGTTTTTTCATCATTTTCACCTTATATATCCAGTTTGCCGCGTTTACGGTAGTATCCCAGCACCAGCATTTTTACAATATCGTTGAAAACGAACCAGGCAAAGAGATAACCCACAAGGAAGATCGCCCATCCCCATCCCATCGGATAGATCAGTCCAAATCCGTATACGGCAATGATCACAGCGGCTACTGCTGACCAGAGCGAAGCATTCCAGAGTATAGGATTGGGCCATGGGCGCTTCCAGAACCAGTCATCACGACGTGTGTTGTACAGCGTACCGTGTCCGGCAATGATCAGTTTGGCAAAGAAGATCGTCTGTGTCAGTTCTGCATTGACCTGCCATACATAATAAACCAGCCAGAAAAGCAGGAACGAAGAGAGCACTCCCGCTACCCCCAGCCAGGTGGAAAGTACCAAAACCTCTTTCATGTCCCAGCGTACCGGATAAGGACGAAGCTTGGTATTGTCATAGGCGATCGCCAGAATAGGAAGATCATTAAAGAGTGCCAGCAGGATGATCTCGATAGCCGTAATAGGATAAAAGTCAAAAATACTGATCGTCAAAGCAAACAACAGGATCACCCTTATGGTTTCAGTGATCCTGTAGATCGTATAGCTCTGCATGCGTTCAAAGGTAATACGTGCGATCTTTATCGCATCATTGATAACCTTCAAGCCTGGAGCCAGCAACACAAGGTCCGCGGAAGCTCTCGCTGCATCGGTCGCACCGCTGACAGCAATACCGCAGTCAGCCTTTTTGAGTGCCGGTGCATCATTGACCCCGTCACCGGTCATTCCTACAATATGGTTCGCTTTTTGCAGCTTGTCCACAATATAGTATTTGTCTTCAGGGAAAACCTGCGCAAACCCATGACTGCTTTCTATCGCTTCAATAATTTCCGACTCATGCTGTTTGATACTGTTTTTGGGGAGAGGCCTGCTCATCAGAAGTTTCTCAACCTCCTGACTGATCTCTTTGCCGAATTTCTGTACTTCTTCGTCTGTGACCTTTTCTGGTTCAAGTTTTTTATACAGTGCTTCGGAAATCACCTCTGCAAGAAAAAGATACTCTTCCGTTGTCTGCCCCCTCAGGGCTTTAATGTCCCGGATCTCCGTACCGATATCAAGAATACCCGCGATATACTGGGCAACAGCAACATTGTCCCCTGTGACCATTTTCACTTCAACGCCATGCGCTTTTGCATCGGCGATCACCTCTTTTGAGTCTACTCTCGGAGGATCATACAGCGGTACAAGTCCCATAAAATGATACTGCTCTTCCGTAACCTCTTTTTTTGCGACACCCAGTGTCCGGAAACCTTTTTTCGCAAAAGATTCCACAGCATCATAGGCCGCTTTCTTGTCAAATTCACTTTCATCACACATTTCTATGATCACCTGGGGAGCGCCCTTGGTAACCGCGTAGGTTTTGTCATCTTTTATCACAATACTTTCCGTACGTTTGCTGACAGGGTCAAAGGGTGTGAATTTTTCCAGGGTATAACTTTTTAATGCTTCGTAGCTTTTTTTCTCTTTGACATACTCATAGATAGGTGTCTCAATAGGGTCTTTATTTTCTTCTTTTGATGCAAGGGCAGCTGTGAAAAGAAGATCATCGGGGGTAACACTATTGACAGTATAAGGATCATTGATCGTCATTTTATTCTGTGTCAGCGTACCGGTCTTGTCGGAACAGAGGATATCCATGCCTGCCAGCTCTTCTATCGCTGAAAGTCTGCTGACGATGGCCTGCATTCCCGCAAGTGTTTTGGCCCCTGCCGCCATCGTCACAGTCAAGACCGCCGGAAGCGCAACAGGGATGGCCGCGACGGTCAGGATCAAGGCATATTCGAGCAGATCAAGAATACTTTGTCCCCGAACCACACCAAAATAGATAATGATGGCAACCATCACCAATGTCACGGCAATAAGGAAATTCCCCACTTTAATGACCATTTCCTGAAAATGGCTGCGCCCTTCACTTTCGGCTTTCGCCACCAGTTTTACGGTTTTACCGAAGTAGGTTCTTTCTCCGGTTTCCACAACCATAGCTGTACATTCACCTTTTTTGATGATCGCATTGGCATAGACCGTATCTCCGGGTTTTTTTGTGACAGGAAGTGACTCTCCTGTCAATGCCGACTGGTCCACAGAGAGGAAATCCCCCTCCAGGAGTTTCACATCGGCGGGAACGATATCCCCTATTTTTATTTTCACGATATCTTCAGGAACGATCTCTTTGGCATCCACTTCACTCCACTGACCGTCACGTTTTACAAGTGCTTTTCTTGCAAGTTTGTCTTTCAGTACTTTAAGCGCATTAAGTGCTTTGGACTCCTGATAGAAATCGATTGCCGCATTGAAAACGAGAAGAATCGTAATAATCGTAAAATCTTCCCAGTGCTTCACCATGGCAGAGAGGATCGCCGCGATCTCTATCATCCATGGGATCGGCCCCCAGAAGCGCCTGAAAAGCCGGTGCAGCCAGCTCTCTTCCTTCTCTTCTATCGTATTGGGGCCGTACTTTTTCAGCCGCTCCCGGGCTTCCTCACTCGAAAGACCTTTTATGCTTTCCTTGCTGTCGGGAAGTTTCTCTTTTTCTTCTGAAACATCAACTTTCTGCTCTGTCTGACGTTCTGGCATTCCATATCCTTTAATTCAAAATTATTCTATTTTCAATTTTGTATAGTCTATATTGTAGCAAAAGATCGATAAGCACAAGTCAATCGTCTGTCGCTCTTTCTTTTGCAGGTACTCCCTTTTCATTGAAGTGATAGATCAGCGGCTCCCCCGTAGGGATCTCGACCTTGACGATCTCTTCGGGAGACAGTGCCTCTATCTCCATGAGCAGCGCACGCAGGGAATTGCCGTGCGCACTGACCAGGACCGTTTTTCCCTGCCGTAGCTGGGGCAGTATCACGTCATGATAATACGGCAGTACCCTTTGGGCCGTGTCTTTGAGCGATTCGCTTCTGGGCAGCAGCCGGAGGTCTGTCTTTTGGTATTTTTTCTCAAACCTGACCGCGCGGGGATCATCATCGTCCAACGGCGGCGGCGGTGTGTCATAGCCGCGTCTTACGGCCAGAAAATGGGCTTCTCCGACCTCGGCTTTGACCTTCTCTTTGTTCTGGCGCTGCCAGGCACCGTAGTGACGCTCATTCAGCTTCCAGCTTTTCAGGCAGTCTATCTGCTCCCAGGACATCTCTTCAAGGACGATCTGGGCTGTATGGATCGCACGCTTCAGCCATGAAGTAAAGCAGACATCAGGGTACAATCCCCTCTTCAGCAGTATTCCAGCAGCCATCTGCGCCTCTTTTCTGCCCTGTGCACTCAGCTCGACATCGGTCCATCCGGTAAAAAGATTCTCTTTGTTGTAGACACTCTGCCCGTGCCTCAGCAAAATGAGCGTTCCCATGTCAGTCCATCTTGCCTGCGACGAAATCTGCCAGTTCCAGCAGTCTTTGCGAATAGCCGTACTCATTGTCATACCATGCCAGCACTTTGACCATCCGGTTTCCCGCCACAGAAGTAGAAAGCCCGTCGATGATCGAAGAGTGGAGGTTTCCTATGATATCCGTTGAAACGATCTCTTCCGTCGTGAATGCCAGGATCCCTTTGAGTTCACCCCTGGCTGCCTCTTCAAACGCTTTGTTGACGGCATCGGCACTCACATCCTTCTTCACAAGCGCGACGATCTCCGTGATGGCACCGTCGGGCACGGGAACACGCAGAGCCATCGCTTCCATCTTCCCCGCCAGCGCGGGTATGACTTCCACCGTAGCGATCGCCGCTCCCGTCGTTGTCGGGATGATATTGACAGCCGAGGCACGCCCGCGTCTGCGTTTTTTGGCCCGTTTGTCCACGGTCGTTTGCGAAGAGGTATAGGCATGGGTCGTGGTGATCATGGCATTTTCCACGCCGAAGTTCTCTTCCAGGACTTTCATGGCAGGAGCAAGCGAGTTGGTCGTACACGAAGCGTTGGAAAGGACATGGTGGGACGCATTGTCATATTCGTTCTGGTTGACCCCCAGTACGATGGTTTTGTCGACATTTTTTCCCGGAGCGGAGATAATGACCTTTTTCGCCCCTGCCGTAAGGTGCTGAGCTGCCAGTTCCCCTTCTGTAAAACGTCCTGTACACTCCAGAACGATATCGATATCCAATGCTTTCCAGGGTAGTTTCAGCGGGTCATGGGAACTGACGATCGCAATTTCATGTCCGTCAATGACCAGTTTTTCATTTCCTTCCGTTGTAATGTCAAAGTCCGCCCTGCCGTGTACCGAGTCATATTTGAGCAGGTAGGCAGCGTCTTCTACACTCGATGTGTTCGCTGCGACGATCTCACAATGTTCAGGCAGAGTGTGTATGTAGTGTCGAAGCACCTGATTTCCGATTCTTCCAAGTCCGTTGATCGCTATACGTTTTTTCATCATAGTCTCCTAATGTTTCATCATCATTTTCATAAAGATATTTTGGGAAAGTTTTCCAAAGCTCTCGGTCAGTGTCGGATGGGGATGGATGGTTTTCATGACATCCATCGCTTTCATTTTGTTGGCGACGATCAGTGAAGCTTCACCGCTCAGGGAAGAAGCATCCTCCGAGAGGATCTGTATGCCGACGATCACGCCGCTTTGTTTCTCTATGATAAATTTCAGCATGCCGAGCATCTCTTTGTCTATCTGTGCCCGTGCATCCGTTTTGAAATCATACTGTTCTACCGTCACATCCATATTTCTCTCTTTTGCATCCGCTTCCGTCAAGCCTGCGGATGCGATCTGCGGATCGGTAAAGAGTACCCAGCTGAGTTTGTCCGGTTCTATCGTGTGTTTTCTGGGTGCATAGATGTTATGGATGGCTGTCCCGGCCTGATAGGAAGCCCAGTGCGCGAATTTCTGTCCTACCGTACAGTCACCTACTGCATAGATATGCGGCTGTGTCGTTTGCAGCGTATCATCGGTTTTTACCCCATGACGGTCATAGTCAACGCCTATGGCTTCCAGACCAAGGCCTTCCACGTTGGCACTCCGTCCTGTAGCGATAAGCACATGGGGTGTCGCAACTGTGTGTTTCTCTCCGTCCTGGGTGTAGGCAACCGTAAAGTCCCCCTCTTCGCCATCAATGCGCTCAAGCGTGACATTCAGTTCTATGGCAATGCCTTCATCGAGCATCTTCTGCTGGACTTTCAGCGCCAGTTCTTCATCGATACGCTTCAAGATCCGCTCGCCTCGTTCCAAAATACGGCATTTCGTTCCCAGTTTATTGAACATTTGCACCAGTTCACAGCTGATCGCACCCGCGCCGATGAACGTGATCTCTTCGGGTATTTTCTCTTCCTTGAATACATTAGCATTGGTCCAGGCATGTGCAACTCCTGTTCCTTCAAATGGAGGAACATGCGCCAAAGCACCTGTCGCGATAATGGCATGCTCAAACCCGATCTCTTCTCCGTCAACATCTAGAGTATGGGATCCGGTGAACGTTGCCGTCCCGCCTTTCATTGTCAACGAAGGAAGCATCTCCATCTGCTTGATCGCTCCCATCGCGCGTTTTTTGACAAGTTCTCTTTTTTCTTCAAGCACTTCATCCCAGTGGATCTGTTCCGCTCCGGAAATATCGATATGGAATTTTTTTGCCTCTTTGAGCATCGCATATCTGTTCGCTGCATTTTCGAGGATCTTCGAGGGGATACACCCTTCAAAAAGACATTCTCCTCCCGGTTCACCCCGTTTATCGACCAGCAGAACACTTTTGCCGAACTGCGCCGCCGCCATGGCCGCAGGCGTACCGCCAGGGCCTGCACCTATTACTACAAGATCATATTTTTTCATTTTTTATCCTTTATTTATTTTTCTTTTTCTGCATCTTCTTCTGCATCATCCAGTACAGCCAGTTGGTAAACGGTAAAGAAAAAGAGTGCCGCCAACATGAGAATGGTCAAATGGCGCTGTACGATCGTTAAAATATCGATGACCGTCTGCCCAAAAAAGTACCCCAATGCCGTAAAGGTAAATGCCCAGAGTATGACCCCGATCACATCGAGCAACAGG
>Ga0256841_1003711_pt1 | contig 11287 bp, 11 predicted proteins | sample 356308metaG_FD_185971 | JGI IMG/M metagenome (GOLD analysis project Ga0256841, IMG submission 185971) | Hydrothermal vent microbial communities from Mid Atlantic Ridge, Atlantic Ocean - 356-308 | ecosystem: Environmental > Aquatic > Marine > Hydrothermal vents | place: Atlantic Ocean: Mid...
ACCGGCGAAGATGACACTGTGATCGCCCACCACATCGCCGCCGCGCAGTACGGCGAAGCCGATGGCTCCCTCGGGCCGCGGCCCGGTCTGGCCCCAGCGGGTCTCGATCCGATGTTCCTCCAGGGAGATCCCGCGCCCGCGGGCGGCCGCCCGTCCCAGCGCCAAGGCGGTGCCCGAAGGGGCGTCCACCTTGTGCCGGTGATGCATCTCCAGCACCTCGATGTCGAACCCGGCATCGAGTGCCCGCGCCACCTGCTCCACCAGCGCCATCAGCAGGTTGACGCCCTGGCTCATGTTGGGCGCCCAGACGATGGCGATGCGCCGTCCCAGCTCGCGCAGCGCCGCCTCCTGCTCGGCCGACAGGCCGGTGGTGCCGATCACATGGGCACAGCCTTGTTCCGCGCAGAGGCGGGCATGGGCGAGAGTGGCCTCGGGCGAGGAGAATTCGATGATCACATCGGCCCGCTGCGCCAGTGCCGCGAAATCCTCTCCCACCCTAAGGCCCGGCGCTTCGAGTCCCGCCAGCTCGCCGAGATCGCGCCCGATCGCCTCGTGACCGGGACGCTCGACGCCACCCACGAGCTCCACTCCCGCGGTCTGCAGCACTTCCCGCAGATTTGCACGGCCCATGCGCCCGGCGCAGCCCGCGATTCCGACTTTCATCGCCCCATCTCCCGTTCCCGCCCCCGACAAAGCGCTGCCGAGACCGGTCTGTCAACCGGCCCGCCGGCCTTGAACGCGACCCGCATCGCGCGCAGTTTCCGGGAATCGGCGGAGCATCGGAATCGCGGGGAGAAGCTGCCATGCACGAGAGCGCGCGTCTGTTGACGGAATTGCGGCAGGAGATGCCCATCGCCCTCGTCTCCTATACGGTTCCGGCGGAAGCCTCGGGTCTGGTGATCGTCGACGAGGTCAACGGCTTCTGCACGCCGGGGGCGGGCAATCTCGCACCACCGGCACCCGATGCCCGGATCCGGGCGATGGTCGAGGAGACCGACCGGCTGGCCCGGGCCTTCCTCGAGCGACGGCAGGCGGTGCTGGCCTTCCTCGACACTCACGAGCCGGACCGGCCGGAGCCGCCCTATCCGCCCCACTGCATCCGCGGTACCGGCGAGGAGAATCTCGTCCCGGCCCTGGCCTGGCTCGAGGACCATCCCGATGCGGTGCTGATCCGCAAGGACTGCATCAACGGCTTTGTCGGCGCCATCGAGCCGGCGGTGGTGCGCGGCACCCACGGGGCCTTCGTCAATCGCCTGGTCGACTGGGTCAATCGCGAGCGTCTGCATGCGCTGGTCACGGTCGGCATCTGCACGGACATCTGCGTCATGGATCTGGTGCTCACCCTGCTGTCCGCCCGCAATCACGGCATGATGCCGAGCCTCCGCGACATCGTCGTCTACGAGCCGGCCACCGCCACCTACGATCTGCCACGGGAGATGGCAGCGGAGCTCGGTCTGCCGCCGACCGCCGCCCATCCGCGCGAAATCGCCCATCATTGCGGGCTCTATTGCATGGCCGCCCGCGGCGCCATTCTGGCCGACCGTCTGGAAGGCGTCTGAGCGGCGGAGCAGCGGCCATGGACGCGGACCGACCGGCCCGTATCGCCGGTATCGAGGCCGCCTTTCCCGAGCATGTGCTGGGGCAGACCGCCGCCCGGGAGGCGGCGGCGCGGCTCTTTCGCGGCCGCCTGCCCGGCCTCGACCGCCTGCTGGCGCTCTACGAGCATGCCGGCATCGCCACCCGCCGCTGCTGCATGCCCCTCACCTGGTATCTGGAGGGAGCCGGCTTCGCCGAACGCAACCGGCTGTTCGTGGCGCATGCCGAACGCCTCCTGGGCGCGGCCACGGAGCGTCTGCTGGGACGGCTGGAGCTGGACGCCGGGGAGATCGACGCGGTGGTCTGCGTCACCTCCACCGGCATCGCCGCCCCGAGCCTCGATGCCCGGCTCGCCGAACGGCTGGGACTGCGCAACGATGTCGAACGCACCCCGCTGTTCGGTCTCGGTTGCGCCGGCGGCATTCTCGGGCTGGGCCGCGCCGCCACCCTGGCCCGCGCCCGCCCGGGAACGCGGGTACTGCTGCTGGTCACCGAGCTCTGCAGTCTGGCCCTGCGCCGCGAAGATACCAGCAAGGCCAATCTGGTGGCCTGCGCCCTGTTCGGCGATGCCGCAGCGGCCCTGCTATTGTCGACCACGGCGAAAGGGCCGGCGGTGGCGGCGAGCGGCGAGCACCGCATGCCCGACAGCCTCGATGTGATGGGCTGGCGGATCGAGGACGACGGGCTGGGAGTGCTGTTCTCCCCGGCCATCCCGGAGATCGCGCGAACCGCGGTGCGGCCGGCGGCCGCCGCCTTTCTCGCCCGCCACGGGCACGAGCTGGCCGGGATCGACGCATTCGCCGTCCATCCCGGCGGCGCCAAGGTGCTGCAGGCGCTGCGCGAGGCCCTGGAAATGCCCGAGGCCGATGCCGAGATGGCGGCCGCGGTGCTGCGGGAAGTGGGCAATGTCTCGGCCGTGTCGGTACTGCTGGTGCTGCAGCGCCTGATGGCCCGGCGCTCCTGGCAGCGGGCCCTGGCGCTGGCGCTGGGGCCCGGCTTCACCGCCGGTTTCGCGCTTCTGGAGCAGCCGCCGTGAGCATCCTCTGGGCCGTCCTGCTGGTCGGCCTGCAGCGCCTGGCCGAACTCCTGCATGCCGCCCGCAACACCCGCCGCCTCCGGCAACGGGGCGCGGTCGAACATGGCGCCGGCCATTACCCGCTGTTCGTGCTGCTGCATCTGGGCTGGCTCGTCGGCCTCCTCGTGCTGATCCCCTGGGACCGATCCGGCAGCCCGCTCCTGCTGCTGGCCTATCTGGCGCTGCAGCCCCTGCGCCTCTGGGTGATCCGCAGTCTCGGTGCGCACTGGACCACCCGCGTCCTGGTACTGCCCGGCAGCACCGCGGTGGATCACGGCCCCTATCGATGGCTGCGGCATCCCAACTATGCCATCGTCGCCCTGGAGATCCCGCTGCTGCCCCTGGCCTATGGCGCCTGGGGGCTGGCGCTTGTCTTCGGCGGTCTCAATCTGGCGCTGCTGGCCTGGCGTATCCGGGTCGAGGAGGCGGCGCTGGCTCCGGCCCGCCGGGCATCGGCGCTCAGGTGACGCCGCCGCCCATCATGCGATAGATGGCACCGATCTCCTCGGGACCGCGCACCCGATAGCCGAGATCACGCAGCAGGCCATCCTCGAGGCCATAGACCCAGGCCCGGATCTCCAGCCGCCGCCCGTCCGCCCAGGCGTTCTGCACCACCGTGCTGCGTGCCACATGCAGGGTCTGGTGCAGGACGTTGAGCTCGACGAGACGGTCCTCGCGGCGACCGGGATCGGCGATGCCGTCGAGCTCCGCCGCATGCTGGTCGTAGACATCCTTGATGTGGCGCAGCCAGTTGTCGATCAGGCCGAGCTGGCGGTCGGCCATCGCCGCTCGTACCCCGCCGCAGCCGTAATGGCCGCAGACCACGACCTGGGGCACGCGCAGGATCTCCACCGCGAACTGCAGCACCGAGAGCATGTTGATGTCGGTGTGGATCACCAGATTGGCGATGTTGCGGTGGACGAACACCGTGCCCGGATCGAGGTCGAGGAGCTGGTTGGCGGCCACCCGGCTGTCGGCGCAGCCGATCCACAGCAGACGGGGCGCCTGCTGTCCGGCCAGCCGCGTGAAGAACTCGGGATCCCGGGCGCGCATCCGCTCGGCCCAGGCCCGGTTGCGGGCGAACAGCTCGTCCATGGCGGTCGCTTCACTGGGCTCCGGCCGCACCATGGCGGGCGCCGGAGATTCTCACCGTCACCGCAGCATGATACCGGCGGGCGATGCTGGAAAGGGGCCCGCGGGCCCCTCTCCGACGCGTCCCTCGGCGAAGCGGTTCAGGCCTTGCCCTCGAGGCGCAGATGCTCCTGCACCAGAAGCTCGACCACCGAGGGATCGGCCAACGTGCTGGTATCGCCGAGCTGCTGGTATTCGTCGGCGGCGATCTTCCTGAGGATGCGGCGCATGATCTTGCCCGAGCGGGTCTTGGGCAGACCCGGCGCGAACTGGATGACGTCCGGGGTGGCAATCGGCCCGATCTCCTTGCGGACCTGCTGCACCAGTTCCTTCCTGAGCTCCTCGCTGGGCTCGACCCCCTCGACCAGGATCACGTAGCAATAGATGCCCTGGCCCTTGATGTCGTGCGGGAAGCCGACCACCGCCGCCTCCGCCACCGCGGGATGGGCGACCAGCGCGCTCTCCACCTCGGCGGTGCCCAGCCGGTGGCCGGAGACATTGATCACGTCATCGACCCGGCCCGTGATCCAGTAGTAGCCGTCCTCGTCGCGCCGCGCACCGTCACCCGTGAAGTACATGCCCTCGAAGGTGCTGAAATAGGTCTGCACGAAGCGCTGATGGTCGCCGAACACGGTGCGCATCTGCCCGGGCCAGGAATCGAGCATGACGAGATTGCCCTCGCAGGGACCTTCGAGGATGTTGCCTTCGTTATCGACGATGGCGGGCCGCACCCCGAAGAAGGGTTTGGTGGCAGAGCCCGGCTTGAGGGCGATGGCCCCGGGCAGCGGGGTGATCAGGATGCCGCCGGTTTCGGTCTGCCACCAGGTATCGACGATCGGGCAACGCTCCTCGCCGACGACCTCGTAATACCAGCGCCAGGCCTCGGGATTGATCGGCTCGCCCACCGTGCCCAGGAGCTTGAGGCTCTTGCGCGAGGTCTTCTTCACCCATTCGTCGCCCTCGCGCATCAGCGCCCGGATCGCGGTGGGTGCGGTGTAGAAGATATTGACCCCGTGCTTGTCGACCACCTCCCAGAACCGGGAGAATGTGGGGTAGTTGGGCACCCCCTCGAACACCAGCGTGGTGGCCCCGTTGCAGAGCGGCCCGTAGACGATGTAGCTGTGACCGGTCACCCAGCCGACATCGGCGGTGCACCAGTAGATGTCACCGTCGTGATAGTCGAACACGTAGCGGTGGGTGAGCGCCACATACACCAGATAGCCGCCGGTGGTGTGCAGCACCCCCTTGGGCTTGCCGGTGGAGCCCGAGGTATAGAGGATGAAGAGCGGATCCTCGGCGTTCATCCGCTCGGGCGGGCAGTCCTCGGAGGCTTCCGCCATCAACGGCCCGGCGTCGAAATCCCGCCCTTCCTTCCAGGCGACATCGGCGCCGGTATAGCGGAACACCAGTGTCTTCACCGCCGGGTCGCATTTCGTGAGAGCCTCGTCGGTGTTGGCCTTGAGGGGAATGCGACGGCCGCCGCGCACCCCCTCGTCGGTGGTGATCACGAGCTTCGCCTTGCAGTCGTTGATGCGGTCGGCGAGGCTTTCCGCCGAGAAGCCACCGAACACCACCGAATGGATGGCGCCGATGCGGGCGCAGGCGAGCATCGCATAGGCCACCTCGGGGATCATCGGCATGTAGATGGTGACCCGATCTCCCTTGCCGATCCCCATGCCCTTGAGAACATTGGCGAGCTTGCAGACCTGGCGGTGCAGCTCGCGATAGGTGATCTTCCGGTCGACTGCGGGATCGTCGCCCTCCCAGAGGATCGCCGTCCGATCGCCGCGGCTCTCCAGATGCCGGTCGACGCAATTGTAGCAGACGTTGAGCTCTCCGTCCTCGAACCAGCGGATGTGGACATCACCGCGGAACGAGGTGTCCTTGATCCGGGTGGGCCTCTTGTACCAGTCGACGGTGTCCGCCATTTCCGCCCAGAAGCCCTCGGGATCCTCGACCGAGCGTCGGTACATTTCCTCGTACTTCTGCGCGTTGATCCAGGCCTTCTCGGCCCATTCGGGCCGCACCGGATAGACCTCGACCTCCATGGCACCCTCCCAGATAGTCGATGGCATACGTATTGCTGGCTGACCACCTGCATCTCACACCGCCCGCCGGCGGCTCAAGCGATGCAAGACCTTTTGCCGCAATATCACGCGTTCGCACGGCCGCGGCAAGTCGCGGCTTTCCCGTGGCCGTCCACAGGGCTGTCCACAAGTGCCGACGGCAGGCGCAGCTATCCCCAACCTTACCAACAGCTTGTGGGTAAGTGCCTGCGATCGAATGCGGTTTTCGAGACTGGGGGAAGCGCCCTCCTCCGACGTACCCCACAACCCAAAGACGACAAAAACTCCCGGTCGTCAAGTCCGAGGCGATATGTTTCGGAGCCCGAGCTTGCCCTGCGGGAGCCGCCCCGTGCATACCGATCCGGCGGGATCCGGGAAGCGGGATTGCGAAAGGCGGGCGACGATGCTCCTCGACATGCGGGATTTCCTGGCCGGGCTGGGCTTCGCCGATCTGGCGGCGCCGCTATGGTTCTTTCTCTGCTGGATCGGCTACGCGCAGTACGCGGATCGCCAGCGGGTGCGCCGCAACACCCTGGCCGCCCGGGTGCACGAATACCGGTTGGCCTGGATGCGGCAGATGCTGACGCGCGAGAATCGTATCGTCGACATCGCCATCGTTCGCCTGCTGGTCCAGAACATCTCGTTCTTCGCCTCCGGCGCGGTGCTGATCGTCGGCGGCCTGGTCGCCATCCTCGGCTCCGGCGAGAAGGCCATGCAGGTGATCCGCCACATCCCCTTCGCCGAGCAGGTACCGCCGGTGGTCTGGGATCTCAAGGTGCTGCTCCTGGTGCTGGTGTTCGTCTACGCCTTCTTCAAGTTCACCTGGTCGTTGCGGCAGTTCAATTATCTGGCCATCGTCCTGGGTGCCGTGCCGCAGCCCGACACCCCGGGTGCGGGCAGCTTTTCGCGCCGGGCGGCGGAAGTGGCGACCCGGGCCGGCGATCATTTCAACCGGGGCATGCGGGCCTATTATTTCGGCCTCGCCGCCCTCGGCTGGTTCGTCCATCCCTATCTGCTGATCCTGGCCACCGCCTGGGTGGTGCTGGTGGTCTACCGGCGGGAATTCCGCTCCCACATGCTGGGGGTGCTGGGGCGCATCGGCGAGCCGGTGGTTCCCGCCGGAGCGGACCGGCCGGAGCCGCCTCAGCCGTCGCGCGAGAGCCCCTTCTCCTCGAGCGCCCGCAGATAGGCGGCCCAGATCTCGGCCTGGTCGCGTCCCAGCTCGTAGAGATAGGACCAGGAATAAATGCCGGTATCGTGACCGTCGTCGAAGAGGATGCGCACCGCATAGTTGCCCACCGGCTCCAGCGAGACGATGCCGACATGGCGCTTGCCGGCCACCGTGACCTTCTGTGCGGCACTGTGGCCCTGCACTTCCGCCGAGGGACTTTCCACGCGCAGCAGTTCGGCCGGCAGGCTGAAGGTGGCGCCGTCGTCGAAATCGATCTCGAGGCGCTTCTCACCGCGATGGACGCGGATTTCCTTGGGCCAGGGGGTGCGGCGGTCAGCGGCCATCCTCGCCCCCCTCCGCCCGCAGCTCCGGCGGAATCGCCTCGTCCTCGCCGAGCCGGCGGGCCTCGTCCACCAGCATGATGGGGATGCCGTCGCGGATCGGGTAGGCCAGCCCGGCCTGTTCGCTCACGAGCTCGTTGCGCTGCCGGTCGTAGCGCAGCGGCCCCTTGGTCAGCGGACAGACCAGCAGCTCCAGAAGACGGGGGTCGATCGGTGGCTCGGTCGCGGTTTCGCTCATCTCGGCAATCCTCGTCTCGCACTCAATGCGGCGGCCCGTCCTCGGGCTGGCCGGCGAGCGCCATCTCCAGAAGGGTGATCAGCAGCTCCGCCTGATCGGGCAGCCCCCGCGCCTCGACGAAGGCCTGCTTTTCATCCGGCGCAAACGGCAGCACCATCGCCAAGGTGGTCACCAGCACCGCCAGCGGCGCCGTCTCCAGCCCCGACCAGCGGGCCTCGATGCCCAGCGTCTCCAGATATGTGCGCAGCCGCGGCATCAGCCGTGCCCGCACCCCGTCGAGCGGCTCGGCCGGGGCCAGATCGTGATGCCAGCGTGCGAAATCGGCACGCACCTGGCGATAGGGGGTGGTCGCCGGCAGCTCCTCCACCACATCGAAGCGGCACATGCCGGTCAGGGTGATGGCGTAGCGGCCCTCCTCCTGTTCCTCGAGCCGGGTGATGCGCCCCAGACAACCGGTGCGATAGAGTGCGGGCAGCGCTTCGCGCTCCTCGTGCGGGCGCGGCTGGACCATGCCGATCACCTCCGAGGTGCGCATCGCGTCGCGCACCATCCGCACATAGCGCGGCTCGAAGATCCGCAACGGCAGATTTCCGCCCGGCAGCAGCAGGGCACCGCGCAGGGGAAAGATGGCGAAGTGCTCGGGCAGAGTTTCGCCGGCGCCCGACATCAGGCGAACAGCACCGTCGACAGCATGCGCCGCCCCTTGACGGTGGCCGGATGGGTGGGGCCCAGCGCATCGAAGAATTTGAGGAGCTGCTTGCGGGCCAAATCCTCCCGCCAGCTCCGGTCCTTCTTCACGATGTGCAGCAGATGGTCCATCGCCGGCTCGTACTGGCCGCGCAGGAAGAGCCGGGTGGCGAGCTGGTAGCGGGCCTCGAAATCGTCGGGATCGGCGGCGATCCGCGCCTCGAGCTCGGCCGGCTCGGGCAGGTCGCCGGCTTCCTCGGCGAGCTGCAGCGCCGCCTTGGCGCCGGCGATGGCGGCATGCCCGGCGATCGTCTTCGGCGCTTCCTCGAGCAGCCGGCGCGCCTCCTCGCGCTCGCCCAGGCTCAAGAGCGCCCGGGCGATGCCGCCCAGGGCCTCGGGATTCTCGGGCTCCTCCTCCAGGACCCGGCTGAAACGGGCGGCCGCGGTTTCGGCCTCGCCCCGCTCCAGCGCCGCCTTGCCGGCCGCGAGCTCGGCGTCGATATCCGCCGTCAGCGGCCCCCCGGCGAGGCGTTCGACCAGTGCCCGGACCTGGCTTTCCGGCTGGGCGCCGGCGAAACCGGTCACGGGCTGGCCGCCGACGAAGGCATAGACCGTGGGCACCGACTGGATGCGGAGCTGCTGGGCGATCTCCGGGTTCTCGTCGATGTTGATCTTGACCAGCCGCACCTTTCCCTTGGCGGCGCGCACCACCTTTTCCAGCACCGGGGTGAGCTGCTTGCAGGGGCCGCACCAGGGGGCCCAGAAATCGACCAGCACCGGTACCTGCTGGGAGGCGTAGATGACGTCGCGGGCGAAACTCTCGATATCGCCGTCCTTGATGATCTCCTCGCCTTCCGCGGGCCTGGCGGCGGCCCCACCGAGTATCTGCATCGTGCGACATCCCCCGACCAGTTGCGGGCCGCCGACGAGGCGCCGGCAGCCCAGCTCCGCTGCCCGCTAAGATGGCCAGTCCGAGGCCCCGTTACAAGCCTCGCCCCGACCCCGGCGGGGCCTTCCACACTCTTGCCAAGGCATCCTCGATCGCCTAGATACGGGCGGCGTCCGGTCGGCCCGTCCGGTGGCCGCATCGCGGGAGTAGCTCAGGGGTAGAGCACGACCTTGCCAAGGTCGGGGTCGCGGGTTCGAATCCCGTCTCCCGCTCCAACGAAAGCCATGGCTCGGGGCCGAACGAGAAGCGCCGACGAAGGCTCCCTTCCGGGATCGATCCGACACCGCACGCGAACGCAGCCTCCCGCGGGTTCCGCGGGTGCGGGCGGCCGTACCGCGGGATCGTCGAGCGGAGCGCTGTCGGCCGGCGACGGGATCGCCGATCGCGCCTTCGACATCCGGGCGGCGGTGCGCGCCTTGTACGCCGTCACGAGCCGGGGAACCTCGATCGAAACCGGTTCCTTCGGACGGGCCGGGAACTCGACCCGCTCCGGGAAAGCCGGTGCCGCCATCCCCTCCCTGCCTCCTACGGCTCCGGTTTCACGATCGGCATGCCCGAACCCGTTCGCCGCTGCCGATCCCTCGGAGTACGTCGGCACGGCCCGCCCTGCGAATTGCCGCGCCGCGGATCAGGCGCGGTCACGGGCCTCGCTGTCGCCATCGCTCGCCGCCTCGGCCGCTTCCTCTTCGGCGGCGACGGCCTCGGCGGCGGCGGCCGCGGCATGCTCGAGGCGCGGGCGGTCCTCGGCACCGGCGGTCTCCATGCCCGGCACCTGGACGATCACCTGGCGGCGGGCGAACTCGATGCCCGCTTCCTCGAACTTCTTCTGCACCGCCTGGTAGATCTCGCGGCGGATGGTGAACTGCTTGCCCGGCTTGGTCATGAACTTGCCGCGCACGATGATCCCGCTCTCGTCGACATCGAGCACGCCCTGGCTCTTGAAGGGCTGCAGGAAGTCCTGCCCGTATTCGGGATGCTGCAGGAGCTCCTTGCCGATCTCCTTGAAGATGCGTTTCACCTTGTTGATGTCGGTGTCGAAGGGGACGCGGAACCGGAGCTTCACGATCACCCAGTCGCGGCTGTAGTTGGTGAGCTTCTGGATCTCGCCGTAGGGCACGGTGTGCAGCGGCCCGCGATGATGCCTGAGACGCATGGAACGGATCGAGATCTTCTCCACGGTGCCGCGGGTGCCGCCGATATCCACATATTCGCCGATACGGAACGCATCGTCGACCAGGAAGAACACCCCCGACACCACGTCCCGCACCAGGGTCTGGGCGCCGAAGCCGATCGCCAGACCGAGGATTCCGGCGCCGGCCAGGAGCGGCGCGATGTTCACCCCGAACTGGCCGAGCACGGTGAGGATCGCCAGCACCAGGATGGCGACCTGGGCGGTACGCTGGAGGATCGGCAACACCGAGCCCAGCCGGCTGCCGCCCGGACCGCCCATCTCGCCGCCCGGCACCCCCGTCCCGCCCTGACTCGCCCGCTCCCGGGCGAGCTGGCGCGAGGCCAGGATGTTGACCGTTTCCCAGAGACCGTAGGCGATCAGGACGACCAGCAGCACCTTGATCGTCGCGCCGGCGAGCCTCGCACCGAGGCCGGCCTCCGTCAGGGTACGGAAATCGAGCCCGAGCATCTCCAGCAGCAGCGCGAACACGGCGATGCCGGCCACCACCCGGGCCAGGCGCACGAGCCCCTTCCGGGTGGCCATCCGGGCTTCGCGGATGCCCGCTCCTTCTTCGTCTCCGATCGGGTAGAGGCTGCGTACCAGCCCCTTGACGGCGGTGTCGATGAAGGGCACGGCGACGATCAAGCCGAGGATGGTGAACGCCGCCGAGGCCGTCAGCGCGCCCCCCATATCCAGATTGACGAGAATCTCGCCGATCGTGAATTCGAAGCCGATGAGCGCGATGGCGATCCCCGGCCAGGCGCGGGCGAAGAAGCGCAGGCTCGGCGAAGGGCTCTCCTCTTCCCCGAGGAGAATGGCGGCGAAGGCCTGCCGCGAGCCCCAGATCGCCCAGATCAGCACG
>Ga0256841_1003712_pt1 | contig 11285 bp, 9 predicted proteins | sample 356308metaG_FD_185971 | JGI IMG/M metagenome (GOLD analysis project Ga0256841, IMG submission 185971) | Hydrothermal vent microbial communities from Mid Atlantic Ridge, Atlantic Ocean - 356-308 | ecosystem: Environmental > Aquatic > Marine > Hydrothermal vents | place: Atlantic Ocean: Mid...
GGGGCCACCCTCACCGTGCTCAGTCCGCCGGCCGGCGCCCTGTGGCCCATCGGCAGCCAGCAGGGCGTGCGCTGGATGGGCGGCGCGCCCGACCAGACGGTGACCCTGGAGCTGTCGCGCGATGGCGGCCAGAGCTGGGAGCCGCTGCTGGTGGGGACGGCCAACGATGGCCTGGCCAGTTGGGTGGTCACCGGACCGCCCTCGACCCGGTGTCAGATCCGGGTGGTGGCCGCCGACGGCACGTTCGGCACCAGCCCGGGACTGTTCACTATCACGCCGCTGGACTTGCGGGTGCCCGACGGCGGCGAAGTGTGGGCCATCGGTCAGGTGGCCAGCATCAGCTGGACGACGGCGGGCACCAGCGGGACGGTCCGGGTGGAGCTGTCGCGCGATGACGGTCAGAGCTGGGAGGTGCTCACCGAGGCCACCGCCGACGATGGCCAGATGAGCTGGGCGGTGAGCGGACCGGCCACCACCCAGGCCCGGGTGCGCCTCAGCGACGTCCAGGAGCCGGGGTTCCAGGACGTCAGTCGGGAGGTGTTCACCATCGTGCCGCCGGATCAGCCGGTGATCACCCGGGTGGAGCCGGGACGCGCGCCCACCCGGCCGGGAGAGCCGTGGACCGGCGTGGTGACCGCCGGCGCGCCCACCCTGCTCCATCTGGAGGGGGTCAATCTGGACGACGTGCTGGTCACCATCCCGGTCGATCAACAGGTCTGCACGCCGCCCACGGCCACCATCGTGGGCGGCGACGGCTCGTTTCTGGAGGTGGAGGTGACCGTGCCGGCCAGTTGTCCAGTGCCGTTTCTGGCCCTGGTGGTGCGGCGGGCGGCGGCCAGCACCTTCCTGCTACTGGAGGTGGCCGCGCCCTCGTTGCGCTTGACCAGTTGCACGCCCACCCGGGTGCTGCCCGGGGCGCGGTTTGTGCTGGCCATCGGCGGGGAGCATCTGGAGGGGGCCACCGTGGAGGTGGGACCGGGATTGCAGCTGGCCGCGGCCGTGACGGTGACGGCCGAGAGCATCACCGGGCTGCTGGAGGTGGCTGCCGATGCCGGGGGGATCACCTGGCTGCGGGTCAGCGGGCCGGGGGGCAGTCAGACGGTGGAGGTGGAGGTGGTGGCCGCGGCCACCACACAGTCGCCGCCGCCGGACTTCTTCCTGGTGCCCGTCCCGGACATGGAGCCGCCCATCTGGTGGGGGCCATTGAGCGTGCTGCTGCCCTTGCCGCCGCCGCCGGTGCCGCTGCCGGTGGACATCTGCCAGTATGAGTCGGAGCTGCACCAGCAGGTGTTTGCCCCGGTGCCGCTCATCGGGTGTCCGGGGGGGCAGCCGGGGTGTTTCGAGGGGGTGACGGCGCCTGCCGGGGTGGGGCTGCGCGGGGTGGTGCTGGCCGGGGCGTGGCGCGTGGGCGTGGAGCTGGGCTATCCGTGCGTGTTGGGCGTGCCGGTGGGCGAGGCCATCACGTTGTGCTGGTGGGTGTCCGGCTGGGTGGGGATCATTGGCGGGCCGGGGGTGGAACTGGTCATCGATCTGTGCGCGGGGATTTCGGGCGAGGATGAGATTCAGGTGGGGGGCAGCGTAGAGATGGCGCTGGAGGTCGATGGCGCGTGTGTGCAGCAGGTGGGGGCGTCGGCGGTGGTGGAGGGCGTCTTGCAGGGGGTGGTGCGGGTCTGCTGCGATGGCTGGGTCCAGGTGCACGCCGAGGGGATGACGCCCGACGGCGTGGCGTTTCATTCCACGACCCCACCCCGCCCCATCACCCTCGACCCCAACACACCACCGCCCAGCGAGTGCCAGCAACCGCCCGAGCCCAAGTTCATTGGCCCCCCCATCATCTCCCTGGCCAGCGGGCAGACCAAGCAGCTCGTGGCTCTGGATCAACAATGCGGCGACCTGAGCCGGTTTCCCGAGGGAACAACTTTTACAACCCAAACGAGCACGGGCGAGAGTGGGTCAACCATCGCCACGGTCAATAGCACTGGATTGATCACCGCCGCCTCTACGCCCGGAGTCGTCTCGGCTCTGGCCACGCTCCCCAGCGGCAATAATCTGGTCGGGTGTACCAGCGGCGTCCCACCGATTGTTCAGGTGGGACCGATGACCATTTACTTGCGGTTTTTGGATGATACAATAACCTACATGACCGGCGATTTCCCCGGCAATGGATTGGGGCTCACCACTGAGCAAGTGCAACAGGTCAAGGACAAAGCGGTGGCGCGGGTTCAAGCGCTCTTTGACCAGGCGGGGGCCAACGTGCAGGTGACGCACACTGAGCCGAGCGGGGTGAATATGCCGAATGCGAATGAGGATGGGATCGTGATCATTGACATTGTGGCACTGAAGGATCTTGACGGCACATTTAAGCGGACCCGACGATGGGATGATCCTGGTACTGTGATTGTTGGACGAGCGCCCATTAATGAACTCAACTGGGTGAATGCTTTATTTGGGATGGATGCTGCTGGGACAGATGCCCAGGGTAATCCCTTTGGGGTATACATTAACATGCTTCCCCTGATCACGGGTACAGGCGTGCGTGTGACCATTGATCAGATCGCTACTGGCATTGGGAACGTGGCGGCGCATGAGGCCGGGCACGCATTGGGTCTGGTGCCCAATGATAACTCAACTCAGCAGCGGGACATACTCAAAGATGAGCGATTTTCGAGTGTCACGTTTGATGGTGATGCGAACCATCATGCGGGTAGAAGGGGAAACCATATCATGGCTTCGGAACAGATAGGTCAAACCCTTACGGGCGTTCCTTGGATTTTAACGACGAGCTTAAAATTCAGGGATGCTCCCAAAGATAAGGCCTATCTTCAGGCAATCTTGCCCAAATAGCTCAAGGAGGGAGGAATAAGATATGATTAAGCCACTTGTGTGGACTGCTAGTATAACCATTGTATTTGTTCTCCTGCACAGCTCCTTATCGCAAACAAAGGAGTATTGGTTATGGACAAGGGGATTCGCCCTTACAGCGGCTTTTTGTAGGAACCAAGAGATTATTGTCGCTGGTCGGCTTATCGATGTCCAGGAGGCTAAGGGAGTCAAGGTGTTCAATGCTGCCAATTTCAGCTTCAGTGGGGCTAAGATCTACGTCATTCGGGTCGAGGAAGTTTTAAAGGGGGCGGGAATAAATCCTTCTGAAGAGATCTCTATGCTTATCTTACCACATGTAGTTCTGTATGGCATCGGTGACAAAAGCCAGCTGTCAGGAATGACGAAGCCTCAGATCCTGGAGTACTATCAACAGGAGGAGAAGCTCCCTCCTGGCATGCCAGAGCAGAGGGAGAACTATCCTGAGATATCTGTGGGAGAGTTGCAGCTTTTCGGGCTTTTTGCTGCTGACCTCATCGATCCGAAAGGAGAGATGCTTTGGGTGGGAGTGGAAAAACTTTCAACGAGTCGGCAGTTGTATGGTTACAGCACTTCCTACAAGATCAGCAGCAGTGGGAAGGAGGTAGAGGTAATAAAGCGCTACCTGCAGATTGAGGGCATTGCGGATCAGGATGAGCGCCTTCGCCAGTTAGCGCACTATTCTTTAGAACTGCTTCGGGACCGAGATGTGTCTGAGAGTGTGGCTTTGGGAGCGATTGAAAATCTGCGAGGGTTTCACTCGAGCTGGGCGTGGGGGCAGGTGAGGCAGCGTTTGGGCAACGGGCAGGTCATTGTCGGGCCGGCGCGTCGTCTGACGGCTGAGTACCTCAGTGAGGCCGAGATAAACGAGTTAGTCCAAATGGCCCTGGACCGCACTCGTTCGGCCTATGTGAGAGGGCGCCTGCTGTGGGTGTTTAAGGAGTTGAACGAGTATGCGCATCGGCCGTTTGAGCCAGAACCCTTTTTACGCGTGCTGCGGGATCGCACCGAAGATCCCGAGGTGCGTTGGGATGCGGTTCATGTGCTGGAGCAGTTGGGGGGGGCAGTGGTTCGGAAGGCGTTTTGTGAGTTGCTTGGGCAGGAGCCGGAGACGGAGAGTGAGCAAGGGCTCTGGGATCGGTTGCGGCGATCGCGGATCTGGCAGGAGGAGAAGCGAGGTTCAGAACCGTGTAAGGGTGGGACGAGAGGGGAGGCTGGTTGAAAGCGATGAGATGGCGCGGGATCAAGGAAGAGGGCAACATGAGACCTCCCGGCGGCAAAAAACGCCCTGAAGGATGAGCGCCGACGTGGATTTTGATGGGGATATGAAGAATCACGCTGGAACAATTAACAGGCATATTATGCAACTCATTCTAATTACATGTGGTATATGCCTGTTGCTCTTGGGAGAGAGGGGCTTTGCTCATCGAGGATATTGGTATGACTGGCGAGGAGGCGGCGTAAATGAATGGGATTTATGCCGATCTGTGTCGGTGATCCTTGTGGGGCGGGTCGTGGAGGCCTCGGTGGCCAAAGGGGTGAGAGTCTATTCGCAAGGCACGTCAGTGATGAGTGGCGTCCGGATCGTGCGGATTCAAGTGGAGGAGGTCTTATTGACCTTTGCATAGATAAATAAACGGCTCACAGGTTTAACCCCGCCTGCTCGAAGGCGGAACGCAACAGGCGCCCGTTGGCACGGGCAGCCTGGATCGAAGAGGTGACTGCCCGGTGAAGATCGTGGATGTCATCGGGGAGGTAGTTGGCCAGGTCCACATACTTGGTATGGTTCCAGATCAGCTCCACGGGGTTGAGGTCTGGGGCGTAGGCCGGCAGCCATTCCACCTCCAGCCCGTCGACGCCGGCTTCCCGCAGGAGACGGACCGCCTTGCGATGAGGACCGGCACGATCGAGGATCAGGAGGATCTTGCGGCGCAAGTGCCGGTGGACGAGGCGGAGGAAGGCCATGACCTCTGCGAAGCGGATGTGGTGCTCGTGAAGTTGGAAGTACCGCCCCAAGCGGCGGCGGACGGGGGCCAGGGTGAGGGCGGAGAGGGCCGAGAGCCGATCGTGCCGGTCCCAGCTGTAGTGCACCGGGGTCTGGCCCCGCGGCGCCCAGGTGCGGCGCACCAGCGGCTGGAGCAGGAAGCCGGTCTCATCGATCCCGACGATGCTCCAGCCTTCTTGGCCAGCCTTTTTTTGATCCGCGGCCACGCTTCCCGCCACCAGTGCTCGATGGTCGCCTCGTCCCGCTCCCGGGCCCGGCGCTCCGGCTTCTGGGGAGTGAAGTTCAGCGCCCGGAGCAACCGCCAGACAGGCGCCGGGTGGTACTTCACGCCGAAGAACCGTTCGATCACCTGCGCCACCCAGGCCAGGGTCCACCGCTCGGAGGGGAAGCCAGCGGCCCGGGGACCTGCGACCAGGATCTCCTTCAGCTGGTGTTTCTGTTCCAGCGTCAGGCGCGGACGCGGACCCGGATGGGGCTTGGCCTTCAAGCCCGCCAGGCCCTCCCGTTCCACGACGCGCTTCCCGCGATGGACCGCCGCCGGGGAGGCCCCCACCAGGCGGGCCACCTCGCGGATGCCCTTCCCTTGCCGCAGGAGCCTGCCAGCCAGGCGACGACGGACTTCCAACTCTTGTGCACTCCCTTTGGGTCTCATAGCCCCTCATCATACTCCGTTCCTTTCCCTATGCAAAGATCAATAATGGCATACTAGGAGTGATTAAGGCAGTGGGAGAAGCCTGGAACAAAACACCCAGAATAGGAGTCGGAGATATCAGCAGGCAATTTGGTGATCGGTTTTCACCACATAATTGCCATCGAAACGGTTTGGAAGTTGATGTGCGGTATGTTCGTAGCGATGGAGTAGAAGGGCCATTTGATTTCACTCAAAATCCAATATCGCTCTATGATCAAGCAGCGACGCAACAGTTGGTGGACTTGTTCATTCAACATGGGGCGGTGCTTATTATAGTTGATCCCGATTCGGGTTTAACCGGACCCGGCGTGACGGTCGACATGCAGCGAGGACACCGGAATCACTTCCACGTGCGCATTTCCGATCCTGATGGAACGGCAAATTAGTCGGGGTACATGGCAGTCTCCAGTTAGGTTACAAGGAGTAGACACCCATGAAGAAAAAAATTCTATTCACCATGCTCGCTTGTTTTTTTCTCAAGACAGGCGTTTCTGCCCAAGGTTGGGCTTTCCACTATGATCCGCGACGTGAGAGGGTAATATTCGGCGGGAACGCTTATTTCTCCTATCACATCGGTAGGAGTAAAGACGAATCAGTTCGAAGGGCAATCTACGCCCAGAAATTATCCACTGGTGAGCAAGAGATCTTGTGGAAAGGGGAGAGATACCTATCTGATATCAGTCTATCGCCCGATGGCCAGATCATAGCATTCATAGAACACTGGTGGCATGAGAATGTGCCAGCAGAAAACGCTAATTATCGGGACAGGAGATATACAAACGCTCGGGAAATTGTCACCTACTATTATGAGAACCAAAAGCTCACGTTGATCAGCGCTGAGGGACGCTTCATCCGGGCCATTGATAGAGTCCGGCGCTACGTGTGGAGCCCAGATGGCGCAAGGATCGCTTATATCACAGGAAATTACACAGAAGATTACCCAGGTTTTAGAACGACCGGTACCTGGATTATGGACCTCACTTCAGACACAGCACAGAAGATATGCGAAACCGGATATGAGGTGGAGTGGGCACGCTTTGATGGAAACATTTACATTGATACATATGATGATCGAGGTGTACTAAGGTATGACCCGAGGTCAAGCAAACTCGAACCAGCGTCCTACAAGGGCATCTATTTTTCCGATGATGGGAAGTACTACTATGCACCTAGTCGTGAAGGGACTGATTTTGGCCTATACTCGACAGAAAGTGGTGAAAATTTGATCGAGGGAGCAGCAATTGCTGAGGTTAAGAAGCTCGGGGGGTGGTTCCCATAGGATGGGCACCGGGGGCGAGCAGACTCTTGCTTCAGGTGGGAGTCGGTTCAAGCAGACGCCATTTCGTTTACGACGTAGAGCGAGCCCAGGTAGTGGAATTAAGGAGAGCTGTCGTATCCTGGGGAGCCAACGGGAAAGAGGTAATAGTCCTTCATGATGGGAGGATGGAAAAAGCAATTTTGAGGATCTAGACGAGCAACAATGAGTTCATGGAGAAATCACGTATGGCCTTATGTCCACCATGAAAATGCCACGCAAGAGGGTGCAAGCCGGCAGCTTGCATCACCCTCTTTGAGGGAAGAACCATGCATGACAGAGGACAAAGCATTCACCGTGGGGTTGTGATGGCCATGACCCTCCTCATGGGGGGAGTGGCGGTGGAAGGCCAGAAGCGCCAGTGGCCTTATGTGTATTTCTTTTCGGGGCTGGGAGACTACCTGAAGGTGGAGGTGGCCACTGATCAGGTGCCCCGCGGCTCGCTGTTGAAACTCGAGGAGATCCGTTCCCTCCTACCCGAGAGATTTCGGGAGACGAGCATCGGGATCGGTTGCTGTGATCGAAATACCGGATGGCTCTATGTACTCTCTCCTGAGAGTGCATTCATTTCCTGGGACCGCACAGGCCATGGGACGATTCGGTATCGGCTGGTGGTGTTGGCGTTACCGGAGTTTCGGTTGGTTGGGCACACGGAGTTGGCCGAGCCGATCGACAAAGGCCCCAATCTTTTGCTCACGCCGGATAGGAAGCAGCTGTGGGTCAGTTACCAAGTGGTGTCGGAGGAGGAGGCCTATTGGGTGTTTGTTCGGGAGATTTTCCAGACACGGGGATTGAAGCGCGTGGCGTTGAGGCGGGAGCGCTCTCGCGCGAGCCGTATGATCCCAAAGCGGTGGCTAAAGTATGGTTCAGCCGGAAGGCGCGGTTCGCTGCTGATGGCCGCACGATCATCGATGGAGAGTATGAGATTGTCGATGGACAGATCTATCGGCACCGGACGGTACCTTGGCCTAAGGAAGTGTCGGCGTATGTCCGAGTCCATCGAGGCTTTCTTGTGGGGAGGTTGGACGAGGTGGGCGGCGGTTTTTCCTGTGGGGGGTTAAGGCATCATCAAAAGATCAATGGGCGTTACTACAACCGATATGCTACCAGTCGTTGTGCTCTCTACGATGCGCTGGCCAAGCCGCGGCTGCGGGAGTATCGGCTCTCGGAATTGGCGGGAGGTCTTCCCAGGATTGTGGCAGTGACGCCCGATGGCACAAGTTGTATTTTGCTCAGGGGGATGAGCACCTCTATGGGATTGAGCTGGGGATGGAGGTGAAAGTGAGGCGGATTGAGGTGGGGAACGTGGCAGCGCAGTGGACGACGCCGGTGTTTGCTGATCGGTGAATGCGAGTGCACATATGAATCCGACTGGTGAGCGTCAGCGATATCCAGGAGGGGCCGGTGCTGCGGGGAGAGAATCCGCCCAAGGCGGCCATCCAGCAACGGCTCGATAATGGCGATGCCGAGCAGACCACCTGGTTGCGCAAGATCGCCTGTCAGGAGAGCCTGCAGCGGCAGTTTGCCACCGTGTTGAATCCCAGTCTGTTTCGGTATCCCGGCGAGCCGCTGATGAGCAGTGATGGACTGGGGGGAGCAGGGGTGATGCAGATCACCAAGACGGATCGGTTGCCGGAGGGGCCGGGATTGGCCGAGTTGTGGGATTGGCGGGCCAACGTCGATGAAGGCAAACGCGTCTTCGCCGATAAGCTTTCAGAGGCTCAAAATTACCCTGAGCAGGTGAGGAGATGTCAAGGATTTAGAGATATCGTGGAAATGACTAACAGATGGCGAGAGCTACAAGGAAAACCACCGCTCGATCAAGTCATTGTACCTGATTTTCAAAAGTGGCAAGCAGATGAGGATGCAGTACGAGGTTACAATGGAAGGAGTGGAACTCCTGAGTTTCGCTGTAATACAGGTGCTGGCGAGTCGCGTTTAGTATTGCATGAATTCAGATTGCGGAAACGAATCGTCAGACTAGATGGAATGAATGTTCAGATCTTAGAATTGGCGAATGAGCGCCAGGACAGCCAAGGGAGGTTGATAGCTGACGCAATTTGGGAAAGAACACCTGTAAGCTTGAGGCAAGGCGGGTGCCCGAACTATGTTGAATGTGTTCGGCGACAAGCAGCACATTGTCCTACGAGGACAAATTGCAATTGTAATCCCTAAGTGAGATAGTGGGGGCTCTGAGATGATCGCAAATCCACTATGGAAACTTACCAAGATAGGTACGTGTTGTTTTCTGACAGTCGCATTTTTTCGTCTCATCACCGTTGATGTCGGCTTGGCTGAGAAGGGCCGTTTTGCATATTTTTTTGACCAAAGTGGGAACTTCCTCAAGATTAAAGTTTCCAACAACAAAGTCATAGCCCACGGCCGGCTTCGAGAGATTGATGGACTGGGGAAGCTTCTTCCTTCTGACGTAAGAGATGGAGTGCTGGTGAACGCACTACGGTATGATCCTCACTTAGACAGAATCTATCTGGTGATTCAGAAGACACGGTGGGTTACACACCAAGGTAAGGCGCGCTTTCAGATTTTTGTCCTGGAGTTGCCAACTTTTCGCTTGGTCGCCACGTTTCCGCAGGAACCGTTCGACTTTGTACCCAGATTTCTTATCACCCCCGATGGTAGCAAACTCCTCTTATCCTATTCCGAGAGTAGAGACGAAGTACCCAAGAAACACGTCTTCATCTTGGAGACCTATGACACACGCAGTTTCCAACTCTTGTCGAGAAAGAGTCGGGAGGTACTGGAGGAAAAACTCGGTCACAGGACCACGGCCGATTACATAAAAGCTGCTCAAGGGCTCTACTTTTCTGAAAATGCCCACTTCGGGCCCGATGGCGAAACGATCTACGATGAGGGCTATCAAATTATTGGTGATCAGGCGATAAAGCAGGTGCCGCCGATACTTCCCCCAGAAATTGAGAAGTTCAGTGCTCAGCACCCCTGTTGGCCTCATTCCTGCTTTTTACTCCGGTGGATTGACGAACGAAGGCGCCGGATACTCTTATGGGAATTGGTGTATCAGGAGCGAACTCGGCCCATATACGATGGTAGCACTGGGAGGTCGTGGGAGGAGAGATATCGCGTTCCATATGCCACAGGCCGATTCGCCTTGTATGATGCCCTGGCTCGTCCTCGACTGAGTGAGTTCCAAATCAAAGCATTGGAGGGGGAAAATCCAAGACTGATTAGTTTCACGCCGGATGGTCGAGTGATGTACTGGGCGAAGGGGAACAAGGAACTGTATGCCGTTACGCTAACACCCAACCCCAGGCCGGTCCGGATCGAGATCCACGGTTTGCGCGCTCATGATGCCTGGTGTATCTTCGCCGATCGATGATGAGAACGAGGAGGAAAGAGACACATCCCTTGTTTACCTGTGCAATACTGATAATGACATCATGTGCAGGCAGTGCAATACTTGGAGGCAGTGCTCAACGAACCAAGTTTTTGATCGATAAAGCCAGTGGTAAGTTTGTCAAAGTCGAGTTAGGGACCAAGGAAGTTGTGGATTATGGGACTCTCTTAAGAGATGAGCGCCTGCAGAAACTCGCTCCGAGCAAGATATACTGGCCTGCTGTATCAGGCATTGTATGATTCCAAAACAGGGCGCTTGTATCTGCTGAGCTTTACAGATCCACCGTGTACAAGCTCGGTTAGATGTGTGCGGATTCTCGTTGTCCAGCTTCCGTCGTTTCAGTTCGCCGGCGCAGAGCATATCAGAGAGCTGGTGGAGATCATCGGGCCAACGGAACTATTCCTGAGTGAGCACGGCGAGCAGTTATTGTTCATCTACCAGAAACAGGGAGAGCAGGAGCGGCGGATCTGGGTTTGCGAGCTGTATGACGCGAACTCTTTGAAGCTCGTGAAGACATGGAGCAGGGATGTCCACGAGGAATGGTATAAGCTGGGGCGGTTCTCTGGCCATGGGTACTTTGGGCTCGATGTGACCGCAATGCATGAGGGGACGTTGAGGACGACCCAGGGGTGTTTGCGGGAGCAGAGTGCTCCTCCTTACTTTCCACTGTCGCCAGAAGCGAGGCAACTTCTCAAGGCCAAGCCATGACCCTCACCTACGTTGAGGGTGAAGTCAAGCAGGTGGTGTTGTGGGAGCGGCAAGTGCGGGAGCGGATTCACCGCTATGAAGATAGATCACTGGGAAAGCGACGGCCAGTGGAGGAGAAATACCGCGTCCCTTACAGCACGGGCTGGTTTCTGGTTTACGATCAATTCGGCAAGAAGCCGTTTGAACTGACTAACCCAGATCTGGCCAGTGAGTATCCCCGAGTGATCACGGTGCTGCCCGACGGGCGGACGATGTACTTTGCCATCGGCGGCAAGAGACTGTATGCCATTGACCTGACCACGAAGAAGCCACCGGTGCGGATCGACACCCATGG
>Ga0256841_1003713_pt1 | contig 11284 bp, 6 predicted proteins | sample 356308metaG_FD_185971 | JGI IMG/M metagenome (GOLD analysis project Ga0256841, IMG submission 185971) | Hydrothermal vent microbial communities from Mid Atlantic Ridge, Atlantic Ocean - 356-308 | ecosystem: Environmental > Aquatic > Marine > Hydrothermal vents | place: Atlantic Ocean: Mid...
CCGGGCCCCCACCACCGTCGCCCCCTGCACCCGGCCGTCACCATCGACCGTGGCCTCGGTGAACCCCCACGTCTGTCCGGCCGCCATGGCCCGATCCAACTCGGAGTGATCGAAGCGGATACGCCGCGGTGAAGTGTCCGCACCAGCGCCCCCATCACCATCCCCGGCACCACCGACCCTTCCCACGGTGGCCACCTCGGGGGACGTGAACACCACCCGGGGCAGGAGATCCACGGAAGCCGGGCGACCGACCCCCAGCATGGCGTGCTGCCCCACGTGACGACCATGGATGGCGGCCACCGGGGTGAGGGGCAGTTCCCCGGTGACGTCACCGGCGGCGTAGATGTTGCGACGGGAGGTCCGCAGGCGGTCGTCCACCGTCACCGCCCCGTTCTCGCTCACCTCCACCCCGGCCGCCTCGAGACCCAGCCCCGACGTACGGGGACGTCGTCCGGCGGCGATCAGAATCCGGTCGAACGGAATCCGGTCGCCATCGGACATGACCGCTGTTCCCCCGTTCACGTCACCTCCGCCGCCCCCAGGCCCGGGCTCGACCCTCACCACCGACAACCCGGTGCGCACCACCACCCCCTCGGAGCCGAGAACGTTCTCGATCACCTCGGCGGCGTCGGCCGGGAAGGGTCCCAGCAACCGGGGGGTCATCTCCACCAGGGTCACCTCCGCCCCCAGGCGGGAGAAGGCCTGACCCAGTTCGCACCCCACAGCGCCGCCCCCGACCACCAGCAGGCGTGGGGGCAACTCCCGCAGAGACCACACCGTGTCGGTGGTGAGAGGTTCCACTCCCCCCGACCCCAACCCCGGGATGGGTGGAATGACCGGGGCCGAACCGGTGGCGACCAACGCCTTGCGGAACCTCAGGATCTCCTCGCCCACGGACAGCTCACGGTCGGAGACGAACTCGGCCCGACCCATCACCACGTCCACCCCCTCGGAGCGGAGCCGTTCCACGCTGTCATGGGGCTCGATCCCGGCCTGGACCCGGCCGATCCGGTCCATGACCCCGCCCAGGTCGACGGGGTCCCGCCGGATCTCCCCGAGACCGTAGGCCGCCGCGGTGTCCACCGCGTGGGCCACGCCGGCGGCGGCGATGAGGCTCTTCGAGGGGACGCAACCGGTCCACAGACAGTCCCCGCCGGTGCGGTCCGCCTCGACCAGAACGGTGCGCCCACCGATACCCGCCGCCACCAGAGCCGCCACCAGCCCCGCCGTTCCACCGCCGATTACCGCCAGGTCGTATCTCACCTGGAACTGAACCCGCCGTGACCGTCGTTCCTTTCCCCTGACGGGAAACCTTCGGGTGTCCCACCGTGTTCCGACACCGGAGAGAGCGGGTCCGTGACGGACCCCGGGCCGACGGAGGACCCCAACATCGACACCGACCATCGGGGACATCCCATGACCACTGAAGATACCGGGGCGGACACGGCGGGCCCCGGGAGACCGTCACCGGGACCCGACGCCGGCGGGGCGGGGCGGAGCGCACTCATCCGCTGGGGCCGACTCCTGGCCCTGGTCGCCATCGTGGCGGCAGCCCTGGTGGGGGCCCGGTCCTCGGGAATCACGAACCTCGATGAGCTGACCACCACCGTGGACGAAGCCGGTCTGCTGGCGCCGGTGGTCTTCGTCGGGGCCTACGCCCTGCTGACCGTGGCCCTGGCCCCGGGCTCGGTCGGATCCGCCGCCGCCGGACTGCTCTTCGGTCCGGTGCTGGGCACCGTGGTCACCGTCATCGGGGCCACGATCGGGGCCACCGCCGCCTTCTTCCTGGGCCGCTGGCTGGGCCGCGACGCGGTGAGGTCGATCGCCGGTGGGGGCGCCGACAGGGTGGACGGATTCATCGGTGCCAGTCCCCTCAAATCGGTACTGGCCCTGAGACTCCTGCCGGTGCTTCCCTTCAATCTCGTCAACTACGGGGCCGGACTCACCCGCCTGCCCGCCCGTGACTACGTGCTGGGGACGGCGGTGGGTATCATCCCGGGCTCGATACTCTTCGTGACCGCCGGAAGCAGTCTCGACAGTCCCGGCTCGGCCCGTTTCTTCGTGAGCGTGGGGCTGCTGGCGGTGTTCATGGTGGTCAGCGGATTGATGGTCAGGTCGATCGCCCGATCCGATCGGACCGCCGTGGCGGTCGAGACCACCGTCGACTGAACGGGGCCGGCCCCGCGCCCGGTACCTTCCCCCACCCAACGGAGCTCAGGCCCGGGACGGTGCTCGGCTCATCATCCTCATCCGCTGAACGGCGGTGAAGACCACGGCGATGGTCAGGATCCACAACAGGGGCGCCGACCAGCTCGGGAACAGACTCCAGAGGGAATAGACGGCGATGGTCTCGGCCCCCTCGACCAGACCCGGAGTGAAGACCAGGGATCGACCGTCACCGTGCAGACGCTCGAAACGCCCCGAGCGGGAGGCCGCCAGCAGGGTGATGATGTTCAGGGTGTAGGCACCCAGGAGACACGCCACCGCCGCTCCCAACGCCGGACGGCCCACCGCCAGGGCCACCGGATAGGCGACATACACGATCATGTCGGCACCGAGGTCCACGTAGCCTCCCCGACGCCGGGCCCGTTCGGGTCGCGTCCCCCCCGAGAGCCGGGCCACGGGCCCGTCCAGACCGTCGGCCACCCGACCGGCCAGAAACAGGGCCAGAGCCACCAGACAGTGCCCCCCGGCCAGGGCCACGGCGGCCGCCAGACCCAGGCCCAGACCCACCGCGGTCACCACATCGGCCGGCAACCCGGCCCGTGCCAGGCTCACCGCCGGTCTCTCCAACGCCGGGGCCAGCCCGGCCCTGAGTCGATGGTCCAGCACCTGTCGGGTCTTCCCTTCTCCATGAGTCCGACGGACTCGCCGAATCCACCCTCGGCCCGGTGGCGGGGAAACCACCGGTGGCGACGGAGACTTCCCGACCGGACCGCCGATCTCCAGGATAGGCCGGGTGCCGGACGGAACGGGGCCTCCCCGGGGGCGGCACCGCAGCGCGTACAGTGCAGCCATGGTCACTCCCCACATCGCCGCCCAGCCCGACGACTTCGCCGCCACCGTCCTGATGCCCGGTGACCCCCTCAGGGCCCGCTACGTGGCTGAGAACCACCTCGAGGACGCCCGCCTGGTGACCGAGGTCAGGGGCATCCTGGGGTACACCGGCACCTACCGCGGACAGAGGGTCTCGGTGATGGCGTCGGGGATGGGGATTCCGTCGATCTCCATCTACGCCACCGAGCTCTACCGCGAGTACGGAGTTGAGAACATCATCCGGATAGGGACGTGTGGGGGCCTGGCCCCCGATCTCTCCCTGCGGGACGTGGTGGTGGGCGTGGGGGCCTCCACCGATTCCAACACCAACCGCATGAGGCTGATGGGTTTCGACCTGGCCGCCACCGCCAGCTACGAGATCCTCAGGGCCATCGACGACGCCGCCCGGGAATCGGACACCTCGATGGTGATGGGGGCGATCTTCTCCTCCGATCTCTTCTACCTCCCCGACGAGTCGATGATGGACCGACTGGCCGCGGCGGGGATTCTGGCCGTGGAGATGGAGGCGGCCGGACTCTATGGCGTCGCCTTCGCCGAGAAGCGACGGGCGGCGGCGATGATGACCGTCACCGACAACCTGTCCACGGGAGAGCGAATGTCCTCCGAGGACCGTCAGACCTCGCTGGACTCGATGATCGACCTGGCCCTGCGCACCTCCCTCAAGCTCGGAGGCTGAGACACGATCCCGGTGAGCGCATCCCGGGCCGGGGTCCTTCTCCTTCAGCCCGGCCCGACGATCTCCCGGTCAGGCCGAGGGCAGCAACGCCACGGCACTCAGGTCGAAGGGGGTTCCGGTCACCAGCTCCTCGAGGAACCCGTCGCCGCGTGGCAGGGCCGGGGCCACCAGGAAACCCTGGACCACCGGGCACCCCATGTTCGCCAGGACCCGGAACTGCTCCTCCGTCTCCACCCCCTCGGCCACCACGTCGAGGGCGAAGATCTCCGCCATCCCCAGAATGGCCGACACCAGACGGCTCTCCCTCCCGGCGTCGGGGTGACCGTCCCCCGCCGCCAGCTTGGCGACGAAGCTGCGGTCGATCTTGATCTCGTCCACGGGAAGGCGGCTCAGGTAGCTCAGGGAGGAATACCCGGTGCCGAAGTCGTCGAGGGCCACCCTCACCCCGATCTGGCGCAGGGCGTCTATCCGCAGGCTGCTCATCCCCAGGTCGTCCACCAGCATCCCCTCGGTGATCTCTATGCACAGCAGGGACGGGTCGAGGTCGAAGTCCACGATCGCCGACACGATCCGGTCGAACAGCATGTCCCCGGCCAGTTCGGCCGCCGACACGTTGACCGACACGTGGATGCGACGGGGGGGTCCCATCGCATCCCAAACCGCGGCCTGGCGGCAGGACTCCCTGATGACCCGGTCGCTGATCTCGTCCATGAGGCCCGCCTCCTGGGCCACGGGTAGGAACTCCGCCGGCAGCAGCAGGCCCCGCTCGGGGTGTCGCCAGCGAATCAGGGACTCGACCCCCACCAGGGTCCGGGTGTCGGTGGCCACCTTGGGTTGGAAGTGGATCTCCAGTTCCTCACCCGCCAGGGCCCGTTCGAGATCGGACTCCAGGGCCATCAGGTTGTCTATGTGGGCCCGGAGTTGGCTGTCGAAGACCACGAAGCGATCCCGCCCGGCGGACTTGGCCCGGTACATGGCGATGTCCGCGTCCCGAATCAGACTCTCGGCGGTGTCCCCCGGTCGGGCCACCGCCACCCCCACCGAGGCCGAGACCGAGGCGGTGGTCATGGACAGTTCGATGGGTTCGGCCAGACTCTCCACCACCCGGTTGGCCAGACGGTGGACGGCATGCTCGTCGGCTACGTCACCGGCCAGGATGACGAACTCATCACCCCCGAATCGGGCGACGGTGTCCTCCTCCCGGAACGCGGCCTTGAGCCTCGCGGCCACGACCCTGAGGAGTTCGTCACCGGCGGAGTGCCCGTACACGTCGTTCACCTGCTTGAACCGGTCCAGGTCCAGGAACATCAGCATCACCTCGCCCGGACTGCGACGCCGGATGAGGAGGCGCTCGAGACGATCGACGAGCAGACTCCGGTTCGGCAGGCCGGTGAGGGCGTCATGGGTGGCCTGGTGCCGGAGCTGGCCCTCGAAGCTCTTGCGGTCCGACACGTCCTCGGTGAAGCCGACGTAGGCCGTCACCCGACCCGAACGGTCGTACACCGGGGACACGTGGGTGAGGACGGCGATCTCCGACCCATCGGGTCTCACCAGGCGGTGCTCCATCGAGACCCGCTCGCCGGTCTCCTCGGACCGGACCAGGTGATCCCACAGACCCCGCCGGTCATCGGGGTGCACGGCGCGGCGCCAGCCCTGACCCAGCAGTTCCCCGAAACTCTGTCCCGCCATCTCGGCCATGGCCGGGTTGACGTACTCGCAATCACCCTCGACGGAGGCGTAGAGAATTCCCACGGGGGCGTTCCTGACCAGGGCCTGGAAGCGGTCCTCGGAGTGGAGAACCTCCGCCGGCAGACCTCCTCCACCCGTCTCGGCGGACGACGCCGCCGGCGGATCGGGTGGTGCCGTTGGTTCGGCTGAGGGGTCCGGCACCGCCTCCCGGGCGCGATCCGTCGAGCACACCGTCGGCAAGTCAGGTGGTTCTGCTGAATCGGCTGGTGTGGCCGGCACATCGGGCTCCCTGGTCCTTCCCTGTTCAATCGGCAGCCCGGGGCCGACACTGAGGAAGAGCTGACACGGCCCGGGTGCCGAGGGGACGACCTCGGTCGGTTGTTCCGTCTCCGGTACCCCCATGACCCCGCTGACCACCGGGGTCCGGATGGAATTCAGCCCCGGATCAAACCCTGCCGAGGGCCCTCAGTCCACCGTGGAGGGCAGGAATCGCCCGGGAAGACGGGCGACACAACCCATGACGTGGGTGATCGCCTCGCGGTCGTAGTGATCCCCCGAGCGATAGCTGTCGAAGTAGGAGATGAGAGCCGCCACCCGGTCGGGGGAGGCCCGGACCGACTCCAGCCCGAGGGCCACGCCGTAGTTGGTGAACGCGAACCGGGTGCGGGGCAGCTCGGGTTGACGGGAGAAGTAGCCGGGAGGATCGATCCACATCCGGTTCAGAATCGTGAGTCCCCTCCGGATGTGCGCTCCGGTCCACTCCTCACCGGGGACCAGGGCGTCCGACAGCGCCGCCGACCACAGCATCATGCCCAGGCCCAGGTCCTGGGTGACGATCATCTCCCGCCAGGATTTCTCCACCAGGTCGGCCATCTCCCCGATCTCCCGGGACAGCACTCCCGTGCCCCGGTCCAGGTAGCGGTACACGGCCAGTCCCTGGTACGGATCCAGTCCTCCCAGACCGAATCCAGGGTACGGACCGCTGAGATCCTCCAGCATCTTCCAGTACACCCCCACACCGGGGACGACGAAGTGGGGATGGACCTCGGTCACCAACCGGAGGGCCTTCTCGGTGTAGCCGGGACGGTGGGACCCCAGAACCCCCAGGGCGTATTCCCACACGCTCAGGTAGTGGAAGTACTGCCCATCCCGGTCGGACGCCTCACCGATCCGGTAGCCGGGTCGCCGACCCAGAACCAGGTCCACCTCGGTGACCACCTCCTCCGCCAGGTCCAGGTAGGCGTCCTCCCCGGTGATCTCGGCCAGGGACACCAGCAGGACCACGCCGAAGCCGTCGGTCCACAGGTATCTCATCCCCCAGGGCCAGATTCCCTCCGACCTCATCCAGGCCAGGCGGCCCAGTACCGCCGACACCGGGTCGCCACCGGCCAGAGGAGGTGGCTCAGCGGGGACGGCGTCGGTGTTCACAGCCCGAACGGATAGGTGTCGGGCATCCCCTCGAGTTCGTGGGCGACGAGGGGTATGACGGCCTGGGTGGCGTCGAACCACACGAACTCGTCGAACTGGTGGGGCAACCGGGCCTGGAAGTAGTGGCTCTGAAGCTCGGTCTCGGGCCGGTAGATGACTCCGATGGCCCGCTCCAGCCGGGGCCTGTCCAGCTCCTCCCGCAGCTCGATCCGGTGCGGGTTCCGCAGGGGGGTCAGGAACGCCGGCACGTCGGTGTCGTGAAACACCCGCTCGTAGCTGTCGGGGTGGGAGGGTCGGACCCTCTTGCGTTCCATCGGTCCGCCCCAGTCGCTGGCCGCGGCCACCGTTCCGTGATCGGTCCCGAACCCCACCAGGTAGGCGTCGTCACCGAACTGCCGACGGGTGAGCATCCCCACGTTGTGTTCCCCCCGGGCCCCCATCTCCGTGGCCGAGGCGTCACCCACGTGGGAGTTGTGCTCCCAGACCACGACCTTGGCATCGGGTCCCCGGTAGGAGCGGACCAATTGGAGGGTCTCGAACATGTGCTGGTCACGCAGATTCCACGAGTCACGCGATCCGTAGTACATCACCCGGTAGTAACGCTCGGCGTTGGCGACCACGAGGGCGTTCTGGGCCGCCTCCACGAAGGCGTCGTCACCGGCGGAGGCGTAGTCCAGCCTCTTCTTGAGCATGTCGGTGAGGGTCTCGACCACCTGGTCCTCACAACCCTCGAACTCCCCCGTCACCACCGACCTGCCGTAGGCGGCCGGATCGTGTTCCCAGGGGGTGAGACAGCTGTAGCGCTCACGGGCCACCACCGCCGCCGCCGGATCGTGCTTCTCGAGGAAGGTGAGCACCGCGTCGCGGGAACGGTACAGGCTGTACAGATCCAGACCGTGGAAACTCACCTGGCGCCCGGGGTCGTCGATCCCGGCGTTGTGGTCGTGCAACCAGTGCACGAACTCCCTCACCTCCCGGTTGCGCCACATCCAGGTCGGAAAGCGGGAGAACGCCTCGAACCGGGGTCCGCTGGGGGCCCGGTGCCTCACGTAGGAGTCGATGCGGGCCGCGTCGGGCCAGTCGGCCTCCACGGCCACGGCGGTGAAACCACGGGTGCGGATCAGCTCGGAGGTGATGCGGGCCCTCATCCGGTAGAACTCCGAGGTTCCGTGGGAGGCCTCTCCCAGCAGAACCACCTGGGAGTCCCCGATCCGGTCCATCAGGGGACCCAGATCCACCCGGTTGATGGAGTCGAAGGGTTCACTGGACTCCCGCACCAGTTCCGATAAGCCGTCCAGCCCCCGCCCCTTGGGCGGGGGAACGATTGGCGTGGGCCCGAAGAGGGGCTCCGATCCCGGTTCCACCCAGCCCTGCTCACCGATCAGGGGAACGAAGCGGACCGGGCCCAGGTTCACCTCCCGGAACTCCTCGCCGTGGCGGGTGACCCGTAGCAGCGACTGGCCGCGGGTCTCCGGCCCCACGGGAATTACCAGGCGACCCCCCTCGGCCAGTTGCTCCAACAGGGCGGCGGGAACCTGGGGTCCGCCGGCGGTCACGACGATGGCGTCGTAGGGTGCGGCCTCGGGCCACCCGAGAGTGCCGTCGCCACAGATGACGTGAACGTTGTCGTACCCGACCCTCTCCAGACGACGACGGGCCTCATCGGCGAGGGGACAGTGCCTCTCGATGGTCCAGACCTCGCCCGCGATCCGGCTGAGTACCGCCGCGCCGTACCCGGATCCGGTGCCAATCTCCAGGACCCGGTCTCCGGGAGAGATCTCCGCCGCCTCGGCCATCGCGGCCACGATGTAGGGCTGGGAGATGGTCTGCCCCTCCTCGATGGGAAGGGGATTGTCGTCGTACGCGAACTCCGCCAGGTGATCGGGTACGAACAGGTGGCGGGGCACGGTCTCCATGGCCACGATCACACCCGGGTCGCTCACGCCACGACCCACGATGTCCCGCTCGACCATGACCGCCCGGCGCTCCACCATCTCGGGGGGATCGAGTACAGGGTCCATGGCCCGATTATGACCACCTAGATCGCAGGCGCCAAGGGGCCGAAGTCCCGAGTTCCCCGCCGACCGCGGCCCCGGCCCGGCCAGCCGTCTCCTCAGTCGCGGTAGGCGGCCAGACGACACTTCAACTCATCCCGGTAGGCCGAGATCCGGGACAGCTTCAGTTCCTCGAAACCCCGGACCTGGTCGGGGAGATCGGCTATCGCCACCGCCTCGGCGTGGTTGGCGGGAGTCAGCCCCGCCAGGAGGTCGGCGACCGCGGCCCGGTACTCCACCGGCAGCTCCCTCTCGATACGGCGTAGTCCGGTACGTCCGAAGGGGTCCCACCGGGTGCCCCGCAGGCGCTTTCCCTTCATCAGGGCCTTCATGGCCGGCCTCCCGACCCGGACGGGGACGGAGATCTTGTCCTTCATCCCCAGGGCCCGCAGGAGGGGCGGATGCAGACGCCACGAGACGCGGGCGCCCGGGCCCCCCACAGCGGAGGCCGCGGCCTCGGTCTCGGGGGAGAGCAGCAGGCGGGCCACCTCGTACTCGTCCTTGTAGGCCAGGAGCCGGTGGAGATTACCGGCCACGGTCTCCGTGAGCGGTCGGCGATCACCCTCGACCACCTCCGCCTCGGCCCTTTCGGTCCGGGCCACCACCTCCACGAACGCGGTCGCCAGTTCCTCGGACTGAAAGCCGATGAGGTCGGCGGCGAGGATCCCGATCCGGGTGGAGGGCCCGGGAGCGAGCCCCATGGTCAGGATCGCCTCGCGCAGGTGCGGGGGAAGTTCGCCCAGTCCCGGTGGGGCCACCGTCCCGGCTCCCCCGGAGGTGGCCGCCGTCTCCACCGCGGTGCGATCCAGTATCCAGCCCCGACCCCAGCGAAACGCCCTCAGGTTCATCTCCACCGCCACGCCGTTGAGTTCGATGGCCTCCTCGATCCGGTCCCCCGACACCGGCACCGCCCCGGCCTGGTAGGCCACACCCAGCAGCATGATGTTGGCGGGGGCGGCGTCCCCGAGCAATCCCCGGCACAGCTCGGCGGCGTCCAACCAGTGGTCGAGGTCCCGCCGGGATCTCTCCCGGAGGACCGCCTCGAGTTCATCGGCGTCGGGATAGGGACGCTCGGGGTGCCCGATCAGCGAACCCGGAGGCACCTCCGTAGTGGAGCCGACGACCACCGTGCGCTGGTGGGAGGCGGTGCGAAGGTTGGAGTCGGTGGTGGCGGACAGCAGATCGAAGGCCAGGATCAGGTCGGCCTGACCCGATCCCAGACGGTTGGACGTCTCGGCCCCGCCCCGACTGAAACGGATGTCGCTCACCACCGGACCCGCCTTCTGGGACAGGCCGGTCTGGTCCAGTCCCCTCACGTCATATCCGTCCAGCATCGCCGCCGTGGCCAGTATCTGGGCCACGGTCACCACACCGGTACCGCCTATGCCGATCAGCCTCATCCCCATCTCGTCGGTGGGAACGACCCTCCCTGGTTCTGGCAGATCATCGGTCGGTTCGGTCCGGGTGGCTCCACCCAACCGGCCCGGTTCATCCCCCTTGACCTCGACCGTCATGAACGAGGGGCAGTCCCCGAGCAGACACGAGTAGTCGAGGTTGCACGATGACTGATCGATCCTGGTCTTGACCCCGAAGGGGGTCTCCTCCGTCTGCACGGAGAGACAGTTGCTGACACTGCCACAGTCTCCGCAGGCCTCGCAGATGCGGGGGTTGATGACCACCCTCTCCCGTGGGGTCGGGAGCCGACCTCTCCTGCGGGCCCGGCGCTTCTCCGCCGCGCAGGCCTGATCGTGGATGAGGACGGTGACCCCCGGTACCGCGGCCAACAGTTCCTGGGCCTCCACGATGCGGGTACGGTCCCAGACCTCCACCCCGCGGGGCAGGTCGGCCCCCTTGTAGCGGCTCCGGTCGTCGGTGGTCACCAGCACCCTGGCCACACCCTGGAGGAGAAGTATCCGAGCCAGGGCCGGCACCTCGAGTGACCCCTCGGCGTGCTGGCCACCGGTCATGGCCACGGTGCCGTTGTACAGAAGCTTGTAGGTGACGTTGACCCCGGCGGCCACCGCGGCCTGAATCGCCAGTTGCCCGGAGTGGAAATAGGTTCCATCCCCGAGGTCCTGGGTGTAGTGCTCCCTCTCCACGAAGGGCGACATCCCTATCCACTGGACCCCCTCGTTGCCCATGGCGGCCACACCCAGAATTTCACCGACCCGGGCCGGGTCCATGAACAGGTTCAGGGCGTGGCAGCCGATTCCCGCCCCCACCAGGGTGCCCTCGGGAACCAACGTCCCCCAGTTGTGGGGGCAACCGGAACAGAAGTAGGGGGTGCGGTTGACCACCAGGGGGAGGCGGCGACGGGCCACCGGCGGGGTGGGGAGGGGGGCGAGACGGTCACCCAGACGGGCCTCCAGTCGGGACCTCA
>Ga0256841_1003714_pt1 | contig 11283 bp, 13 predicted proteins | sample 356308metaG_FD_185971 | JGI IMG/M metagenome (GOLD analysis project Ga0256841, IMG submission 185971) | Hydrothermal vent microbial communities from Mid Atlantic Ridge, Atlantic Ocean - 356-308 | ecosystem: Environmental > Aquatic > Marine > Hydrothermal vents | place: Atlantic Ocean: Mid...
AAGCAGCGCAATACGAAAGAAGAAAAGGCCGGCATCAAGGCTGGCCGTATTCCGAAATCATGGCAAGACAAGCCACACAAGCTGCGTTGGAAGGGCATGGATGGGCGCTGAGCATGCAAGCGCGGTCGGGTTCGGATTGATGAAGAGGGCAGAGAGCGGGAAGGCCTGGACATTCCGGCCTTGGGCTACGAGGCTTGTCCCCGACTTGATCGGGGAACCATGTCAGTATCGACCGGCGTCATGGCCTCATTCGGCGGATGAAAGTGACGAATGCGACGGCGCTTGATGGTGCGCGTTTGCGGGAAGGGCTGATCGACCCGAACAATACGGCATCCGAGGTTTTGGGCGGACACGGCTTATTGTTCAAAGGCCAACGAGGAGTAGTTCGACAAGTCGGGCAAGGTCAGCCGCATTCATCACAGGAAACCGAAAGGCCAGCCGATGCCGGCACTCATGGTCCGTGGCAACCGCACAAGATCGCGCATCCGGGCAAAAAGTGGAGCATGTGCTCGCCGAGCAGAAGGAGTGCATGGGCTTGTTCATCCGAACCATCGGGATCAAGCGTGCCGAGGCCATGATCACGCTCGCCAATACCCGCTTTCGCGGGCACAGGCATGGCTTACAACATGAAGCGCTGGTGCTGGCTTGAGAGGAGAAATGCGCCTGCTTGAGGCAAAATGGGCAAAATCTCCGCTTGGTCAGGCCTGAAAAGCGGACAGATCCAAGACTGAAGACCGGAAAGGCCGCCGGTCGCGGCCATCCCGGCCATATCATCGGGGTTCCGAAAGTGTCAAACCGAGGCCTTGATCCATCGTTGTTAGGTATAAAACTACTCCACAATTCTAGTTTTATCTAAATACTCTTCTGAATCCCTATCAATAAAAAGCGTTGCATTATATATATTTTCCCTCTCTGCATCTATATTTAGCTTTTCTACCAAATAGTCAATAAACTTTCTCTTATTGCTCAAAATCTTGTCGTAAGAAAAGCAAAAACCGCTAATTTTATTCTGCAATATAAATTTAATGATATTTCCGTAATCATTATAAGCTAAATTAAGGCATTGCAAAAAATCCATACCCATAGACAAAACATTTCTATTCGCAATAGATAAAAAATCTTTGAATATGAATAGGTAAATTGGGTTCCTCCAAGAATCATGGAATAAGTCAAGAGAGTGAATTATAGAAGGTCTTTTGAATGCCCAAATATCATACCGTTTATTATACTCATGAATAACATTGTATGCACCATCATTATCTTTAGAATCTATGTATTTCGCAAGTCTTACATCTTCATAAACAGGAGAGACGGATTTATCTCCAGTAAAAACCCCTAGCGCATTCAAGGTGCCTGACAGCAAAGAAGTTCCTCCTCGTGCCACACCAACTATTATAAATGTTTTCTTGTCAGATCTGCATGCTTCTTCAGCATTCCCCAAGGAAACAAAGCCATAATTGACAAATCGATCCAGATTTCCAGCCATTTCAGCCTCCATTTAACAACAAATTATATAAGCCCCCTATTGAAAGCAGCCAATTTCCATTTTGTCAACGTTTCTCCTCCAAAAGGCCTAGCCTGCAGAATTCTCAGTAGCTCTTGCCGATCATCGTCATCCAATTGCTCAACGATGTACAATATGGTATAATCATCAAAGGCACCTCGATAAAGCCCATCAATTTTTATGATTGCGCAGCCCATACGCAGCAGAATAGGTGCGTTTTTATGTATTTGGCTTCCTGAGCGAAAAATACCCACAAGATAAGAAATAATACACTTTCTTAGAGTTTCCGCACTTTCATTAGATAATGAAATTTTATATCTTTCGCATATGTATTTTTTTAATTGAGAAAAATTTTCAACCTGTTTGAATCTTTCTATTTCGTTTATTTTCCCCATTTCCACATCTACCCTTAAACTACTAATGCTTTCATACCCTGAAGTACGATGTATATACTCGGATACATAATTCCTTACCATATCCTCGAAGCGCATTCGTTCCCATCCAATTTTTGGATTTGCTCTCACTTTGAGGCAGTAATCCAAAAAATCATTTTTTTGAAGATTTTTTATGAACTCTACAGATGAGTAAAGCGCCCTGACTTCTCCATCTGCAGCACATCGCAATAAGGTTTTACTTAATTCTATTTCTCCCCTTTTTATCACTCTAGGCCTAATATCAGTAAGCTTGTACTTTTTCCAATATGAAATGAATTTTTTATTATTGAATATTGACTTGGAAATGGATATGCAAAAAGATCCAAGATGATGATTAAATTCAAAATTTTCCGTCGCCCCTAGCGCTTGGATGTCGGTTTCTGCCAATTTTTTTAAGAATCCACGCATATGTGTTTTACTATAAAATACACTATCATTAAGAATTATAATTCTTTTTGCTTTTTTATTTATACATTTTTCATATATATACATGAACCCTTCCTTGTAGCTCCCAAAATCCCTTCCATAATTTTTTCTTTCTATATAACAATCAAATAAATCCTTCTTTATATATTCTTTATAAAGCTTTCTAGTATTAACTGCGATGACGAATATATTCATGCTCTTTGCAGTCTTGCACAGATTCTCGATATCTTTCCTTATTTTCCCCTTTTCGTACATGGCCAAAATCAGCACAACGCCATTTTGAAATTCTGATTCGATCAAAACCTCCCTCTTTTTTGGGTTAAGTATATATAGAATTCTGTTTTTAATGTTGTTAAAATTAATTATAACTCTTGCCTGCATGTAGTATTTCTTCATTCTTATATAAGAAATAACCTTTTTCATTGTATTTCTCCTTGTTTTTTAAGCGTTTTCCAATGCTTCTACCGCGCGAATGGCCGCCATGGCACACTTCATACAAATCCTTGTTTCTTTGCCAGACTTTCCAAATTTGCAATATCTATCTGCTGCATTCTTTTAAGGGTTGCAATGAATGCGGCTGCATCCAGCAGGCTATCTGGCGTGCCTGTATCGAGCCAGGCATAGCCATTTTCCATCAACTCCACATGCAATTCCCCTTGCTCCATGTATCGCTTGTTAAGGTCGGTGATTTCCAATTCTCCGCGAGCTGATGGCTGCAACTCCTCAGCATAGGACGCTGCCTTGCCATCATAGAAATACAACCCGGTTACGGCCCAAGGCGATTTGGGATGCTTGGGTTTCTCTTCCAACGAGATCGCCATGTTATTGTCATCCAATTCTACTACGCCAAAGCGTTCAGGATCTGATACCCTGTAGGCAAACACCATTGCCCCTCCTTGTTCTTCTACGCGATTTCTTGCTGTATCCAGTAGCTCTTTCATGTTCGGGCTATAGAAAATATTATCACCCAAAATCAAGGCAGAAGGTTCTCCTGCCACGAATTTATTGCCAATAAGGTATGCTTGAGCCAAGCCATCGGGCCTTGGCTGTTCCGCATAGGAGAGAGAGAGGCCCCACTGCGAGCCATCTCCCAGCAGTTGCTTGAAAAGCGGTAGATGGTGTGGTGTGGAAATGATCAGAATCTCCCGTATGCCTGCCAGCATCAGCGTGGACAGGGGGTAGTAGATCATGGGCTTGTCATAGACAGGCAGCAATTGCTTGGAAATGGCAAGCGTCATCGGATGCAGGCGCGTGCCGGAGCCACCAGCCAGAATGATGCCTTTCATGCCTTCTTCCTCCTCTCAAGTATCTTTTCCACGCACAAAGCGACTCCCTCCTGCCAGCGGGGCAGACGAATGCCGAAGGATTGCTCCAGCTTGGCGCAGCTCAGCCGTGAATTTGCGGGCCGGCGGGCCGGGGTGGGATATTCTGCCGTAGAGATGGCCTGCACTTCCGCCGTGGGGCCTCCCAGCCGCGCCGAGCAGGAGAAAATCTCCCGCGCGAAGCCATGCCATGTGGTTTCCCCGGAGCCGCAAAGATGGAAAATTCCCCACGGCAAGCTGTCCTGGCCGGACTGCAATTTGCTCACCAGGCGCAAGATGGCGCCGGCGAGGTGCGGCGCATAGGTTGGAGAGCCGTGCTGATCGGCGACGATGTTCAGCGTGCCATGGGCTTGCGCAAGCCGCAGCATCGTCCTTGCGAAATTGTGTCCGAATGGGCTGAAAACCCATGACGTGCGGAGGATGATGTGCTTGGCCCAGACTTGCCGGACAGCTTCTTCACCGGCCAGCTTGGATTGCCCATAGACATTGAGAGGTGCTGGGGCATCATCTTCGGTATACGGGGCCTGTTTGCGGCCATCGAACACATAATCCGTCGAGACATGGATCAATGGAATATCGAGCCGCCGGCATTCGCTGGCCAGATGAGCCGGCCCCTCCGCATTGACGGCAAAAGCCATATCGCGCTCTTCTTCCGCCTTGTCCACTGCCGTATAGGCGGCAGCGTTGATCACCAGGGCCGGGCGCACGTCTTCCAGGGTATTGCGCACCGATGCTGGGGAAGTGATATCGAGTTGCGGGCGGGAGGCCGCCAGAAGCTGTATCCCTTGCGGCTTTGCGGCAGACAAGAGAGACGTGGCCAACTGACCGGAGCGCCCGATGACAAGCACCTTCATGAGCATCGGTTTCCACTGCTTTCCCGGGCATCCTGTTTCAGCAGGCCCAGGCGCTCGCCGCGGTATTCTCCCTGCAGAAGGGGCCGCCACCACTCTTCATTGTCCAGGTACCATTTTACTGTCTTGCGCAGACCGGTATCGAAGGTTTCATGGGCGCGCCACCCCAGTTCCCGCTCCAGCTTGCTGGCGTCGATGGCATAACGTTGATCATGGCCGGGCCTGTCCTCCACGAAGGTGATCAGCCTGTCATATGGCTGACTCGCGGGAACAAACGTATCCAGCAATGCGCATATGGCTTGCACAACCTGCAGGTTGGTGCGTTCGTTGCGCCCGCCGACATTGTATTTCTCTCCAGGTTTTCCCTTTTCGGCAATCAGCCGCAGTGCCCTTGCATGGTCTTCCACGTGCAGCCAATCCCGCACGTTGCGGCCATCACCGTAGATGGGCAGCGGCTTGCCTTGCAGCGCATTGATGATCATGTGCGGGATGAGCTTCTCCGGGAACTGGCAGGGGCCATAATTGTTGGAGCAATTGGAAATGAGGACGGGCAATCCATAAGTGCGGTGCCATGCCAGGGCCAGATGGTCGGCTGCTGCCTTGGAGGCGGAATAGGGGGAAGAAGGATCATAGGGGGTGGTTTCCCTGAACAGGCCCTCCTCTCCCAAGGATCCGTAAACCTCATCCGTGGAAACCATGAGAAACCGGAAATCGGCGCGGCGTGACTCAGGCAGCTCGTCCCAGTAGTCCCGGGCGCATTCCAGCAGCGTGAAGGTGCCATTGATGTTGGTCTGGATGAAATCGGCAGCACCCGTGATGGAACGATCAACATGGCTTTCCGCCGCCAGGTGCATGATCACATCCGGCTGAAAATCCCGCAATGCCTTGCGCATGGCATCGGCATCGCAGACATCGGCCTGCAAGAAATGATAACGCGGGTTTGCCGCGATGGGATCAAGCGACTTCAAATTGGCAGCATAGGTGAGCTTGTCGACATTGAGCACCTCGTCACCCATGTCATCCACAAGGTAGCGACACAGCGCCGACCCTATGAAACCCGCACCACCTGTCACCATGATCTTCATGAATTGCTCCCGTAATGAAAATGATCTGGAAGGGCATGCAGAGGAGGATGCCGCCTATCCTTCTCCGACAGGATCAGCTCGCTTTCGGGAAAGGGCCAGTTTATGGCCAATTCGGAGTCGTTGAACGCCAATCCCTTGTCATGTTCCGGAGAATAAGGCGAGGTAACCTTGTAAAGCACTTCCGTTTCTGGGGTCAAGGTACAGAAACCGTGAGCAAAACCTGCTGGAATCAGCAGTTGTTTCCAATTCTCGGCGGACAGTTCCACCGCCACGTGCTTGCCGAAGGTGGGAGAACCCTTGCGAATGTCCACGGCCACATCGAGAATGGCTCCGCGCACTACTCGCACCAGCTTGTCTTGCGCGAATGGCGGGATCTGGAAATGCAGGCCACGCAACACGCCACGGTGGCGCGAAAGAGAATGATTGTCTTGCACGAATTCCTTGTCGAAACCGGCTTGTGCCAGCAGGTCCTTCCGGTAGGTCTCGGAAAAGAATCCACGCTCATCTCCATGCCGTGTCGGCAAGATGAGCAACACGTCCGGAATGTCGAGATGTTCCACCCGCATTAGCTAACAAATCACACATCCAACTTCCAAATGCAAACTGCCCCAGCTTGAAGGAGACAATGAACAGCGCATGAATACAAGATTAATCCGGGGCAGACAACCCCTTCCTTGCCAGGGGATGTCATGCCTGGGGCTGCATTTCCTCGAAATGGCCTGCACCGCCAGCCCTCCGAGGTGCATTGAGTTGTCGAAGGCAGCCTCCTGCCTGGCAAGGCAAGCCAAGCCGTCGCCGTGAAATGATGCTGGGCAGTTCCGGGAGTGAGGAAAGCACCTTTCGCGAGACCACGAGGTCGACTCTGCGTTCGTTGCCCGTTTTTCGCGGCCACGGCAAGCATCATGCTGCAAGATGTGCAGGGAAAGGAAGATCCGGGCGCCCCCCTTTTGCCAGCAAGACCTCCAAAAAATTCAAATGGTTGACCTGCTCCCCTTGACGAATCGGCAATGGAGAGATGGAATTGCCGTTCACAATGGCATGGACTGTCATATGTCAAGGCTGCCATGAAACCCTTGTTGAAGACACGTCCGTGCTAGAGATGCGGTTTCCGCCTTCCAAGATCAGAAGAGAGGAAGCGGAACAATCTTCAAGGCGACCGGCACTGGAATGAATGAGAATGGATATGGATTGCCGCAAGCCCACCAAGGCATTGTTCCATTGTTGAAGATGCAACACGCCTCCCCCTCGAAAAACAATCCAACAAGCAGCATTTCCCGAAGGGTGCGACATGTCCAATAATACTAGCAATAAAGATTCCATGGATTTTATTGTTTTGAAGAATCTTTACGATATCCCGATCAAAGATATTGAGCAGTCTCCTGATATGGCTGCAATTTCCTGCGAGTGGGTGGCGTCCCTGCGGGAAAGAAATGGAATTGAGAGTCCATTCCGGGGCATTGTTCAATCGGTTGACGATGGCAGTGCCGCCATTATGGGATTGTGTGGAACGCTTCCTCGAGGCCCGGTCGAGTTGCAAGCCCTGCCCGAGGATTTCACTGTGCATGGGATCATTGAAGAGGAGCGGGGGCAGCCACCTTCTCCGTGCGCCATGCATCTGGTTGAGTCAAGCCAGGCTTCCATGCTGAGGCCAGGTCACGTTTTGTGCGATTCACGGGCGCCCGCAGCGCTTTCAGACATGTTTTCCATGAATGTCCTGTGGCTTGGCGAGGAGCCCCTGTATGCAGGGCGCACGTATCAGGTCTCTTCCCTGGCTGGTGAGTTTGATGGCCTGGTTGGCAAGCTCAAGAATCGCATCAGTCCCGATACCCTTCTTCCCCTGGCTTGCAACAATCTCTCCCGCGGTGAAGTCGGGCAGATTGAATTGGAGCTGAATGGGACGTTGGTATTCGATATCCAGGAAACGCTCAGCCCCCTATCTCTTCTCCTGTTCAAGGAGAGGGAAACGGGAGCTGTTCTGGGCCTTGGCTTCATTCGTTTCGAATTGCGCCGCGCCAGCAATATCCGCTGGCAGCAACTGGCGGTAGACAAAAGGCAACGAGCCGCCGTATTGGGACAGAAACCCTTGGTGTTATGGTTCACCGGGCTTTCCGGATGTGGCAAATCCACGGTGGCCAGCCAGCTGGAGAAGCGGTTGCATGCGATGGGCAAGCACACGTATGTGCTTGATGGCGACAATGTTCGCCACGGCTTGTGCAAGGATCTGGGATTCACCAAGGCGGATCGCATCGAAAACATGCGGCGTGTCACCGAGGTGGCCAAGCTCATGGTGGATGCCGGGCTGATCGTGCTGGTGACTTTCATTTCACCTTTCCGTGAAGAACGCCGCAGGGCCAGAGAATCTTTCGAGGATGGCGAGTTCGTCGAAATCTTCGTCGACACCCCCTTGGAAGTATGCGAGGCAAGAGATATCAAGGGGTTGTATGCAAAAGCGCGTGCCGGCCTGATCAAGAACTTCACCGGCATCGATTCCCCTTATGAACCGCCAGAGAATCCCGAGATCCACCTGCATGGCCATCAGATGACCCTGGAGGATATGGTCGAGAAGATTGTGGAATATATAGAGTGCTTGAACGATGCATAATCAAGGTTTCCTGTTTGAAAGTTGAAATATCCAGGGTTGCACGACTGGCATTGTCCAGGTTCGAACGCCTCCCTCCAGAGAAGCTGGGCGATCAAGCCTTGCGCCGCAGTGGGATGCCAGTCATCTTCGCTGCAAGACAGAACCGTTGGATGCGTTCTCTTCGCTTGCGGGGAAAAGTGTGGCATGGTTGCGCAAAAGAGGATTGCGCTCCTTTCAATGCTCGACAGAAGTGGCTATCAGCGCATTCGAGGCCTCCAGTGGCAGCACTTGCCTGCGCCGGGCATCACGTTATCTGGTTTCAGCCCGCCAGAAACTGCATGAAATCAATGAGACGAAAAGCGCTCACGTGAATCGTGTCAAATGGATGACAGGCTGGCCACATGCTGTTCCGCAGTACACCTACAGTAGACCTGTATTTCCTGCATGGACTGCGTCACCTGGTTTCCATTCGGCATGGCGGCACCCGGAAACGACCCATATGGAGAATTGGTCCCAACTGCTTTTTCTGCAATGGCGCTGCTGTCATCATCCGCTATGCCAGGACCCAGGAGTTACGCAAGCTCCAGGCCCTGAAGCCGGTGCGCTGCGCCTATGTGATCGATGATGATCTCGCCGCCCTGGACACTGATGACTCGCTGCCCGCCGATTACCGGCAAAGGCTACTGGATTTCCGCACCCGCACCTGGCGGCAGATTGTCGATATGTGTGACTGGGTAGTGGCGCCCAATCCAAGGATATTCCATGCCTATCCAGGCAAGCAGCAGAAGCTGCTGCACCCAGCCATGTTGCTACCAGACACAGCGCATCACCGTTCGAAAAAGCCCAGCGCACGCAAAGGCGAGATACATCTCGTATTCAGTGGTACCCGCAGCCATCGAACGGACTTGCAGGCCATTGCTCCGGCGCTTTCCACTGTGCTTGCCCGCCATCCACGAGTATCGCTCACCACCTTCCTGGGCAGGCATGCCCCGGCCTCCTTGCAAGGGCCCAACATCCACCATCACAAACCTCTTTCCTGGCGCAGCTACCAACGCATGCAGCAGCGCAGCCATTTTCACGTGGCGCTGATGCCGATGCGCAATACGGCTTTCAACCGGGCCCGGAGCATGAACAAGATTCTGGATGCGGCAGCCTTTGGCAGTGCCGGCCTGTATCCCGATCTCCCGAATTTCAGAGAATATGTCACGGATGGCAAAGAGGGCTTCCTGCTGCCTGCAGAAGAGAGCATCTGGGAGCAGGTGCTGGAACAACTGTTGCAGGAGCCACACAGGCTGCAGGAGCTGGCCGCCAAAAACCTGGCGCTGGCGCGTCGTATCGGTTGTGTTGAAAAACAACGCGATTGGTGGCTGCAATGGCTGGGTCTGCAGCACGGTAAAGGAAATTGATGCCATGGCCTCCGCCGGCTGCTTGGCCAGCGCCTTGCGCTTCATGAAAACCGGATGCGGTGGAGCAGGCAAGAAGAAAGCCCCCGAAGCGGGGCGGAGGAGACAAGGCCAGCATGATCTGCTCAGGGCGCGATGGACCGAGCATCGGCATGAAAATTGTTGTTCCTGGGTGGCAGCCGTTCTCTATTTCTTTCCTGTTTCAGCCTTGCTGATAGCCAGACCCTCTCAAAGATGAAGTACAACACTCCCTGCTCCGGGTTGTCTAGACCTCAACAGAGGGTGTTGCCATGTCCGCCTAGAAACATCTAGGCTTCGAGGAAAGAATAGCGATAGCCCGTCTGCACGCAGACGGGCTATGCTCAAGTCAATTTCTCAGACATCGGGCCGCTGTGTCTCCACCATCTGGTGCGGGCTGCGGCCAACGGGCCGTTCTGGCTCATTGAGCGCAGGAGCCGCTTCGTTTTCATCGCCCGCCTGAACAGCAGGCAAGCAGATGAAACGGCACGGGACATGATGAACATCTTCGGGCAGCTCGACCCACACCTGCACCCGTTCCATCACTTTCGACAATGAAACTGAATCGCACGCCCCCTCATTAGAGAGGCGCTGAACATGACAACATGGTTCTGTGACGCCTACGCCTCATGGCAAAAGGGCGCGGCGGAAAACCTCAATGGGAGGCTCCGAAGAGACCTGCCAAGGAAGATCGACCTCGACAAGATCTCCGATGAAGACCTGCAGGACATCGCATGGATGCACAACCTCACGCCCAGAAAATGCCTCCGCTTCCAAGCGCCAATACAAGCCATCTTGAAGCACATGGGCATCTATGCAACCATCTCGTTCCACAACGGTATTGCACTTCAGACCTGAATGCGCCGCGCCCTGCCTTGTCGCAGGTCTTTCTCCTGCCTCCCCATTTCCAATCATCGCATTTTCCGCACATTGGCTTTTTTGGTGTTTGCAGGCTACATCTGGAATGGCTGCCGTGTTCATTCGCAGCGGGGCTTTTTTGGCGTTCATTGCCACTTCCCGCTGCCAAATTCACTGCTGTTGCATTGCTGAAATATTCCTCTGGCACACCTTCTTTCAGGAGGTGGCCCGCAAGGCCGGTTCAGACCACGTTCCCCCCTGCCGGGCCTCACAGGGTTGCCTCCGTGGGTTTACATGCAACCAGAGGACATTCGTCATGAAAAGGCACTTCCTCTCCGCCATGCTGGCCACGGCCATCATCGGGGCGGCGGCGGGCACCGGCCTGGCCGCCGGCAAGCAGATCAACGGCGCCGGCGCCACCTTCCCGTTCCCCATCTACGCCAAGTGGGCGGAGGCCTACCAGAAGGCCACCGGCGTGAAGCTGAACTATCAGTCCATCGGCTCCGGCGGCGGCATCAAGCAGATCAAGGCAAAGACGGTGGACTTCGGCGCCTCCGATGCTCCGATGAAGCCTGAGGAGCTGGACAAGCATGGCCTCATGCAGTGGCCGCAGATCATGGGCGGCGTGGTGCCGGTGGTGAACCTGCCGGGCATTGCGCCGAACCAGTTGCGGCTGTCCTCGAAGGTCATGGCCGACATCTTCCTGGGCAAGATCACCATGTGGAACGATCCGGCCATCGCCGCCGACAACAAGGGGCTGAAGCTGCCAGCGAAGAAGATCACCGTGGTGCACCGCTCCGA
>Ga0256841_1003715_pt1 | contig 11281 bp, 8 predicted proteins | sample 356308metaG_FD_185971 | JGI IMG/M metagenome (GOLD analysis project Ga0256841, IMG submission 185971) | Hydrothermal vent microbial communities from Mid Atlantic Ridge, Atlantic Ocean - 356-308 | ecosystem: Environmental > Aquatic > Marine > Hydrothermal vents | place: Atlantic Ocean: Mid...
CAATTTCCCCATCATCAAGGCGATCCTCGAAGTGATGCCGCCGCATGCGATGAACTTTTTCCGGCTGCTTTGCTCGGCGCTTCTGCTCGGCGGCTTCTACGCGGCGCGCCAGCGGAAACGGGGACGCCCCTTCTTCGCGCCGCTCCGGGCCTATACCGGCCCCGTGATCGCGCTCGGGTTGCTCGGGTATCTGGTGTATCAGGTCACATTCATCATCGGGATCAACCATACGGCGGCGGGCAGCGCGGCGCTCATCATGGCGAGCGTGCCGCTGTGGTCGGCGCTCCTCGGGCATTTCTTCCGCTTCGAACGGCTGCGGGGGCTCGCGTGGTTCGGGCTCTTCGTCACGCTCTCGGGCACTTTTGCCATCGTGCTCCTCGGAGCAAAGAAGGTGGACTTTGGCGGGGCCGTGCTCTTCGGCAATCTGGTGATGCTGGCCGCGGCGGTTCTGTGGGGCGCGTACACCGCGTTCAACCGTCCGGTGCTCCGCCACGTGTCGCCCCTCGAACTGTCGTTCCTCGGCCTGCTCGTCGCGATGCCTTTTCTGTTCGTCGTGGCCCTGCCCGAGTTCGGGGCGGTGGCATGGCATCGAGTGAACGGGTGGATCTGGCTGGCCCTGCTCTATTCCGGCGGCCTCTCGACGGGTCTTGCGCCGGTGCTCTGGAGCGCTTCCGTGCAGCGCGTCGGTGCGGCCCCCACGGCGGCGTTCGGGAACCTCGTGCCCTTCATCGCCCTCTTCAGCAGCCACTTCCTCCTCGGCGAGCCCATCCTTCCGGCACAGATCTTCGGCGGCCTGCTCATCATCGGCGGCATCGTGCTGATGCGACGGGCGCGGCAGCCCGCCCTCTCCTGAAGCCTTGCTTTTGCCCGCGCGCCTGCGTATGCTCGCATGCCCCGCATCTCCCGGATCATCCCACCAGCCGACCCGACGTGCGCCCTCTCCCGATTTCCGCATCCCTGATCCTGCAAACGCTCGGCCTCGCCTTCGCCGCTTCCCTTCTCGGGGCAACCGGCGCGGCGCACGCACAGAGCATGACCGGCACGGCTCCGCAGATGATCGGCCTCCGCGTCGACATCTTCCCGGACGCCGACGCGAACCAGGTCCTCCTTCTCGCCTCGCGACGCGTGCCCGTCTCGATGCTCCTGCCGCAGGTCTCGACCGACAGCTATTTCGACATCCTCTTCGGCGCGGCGGGCGTGCGCTTCGGCAAAGGCCGGGACACCGACTTCCGGTGGCGCGCCGGGCTCATCCGCTTCAACCTCTTCCGCCCGCCTTTCGGCATCGGCGCGACGCTGATCGACTTCGATCGGTCGGGCGTCCCCGACATGCATGGTCGGTGGCTCGCCCTGCGGCTCGGCCCCTCCCTTCGGCTCGGCGGCGGCGCCCTCTTCCTCGAACCGCGCCTCATCGGCAAGGGCGCCCTGAGCAGCCTCACCCTCGGAAGCGTCAACTATGCCGCCTTCGGCACGAAAGCCCTGAAGACCTGGACCGCTTTCGAGGCCGGATATACGGCGAAGGTGCTCGTGCAACTCGGCGCGAGCCTCTCTGCCTCAGGCTTCTTCGAACAAGAAGTGCGTTCCGGCGGCCCCGACTTCCGCTTTACCCGGCGCGGCTTCGAAGCGGAGTACAGCCCCCGCCCGGCGCTCCAGGTCTTCGCCCGCTTCGTTTCCGAAGACGCCTCCCTCGACGCAATCGAGATCACCCTCGAAACCTACTTCTTCGGGCTTCGCGTGACCCCTTCGGCGGGCGGACTGTGACGCGGCGCGAGGCTCAGACGCCGATGATCTCGAAACGTGAACCCGCGACGGGATCCTTCTCCACCTCGATCCGGACGGGAAAGACCTCCTTGAGTTCGTCGAGGTGGGTGATGACGAGGATCTTGTCGAAGTCGTCCTGGATGGTCTGGATGGCCTGAACGAGGTTTTCGATGCCCTGCGCGTCCTGCGTCCCGAAGCCTTCGTCGATGACGAGGGTGCGCACGCGGACGCCGCTCCGTTCGGCAAGCAACTGCGCCAGCGCGATGCGGAGCGCGAAGTTGACGCGGAACGCCTCGCCGCCGGAGAAGGTCTCGTACGGTCGGGGCGCCCCCTGTTCGTCGGTGATGATGATGTCGAGCGTCTCTTTCGTGCCGCCGGTCTTCTTGTCCTTCAACGTGTTGAGGCGGACGTGCATCTTGCCTTCGGTGAGGCGATCGAGCAGTTCGTTGGCGCGATCCTCGATCTCGGGCAGCGTCTCTTCGATGATGAGCGAGGGGATGCCGTGCTTGCCGAAAGCGGCTCGGAGGTGCTTGTACACGGCGTGTTCGGCCCGCGCCTCGGCCTCCTCCTTCCGTCGCGCCTTGAGGGCTTTGCGGTCGCGGCGGGCCTGTTCGAGCAGCGTGTTCAGCGTGCCGATCTGCACCTGGAGACGGTTGAGTTCTTCTTCCGTCTCGGCGCTCCGGCGGGCGACGGCGCGTTGTTTTTCGGCCAGCGCCTCGCGCCCTTCGAGCTCGGCCTCGATCTGCGCGATGCGCCGCACGAGGCCTTCGCGCTCCTCCGCCGTCATCCGAAGGCGTTCCGTCACCTGATCGAGGCTCTCGATCCACGCCTCGCGGTTGTCCCGGGCATGCATCAGCTCCTTCATCCGCTCGCCCGCCTCGCCGAGCGCGCGAAGCGCCTGCCGCACGGCTTCGAGACGCTCCCCGTCGAAGCCGACCTCCCGATGCTGTCTCTCGAGCGCCTGAAGCTGTTTCCGGATCTCGGAAAATGCGGAGCCGTCGTCGAGGATCTTCCGGAGGCGTTCCAGCTCGGACGCTTTGCGCGCGATGCTTTTCTCGACTTGCCGTTTTCGGCCGGCCACCTCTTCGAGGCGGTTCATCGAATCCTCGTACCGGTCTACCTGCGCCGCCTGCTTCTTCAGCGCCTCATACGCCGCCTCGTCGAACGGAAGCGCGTCGAGGGCTTTTTGCAGCCCGGCGATCCGCGCGCGCGTCTCCTCAGCGAAGCGTTCCGCCGCATGCGAGGCCCGAAGCCGTTCGAGCTCTTTGCGCTTGGCCTCGAGCGCGTCCCGCTGTTCCTCCGCCTCCCGGATCATCTGCCGCACCACGCTCAGCCGCTGCGGGACCGGGGCGAGCGCCTTGATCTGCTCGTTCGTCTCGGCGTACACCGCGCGAAGCTCCCTCCGCCGGCGCTCCTCCTCTGCCGCACGCGCGCGCGCCTCGGCAATGGCCCGGCGCTTCGCGGCGATGTCTTCCCGGAAGCGCGCCTCCACCCGCGCGCGGTGCTCGGGCGTCAGCGCCGTGCCGCACGTGGGGCAGGACTCCTCTTCGAGCGAAGTGATCCGCGCGAGCTTCTCTTCCAACTCCTCGATGGCCCTCTCATGCGTCTTGATCTGACCCTCGCGTTCCTTGATCCGCTCGGCAATCTCCTGACCTTTCTCGCGCACCTGGTCGAGCTTGTCTTTAAGAGAAAGGAGCTTTTCTTCCGCCTCCCTGAGCTCCGCCTCTTCCTTGCGAAGGGCATCGAGCGTCGCCGCCCGTTCCGCCGTCGCCGCCGCGTCGACCTCCAGCGCACGGATCCTTCCGACGAGCGCCTCTTTCTCGCGGATCAACTCCCGCTCGGCTTTCTCGAGTTCCGTCTGTAGTTCCCCCCGCCGTTCCCGGACGGCGGTCCTCTCCGCCAGCTTTTCCGCCGCCGCCCTCGCCCGTTCGAGAAGCTTTCGCGTCGGCCCCTCTTTCACGAGCTCCGCCTCGCACTGTCTGAGGCTTTCCTGGTCGGCCTTCAATTGCACCTCCAGTTTCTGAATCTGCTTTTCGAGCTCGTTCTTCCGCTCCTGGAGTTCATTTTTTTTCTGCAGGATCTGCCGTTCGATGCCCATGGCCAGGCTCTGCTTATCCGTGAGCGCCTCCCGTTCCTTATTGAGCGCCTCGTACCGTTCGTAATCCCGCTTGATCTCCTCCCGCATGGCCAGCAGCCGTTCCGCCTCGGCGATCCTCTTGCGCAGCTTCTCGAGCTCCTCCTCGTCGGCCCGGCGTCGGGCATCGAGGCGCTCGAGAGACTCCCGGGCGGTTTCGGCGGCGCGCGCCTGCGCTTCCATCGCCGCGAGACGTTCGGTGAGCGTTTTCTCCCGGGCGCGCAGGCCTTCGAGCGTCTTCCGGGCCTGCGCGACGGCTTCCGAGACACGCGCGTGCTCCGCCTTCCAGACGGGCTCATCCTCGAGCGCCTGCTTCAAACGCTCAACCTCCGTCTTCGCTAGCCGCATGGCCTCCTCCGCTTTGCGCACACGCTCCCGCGCCAGGTCCGCCAGGCGTTCGTACCGGCTCAGGTTGAGGATCCGGGCGAGGATCTGCTTCCGCTCCGCGGGCTTCTTCTTCGTGAACTCGTCCGAGCGCCCCTGAAGGAGAAAGGCGGAGTTGATGAACGTATCGTAGTCGAGCCCGAGAATATTCTGGAGGATCTTCTGCGTCTCCCGCATCGACGCGCCCGTGAGCGGCCGGTATTCGCCGGCGGAAGGGTCGAAAACATGCGCTTCGAGGCCGGATTTGTGCGTCTTTCCCGTCTTCGTCTTCTCGAACCATCGCAGCACGCGGTACCGCTCCCCTTCGAGGTCGAAGGCGAGTTCAACCACCATGCGCCGCGCGCCGATGCGGAGGAGCGTCTCGTCCGGCTTCCGGCTGTCGCTCGACTTGCGCGCCTCGCCCCAGAGCGCCCACGTGATCGCGTCGAGGAGGGCCGACTTGCCCTGCCCGTTTCGCCCCGAAAGACAGGCGACGTGGAACCGTTCGAAGTCGAGGGTCGGAGCGGCCGTTCCGTAGCTCAGGAAATTTTCGAGGCGAAGCGAGACGGGGACCATGCGCGAGAATCGAAGGGACGATGCGGAAGAAAGGATCAGGATTCGCAACGAAGATACGGCGTCGAGGATCCCCCCGCGCCTCCGGCTTGCCATCGACGAAAAAAATCGTGACCTTTCGACGGATCCTCCGCCTTCTCCTCTTCTCCGAGCCTCTCTCTTTCGTGAACATACTGGTCGTGGACGACGAGCCGGACCTTTCGTGGCTCATCCGTCAGAAATTTCGCAAGCGCATCCGATCGAAAGAGATCCTTTTCTCTTTCGCCGGAGACGGCATCGAGGCGCTCGCATGCCTGGAAGCCGACCCCACGATCGACATCGTGGTGACGGACATCAACATGCCGCGCATGGACGGGCTGACCCTCCTCGACCGCCTCGGCGACTGGAGCCACCCGCTCAAGGTCGTCATCGTCTCCGCCTACGGCGACATGTCGAACATCCGGACGGCCATGAACCGGGGCGCGTTCGACTTCATCACGAAGCCCATCGACTTTTCCGACCTCGAAGTGACGATCGAGAAGACGCACCGCGAGCTGGAAACGCACCGACGCGCCGAGGCCCTCGAACGCCGCGTCATGACGCTCGAACGCGAGCTCGACGTCGCGCGCAAGATTCAGACCTCCTCGCTTCCGACCACGTTCCCCCCCTTCCCCGACCGCTCCGACTTCGACCTCCACGCCGTCATGCGCCCCGCCCGCGAGGTCGGCGGCGACTTCTATGACTTCTTCCTGCTCGACGAGCGCCGGCTCGGCTTCGTCCTCGGCGACGTCTCGGGCAAGGGCCTTCCCGCCGCGCTCTTCATGGCGAACACGCGGACGCTGCTCCGCGCCACGGCGCTTCAGGGGATGTCTCCCGAAGCATGCCTCCGCCGCGTCAACCGGGTGCTCCACGAAGAACGGGTCAAGGGAATGTTCGTCACGCTCGTCTACGGCATCCTCGACACGCGGACGGGCGAGGTCGTCTATTGCAATGCCGGGCACAACCTGCCTTTCCTCCTCCGCCGCGACGGGGACGTGGAGATGCTTCCACGCGCCCGCAGCCTGGCCGTCTGCCTGCTCTCCGACTTCGACTTCCCCGCGCACGCGCTCCGCCTCTCCCCCGACGACACGCTCTTCCTGTACACCGACGGCGTCCCCGAGGCCGCCGACGCCCGCCGGGATCAGTTCGAGGACGAGCGGTTGCACGAGTGTCTCCGCGCCGCCAACGGCGCCGGACCCGAAGCCGTCATCCAACAGGTGCTCGATGCCGTCGCCGCCTTCGCCGACGGCGCCCCGCAGGCCGACGACATCACCATGCTCGCGCTTCGATACCGGGCCTGACCCGCTTCTTTGATGCTTCCCTCCCGACTCGATGCCTCCCTCCCGACTCGATGCTTCCCTCCCGACTCGATGCTTCCCTCCCGACTCCAACCCTTACAATGATGCGCTCCCGTTTCCTCCTTCTCCTTGGCTTTCTCTTCCTCGCCCCCCTTCTCCTTCATGCCCAGCCCGCCGACTTTGACGCGTACGTCGAGGAGGTGCTCGAAACGTTCGAGGTCCCCGGCGTCGCGGTCGCCATCGTCCGGGACGGACGCGTGGTGATGGCGCGGGGTTACGGCGTGCGCACCCTCGGAGCGCCCGACCCGGTGGACGCGCACACGCTCTTCGGCATTGCCTCGAACACGAAAGCCTTCACCGCCACGGCGCTCGGGCTGCTCGTCGAGGAAGGCAAGATCGAATGGGACGGGCGGGTGATCGACTATCTGCCGTGGTTCCGGATGCGGGACCCGTACGTCACGCGCGAGATGACCGTGCGCGACCTGCTCGTGCACCGAAGCGGCCTTCCCCTCGGCGCGGGCGACCTTCTGTGGTGGCCCCCCTCGACGTACGACCGGAAGGAGATCGCCCGGCGGCTCCGATACGTGCCGCTCGAGAAGAGCTTCCGGAGCGCCTATGCGTATGACAACGTGCTCTACCTCGTCGCGGGCGAGGTGATCGAGGCGGTGAGCGGGCAGACGTGGGAGGACTTCGTGCGCACGCGCATCCTCGACGTGGTGGGGATGACGGAGAGCAACGTCTCACACGCCGCCGCGACGCACGGCGGCAACGTGGCCACGCCGCACGCCCGCATCGACGGCGTGGTCCGGCCCGTCCGGCCCTTCGACAGCGACAACACCAACCCCGCCGGCGGCATCAACAGCAATGCCGCGGACATCGCGAAGTGGCTCGTGACGCAGCTCGACTCCGGGCGTGTGGCGATGGACCGGCGGCTCTTCTCCCCCGCCGTCACCCGCGAGCTGTGGACGCTCGTCACGCCCATGCCCATCACCGATCCGCCGCCGTCGCTCGCCCCGCTCCGAACCGACTTCCGGGGCTATGCGCTCGGCTTCGAGGTCCGCCAGTACCGGGGGCGCAAGCTCGTCACCCACACGGGCGGCCTGCCGGGCTACGTCTCCCGCATTGCCATGCTGCCGGAGCTCAGGGCGGGCGTGGCGGTGTTCACCAACCAGGAGTCCGGCGCGGCGTTCAACGCCCTCGCCTATCGCGTCCTCGACGACTTCCTCGGCGTCGCGCCGAACGACTGGCTCGGGGCCTACCGGGCGCTCGTGGAAGCCTCGCGGGAGAACCTCGCGCGCATGGAAGCGCAGACCGCCGCCGCCCGTGACAGCACCGTCGGCCCGTCGCTCCCGCTCGACGCCTATGCGGGCACGTACACCGACGCGTGGTACGGCGACGTCGAGATCACACGCGAGGGCGAGGGCCTCGTCATCCGCTTCGGCCACACGCCCTCGCTCGCCGGCGCGCTCGAACACTGGCAGTACGACACGTTTGTCGCCCGGTGGTACGACCGCGAACTCCGCGCCGACGCCTTCGTCACGTTCGCCCTCACGCCCGAGGGCCGCATCCGCGAAGCCCGCATGCGCGCCGTCTCCCCCGCCACCGACTTCAGCTTCGACTTCCGCCACCTCCTCCTCAAACCGAAACCCCGCTGAGAAATCGCGGGAACCGGTCGCAATAAGGCGTTTTCACATTGCAGGCACGCCATACGCACACCGACCCTCGTCCCCATGCGCCGCCTCCTTCCGACCCTCCTCCCCCTCGCTCTCGTCCTCGCCGTCATGCTCGGAAGCTCCGGGTGCGACGAGGGCCTGCCCGAGGCCGACTTCGACCTCAAGCCGTTCATCGAGACGGCGAAAAAGGCCGGGTGCGTCGACCACGCGAACCGGCTCTTCCTCATCGACGGGCAGATGGTGTTCTGGGACCGCCGGGGATCGTGCAAAGACGGGAGCTTCACGTACACGCTCTACGGAAGAACGCCCGACGAGGTGCTGTGCACGAGCTACGATTCGATTGCCGGACCGATGACTTCCTGCCCGGAAGCGTTCGCCGACCTCTTCGAGACGATCATCACCCACCTCGACGCCGAAGACCTCGGCCTCGGCGCGGCCCACACCGTCGAGCCCATCCCGTTTTAGCGCGCCTCACGCCTCCGGCGCGTGTTCCCGGAGCGAGGTCTTCACCTCCACCTGCCCGTCGGTGAGCGTGCGATGGACCGGACACCGGTTGGCAATCTGAAGCAGCCGTTCGATCTGCTGCTCGTCGAGGTCGCCGGTGAACTCGATCTCGCGGCCGATGAGATCGATTTTCCGCGTGATCCTCGCCTCGCAGTCGCAGTCCTCCGCGTGCACCTTCTTGTGGCTGAGATGAGCCGTGATGGTCTTTACCGGCCATTGCTTGCGGTCGGCGTACATCCGGAGCGTGATCACGGTGCACGCGCCGAGGGCGGCGGCGAGGAGGTCGTACGGCGATGGTCCCATGTTCGTCCCGCCCGCCGAGAGCGGCTCGTCGGCCACGAGCGGGTGGCCGTTGGCGAGAATCTCGGTGCGATAGTGCGAGCGGTTGATGTGCGCGATGATGTGGCTCTCGCCATGGTCGCGCTTCTTCCGCTCCTCCTGCGGCGCGCCGATGTACTTCCGCGCCCACGTCGCGATCATCGCGCCGACATATTGGGAATCCTCCGGATTGGTCAACAGGTGATCGGCCCTGTCGAGCGAGATGAAGCTCTTCGGATGCCGGGCCGCACGGAAGATGAGCGTGGCGTTCTCGATGCCCACGATCTCGTCCACCGGCGAGTGCATGATGAGGAGCGCCCGCCCCAGGTTGCGCAGGGTATCCTCCACGTTCTGTGCCCGGAGGTCGTCGATGAAGTGCTTTTTGATGGTGAACGGCCGCCCGCCGATGGACACCCGCGCCTCACCCGCATACTCGATCTCGTCGATGGCGCTCTCGAAGATGTGCGCCACGTGCTCCGGATCGTAGGGCGCGCCGATGGTGGCCACGGCCCGCGCGCTCTCGAGGTGCGCCGCCGCCTGAAGGACCGCCGCCCCCCCGAGCGAGTGCCCGATGAGGATCTTCGGAGACTCATACTCCCGCGCCAGAAAACCCGCCGCATCCACGAGGTCCTCGACGTTCGAAGAGAAGTTGGTCTCGGCGAAGTCCCCCTCACTCTCCCCAAGCCCCGTGAAGTCGAAACGGAGCACCGCGATCCCCTCTTCGTTGAGCGCCGTGCTGATGTTCTGCACGGCGCGGAGATTTTTCGTGCACGTGAAGCAATGCGCAAAAAGCGCATAGGCGATCGGCTCACTATCAATGGGAAAATCGAGGCGTGCGGACAGTTTCTGCCCTTCCCGGTTCTCGAAAGTAAGGCGTTTATAGTTCATGGCGCTCGTCTGCGGATGACGTTTCGAGGTCGTGCGATGCGGCGGCAGGATGCGGAGAAGTTAGCCCAAATCGGCGAATGATCGATGCATTCATGAAAAATACCCGACCTGTCCCCGGGGCCGCCTGTCCGTGCGTCCCGTAGGTGGCGGCCGATCCGAAAACGTTTCACGGCGTCGCGGTCGGGAGCCGGAAGCGCCGGGTGAAGGGGGCGGAGCCGTCGGTGGGGAAGGTGCGCTCATACACGTCCGTCCCGCCCCGGCGGTTGGTGAGGACGACCGTGGAGGCGCGTGTGCCGTACTTCGGGCTTCGGATGAAGATCGACGAGAGGAGCCGCTCCCATTCGAGGCCGACGCCGGTGTCCGGAAGCGCGTCGTCGGGGGCCTTCGTCTCGTCGGCGAGGAGGGCGAAGAGCGCTTCGGGCTCGATCCGTTCCTCATCGAGGATCGCCCGGAGGCCGGCCTTAGCGCGGACGACCTTCGGCCACGGGGTGTCGAGGAGGTGGTTGCTCAGGCCGTAGAGCCCCGGCCCGAGCGCCCGTCGCGCCCCACGGTTCGAGAAATAGCGGAGCGCCCCGCCCGCGCCGACGAGGAGGTTGAAGCCGTTGTACCGGTCGGCTTCGGGCGCGAGGCGGTCGAGGAAGGCGTCGGGAGCGTCGTCGCCGAGGAGGAAGCGCACCGGCAGGCGTCCGCGGGTGGGCGCCTCGGGCTTTGCGCGCCCGACCTCGCGATAGTTCGTCACGGTGGCGAAACGCCCCGTCCGTGTGAGGCCGAGCCACGTGCCGCCGCCCCGAAGGTCGCGCCCGGCGAGGAGATCCGGGGCGTCCTTCCAGAAATCCATCGGGGCCGTGGGGCGGTCGAGGAACTCGTCCCGGTTCGAGGCGAAGACGAACGGGTATTCCGGATGACCATGGAAGCTGAAGACGAGAAGGCACATCGGCGGCTCGGATGCGCGGGTCAGGCTCCGCCCGGAGCGGACGTCTTGCGCGTGGCCGTGAGCGGGAAGGAGCCGAAGCCCGGCACCTCGATGCGGCCCGTCATCGCGTCGCCCTCGACGGTGACCTCGGCGGTCGTGCGCGACTTCTGCCCGTCGATGTCGAGCATCGCGGCAAAAGAGAAGGTCTTGCCGTCGAAAGAAGCGTCTTCGATGGGCACGGTTTGAAACAGCACGTCCACCTTGAGCTTGCCGGTGTACTTCCCGTCGGCGTAATGCACCGTGAGCGTGCCCGGCGCATTGCCCTGCGGGGTGTTTTTCACCACATAGTCCCACGTTCCCACGACGGCCGGCGTCTTCGGCGTCGAGCGGAGCAGCCCGCACCCGGCGGCGAAGAGGATGAGGGGGAGGACGACGAAGGCAAGCCGGCGGAGAGAGACGCTTTTCATCGGGTTGATCTTCAAAGGAGAGGAAGGAGAGGAAGGAGAGACGGGTTGGAACGGGGCACAAGTTCCGGTTTTCGCGTGCGGAAATCAACCGCCGGCGCTCATGCGATTTTCTCGACGGCGAGCAGCCACGGGGGCGCGTTTCGCTGGTTGACGAAGCGGTACGTCAAGGCCTGGAAGCGACGCTGATCGAGCGCTTCGGCCCACGCCGCCACGGCGTCGGACTCCTCCGCCCCGCCCGGATGTCCGGGGTACACGACGACCGTGAGCACGCCGCCCGGCGCGAGGACGTCGCGGGCGGCGGAGAGGGCCGGGATCGTGGTCTCGGGCCGGGTGATGCATGATTTGTCGCCGCCCGGCAGATAGCCGAGGTTGAA
>Ga0256841_1003716_pt1 | contig 11280 bp, 6 predicted proteins | sample 356308metaG_FD_185971 | JGI IMG/M metagenome (GOLD analysis project Ga0256841, IMG submission 185971) | Hydrothermal vent microbial communities from Mid Atlantic Ridge, Atlantic Ocean - 356-308 | ecosystem: Environmental > Aquatic > Marine > Hydrothermal vents | place: Atlantic Ocean: Mid...
TGACCGGGTCCAGCTTGCCCTGCTCGGCCAGCTCGGTCAGGTCCATACCGTACTGCGCCAACGCTTCTAGGGTGCCCTCGCCGTGTTCGCTTTCCACCGTTTTTCCTCCTCTAACCTCGTCGATGATTTTCTTCAGTTCGTCCGCCGCCGGTAGGCCGGGAAAGCCCTCCTCGGCGACGGCCAGCAGCAGGACGTCGAGGGCGACGAACTTATCGCCCTGGGCCTCGGCCAGCTGCTCAGCCCTTTTCAGCACGCGGTCGAGCCGCTGTGAAAGGTACTGCCCGCCTTCGGCGCCCTGCACCTTGGGGAGGCCCGCCAGCTCCTGGTGGGCGGCCTCCACGGCTTCCTTGGGGTCGCGTCCGGCCCGCTCGAGCAGGCGGGCGGGCAGGCCGCTGGGGTCGCGGAACAAAACCACGACCAGGTGGGACAGGTCGATCTGCTGGTGCCCCAGCTCGCGAGCCAGCACCTGGGCTTGTGCCAGGGCTTCGCGGGATTGTGCGGTCCACTTCTCCAGGTTCATCGTCCCCTCCTTCGTCTTATCAAAGCATAACACTTGACATTATCAATATCAAGTATTTTGTTTGATCCAACACCCTGGATGCGCCCGGCGGCCAGGGGTTTACGGAAAATGAGAAATTTAACGCTACCTTAACGCCGATGTTAACGGAACAAACGCTTGTTTTCTACCCTGACCGTCCCTAGGATGAGGATGCAATGAACATTCGAAAGGAGGAAGGAGAACTGCAGCAGACGACCGGAGCGTCGACCCTACGTCTTCGCTAACCCTTCACCCCCAAGCATTCCCGAGAGCATCTGGAATTTTCGTTGTATTTGGAGGCACACATGCAAAAGCAAACCAGGTTGTGGCTATGGGTGCTGGGGTTGGTCTTCGTCCTTGCGGCCTGTACCCAACCGCAAGGCACGAACGGCGACAACCCCAACGTACCCCCGCCGCCGCAGACCGCCGTCTTGAAGATCGCCGTCGACGGTGTGAGCGCGGCGGACGTCGTTTTGGCCAAGGGCCAGGAAGTGCTCTTCGAGGGCACCGTCGCGGGCCAGAAGTCGCTCGAGCTCGGCCCCGGCACCTACACCCTCGACGGCATGCCCGTCAGCGGCATGATCGACCCTTCGCCGATGCTGGTGGTGCTCGACAGCGGCTCGCAGGTGACCGCCAAGCTCGAGTACAAGCCCATGGCGGTCGAAGGCGAGCCCGGCATCGCCCGTACGCTCAAGATCGTGTCGATCACGGACGACCGCGGCGAAGGTCTGCCCGGCCGGCCCGAGCGGAACATCAACAAGGACGTGATGATCTTCGCCTCGCAGACCGAAGAACCCGTCTGCGTAACCCTGCAGGCGCTGGGCGAGAACGATGAGCCTGCCGCCTACGTGCCCGTGGTGGTCAACATCGCCGACGGCACCTGGCTGGACGACCGTATTGCCATCGTTCGTGGCTGCGCGCCGGAAGGCAGCGTCGGGGCCATGGGCTTCCGCGACGGCCTGATGACCGACGCCGACGGCATGGTGAAGTTCACCCTGTACGCCACCTTCGGCCAGGGCGGTTACGAGAAGACCTACGGCATCGCCAAGATCACCGCGGCCGCCGAGAACTCCGACGACACCAACGTGCTCGAAGAGTTCAAGTTCTACTTCTACAACATCGCCCACCTCTGGGCCGGCTTCGACGGCGAGGATCCGGTGCCCACCGAGCAGCGCGTGGGGGCCAGCTTCGAGCGGGTCAACGTTTTCGATCCCTTCCCGCCCGAGCGCGAACGCTACCCCAACACCTTCTGGATCGACACCGCCGTCTTCTCCAAGCAGCCCCAGTTCCGCCTGGACCCCGGCTTCTGGGAGGACTACTACGGCGGCAACTTCTACGTCCGTTACGAGATCGTCGACGGAGCGGAGAACGTCCACTTCGTAATGTGCGACGACCCCGTATCGGATACGGTGTGCAACGACCACGACACCAACATCGGCCTGCAGCCCAACGACGACATCGGCCTCGAGGACCTGCCCATCAGCGCGACCGTGAAGGCCACGCTGGTCATCGTTCAACCCTACGGTCAGACCGAGTACGTCTTCGAACTCAAGGACTACACGGTCACCAAGACCTGGATCGGCAGCTACCTCAAGATCGACAAGGAGATTGACCACCACGTCCTCACCTGGTACGGCCCCGAGCACACGCTCGACCCGGCCAACGCGGTGCCCGCGAACTCGGTCTTCACCGCCACGGTGACCCTGACCGCGACCAACGAGGGCAACGCCCCGGTCTACGACGTAAGCATCGCCGACCAGCTGCCGGCCGAGCTGGGTGTGATCGAATCCACGTTCGATCCCGCGGGCGGCACCTACGACGCCACCAACCACGTGGTGACGTGGAACTACCAGACCGCCGGGGGTGTGGAGCCCAAGTTCAACCAGCTCGACCCGGGCGAGTCGATCACGGTCACCTTCCAGATCTACGTGCGCCAGAAGCCCGGCTTCTGCGTGGATCCCGAAGACCTCGCCGCCGCCGAGAACTACGCCGTACCCTTCCTGTTCGGCCACGAAACCGACGAGGGGTACTGCTACGACGACCCGTACTTCGTGGTCAACGGCGCGCAGCAGCGTGATGTGACCGCCAGCTGGTTCACCGGCGCGCACGAAGCCGACGGCGGCTTCCAGGCGGTCGTGGACTTCAACGGCTGGTTCTACGAAGACCAGGCCATCGTCTGGGCCGTCCGCCCGATCTTCGACATCGAGAAGACCCTGACCAACGCCCAGGACCTGCCGTTCCAGGTGGGCATGGACGCCTTCTTCGACATCGCCCTCTACAACCTCGACCGGCCTGAGTACGCCGCGCTGATGGCGGACTATCCGGCCGAGTTCGACGGTTCCTCGCGCGACAACCCCTACGGGCGCGACGTGCAGGTGGGCGACGGCTTCCTGCTGGGTCTCGACTTCAACACCACCAACCCGCTCACCCTCGTCGACGACGACGGCGTGAACCCCGACCAGAGCTTCGCCCCCAACGCGGCGCCGGGCGACTTCTTGGGCTTCGCCGACAAGAGCATGTTCTGGGCGACCATCCCGCTGATGGGCGGCGGCGACGTGGCCGGCACCACGCTGGTGCTCGACAACAACCTGCCGGGCATCCACGTCAACTTCGCCGGCGCTACGGCGGCCAACATGAACCAGTTCACCAACAACTGCCGCCTGCCGCGCGAGGGCATGAACGCCAGCGCCGTCGACATGCCGGAGATTCCGTTCCGGATCGCTCTGGTCGTTGACTGCGCGTGGGTGTACGTGCTCGAACCCACCGATCCCTGGATCGAGCTTAACAACCTGGGCAACTACGAGGGCTACATCTTCAACAGCCAGGTTCAGCGCGGGGACGACTTCGTCTACCTCTACCAGATTCAGAACACCGGTACCGGCACGGCCGAAGGTGTAGCGCTCGCAATCGAGCTCGACAACGCCAACGCCACGATCACGGGTGGCTCGAGCAGCCATACCGGTGTGGCGGCGTTCACCGACTCGACCTTGAGCTACACCCCCTTCGACCTGGCTCCGGGCGATACCGCCACCTTCGTGGTCTTCGCGCACGCCAACGCCGTGGGCAACAACTCGGCGACGGCGACCGTGGACTACACCAACCCCGACACGCAAGCCCCGCTGCTGCCCTACAGCACCGTGGAAACCGTGTCCATCCAGCCTCCCTTCTAGCCCTCTCGGGCCCCCGGACCGCGCGGTCCGGGGGCCGCCCTCTTTTTTCTGAACTATGAAACGAACCCTCCATCTTGCCCTTCTCGCAGCGGTCGTGCTCTTGCTGGCGGCGTGCGCCACCTCGCGCCGCGCCGCCATCACCTCGCTGGTCGTGACCGTGCCCAACGCCACCGTCAAGATCGAGGGCGTGGAAAAAATATGGTCGATTCAATACCAAGTTGGCGGCCGCGGGGGCGCGGCCCTGGGCGGTCCGCTTCCGGCCGGCAGCTACGTTCTGCCCTTGGAAGGGCTGATGTGTTACGGGGCGAACCTGCTCAAGGTTTCGGCCCAGGTCGTCAGCAACGGGGGCGCGCAGCTCACCCTCGAGCGCAGCGTTACCTTCGACTTTGCGCCGGACCCCCCGCAGCTGGTGCTCGCGGATCCCGTGGCCGCAGAACCCGGAAAATTCATCTCGGTGCCCGTACGCATCGACAGCAGCGTGCGTTTCGGCTGCCCGGCGTCGCTCGAGTTCCGCGACGCCGCGGGGGCGCTCCTGGCCAAGGAGCCGCTGATGGTGCCCGGCCGGACGAGCGTGGTGCTGCCGCCGCAGTCGGCCGAAGGCGCCTACGGCTACACCCTCGAAGCCTCCCTGGGCGACTGGCGGGTGCGCCGCCCCTTCCAGGTCGAGGTCGGCCTCCCGGTCGTCAAGGGGCGGCTCGAGCTCGTCCTCGAGGGCGTGACCGCCGCCGACGTGCTGGTGAACCAGGGCGCGCAGACGATCTTCAGCGGCACCGTGAACGGCAGCACGGTCCTCGAGCTTCCCGTGGGCAGCTACACCGTCGACGGCTTGCCGCTGGACGGCTACGTCGATCCTCCGGCGACCGACGTGGTAGTGCGGGAAGGGCAGATGACCCAGGTGACCCTCTCCTACACCCAGGGCACGCCGCCCCCGCCCGACGGCGGCATCACGCTGCTGGAGCCCGTCGACGGCGCGGTGATTAGCGAACCCCGCTTCAACGTGATCGTGGACCTGGCCGACCCCGGGCAGTACGTGCGCATGGACGTGCAGTTCCTGGACCGCGGCATCCTCGATTCCTGGTACGTGGACGGCAACAGCCACTTCGTGCGCGAGCTGATCCTCGACCCCACGCTCTACAACGGGCCGCACGACCTGCTCGTACGCGCCATGAAACTCGACGGCACCTGGGTGAACGGACCCACCCATGCGGTCACCCTCAACGTGCCCTGGAACGCCTCGGCCTACGTCGAGTACCAGAACCTCCCAGCGCTGGTGCGGCTGGTTCCGGGCGACGGCGCGAGCTTCAGCGCCACCGTGCACCCGCGCAACGGCTTCGAGGGTACCGCGCTACTAAGCGGCGATCAGAACGACAACCTCGTGGTTTCGGTGAGCCCTTCTCAGGTGGTGCTGGCGAACGGGGGCAGCCAGAGCGTCACCGTCACCGTGCAGGTGCCCGCGGACGCGGTTTCCGGGGAGTACGCCCCGCGCCTTTACTGGCAGGACGTGTACGGCCTGCGCACCGGCTCGACGAGCTTCCCCCTGCAGACCTCGCGGCCGCCCGAGGTGGCGCTCGACGTGCCGGCCAAGCCCGCCGCCGCCCCGGTGACCGTGACCGCGAACGTAAACGACGACGGCACCCTCGACCGGGTGGAGTTCTACCTTGACGGTGACCTGGTGGCCACCGATACCGAAGCCCCCTACACCTGGAGTTGGGACCCCGGTTTGCAGGCCAACGGTGTGCACACGGTGCGTGCGCGGGCCGTCGACAGCCTGGACTTTTCCGGCGAGGCGCAGGACAGCTTCGACCTGAGCCTGCCCTTCGGGGTGCGCGACCAGGTCGCCCTCTCCGGCGTGCCCACGGCGGGGCCGGTGGTGCTGGGCAGCGGGGTTTACTGGGGCGGCGACGGCTGGGTCGCCCGGGTGGACAGCGACACCCTCGCCTTGAGCCAGCAGGTCGTTTCGGGGCAGGTGCTGGAGCTGTGGAACGATCAGGGCATCCTCTACCTGCGCACCACCCAGGGCGTCTACTACATGAACGCCGACCTGACCGGTTTGGTGCCCGTCTGGGAACCGGGCACCCCCGTCGGCGTGCGGGCGGGATCCGCCTACTTCGCCTCCGGCAGCGTCCTCCGCGCTGCGGGCACCGGCCCCTGGTCGCTGGACGTGGGGGAATCGATCGTCGGCCTGGCTACGGACAGCAACTACGTCTACGTCGTCACGCCCACCCGCATCCTGGCCTACGCCCACGGCGCGGCCGGGCCGCCGGTGACCTACGAACGCCTTCAGGTCGCGCCCGCGGACGCCACGGGCGGCTGGGGCCGGCTCTGGCTGATGACGGGTACGCAGCTGGTCGGGCGTGACTTCGCGCTCAACCCGGTGCAGGACCCCGAAGCGCTGGACGCCGTCAGCTGGTCGGCCAGCGGGGTGACGGTCACCGCCGACGCGCTCGCGGCGCCCGACGGCAGCACCACCGCCGAGCAGGTCACGGCCAGCGTGGAGGGGTACGCGCTGGGGCAGACCGTCGACGTCAAGGAGGGGGAGACCTACACCTTCAGCTTCTGGGCCTACCCGGGTGCGGGCACCGAGGCGTTTTACGGCGTCACCGACGCGGGGGGTGCGGCGCTGGTGCCCGAGACCGAATACGCCAGCACGCTGGTGGCGGGCACCTGGACCCGCGTGCAGGTCACGTTCACCGTACCGGCGGGCACGACGCAGGTCGTGCTCTACCCGCTCGTGCGCGCGGCAAGCGGCCAGGACCCGCCGCTCGCCGCCGACGTGGACCTCTACCTCTGGGGCGTGCGCCTGGATGTGGGCAACGCCGCCCTGGACCCCGCCCCGACGGTGAGCTACGACCTTTGCGGCGCCTACATCGGCCGCAGCCGCACCGGCGCGGTCTGGATCCACGACGCGGGCGGCTGCCTGACCCGCCTCGACGACACCGGACCGGCCCTGTTCCACACCTTCGCCGGATCGTTGGCGGCCGCCCCGGTGACCGACGATCCCGTCTTCGCCACCGAGGCCGCGGGCGGGCTCGTGGCACTCGACGCCGCGGGGGCGGTGCTCGAGCGCCAGACCCCGGTGACCGCGGCCGCCCCGGTGGGCGCCCTGGCCGACGCGGTCTGGCTCTGGCAGGCCTACGACGACGGCGTGGCCCGCCGCATGGATCCCCTGCCCTGAACCCTGCTAGCGTGGGGTGTGGAGGCGGGTGTGCACCTGGTGCTCGTGGGTCCTACCGACCGGGGCAAGTCCACCCTCGCGCGGGCGCTGGCCGCGCGCGCCGCGCGGCGGTTCGGCCGCGCGTACCTGCTCGACCTGGACGTGGGTCAGGGCAGCCTGCCGGGTACGGTGACGCTCTTCCGCTGGAACCGCAGCGGCGTTCGCGCGTGGCGGCGGCTGCTGGTGGGCCGGGTGCAGCCGCTCGGCGCCGAGTCCTGGCTGCTGGCGGCCTCGGCGCGGCTGGCGCGGACGGCCGGCGAGGTGTGGGTCGCCGACACCGACGGCTGGGTCGCGGGGGCGCAGGCCCGCCGCTTCCGCTACCAGCAGGTCGAGGTTCTGGGGGCGGCGCAGGTGGGCGTCCTGGACGACGCGGCCCTGCACGAGGCGCTCGCCTGGCGCCGCGACCTGGAGGTACGCGCCCTTCCGGTGCCGCCGGGCGTGCGCACCAAGACGCCCGCCGAGCGCCGGCGGCAGCGCAGCCTGCGTTTGCTGCGGCACCTGCAGGGGGCACAGCCGCGCGAGCTGGAGCTTCCGCCCGCCCGGCCCGGCTACCTCTACGCCCTGCTGGACGAGGAGGGTTGGTTCCTGGGGTACGGGGCGCGCACCCGCGACGGCCGCCTGCTCACCCCGGTTCGAACGGGCGCGGCACGGGTGGTGCCGACCTGGGTTTCCGTGCCTCTCGCGGGGCTTTGGTAGCTTGGGGGCATGGAAAGCGAAGCCCGCACCCTCGAGATGGTCTTTCCCGAGCACACCAACCCGCTGGGCAACGCCTTCGGCGGTTTCGTCCTGGGACTCATGGACAAGGTGGGCTCCTACGCGGCCGCCCGCCGCGCCCAGAAGCCGGTCGTCACCGTGGCGGTGGGTCGGGTGGAGTTCAAGGTGCCCATCCGCGCCGGCGACCTGCTCGAGGTGGTGGCTCGGGTGGAACGCGTGGGCCGGACCTCGCTGACCGTCCAGGTGGAGGTCTTCAAGGAGCGCTTTGGGGGTGGGGCGGCGACGCGGGCGCTGGCCACGCACGGCGAACTCGTCTTCGTGGCCATCGACGAGCGGGGCCGGCCGACGCGCGTCGACGGCTAGGTCGCGACGGCTACCCCCGTTCGAGGTCGGGGTTCTGGTTGTAGCGGGCGGTGCCGCCGGGCGGGATGGTGAGGAAACGCCAGCTCGATCCTCGCAGGTGCCGCCCCAGCAGCACGATCTGGCCCACGTGGTAGGCCAGGTGCGCCAGCGACCGCGCCAGCGCCTCTTCCACGCTGAAGCCCACCCCACGGATCGTCACCCGCCGCTTGCGGTCCGCCGCGTCGAGCGCCAGCGCCTCCCGCTCCAGCACCTCCCACGCCTCGCCCCAGGCGCGTTCCAGCCCGGCCCGTTCCTGCCCTTCGGCGTCGAACTCGGCCTCCCGATCCCGCCAGGGCTTCTCGCCGTCCTCGTCGAGAAAGTTCGTGAAACGAGAGCGCAGGTTGCCCGCCAGGTGCTTCCACAGGTCGGCCACCGAGTTCTCCCCCGGACCCAGCCGGGTGAACAGGGCCTCGTCGTCGAGCTGGGCCACCGCGTCCTCGAGCATCTTCTTGTAGCGCCGAAACTCCTGGGTAAAGGGTTGCATCCTCCCTCCTCACCGCCGGTGCGCGCGTGTTCCTTTGCTGCAGGGGTCCCGCGCTACGTACGGCCCCGCGTCGCCCGGTTGACCTCATGCTACGCTACGCCGGAACCGTCGGTGGCGGAAAACGAAACAAAGGCGCCCGCAGGCGCCTTTGGTCGGTTGCGGGTTCTGGCTAGTAGCCCGCGGACTCCACCACGGTCACGTTCGCGGCCGAGGGGCCCTTGGGGCCGTCTTCCACTTCGAACTCCACGACGTCACCTTCGTTGAGGGTGCGGAAACCCGAGGAGTTGATGGCACTGAAGTGCACGAACACGTCGCTGCCACCTTCGCGCTCAATGAAACCGTAGCCTTTTTCCGCGTTGAACCACTTCACTTTACCTTTTTCCATTACTGCTCCTTTACACCTGCCCTTTCGGGCAACGCACGGGGGCTGGGGCGATGAGACTTACCAATTTGGCCACCACAGCTTTCCCGCAGCGCGCTTCATTGTAGCACAGATGCCCGCTGCTGCATTTGCGCGGCATGTGAACGCCCTCCCGCGGCGCCATGGGAGGGCGTTCGGGCGGTGGAGCGGGCTAACCCCTGACCACGAGGCTGACGAGCTTGCCGGGAACGTAGATCTCCTTGACGAGCTGCTTGCCCTCGAGGTGGCGGCGCACGTTTTCGTGCGCCTTGGCGCGGGCGATCGCCTCGTCCTTGTCGATCTCCGCCGGCACCTCGATCCGCGCCCGCACCTTGCCGTTCACCTGCACCACCAGGGTGAGGGTGTCGGCGGCCAGGGCGGCCTCGTCGTAGGTTGGCCAGCGGGCGTCGAAGACCGAGTTTTCGTTGAAGCGGTGCCACAGCTCCTCGGAGATGTGGGGGGCGAAGGGGGCGAGGAGCTGCAGGTAAGCGAGTACGGCGTTCTTGTAGACCGCGTTCGGCTTCCCGGACTTACGGAAGTCGTAGAGCGCGTTGAGCATCTCCATGAGCGCGGCGATGGCGGTGTTGAAGCGCAGGCCCTCGAGGTCCTCGGTGACCTTCTTGATCGTCTGGTTGAGTTTGCGGTAGAGGGTCTTGTCCGCGCCCTCGAGCCGGGCGGGGTCGAAGGCCTCGGGCGCCTTCCTGAGCGCTTCCTCGTCCTCTACCACCCGCCGCCAGACGCGGTTGAGGAAACGCCAGGCTCCCTGCACGCCCTCCTCGGTCCAGACCATCTCCTTTTCGGGCGGCGCGGCGAAGAGGATGGTCACGCGGGCGATGTCGGCGCCCTGTTCGCGCACGAAGGGGCCGACCATCACGCCGTTGCCCAGCGACTTGCTCATCACCGCCGGCTTCCAGAAGTGGAGGCGGCCGTCCTCGCCTTCGCGCAGCTCGGCCCCCATCTTCTTCACCTCGTCCAGGTTCAGCTCGGCGGTCTCCAGCTCCAGGCGGATGCGCGCCTCCTCGCCGAGGCGCACCCGCTCGCCCTCCACCTCGACGGGGCCGTAGTCGGTCCAGCCCATGACCATGCCCTGGGTGAAGAGGCGCTCGAAGGGCTCGTCCACCGCGACCATCTTTTGGTCGTGGAAGAACTTGGTGAAGAAGCGCGAGTAGAGCAGGTGCAGCACCGCGTGCTCGATGCCGCCGATGTACTGGTCCACGGGCATCCAGTAGTCCGCCTTGTCGCGCGCGAAGGGGAGCCGCTCGTTGTGGGCGTCGGTGTAGCGCAGGTAGTACCACGACGAGTCGAAGAAGGTGTCCATGGTGTCGGCATCGCGCCGGGCGGGTCCGCCGCACCTGGGGCAGGTGGTGTTCAGGAAGTCGGGGTGGGCCTCGAGCGGGCTCTTGCCGTGGGGGCGGATCTGCTCGACGTCCTTGATTTCGGGCAGCTCGACCGGAAGCTGGTCTTCGGGTACCGGAACCACGCCGCAGTTCTCGCAGTGGATCATCGGGATGGGCGTGCCCCAGTAGCGCTGGCGGCTGATGAGCCAGTCGCGCAGGCGGTAGGTGACCGTGGCCTCGCCCAGCCCCTTCGCGGCGAGCCACTCGGTGATCTTCTTCCTGCCCTCCTCGCTGGGCAGGCCCGTGAACTCGCCCGAGTTGATCATGACGCCGGAGCCCTCGTAAGCGGCCTCGAGCGGCTGGGGCAGGTTCTCACCCTCGGGCTGGATGACCGGGACGATCTCGAGCCCGAACCTGCGGGCGAACTCGAAGTCGCGCTGGTCATGGGCGGGCACGGCCATGATGGCGCCGGTGCCGTAGCCGTAGAGCACGTAGTCGGCGGTCCAGATGGGGATCTTCGCCCCGTTCACCGGGTTGACGGCGTAGGCGCCGGTGAAGACTCCGGTCTTCTCGCGGTCCTCGGTCTGGCGTTCGATCTCGCTCTTGAGCTGCGCCGCGAGCACGTAGGCTTCCACCTCGGCGCGGCGTTCGGGGGTGGCGAGCTCGAGCGTGAGCGGGTGTTCGGGGGCGAGGACCATGAAGGTGGCCCCGAAAAGGGTGTCGGGCCGGGTGGTGAAGACCTCCAGCCGTTCCTCGCGGCCGTCCAGGCCGAAGCGCACGGTCGCGCCCTCGCTGCGACCGATCCAGGCGCGTTGCATCGCCTTGACCTTCTCGGGCCAGTGCTCCAGCTTGTCCAGATCTTCGAGCAGCCGGTCGGCGTAGTCGGTGATCTTCAGGTACCACTGCTCCAGGTTCTTCTTCTCGACCAGGGTGTCCTCGTGGCGCCAGCAGCGGCCCTCGACGACCTGCTCGTTGGCCAGCACCGTCTGGCACTTGGGGCACCAGTTCACCAACCCGCCGG
>Ga0256841_1003717_pt1 | contig 11280 bp, 14 predicted proteins | sample 356308metaG_FD_185971 | JGI IMG/M metagenome (GOLD analysis project Ga0256841, IMG submission 185971) | Hydrothermal vent microbial communities from Mid Atlantic Ridge, Atlantic Ocean - 356-308 | ecosystem: Environmental > Aquatic > Marine > Hydrothermal vents | place: Atlantic Ocean: Mid...
AGACAAACGCTGAACGCCGTCGTCGAGCAGTTTAAAACCGGTAACATCCCCAAAGCCATAGCGTACGCCACTTTCCCGGTGCCGGATATCCCAAGCTACTACTGGTCTTTCACAAACAGGACACTGATGTTCATCTCCGGCACCGGTGACGCCAGGTGTTACCGGCAGTGACAGCCAGTCAGCTTTTTATGGTGTCCTGCGACTGGTACATCGCTGAATACGACGGCATCGACACCTTCTTCGGCTACGCTGTTTTGCATGGCGATTTTCAGAATGCGGAATGGGGGTACATTTCTTTTTCAGAACTAAAATCCATCAACATCGACGGCCTTGAAGTTGACTGTGAGCTGAACTGGCAAATCAGAAGGGCTTCCGAAATCGAAAAAATACAATTCAAGCAGGGGTCTTTATGACAGGAAAAATCGAGCCACTGCAGCTTGAGGGGATCTTATTCGGTGACTGCGGCCAGTACCGCATTTTGTCTTCCATCGGCAGCGGCTGGGAAGGCGAAGTGTTCGGTGTTCATTGTGGCACATCGGAGATAAAAGCCGTCAAAATGATCCCCATCGATGGGCAATATGAAACCGTGTGCCCCACCTGGGATTCAAAAAGAATTGATCTACGCAAAAAGGAACCGTTCGGTGAAATTCATATCGGGCCGGACTGGTTCACGTATGCCGATGATGAGTTGCGGGAAAACTTAATTATGGCGTTGAAGCAATCCAAAAAACAGGTCCGCATTCATCGCAAATTAAGACAAGCCAAGGTTCCCATGTTGGTGCCGCATATCGAAGACTATGGCGTGATTTTATCGTCCTCTGAAGGCTGCTTGCCGGTGTTGTATCAGGCCGGTGAGGAACGCTTTATGGTCAGTATCCTGTCATGTCGTGCTGTCATGTCGTGCTATTACAGCCCGATAAAAAAATTTGACGAGGTTGTCGGATGACGTGGCCGACTTTAGTTTTTCTGTTAACCGGGTGCGGCGGACGGTGGATCTGATTGCGAACTGGCCGGGCTATTAATGATGGCGGTATTTGGTTGTATCCGCTGGCTAAACAGGGTAATAAAGGCAGTATATGGAGCTGCGATAATTTTTAGCCAAAATAAACGAAAAACTTATTTAGATCTTGAAACTGGTGCCTCGATAGTGTATTCAGGAACGCTCAAATGAATTCTGGCAAAAATACGAACATTAAAAAGGAGTATGGAAATGAAAAAGGGAACCACCAGGAAAAAGCTTCATATCGATAACGACAAACTCTTAAAGTTGGTCAAATCAGAAACACCCCAAAAGGAAATCATGGAACAGCTTGGGATAAAAACATCTACGCAGCTTAAAGTTGCCTATGCAAACGCACTGATGGAATCCGGAGCTGTTAAAAAACTTGTTGCTGGTCGTGCTAAAGATGAAAAAGAAGTGTCCAAAGAAGTGATGATCAGTAAAAGAGGGAGTCTCGTTATCCCTAAAGGCCTTATAGCGAATCTTGGCTTTCAGATAGGCGATAAATTTATCGTAAAAAAGACGAAAGCGGGAATAAGCCTTTCAAAAATTTAATGATAGATTTTCCTTTTAACACCTGCCTGATTAAGGTGTTTTAAGAAAAACCTGCGTTCGGCGGCATTCAGCGAATTAGGGTTGCTCTTTTCCCACACTGGTTTTCCGCAGCAGGATGTTGATGCTTTCCCTTTGTTCACGAAAGTTTTAAGACGCTATTTATCAAAACGATTTACAATGCTGTCGGCAATTTTTAATATCTCTAACTCTACATAATCAAATCTGCTTTTGGAGTGGTGATTTGAAATGATATCACAAACTTTATCAATCTTGCCTTTGGGGAAATCTATTGCAGATAACAATTTCCTGGCGACTGGCGGGCCATATGTTTCTTGCGTTTTACCATCATTATAGCCCAGCTCTTTTTCGGAATTTTTTATGCCGATATCATGTAACAAAGCAGAGGCAATTACGATTTCATAATCATACGCATCAAAATGAGACATTACCATTTCACTATATTTCATCACCTCTAATGCATGTGTAATTCTTCGGTAATCCTTTTCAAAATAATCAGCCACCAATTTTGCAATCTGGCCCTTTATTAAATTAAGTGCCATTGATACCTCCAAAACGAAATCGGCTAATTTCTCCACCCGCCGTAGATTTTAACAATTGACACGACGAAAAAGATTGTCTTTGAATTTGCCAGGTGCGAGTATTCAATAGTTTCTGTTTCTTTTATCAGAGGTGTGGTCATTAGTCAATCAGAGCGTAACTGACCGGCAAAATAACACCCCGAATTCATGGAAACAGAAAAACGATGAAGTTTGGCGAGCGAATTACAGGGGACAGCAAGGGCAAACCAGAAATGGAGTGCGGTTTTTCTTTCGACCGCAGTAACTAAAACTCCCGGATAACACAGCCGTCATTTAGCTCGTAAGCCGTCTCTTGACTTCAGCTATACAATGCACTAAAAATTGGCACTAAAAATTGCTGGACAGGACAACGGCAACAGGCGAAACCAAAAAGGCGGGGGCGGAACCCGACTACCAATGAAGAGATGACGTTGAGACCAAGACGGGTAGTGACGTTCTAGTGCTCCGCCTAATTGAGACGATTGGTTATAGGATCAAAGATTATTTGAGAAATCCGGAATCGAAAAATTGAGTCTCAGACAGTTTATGGGATTGTTTCTCCCTCCAGCATCGTCCGTTTATAAAAATGGAAGCGAGTTTTGGCGAACATTCCCATTTTGAGGCAACCGCAATTAGGGATTTACCTATATGATTTGGCGCTTTTAAGCCTGTCTGAAGTTGAATTGGATCCGGCATTTAAGGCAGAGTGGATGTCACGCATCAGGGTGGACCCCAATGTCAAGACCACTTTTTACGATTTTTAAGGAAACCATCGCCAACTTGCTGCAAATATACTCGGAAACAATGTATCGGGATGAATTACATATCCGCTGAAAGTCTTTTGCCTGAATCCTGTGCAGACAACTTTGAAAACTTATAAAATTGTAATGTTATCTCATGGTTGTCTATGGATGAAGCGCGATAATTTTTAGCGTCATTGGTATGTTCGGAAAGCTTCCATTTTGACTTCAAAATTGTCCGCCCTGCGGGAGCGCCGATTTTACCGCCTCTACTGTGTTGCAGGGCATTTGCGTCTGTATATTACAGCTGCATGCCCTGCGCCTTGTATAGGCGGCAAACGCGACGCTTGCAAAATTCAGGTTTTAACAGGAGTTTCAGAAATAAACCCTCCATGTCATGCTGGCCAGCTGGCAATCATCATCTTCCTCGCAATAAAAGCATAAGACCCCATCGAGTCAAACTGTTCTGTGCAGAAATATTATCAAAGCGAGGTGAGCAAGGCGGAATGCTCAAGGTCGAAGCGTCCGGCTCGTTGTGGGTGGTGAACAGATGGACGCTGATTTTAATCTGGCCGGCCTTATCGATGACATGATTCCCCCGGGTAAAAACGAAAAGGTTCTTCAACCGGTGAGTGTTTTCTGTATTGCGTCTGGAACAAAATGGTTGATACTGTCAGCATAAACAAGCGGAGCAGGTGGTATGGTCCTGCGGCCGTTCAGCACATCCGGCCGGTTGACATCAAAGCGCTTGCCAGTCAGCGCTATTGGGGGAAGGCGAAAACCCGAGACCATCAAGGGGCACTATCTTCGCCTGTGTGAGCGGATGCACCTGTCAATTGACCAAAAAGAATCGGAAAGCGGGCTGAAAATGGGGTCTTGTACCCGCTGCGGCCTTGATCCCGCACCATTTGCGGCCTCACACCCATACTTAACCTTTATCGCTAAAACTCCTGTCACATTGTCCCATTTCCGGGGGCCGCCTTAACGCATTCACTCCAGGCCGCTTCAGTCGTTCATCTTGTAACTGTAGCGTTGGTTCCGCAAACATGGGAACGGGTCGTCGATTTGTAGCTGATTATAAGGAGATCTTCCAGAAAGGTATTTTATGATGGCTGTCTCTGTTGAGAACGTGGTGGTACGGGTTGGCGGTGCCGAGACGGTGTCTGGTGTGCTGTGCCGGCCTTCGTCTTTTGAAACGGGGGTGGTGATCGCCCACGGCGCTGGTGGCGACATGCACACACCCTTGCTGGTTTATATCGCTGAGAGATTGTGTGAGGCCGGGTTCGCCTCGCTGCGTTTTAATTTTTTATACAAAGAGAAGGGGCGCAGGTCTCCTGACCGCTACAACAAGCTGGTTGACACCTGGCTGGCTGTTTATCGGTATTTTATAGAGGCTGTTAAACCTTCGAGAGTCGTGGTGGCCGGCAAGTCCATGGGTGGCCGTGTTGTGTCGCAGCTGGTGGGTGACAGGCTGTTAAATCCTGCTGGGCTTGTCTTTTACGGTTATCCTTTGCATCCACCCGGCAGGAAAAACCAGCTGCGTGACGCTCATTTGTACGCTATAAAGGCGCCTATGCTGTTTTTCAGCGGCTCCCGGGATTCATTTTGTGACCTTGACTTGTTGCGGCCTGTTCTTGAGAAGCTGCCTGGGGCTGACCTTGAAGTCGTTGAGGGTGGAGACCACTCTTTTCGGATGCTGAAAAGCGCTCAAATTCCTGAGAGTGAGGTTTTCGAGCGTTTGCTGCGTAAAACTGTCGTCTGGCTTGAGGCCCTGTAGTTTTCCGTTAAATCCGGTTTGTTGCGGCCTACAAAAAACGACAGGTATGCCACTGCTGATGCCGGCTGCCTTTACCGGCCAACGGGTTTGAGTTGTCTGTTTTTATCTTCGGTGTACTTGTTGACAGGGCGCCAGAACAGGGTTACCAGTTTTGGTATGGGTTCGTTTTCGGCTTTCGCGACGTTGTGTGTGCCGAATTCAGGCTTCTTTAAGTGCCTCATAAGGGGGTTGGGATATGGAATACCACAATATACTTTATGATGTGGCGGATGGAATTGCGAAAATAACAATTAACCGCCCCAAAGCCATGAATGCGTTGAATGACGCTACGGTAGCGGAGTTGGACGATGCTTTTGGCGGTGCCAAAGAAGATGAGGCGGTGCGAGTTGTTATCCTGACGGGCAGTGGGAAAAAGGCTTTTATCGCTGGCGCAGATATCAATGGAATTAAAAGCGCTTTGGAAAAAGGCCCCGTTGTTGCCAGGGAAGAATTCGCTATAAAAGGGCAAAAACTTGTAACGAAAATTGAGCATCTTGGAAAACCCGTTATCGCTGCTGTCAACGGTTATGCCCTGGGCGGGGGTTCCGAAATTATCCAGGCTTGCCATTTGGTCGTTGTCAGCGAAAACACACGTATCGGGCAGCCGGAGGTTAACTTGGGCTTCAATCCCTGTTGGGGCGGCACAGTGCGTCTTCCCGCGCAGGTGGGACGGAAAAAGGCCATGGAGATGATTTTGACGGGGGAGATGATCGATGCCCGAGAGGCCGATAGAATAGGTTTGGTGAATGCCGTGGTGCCCGAGGGCGATTTGATGGCCACTGCCGAGTCGTTTGCCAAAAAGATAGTTGCAAAATCCGGGGTGGCTGTGCGCCTTTGCATGGATTCGATATTAGAAGGTTTGGAGATGTCCAAGACTGAAGCACTCTCGAACGAGGCGAACGTTTTGGGATTAGCGGCAGCCACCCGTGATGCCATGGAAGGAGTTTCAGCTTTCCTGGCAAAGCGCAAACCTGTCTTTAAAAACCAATAGACTTATCGGCTGAAGACATCAAAAGCATCATTATAGCCTATGATTTTGGCGAGTTAACTGAGTTTGCAATGGTTCTGCGACATGACGCTTACAAGCAGCAAAATAAGAGACTTCTACGACGCCTTTGGCAAGAAGCAAGACAAACAGTTTTATGAAGACGCGGCTATTGATCATCTTATTGAGCACGGCGAATTTGAAAAGGCAGGATACGTCGTCGAGTTCGGGTGCGGCACCGGCAAACTGGCGTCGAGACTGCTGACAGAGATATTGCCGGTACCTGTGTCTTGATATCAGCCAGACAATGATTTCCCTTTGCCGGGATAATACCAAGGCTTTCTACGGGCGGGCAACGTGCGTAAAGACTGAAGGCGAACCCGAACTCCAGCTGCCGGATCAAATAGCCGACCGCTTTGTCTCAACCTATGTGCTGGATCTGATGAGCGAAAAGGACGCCGAGTCGCTGATCGACGCAGCTTACAGGCTTCTCCAGCCGGGAGGCAAGCTTTGTCTCGCCAGTTTAACGCACGGTGTTGACCTGGTTTCCCGCACTGTAGAGTTGCTGTGGAATGCCGCCTACAGAGTCAGCCCCAAAATGACGGGCGGCTGCCGTCCGGTTGAGCTTGCAAAGTACATCCGGAGCGGTAAATGGGCGGTGGCCCACAACGCCACCATGGTGGAATACGGTGTCCCATCAGAAGTGCTGATCGCAAAAAGGTTGTAAGCCTGTTCGCAGCTGCGTAGAGTATATCTTGAAGGGGAAAACTGTAAATTTGCATGGTACATCCAGAAGCGGCGGTCGAATGGATTCCAGGTTTGTTAACCCAAGATAAAGTATGGATATGAAATTTCAACAAGCGAAGAAGGAACGCGCCATTTAAATTGCACTGCGGACTGATTACCCTGATTGTGGCATAGTCAGTCAGGGAAGATGTCTTAAGACTGGCCGTTTCCCTGGGCGCTCTGCTCTTTGTAGGCTACTTGGGCAAGGTTGCCCTTTGGGATATGCGCAGCCAAAATCGAAATTCGTCAAAACTTGCTACCAAATCATCAATGTTGGAAAATGATAGACGCTGGGGGCAATCCAAATGGTCAAAGGCCAATTCAAAACCTCACCGCAGGATCGATATCTTGAAGATTACGTGGAAGGGGCCGTATATGAATTCGGATCCGTCACCGTCACGGAAGAGGAAATCATTAAATTCGGCCAGCGGTTTGACCGGCAGGTCTTTCACATAGATCCCATTGGGGCCAAAGATACCGTTTACGGAGGCCTCATCGCCAGTGGATGGCACACCTGCAGCCTGTTCATGAGGCTGTTTGGGGAATACTATCTGCCGGATCGGGCCAGCTTGGGAAGCCCCGGAGCAGACGAACTGCGATGGCTGAAACCCGTACGTCCCGGTGATGAACTCACCCTGCGCATTACCGTACACAAAGTGAAGCCTTCCCGCAGCAAACCCGACCGGGGTGTGTTGTTTTCTTTCTGTGAGGCGCTGAATCAAAAAAAGGAAGTGGTGCTGTCCATGATGGCCATGAACTTGATTCTGTATCGGGACAGGAGCTTAAAGGGATAATGTCAAGGCCGAACCACTCCATCCCATATCCCCATGGAGTGGCAAGTTGTTGCTGCCTTTTGCCTTGAGACTCCTGCTCTTGACCGGCGGCGCTACTTCGCCGGATCATTCTTCGCCCGGCGATGATGCCGCGCCGGCAATCGTTATCAGCAGGCAGTGAAATTTCCATCTTCATCATGGTTCGTTGTGCATTTTCGAGCGCTCCGACAGGCTTCATCAAGTCGGGTTTCAATGTAGCGCATATAATTTTCCTCCCATTTTTCAATATCAAAGCACACGGCGTCTTCACCGATTAAACCGTTGGGTATCATTTCCCCCTTTTCCAGGGGATCCGTTATCATGTCAGCGAAAAAACAAACCGAAAGCCACCGTGGGTCATCCTCGATGACATCGACCACGACGCAAAGCGCCTTTTTTCCCTGAGCGTCATGAAACGCCCTGAGAGAGTAGCTGACACCTGATCTGGGAATGAATTCAAGTGCCAAGCCCTCTTTTCCGTCGAGGTATTCTTTTAAACGCAGAAATGCCTGCCTGTTTCTATCCGGCGTTTCTTCCCATTTCGCCATAAAATCGTTGAGCTTTAAAGCTGTTTCTCTTCGCATGTCGGTGGCCGCCATATGGTTTCACGCCCAAAGCACCGATGTTTTCATTGATCCGGCACAGGTGCCGCAGGAGTCAAGCGGTACGGGTTTATCACGATCTCGGGGGACGCGGGTTTTTACGGACCGGCTCTAATGCCCGGGCTCCGGGATTTCCCGGAGCTGCCCCGGCCGAGGGCCGTACGGAAAAGCGCAAGCGTCTTTTTCCGATGCCAAGCCCTGTTTTGTAAGACTGTCGGCCGCTGTTGCCAAAAGGCATTTTTTATCGCTGCAGGGAGTCTGAGAGTGAACTTGAACCCGCCTGATTTCTCGTTTTAGGCGGCTGGCGTACGAACTTGCTGCCGTTTCTGCTTCCATAACCGGGCAAAATGGGCGGGCCGTGCGGCTGTTTTCGCAACCAGGCGGATGTTGGCCCGAACGCCATGCCACAGTGGCTTTTTCAGGCGTTTTTGTCAGTTTTATGACATGGAGCATGCATATTCAACTGCTTTTGCGGCATGAATTGCCGTGGTGTCGAACAGCTCCACATCGGTATCGGATTGATTGACCAGCATGCCGATCTCTGTACAGCCCAATATAACGCCCTCGGCACCCCGGCTGGATAATTGTCCAATAATTCGGAGATATTCGTCTTTGGAGCTTTCAACTAGGCGACCCAAACAGAGCTCCTGATAAATAACATCATGAACAATTTTTCTGTCCGCATCACGGGGTACGAGAACGTTTAACCCGTATTTTTCCACCAAACGCCCCTTGTAAAAGTCATGTTCCATGGTAAACGCCGTTCCCAGTAAGCCCACTGTCTGAATATGCCTGCCGACAAGCACCTGGGCGGTTGCATCGGCAATATGCAAAACGGGAATCTGGAGAGCTTTTTCTATCTGCGGCGCTACTTTGTGCATCGTATTGGTGCAAATCAACAAAAAATCAGCACCGGCCGCCTGGATACCAAGGGCGGCTTCGCTGAGAATTTTGGCGGTGCCCTCCCAGTCGCCTTCATGCTGCAGTTTCTCGATGGGGTCGAAGTCTATGCTGTTTAGAATGATCTTCGCCGAATGCAATCCGCCAAGGGATTTTTTGACCCCCTCATTGATGGCCCGGTAATAGCCCACCGTGCTCTCCCAACTCATGCCGCCTAGAAGGCCGATAGTCTTCATTTTACCCCTTTAAAAGGCGCCTCTTGCTACGATTGCTGAGTGTCCTGGCGCAATTCTAATTCAAAATACTGTTCAATGGCTTCAGTTCCCCATTGAACGCCCGGTTGTTGTTTGATGAGCTGAAACCGGCTTTTTCGTATAGGTGCCGCGCTGTGTCGGGCCCCTCGAAAGTTCACAGACAGGTTCGTTGGTAGCCCCGGCGCCTGCTGCATCTGTATATCCAGTTTTCAGGGTATCGGCTGCATCTCCGGTCAGAAGCTCAATGATACCCCATGCCGGCAAAGAATCCCCCGAAAATTCCGCCGAACACGGCGGTCACGATTCCCCCCAATATGGCCAGAATAATGAATGCGGGAATCGATGCCAGGGCCCACTTCACCATGAGTGTTACCATTGACATGAACGGTATCTTTACATCGGTAATGACAATTTTGTTTTCCATATTCATGAAAGCCCCTTTGGTTTTACGATTGTCGGAGATTCAAAAGTTTCCCGGCACCGGGCGCCCCGCCCGTGCCGCTGATCATGCGCTTGGCCTGCTGGGTGAAGGTATTTCAGCGATCCTGACGGCCATGCCGGGCCCTATGGGAGCATATTGGCCGTTACCGGTTGATAAAGCAACTTTTTTTATATACATTCAACCTGCAAGAAGACCGCATCTGTTTGGGGATGCTTTTTGCCTGTTTCCAATCTTTGCCGGGATCCATCAGGACGCTACGGGCGCGCTCAGAAAAAAGTTCGCAGATTTTTGGTGTCGAGGCGCCCGGCTGGCAAGTCGCGAAAGTGCAGGCATATCGGGAATATTCCGAGCTTTCGCAACGCCGCGCAAGGCCGGCTTGCGGCACCAGGCCCTGCCCCGCGGGAAACGATCACCGTCAGTGGGGCATTGAGGCGTATCAGAGCCCCGGTCCGTTGAGTTGACTTTTACTGCAAGGAGAAGATCTATGGCAATCATGAGATTGTGGCATGGCCGGGTGGCTATAGAAAAGGCTGATGAATATGAAAAATTCATGGTTTCGCGGGCGGCACCCGATTATGGCTCCGTTGACGGGCTGCTCAAATTGTATTTTCAGCGTCGCGACGAAAGCGCAATCGCCCATTTTTTGCTGGTCACCATTTGGGATTCCATGGAATCGGTAAAAAAATTCGCCGGTCAGCATCCCGAGAAAGCGAAGTACTATCCGGAAGATGACGCTTTCCTGCTTGAAAAGGAAGAGACTTCGGCTTTGTATGAAATCTTTTACGAAAAGTAAATTGAAGGTGCTTGCCCGGGCTTTACGCATATCGCATTTGAGGTCGAGTCGGTGAAAAGCACCAAAAACCCCGCGCCACGACGTGGCGCAGGGTTTGATGCCTGTCATTGCCGGGGACGGTTTCAGTCCTTGGCAAAAACGATGCGCTCGCCGGCCGCCTCGGCGCGGATGCGGTCGCCGTCCATGAAGCGGCCCTCCAGGATCTCCACCGAAAGCGGATTTTCGATGAGCCGCTGGATGGACCGCTTGAGCGGCCGCGCGCCGTAAACGGGGTCGTAGCCCTCTTTGGCCAGCAGCCGGCGCGCCCCGGGATCGAGCACCAGTTCCATGTTGTGCCCGGACAGGCGGACGTTCAAGCGCTGGATCTGAATGTCCACGATCTGCGCGATCTGCTCTTCCGTCAGGTTGTGGAAGATGATGGTCTCGTCGATGCGGTTTAAAAACTCGGGCTTGAAAGCCGCCCGCAGCGCTTCGGTGACCCGCCGTTCCATCTCCTTCCGGTCGCCGGTGCCCAGCTCGCCGATGAACTGGCTGCCGATGTTGGATGTCATGATGATGATGGTGTTTTTGAAGTCCACCGTCTTGCCGTGGCCGTCGGTCATACGGCCGTCATCCAGGATCTGCAAGAGCACGTTGAAGACCTCGGCGTGGGCCTTTTCGATCTCGTCGAACAGCACCACCGTGTAGGGGCGCCGGCGCACGGCCTCGGTGAGGTAGCCGCCCTCCTCGTAGCCCACGTAGCCCGGGGGGGCGCCGATCAGGCGCGACACCGAGTGCTTTTCCATGAACTCGGACATGTCGATGCGTACCATGGCCTGCTCGCTGTCGAAGATGAACTCCGCCAGCGCCTTGGCCAGCTCGGTCTTGCCCACACCCGTGGGGCCCATGAAAATGAACGACCCGATGGGACGGTTGGGGTCCTGCAGGCCGGAACGGGCACGCCGCACCGCGTTGGAGACGGCCTCGATGGCTTCCTTTTGCCCGATCACGCGGCGGGACAGGCGCTCTTCCATGTGC
>Ga0256841_1003718_pt1 | contig 11280 bp, 9 predicted proteins | sample 356308metaG_FD_185971 | JGI IMG/M metagenome (GOLD analysis project Ga0256841, IMG submission 185971) | Hydrothermal vent microbial communities from Mid Atlantic Ridge, Atlantic Ocean - 356-308 | ecosystem: Environmental > Aquatic > Marine > Hydrothermal vents | place: Atlantic Ocean: Mid...
CCCTTTACGCTTTCAAGCCATCCCGGAAACCTATGCTCCCCAAGCCCAGGCAATCCCTGCAAGCCCCCAACCACTCCAAAAAACACTCCATTTCCACAAGCTCAAGAGTCTCCGTGGCATTCTCACAGACAATGCTGGCTTCCCCCTCCCGGACTGGAGAATCGTGAACGAATCCTATTTCACCGGTCCTGGGATTTCGAAGCAATGGATCAGACGGAGCGATTCCCGGGGTTTCTTTCAGATTCCTTATGCTCCCACCAACTTTCTGATTCTTAACCTTTTCGAACCAGGTTCGCAGCAAGGCATTCGGCTGAGAATGCACCCCGGATCATCAAAGGGAATTCATAAGATTTTGGTTCCTGCTCGCTTCCGGGCCATTCTCAAGGGCCCTGTTGGAAAGCGACCTAAACCTAAACCTCAATTGATACACGCCCTTCTTCTTCTCCAACTCCCTCCCGGCCAAAAACTCCCCCATTCGGCCAGCACTCGTCTTGTTTTGGAAATGCTCGGGGGAGGGGGAAGGGAGGAGACCTGGATCCACCTGCTCACAAATGCACCGACAAGAATCCCTGTAAGGGTCAAAGGACTTGGTCCCTTCCGTTTGCTTCTTTTCCTGGAATCCGGACAGCGATTCGAGGGGAAATTCACCCTTAACCAGAGAAAGGTAAACCCTCTGGAGGGTGTTCCGGTTTCCTTGGAAGTAGCGAAATAGCCAGGCTCCTTAAAGATCTCCTTGCAAGCTTGATTTCACACAACTGAGCCGAAATCCCTCCCCGATCCCCAAGCTACGAGATGAGATGGAAGACAGGGAAGGAGAACTGGATTTCAGATTCTAGAACGAAACGCCGAGGCCCAGGATGAAGCGGTGATCCAAGCGATCCTTGCCATTTCCGGGGGTGTTGTCGTAGTCGAACTCATAGCGGAAAGATCCCTTGACTCCGCGCCCCAGATTCATTTCGAGAAGGTTTTTCCCATAGAGCAGTTGGTCGCTCATATCTTCCACACTGGGGAGCCATTCCAGCTCCAGGCGGTAAGTAAAGTCAGAGCTTATTTTGCGCATGTATTTTGTTGCAATGCGTGCGGAGATGTAATCATCTGACGGCTTTCCCTTAAAATCTTCCAAGGTGTGCGCAAGACCGGCTTCAACGGACCACTCCATTTTTTCGGTTTTGTCGACCTGGAGACCAGCACCAACGCCGGAGATCAGACGCAAGGTCAAGTTTTGCTTTGCATCCCCTGAGGCGTCTACCCTGGCATAACCATAGGCCTTTTTGCTGAAGAAGTGGTCATACTGGGCCGCTCCCCGGACACGACGTTGGTTGAGAGTTGTCAGTCCCGTTGTCTTGTTTTTTTCCTGAGAGTAATACCAGTCAAACAGGCCTGAAAGGCGATCGGTTTCGGAAAAACGATAATTCCCCTCCGCCGCTAGCGAGATTGTTGAAAGCTCCGTGTTGCCGTAGGACTGCGAAGCGCCTAGGGCCACTGAAGCATCCCAACTCTTCTTCGCTCCTTTTTTCTCCTGAAGAGCCGAGGGGCGATGCGTCATGGTGACGACTTCGCTGGATCCGTCGGCAAAACGCAACACGACATCAGTCGCCTCGGAAGCCAGCTTGGAAGGAGAAACTGCCTTTGTAGCAGAGTTCTTGGTCAAGAGAGGTAGGCCAGAAAAAAGAGCCGAGAGCAAACAAACACTTGCTCCAATCATAGTGCAAATCCTCCAAATATAAATGAACCCCAATCCTCCGCAGGACGAAGGTCTAGGGAGTCAATGGGGAGAGAAAGGCGGAAAAGTATACAAAGAGAAATCTCCCTGTCATCCCCCCTTTGGAGCTTCGGGGGAAACATTGCATCCCCAAATTTTTGTTCTTCGGATTTGCAAGAGTATGGGCAACCCGAGACCTCCCTTTTCGCTCCTGAGGCGGCGAAACAGAGTCTGGCTTTGCCGATACAAGCCATCTTCGATCACATGACTAACCCCCCGCCTCCGCAACTCATTGACCCACTCCCCATCCGGGCGAAACGCAGGAAGCGAAACACAGGGGATACCCGAAAGCCAAGCCACCAGCCTCGGTTTGCGGGCTGCAAGCAAGCTGGGTTGGGGCATGAGCTTTTTCCGCCGCAGGGCTTGGAGAGCCAAGAGGAAATCCCCATAGGCTTCTCGGACCGCTGCCGCACGAGGACCTCGCAGGAGGAGACCTTCCTCCCAGTGATTCATTTTCACCTTCTCCAATCCCAAAATTGCAGCTTGGTTGGGAAGGACATCTCGTTCCTTCCATCGATCCTGGAACAGATCCGTGGACGCATAAAAATGGAACAGTGCCAATCCCAGAGAGCAATACCCCACCCCCTTTTCCCTGAGGAGAGGATCTCGAAAAAAAGGAAAGATCGAAAGAATGGAGGAAAGGCCTTTTAAAAAATGTGCGGCTAAAAGGGGGAAAATGGGGATGAGATAGCGGAGGGATCGCATCGGAGCCAAAATCGCGAGGAGTAAACTAAAAACCAGAACGGAGTCCATGAGTCTCCAGCCCGTAGCTCGGACCCCCATCCCCCAACCGAAAAACACCACGAGAGAGAAACCCAGCATCAGACTTGGATGGGCGGCAACCCAGGGACTCCCTCCTATGCTCGCCCCAATGGCTTGAAGATAAAAGATTCCCGAATGGATCAACTCCGAGATCCGGCCCCCATGTAATGCAGCCCATTCTTTTCCATAACTCCAGGTGCCTCCTCCAGAAGTTTCAGCGATCAGGATCCAGGTGAAGACGGGAATCGCTCCAGCCAAACCCCAAGCCAGAGCTTGCTTTCGTCCCGTCCTGCGCCAGGCCCGAATCCCTTGGAACCCCAAGGCTAAGAAGAGAACGACTCCGCCCATGCGCATCAAAAAGCCCAGGAAGGCTACGCAAAAGAGAGCCATCCATGGGACTCGGTCAAAGCCCTTCTTTTCTTCCTCTTTCTTCCCAAGAACCAAGAACAGAGCAAGGAAGAATAAATAGGGCCCCTCGGATTGGATGCGAACGGACTGGAGGAGGAAGGGAGTCAGGCCAAGAACCATCCCAAGAGCCCCAAGGGAAAGACCCCTACCAAATCGATCCAGGAGGGCCAAGCCCATCGCATAGAGCCCCAGAGAGCTCATCAAAAGGACGAGAAGCTTGAAGGGCAGATAGCTTCCCCCCCCGAAAAGGAGCCACTCTCCCGCGAGAAGAAGAGGAAAACCAGGAGGATAGTGCACATGCAGGGGTGTCCCGGGAAGATGGGTGTCCCGATATCCCATTCCTTCCGCCAGGGCACGGCCGAGGCTCAAATACTGGGCGCTGTCCCCCCCCATATCCCCTAGGGACGGGGAAATAAGGAGCAAGCCCAAAAAGAAGGCCAAGAAGGCTAGGCCCAAGCTGGGAAGGTCCCATCGGAGGAAGCATTTTCGAATTGGGAGCATCTACTCTAGATCGGGCATAGAGCGTCAAGACTGGAATGGCTATAATCCTTCCCCTTTTCTACGAGGAACTTACGACGAAACAAAAAACAGCGAAATCATCCTCCACATCCCATAAAGGGCGCTTGGGAATTTGGTTGATCGGAGCACGAGGAGGGCTCGGAACGACAACGATGCTGGGTGCTCTTGCCATTTCCAGAGGACTCACCTCTTCCACAGGGCTTCTGACGGAAACTCCACTCTTCGCTCCCTTACTTCTCCGGCCCTTCGCAGACTTTGTATTCGGGGGATATGACATCCGAAACACCTCCACTATGGAGGCCGTCAAAGAGACCTACCAGGAGAGCCAAACGAACCTTCCTCCATGGCTTGAAACTCTCAAAAAAGAGTTCGCTCGCATTGATCGTGAAATCCTCCTTGGGACCTTGCGCAACAGCGGAAAGGCCATCCGCGAACTCGAAACAGACCAAAGCCTTCTCAAGGATAAAAGGCGCTTGGCGGAAATTGTGGAAGACATCCGACGGGACCTCCAATCCTTCCGGAAAAGAAACAAACTCAATCGTGTGTTGGTCGTAAATCTCGGTTCAACAGAACCTCCACTTGATTTGGATGATACGCACCGGAATCTCAAGAAACTCGAGGCCGCCATCCGTCGCAACGCGGTACGCAAGATCCGTCCATCGCTCCTCTATAGCTATGCCGCAGCACTCGAAGGCTGCCCCCTTCTCCACTTTACTCCGAGTAACGCAACCCTCATCCCAGCCCTTCAAGAACTCTACTGTGAACAGGGACTTCCCTTCGCAGGAAAGGACGGGAAAACAGGAGAGACCCTCGTCAAGAGTGCCCTTGCCCCCATGTTCAAGTACCGGAATCTCCGCGTTCTCTCCTGGCAGGGTTACAACATTTTGGGTGATCGCGATGGCCGGATCCTCCATAACGAGGAAAACCTCAAATCCAAAATCCGAACCAAGGACTCCGTTCTCTCCAGCATCCTGGGTTACCCCCTCCATACTCACGTAGGAATCGATTTCGTGCCTTCGATTGGGGATCGCAAAACCGCCTGGGATTTTATTCATTTTGAAGGATTCCTAGGACAAAAGATGCGGATGCAATTCACCTGGGAAGGGATCGACTCCATCTTGGCTGCCCCCCTTGTTCTTGATATGTGTCGGCTCTTGGACCACGCTGCGGAAAAAGGAGAAAAGGGTTCCCTCCCCTACCTGGCTTGCTTCTTTAAAGCCCCCATTGGGGGAGGGACCAATGATCTCCATACCCAATGGCATAATTTGGAGCGCTACGTAAAAGCACAGAAAACCTGACAAGCCTATTTCAGCAAAGCCTTCAAAGCGGGAAGCAGCCCTGCCGCCGAAGCTTGGCGCTGGATTTGGTCCAGGATCTTTTCGGCTTCTCTCCTTCTCCCTGTTTTCACTTCCAAAGCAAAAAGATCCAGGAGACGTCCTGCTTGCAAAGCCTTCCCCTTCAACCATTTTTTATGTAGGGCCAAGGAGCGTTCGGGATCGCGGACCAATCCCACCAAGTCCCTTTCCCCCCGATTCAGGGCCGGATACCACTTCGGCAGAAGCAAACGAACGCCGCTAAGGGATTGGAGGGCCTCCAAGCACTCCGTCAAAGAAGGGAGAACCTTTCCCCTTGCCACCACCTGGTGAAGCCGAGAACCTACTTGTACCCGCAAAAGGATTGCTTCACCTTTCCCTGCGTCCGACACCTCTAACACTGGGGGTAAGGAAAAAAAATCCAGGAGGTCCAAGCGCCTTAAAAACCTCTCCACCTTTTTTTGCGAAAGAGAGGCAAGATAAGCAGCGTCCCAAACAGGAAGCCAAGGTTTTTTGCCCGGTGAGGAGCGATAGAAAACCTGGGAAACCCCTTGCCCCGAAGGCTGAACCCAGAGTTCCACACGCTCACCTGGCCCCTCCTCCGGGCCTGAGGAATAGAGAACATGCAAATTGACTCGTTCCGGAGGCTCGGGAGAAATCTGTGGACGACTCAGAAAGCATGAAGTGTGGAAGAACAAAACCGCCAGAAACAAGCAAACCGAAAAAAACCTTGTCATGGGAAGGATCGTCCCATTCCCCGGGAAACCACCTGGGAAGTGAACAGGGTTCCGATTCTGAATTTTGGCAATTGTTCTCATTTTGGGATATGCTTGGATCAAATGCTTTACCCGATCCATGAAAAAATCCAACATTTACTAAAGAAGGGGAAGATCCGTAAGAAGGCTCTCGCAGCACATCTCGGTATCGCCCCCCAAACCATGACGGACATTTGTCAAGGCCGCTCATCGGTTACCTTGAAACACCTCCGTGGCCTGGTTTCCTTCTTCGGAATTCGTGCAGATTACTGGATCGACGATTCGCGGTTGGAACCGGAGCTGAGGGACCATTTTAAATCCCTTCCCGACGAAGACCTCCGACAGATGGAAACCCTAGGGATCATCGGCTCACCGAATTGGAAGGCCACACTCTCTCGCGTCCAATATTTTATCGGCATTAACAGAGATCTTTGGGAAAGCCATTTTGGTAAAGTTTCCATAGAAGAGTCCAAAATCCTCGGGCTTCCCCTTGTGGAAAAAAAGGGGGAGATCCTCTCCCCGGAAGATACAGAAGTCGATCCGTTTCATTTTCTTGAAGAAGACGCAGGGAGTTAATCCGTTTTTTCCTGGGATCGAGAGGAGAAAGGAATCAACCCCCTTCCCAGTCTTCCCCTCATGAATTGAAAGATTCCTCCCGGGAGGGTGATGGTTTTTTTTTGACCTGGGGCATAGATTGCCCCAATGATCCAAAACAAAGCTATCTCTCTTTCCTCCGCCCTGGTGACCGCAGCCCTCCTTTTTGCATCCTGCTCGGAAAAGGACAGCAGTTCCCTTTCGGCTCCTGAGCAATCAACTTCGCAACCCTCTTCTACCCATGCCCAAGAGCATTCGGAAGCTCCGAAAGGCTGGAAACCTGCGCCCCTGGTAGATCCCAGGGAAAAGCACCTCACAAAGATCCGGCAACTCACCTTTGGGGGAGAAAATGCTGAGGCATACTTCAACGAGGATGGAAGCAAGTTTACCTACCAAAAGCGAAAGGGAGGAACGGGCTTTAATTGCGATCAAATCTTTGAATTTGACCTAAAAACGGGAAAGAGTCGGCTCGTAAGCACAGGCAAAGGAAGAACAACCTGCGCATATTACACCAAGGGGGGGCGGCGTATCCTATATGCAAGTACGCATCTTTCTGGACCCAACTGTCCTCCCGAGCCTGATCGCTCCCATGGTTATGTTTGGCCTCTTTATCCTAGTTATGAGATCTTTTCAGTTGCGGTGGATAACCCAAAGGACCTGGTTCAGATCACCCATAATCCCGGCTACGACGCCGAAGCAACAGTCTGCTATAAAACGGGAAAGGTTTTGTTTACTTCTCTACGGAATGGAGATTTAGACCTCTATGTGATGAACCCCGATGGGAGTGGTGTGAAAAGGATCACACATTCCCTCGGCTACGACGGAGGAGGGTTCTTTTCAGCCAGTGGCAAAGCCATTGTCTGGCGGGGCAATCACCCCACCAAGGAGAAAGACAAGCAAGACTACCTAGCGCTTCTCAAAAAGAACTTAGTCCGCCCCACCCGAATGGATCTTTTTGTTGCAGATGCAAACGGAAACAACATCCAACAACTCACCGACAATGGCAAGGCCAACTTTGCTCCCTTCTTTTACCCTGATGAAAAACGTGTCATCTTTGCTTCCAACATCGATTCACCAAGGGTGTTCCATATTTATTCGGTGGATATTGCCACCAAAAAGATAGAAAGAATCACCTACAGCTCTCGCTTCAATTCCTTCCCAATGTTTTCTCCCGATGGAAAATACTTAATTTTTTCAAGTAATCGGAACAATGCGAAAAAAGGAGAGACCAATCTCTTTCTCGCTGAATGGAAAGATTAAAGAGAAGGAAAGATCTGAAACAAAAGCAGAGAAATTAGGGGCTTGGTTAGGGCAAACGGGTTAAGAAACCGCGGCCTTTGGCCCTAAATGCTTTCGGATAAGCTCCATCAAACGGAAGGATCCGATGGGTTTCGTTTCGTAATCATTACAACCCACCCCCAAGCACTTTGCTCGATCCCCTTCCATCGCGTGGGCGGTAAGGGCCACAATTATCCCATCGTACCCCCCCTCCCGGAGTTTCCTTGTTGCTTCAAAGCCATCCATCTCGGGCATTTGGATATCCATTAAGACTAAATCGAAGGGCTCATTCTCCTCCAAGGCAGCATGAATCTTCTCCATGCCCTGCTTGCCGTTGTTGGCAGTTGCCACCTCGATCCCACATTTCCGCAAGAAAAAGGTAAAGAGTCTTTGATTATCCAAACAGTCATCAACAATCAGAATGCGACCCTTCAATTGGGGTTTCGCACTGCGTTTTCTCCGGGTGGATTCTTTCGGCTCCTGGGAAACAGGTTTCTCTGCATCGGGTTCCAATACAGGGCGCCTTGCTGACTCATGATCATTCTTCTTTGTTAGGTCAGCCCCGGACAGGCCCTCCTCCTTCAGCGGAAGGTCAAAAACAAAGCAGGATCCAATCCCGTCCTCCCCAGGCCCCCCATAAGACAACCGACCCTCTATGGTCTCGGCAATGCCCTGGGCCAAGCTCAAACCGATTCCATTTCCTCCTTTTTTTCTCCGAAGATGATTCTCTGCCTGGAAAAAGGGTAAGAAGATCTTGTTTCGGATTTCAGGAGGCACCCCGCAACCAGTATCCAAAATTTCCATCCGCAAGCCATGGCTCTCCCCAGGGAGGGGAAAGACCCGGAGTTGAACACCTCCCTCCTCCGTGAACTTCATCGCGTTTTCCAGCAAGAATCCGAGGATTTGACGAATCCTGTGATAATCCGAATACAACTCAAAGCTTGGGTCCAGCAAGCATTCGACCCTGAATGCCAAGCCTTTCCCTTGAACCCTGGTCTGGAATACATCCTTAATGTCTCCCAAGAGACGCTCCAAGGGAAAACGATGCTTTGCAACCCGGATTTTACCTGAGGCCAAACGAGCGAAATCCAATAACCCCTGAAACACCTCTTCAAGCGCTTTTCCTGCATCCTCCAGTTTTTGGACTGATTCCTGCGCCTTTTGAGAAAGCTCCTCTTCGCACAGAATCTCAAGTTCACCTAAAAGGTGATTTAGGGGTGTCCTGACTTCGTGGCAAAGATTGGAAAAGAACACGGTTTTGGCATGATCTGCGGTCTCCGCCTTTTCTTTTTCTTCTTCGATAACCGCCTGTGCTCGGCAGAGTTCCTCTACTTGCGCCCGGGCCTGCTCCTTCATGATTTCATAATCTTCGAAAGCTAAAAGGATGGGGCCAAAATCTTTAAAGCGAAGAAGGAAGCCCTCTTTCCGTCGGTTACCCTCTGCATCGATGCTCTCTTGAGGGAAGGCCTCGATCCGCCAGCGATTCGTAGACCCGCAAGCGAAACTGGGCGGGAAAACCGCAGGACTAAGAAAAGGAGAATAGACTGCTGGCATTCCCAACCGAGCCGAACGTTCCAAGGCTCCCTTCACTTCACTTCGGTGCAGCCAATGAAACCAGTTTCGTGTTTCATCTTCTGTGGCTTCCTCAAAGCTCAGGCCCGTCCATTCATGAAGTTTTGGATTCCAGCCTAGAATTTTTTGGTCCGAACTCAGTCGCAACCATCCATCCTCTGAAAAGGGGAAGACTGATTCTGTACTGACACCCCAATCCCGAGGGTAGTAGAGGGGATCCTCTTCTTCCCGACCTCCCATGGCAATCGAGAACAAGATGGGCACCTTTATATCCCCGAAATCCTTGGTATTGGAATATTGGAGGCCCTCACCAAAATCCACACATGGGGAACGAGGCCCTAACTCCACAGCTTGCATAGAAGCAAACTCAGCGACACCCAGATCAAAGGAGCCGCAGTGTTCCAGGAGTTTCCCCAACAAGAAGTTGCAAAGTTCCAAAAGCCCTAAAGACTCCAAGGGGCTGAAGACAGGAGAATCCTTCACACAGTCCAACTCAAAGCGGAGGAATTCCAAGACCTTCGCCCGGTCCAGCAAAAGGGAGATTCTCCCCTCTCCTTCCGGAATACGAAAGGGGAGACGATAGCCCTTCCAGAGCGGCACTCCCAGCGAGGGAACCTTGCCAAGGGGCTCTATTTCAAAAGCTGGAGAACTGCGGTTCCACTTCTCTCCTAATAAACTTCCGATTTCTCTAAGGCCAATGGAAAGACCAGAATCTAGGGTTTTTCCATCCACCTCTAAGAGATCTAAACACTTCTTCATGGGTCACCTCTAGCCAACCCTTTCGGTCTTGCCGCAACAAAGGCTTGAGCAAGATAAAAAGATTACATTTTCGCCGGGAAGGAAAGAGATGAGAAAAAAGCGGGTTACCACATAGCAGAACCCCCGGACAAGTTGATCGCTTGCCCCGTCATCCCCGAAGCTTCCTCGGAGGCCAACCAGGCAAGAAGCCCTGCAACCTCTTCGGGTGCCAAGATGCGGCCAAGAGGAACTTGCGCAAGAGCCTGCTCCCTTGCCGTCGCAAACTCCTCACCCATCGCATCAGCGATCCCCTCCATCCCCTCCCGGGCCATTGCTGTTTCGACCCAACCGGGACAGACCGCATTGACGGTGATTTTTTGGGGGGCACATTCCAAAGCCAGAGCTTTGGTAAATCCGATCACACCATGCTTACTCGCGCAGTAGGCGGTGTAACCAGGGACCCCAAACTTCCCTAAGACCGAGGAAATGTTGAGAATGCGTCCCCCTTCCCCCATTGCATTCCCTCCAACCCCCCGGAGGACCGCCCGGGAAAGAAGGAAGACTCCATCCAAGTTCACAGCAAGAATCTCCCGCCAACGATCCTCCCCTTCCCCGGAACAAGCGTTCGGCCCACCAATACCGGCGTTATTGACCAGAATATCGATCCCGCCAAAGGCCGAATAAACACGGGCCATTCCTTCCTCGACCGATGTGAGCAAAGAAACATCCATGACCACAGGCAGAATGTTCCCCTTTCCCAGAGCTACCGTTTGGTCAAGAGCCTCCGCCCGGCGACCACAGATAGCGACCTTAGCTCCCTCCTCTTCGAAACGAAGAGCAACGGCCCGCCCAATCCCCGACCCCCCACCGGACACAAGAACTCGTTTGCCATCAAAGCGATGCATCACCGGCGTAAGCTTGTCCATGGGGTTTAACGCCTCCCTACCGTCAATTTTAGGGGGACTCTTTTTCCCTTCCGAAGAACAACCATGATCATTTTTTGACCAGGCCGCAGATCCTGCAGGGCATAGGAAAAATCATAGATATTATCAATGTCTTTGTCCCCAAGCTTGACAAGGATATCGCCTTTTTGGATCCCCGCCTTTTCAGCCGGGCTACCCGGTGTAGCACCCGTCAGCTTCACTCCCCCTTTCCCTTCAGCGTAGTCAGGAATGGTCCCCAGGTAAGGTCTTGCCCCCTGGTTACGAGTCTTCTTGGGAGGAGTTTTGGAAATCGGTTTTTTAAAAACAGGGCGCCCTTCGTGCCGACTCAAGAAAACCATGAGATCCGCCACTGTTCCGGCAATCCAAGACATAGGGGAGCTTGTAATCTTCTCCCAATCATCCCCGGGCCGGTGATAATCCGAATGGGTCCCAGTGAAGAAATGCACTGCCGGGATCCCAACTTGGTGGAAGCTCTGGTGATCGCTTCCTCCAAAGCTTGAATCATTGAGGCGAACCGAGGCTCCCCCCTTCGCTCGCTCCCGGAAAAAGAGAGGGAAGGCTGGAGAGGTACCAGCCCCGATCACAGCGCAATACCCTTCATGGCTTCGACCAACCATATCCAAGTTGACCATGGC
>Ga0256841_1003719_pt1 | contig 11273 bp, 10 predicted proteins | sample 356308metaG_FD_185971 | JGI IMG/M metagenome (GOLD analysis project Ga0256841, IMG submission 185971) | Hydrothermal vent microbial communities from Mid Atlantic Ridge, Atlantic Ocean - 356-308 | ecosystem: Environmental > Aquatic > Marine > Hydrothermal vents | place: Atlantic Ocean: Mid...
TAAAAATCTATAATAGGCTTTTTGTTCTGCTTTATTTGCGGCAAGCTGTCGAATCGTTGAACTGGGATGGTTGCTAAGTTTGCTCCATAATTCCATTCCACGACGCTCTGAACGCAAATCTCCTAATCTTCCCGTATAATCAGGATAAAAATTGGATGGATTAATTGTTTCTCTCATTCTACAAATCTAATTATATTTGTGGGTACACCGTAGCTACCGTCAGGCAGGCTCTCCCAAGGAGAGGTAAATTGGAAACCCCGCAGCAAGCTGCGAGGAATTCTTTAGATTAAAAAAGGAGCCAGCGTAATTTCAACTTATCAAAATCGTTACTCTATTTTTTAGATTCTATTTTAGATTTACCGGCATCCTAATTTCATTCACTATCGAAGTTATTTAATGTTTGTATTTTAGTGGCAATTATTTTTATGAAAATCATTCTATACCACTCGGTTAAAAAATAAACGAACTCTCAATACTGGACTAAAATGATGTCATACAAAAATTTTAAAGAAATATAATCACTAATTCTATCATTTTGAAGCCCTTCTGTTTCCTCTTAATTCCAATCTTTATTTTTTCTCAAAATATTTCAGAAAAACAACAATTACAAGCTGCCATTGACACTACTTCTACTATTTCTAACAAAGTAAAACTTTATGCAGATTTAGCATGGGAATATATTATCATCGAAAACGACAGTGCCTTACTTATTGCCAATAAATCTTTAACTTTTTCGAAAGAGAACAATTATAAATTGGGGGAAGCCATCTCTTTAGAGATTAAAGGGCTTTATTATGAAGCCGTAAAAGGTGATTATAGCCTGGCAAGTAAATTTTATTTTGAAGGGATAAAAATTTGTGAAGCCAACGACTTGGCCTATGCAACTTCAATTTATCATTCGCTAGGGGTTATGTTCCACACGTCTGATAATTATAAAAAAGCAAAAGAATATTATACTATTGCTTATAAAAGGGCAAAAGCCGAAAATAATTTAAGCCTACAAAAAAAGTGTTTGGTAAATTTAGGCTCGGTAAATTCTTCGCTAAAAAATTATGAAGAAGCCAAAAAATTATTACTTGAAAGTTTAAATATCGATGTTCAGCGAGAAATGGATTTTTCTATTTATGCAAACCTCGGAAACCTCTACATCCGCCAAAAAAAATATAAAAAAGCCATTCCGTTTTTAGAAAAAGCTACCGTACAACATCCTGATAATGCTGATTCTGAAGAACACCTTTCTTTTTTAATAGATGCTAAAACTGCCTTAAAAGATTCGGCAAATATGAAACCTATTTTAAAAAGAGCCATCAACTATGCCAATGAATCTAATGCATTGAGAAAGAAAAGTATTATGATATTGTCTATATCTAATTACTATACTCAATTTGGCGATTATAAAAAAGCCTTAAATTATAGAGATGAATATTTATACCTATACGAAGAAATTAAGAAAAGGCAACGCGATGAGACGGTCTATGAACTAGAAACACGGTATCAAACCGAAAAAAAAGAACGGGAGATTGCTGAGCAAAATCTAATTATTGTAAAAAAGAATCGGCAAAAAAACCAAATTCTTTTCGTATTAATTAGTGTCGGCATTTTGTCTATAGGCCTATTTATTTTCTTTAAAAAAAGAATTAAATACCAAAAGACAATCGCCGTACAAACCGAAACACTTCAACAACAAAAAATAATTGATTTACAACAAAAAAATAAACTAATAGCCCTCAATAGTATGATTGAAGGACAAGAAGTAGAGCGACTCCGAATTGCAAAAGATTTACACGATAGCCTTGGCGGATTGTTAAGTACTATCAAAGCCTATTTTGTTTCGATTCAAAAAAAAGTTGAAAAACTTGAAGGAATCCCCTTAACAAAAAAAACCAATCAATTAATTGATGAAGCCTGTTTAGAAGTACGAAGGATTTCTCATAACATGATGCCACATTCGCTCAGCATTTCAGGACTTCAGAGTGCCATTGAAGACCTCGGCCAACAACTGAGGGAACAAGGATATCAAGTTACGGTAGAAATAAATAATTTGCCAACGAACATAAGTGACACTAAAAAAGTAATGATTTATCGCTTACTTCAAGAAATAATTTCAAATATGAGAAAACACGCGCAGGCTAAAAACATACTCATTCAGTTATTAGGTTATAAAAATGAATTAAACCTTATTATTGAAGACGATGGCAAAGGTTTTAATTATAACGAAGCATGTAAAAATAATGGCTTAGGCCTCAAGAGTATAAATAGCCGTGTTGAATTTTTAGACGGAATTATTCATTGGGACACCCAACACGGAAACGGCATAACCATAACCATAAATATTCCTTTGCTTTAATTGGCAGCTTAAATTATTAAAAAGTACCTACAACTTATCTTATCATTCTTCGAAGTCAACTTTACTACAGAAACCTAGTAGAATTCATAGATTTTTCGCCCCTATAGGTTTTCGTAGAGGTAATTTTTACTTAATATAATTAGTTTACCCTATTCTTTCATAGTAAAACGAAACATTTAACAAATTACAAAACCAGTAAAATGAAAAACATATTTTTTACATTGCCTATAATTATTGCATCCTTAATACACGCACAGAGCCAACCTACCGTTCACAACATAAAACTGGTGGCAAATACAAAAGTTTTGGATACTGTTAACCTCAATCAAGGTATTTTTTTACATGATTTATCTTGGGCTTGGAATAAGCAAAATGCTTGTTTTCCTAAGACTCAACAATCGAAATTTACCGGCAAACATGTATTTTATTCAGGTATTATCCCAAAACAAAGTGAAATTGCCATAACCGTTATCCCTAAAGACCCAACTGTAAATTTGAGTGTCTATGCTTATGAAATTGGCATAAACAGCAACTACTTAGTGCCAAACCTACCAAGTTGTATTCGCTGTGAAGCAGATTACAAACTTAGTTTCTCAAAAAAAGAAAAAAAACAAGGCCATATTCGCACGATAAAAAATTTAGTTGCCATCAATAATCCGTATCGGGTAATAATAGGTATCACAGGAGCCGATAAGCTGGAAGAAGCCGAATTTATACTAATTATCTCTACAAAACCTAGAAAATAGTTTTGTGTACACCCTCTATGATTTCATAGATTTTTCACTTCTATCAGATTTCATATAAAAAAATAGATAATTTAAGAATATTTTTACGGCAGCAGTTAAAAATTATCGATTCTTCAGATACAAAAACCCAAACTATGAAATTAAAAATCAAAGAAAATTCCATTTCCAGAGACCGGTTGATGGAAGCTATTTCTGCAAAATTTAACGGTAAATATAAGGTTTCGCCCCGAAAAAAAGGTGTTATTGTGATAGCCAAAAATAATATTATCGGTACTGTGATATTGGTACGAAAAAAGAGCCTCATCATAAATGGTAATTTTTCAACAATGCCGGCACAAATAATTTATACTATCTTGCTAGTTCTTTTAGGAATATTGTTGCCAATATTGGTATACTTTATTTTCTTTCATAGAAAAATGAAAGTTGTTGAAAAAGAAGTTGGAGAGTTTATTAAAGAAAATTATACAGATGCCATTATCCCTTAACAGATGCTACTATCCCTTAGAAGATATCAGTAAGCAACATAGCTTGTATTTTTTATTAAAAATATTTTAAATATATTTAATACTTTAAAAAGATGTAGCCCCTTTTATTTATTATAAAAAATAGGCATTTCAGTATTAAATTTGTAAGCAAAAGGTTAAATACTATTTTATAAGGCTATAAAATATCAAGAATTATTAATACCCTAACATGATAAAAGTTTTTATTATTGATGATCACAAAATGGTAATTGACGGCTTGCAGTTAATGCTACAACCTGAAAAAGAAATTGCGGTGGTTGGGGTTGCTACCCATGGTGAAGAAGCAATAGAAAAAATTAAAAAAGGTAATGTAGATGTAATATTGTTAGACATTAATATGCCTGGAATAAATGGTATTGACACATGCAAAAGGCTCTTAGAATTAGATAAAACCCTTAAGATTATAGCCATCTCTATGCACAGCGAAAGTAGTTTAATAAAAATAATGCTTAATAACGGAGCCAAAGGGTATATCCTTAAAAATGCAGGACAAGATGAAGTCATTAATGCCATAAACAAGGTATATGATGGAAAAATGTATTTAGATAAAGAAGTTAATGAAATTGTGCTGAATAGTATTGCCAATAATTCTCGCAAAACATCCAATCCTTTTCCAACGTTATCACGGAGAGAAAAAGAAGTGTTATGCCTTATTTTAGATGAATATACTACGCAAGAAATTGCAACCAAATTACACATTAGCTTTGGCACCGTAGAAACCCACCGCCGCAATATGCTTATTAAGGTGGGAGCCCGAAATACGGCAGGGTTAGTGAAGATAGCCTTAGAATATGAACTGAATAAATAATTTATAAAATTTACACCTATACTATAACAATACCATAACCAAATAAACTACCAAAAATCTCTACCAAATGAAAACAATTTATATAATTTTAGCATCACTTTTACTAATTAGTTGTGCCAGTGAAAATGAAAAAAAAGGGTTAGATGAAGTTGCTGAGCTTTACAATGCAACAGCTTCTTATTCAAAAGGAATTAGCTCAACAGTAGGCAAAAAAACGATAAAACGGTTTAATATAAAATTATCAGACAGTAAGTTATTAGATAGTTTGCCAATAACAGAAAGTGCCGCAAATATTGCCTTAACCGTTTTTAAAAATTTTGATAAAAAAGAAAAAAATAATTATACAGAACTGCATGTTGAGTTTATAAACTCTAAAAATGATACGCTTGCTTACTCTTTTCCGGTGCGGCTTTTACAACGTCTATTGCCAAAAATAAAAGCATATACCATTTTCTCAGAAAGTATTATGAGTGGGGATTTTGAGAGAATAGACAATTATAAAAATAGCGATTATATCGGTGTATCTGTTGTAGAAAGCCTAAAAAAGTATACCACAGAATTAACCGAAAGGTACGGTGATATAGTTGATTACCAACCTTATGGTTTGGTTGAAGTAAAAGACGGTAAAAAAAGTTTGGCTCGGTTTTTAGGCTTTTTCAATTTTTCAAATGGCAAACAAGTTGCTTATTCGGTTACGGTTGATATGCCAAAAGGTAAAGAAAAAATTGCAGGTTATAGAATTTTTTAAAAATTTACAGTTGGCCAAACAACCAGTCTTTAGAAAAATTGCAATACAAAAAAAGACCCCTAGAGCAGTGCAGCCTTTCAGTTCGGCTTTTGGAAAAGGATTGAGAATGTATCGTTTTTTTGGCTACTTTTTTCTTATTGGAGGCCTTTATATTTTTGCGATTAGTATTTTTAAGTTTGACATGATTTTTCCGGGAATATTCTTTTTAGCAATGAGTATCATGGGATTCTTTATGATTAAAAAAGTAAGAAAAAGAGTGAAATCTAGAAAAGAGGTTTTCAGGTTTGGCAAGCCCATTCGTGCTACCGTAGAAAAACAAGGTAGAAAATTCAACTTCTTAAAATCAGAAAGAGATTATACAATTACCGTTTCCTACAAATTGAAAGATTACTCAAAATTAATTCTCATTGTCAGTAAAAAGAGAGCCCTTTGGCACGAATGCCCCGTCGGTAAAAATATCTTAGGCCTTGAATACAACGGAGATTTCTTTTTTGGCGAAGAAATAGGCTGCAAGTTTAAAATACAATAGATACTTAAAGCTGTCTTAAAGTGTTACTTTTAGACAGCTTTACTACTAATATAATTTGACTGTGAATCTTAAAGAAGCCATTACCAATCAAACCGCACGCCAAATGAAATATTATTTTGTGCTGTTGCAGAATTTTTAAACAATTCATTCAAATTGTATTTTACATAAAAACTGGTGTCTTTATGGCCGATAAAAGCACTTAGTCCATAAACAAAATTATTAGTGTTAAAATCGCCTTTTTGGATATCTTTTACGTTGATATCGTTTTCTTCGTATTTTAGTACTTGTTTTGTTTTTAAATTAATTCCAATAAAACCTCCTACCCCTAAACGCACACTTTTGTTAGTACGATACCGTATTTTATCACTTTCTTTCGCAGATGTGGGCTTGCTAAAATCTAATTCTATTAGCAAGGGTACCACCAACTGTACATTCTTAAATTTAGATTTATCCAATGCTATGCTATGGGTTTGGAGTGTAGTTATATTGCCATTAGCAATAAAATATTGATTCTTTTTGGGACGTAGAGTATTATACATTACTGATAATCCGTAATTTACATAAAAAAGACTGTTGTTTTCAAAAATTCTGGTTTTGTAATTGATACCCAATTCAAAAAAGTGCGACTTCCAAAAATTAAATTCAGAATCGTCAATAGAACTCAAAGAATTATCGATAGCCAAATTATTTAGTCCGAATGCCAACACCGTATATGAAGTGGTTCTCCCTCTATACCTATCTCTATACCTTTTATGATATTTGGTATCATAGTCTATATCAAAGCCACCGATTCTAAAGCGCCTTCTATTTTCTTCGGTAAAAATTTCATTATCAACTTTATGCTGAATTAAATCTTGCAATTGCTTTTCAATAGCAGAAACCCGTTGGCGGATTTTTAATACCGACCTTTCTGCCGCTTCTTTTTTGAGCTGTTGGGCTTCGGTTTCTGTAATTTCATTATTTTTAAGCCGCTTATTAATTACTTTGATTTCTTCTTTAAGTGCCAACCGCTCATCGGCAGTTATGGCTTCAATCTTATCAGAAAGTATTTTTACTTTTTTTTCAAACGATTGTTCCTGGGCATGTATGTTTACAAAACCAATTACTAAAAATACAATGAGGGTACTTACTATTTTTATCATAATCTTTAATTTAATTATTTTCCTTTTCAGTAGATTTCACGAGTTCTTTTACCGTTGTGATACTTGTTTTAAGAGTTAACATTACTTTTTCGGGCAAGGGTTTGTTAATTTCTACTTCAATTTCATAGAGCATTGATTTTGCGTTGATGCTGATACTGTCGCCACCGTTCTTAGGAAGGGTTTGATTAGCGGCAGCCAATAACGCATCAAGCTCGGCATTGGTAACTTCTGTAACATCAATTGGTAATTTGAACGTATCTGCTACAATGGCAATTGTCGTTGTTTTCGGCACTATTGCTTTCTGTTCTTTCACTTTTATCGGTGGGGTAATTTTTTTTGAAATATTTGTAGCATTATTTTCTGTAATAAATACAACTTTACTTGTTTTTGTTATTTCAACGGTATCTCCAAGTGTATTTTGCGGCTCTTCTACGGCAATTACAGTAGCTTTCTCATCAACTGGCGCAACAGCCGAATCTTTGGGTTGCATATTGGTAATGGTTTTTTTATCAGTAGCAGTGCCGGCTCCGACTTTAAAAGCAACTTTCAGCAAAAAAATTATTCCTACGAGGCTTGCTGCATACGCCAACACTCTTACCCATTTTTTTCTTTTCGAAACTGCTTGTTTCTCGAGTTTCTCACTCAAACGCTCAAACGCATTTGCATTGGGTTGAATTTCCCTTTTGAGAAAATCTTCGCGAATTAAATCTTCTATCTTATTTTTCATTTTTTAACTTTTTTAACCGTACATATTGCGCTTGTAATTGTTTTCGAGCCCTAAAAAATCGAATTCTAGATGCACTTTCGGTAATATGTAACAGCTTGGCTATTTCTTTGTGTTTATAGCCTTCAACAACATATAGGTTGAAAACTATTCTAAGGTCATCGTGTAAATTGTCTACTAAATGCTGTAATTCACTTACATTATTTTGGGTTTCGTAATGATTGCTTACAGTTTCTGTAAAATATGATTCGTCTTCTACAAAAACCCATCGTTTGCGTTTTCGTAAAAATGAAATGCTTTCGTTAATCATAATCCTTCGTATCCATCCTTCAAAACTACCCTTGGCCTCATAGGCTTTTAAGTGTGTAAAAACTTTTAAGAATCCGTTTAACATTACCTCTTCTGCATAATGTATGTCTTTAATATATTGCCTGCATATACTTAACATTTTAGGCGAATATTTGATAAACAATTGATATTGTGCCTCGCGATTATTAGCGCATGCTTTTTTTATCAAGTCGAATTCTTTTTTATATATGTGAATCACTTTCAAATTGTATCGTTCTCTTATGTCTTCGAAGTAAAGACGCAAGAATGATGCGAAATGTTTCTAGAAAAGTGAAAAAAATGACGAAACTCCGCTGATTGACCATAAACATCTGACTATGTGAATTTTATAATTATATGGGATTGTAAATAAGGAAAAAGTGAACTTAGAAATAGTTGGTAATAACAATAAACAACCTCGAAGCAGCGCCATCGAAAGATTAAATCGAGTTTGCCACGCAAACATTATTATTTCCGGCTCAAGGGGTCGGCGAACCAGCTTTGCCGGCTAAGTAGATCAAAATACCTTTTGATAAACAATTACAGTCTAATAGGCATCTACATCAATATTAAACCTTATGGCCCTAAAATCAGCAATCGATAGAAAGCTATTTCTAATTTTTTGGATGATGGCCTTTGATTGTTTTAGTGATTTTTCTTTTGGCAGTTTTATCAATACCGTTTTAATGTGTTGGTTTCTAATTCTCGAAATTGAAGGGCTAGACGGCCCCAAAACTTGTTCGCCAAAAGTGTTAAATAATGACTTGTACAGCCATTCTATGCCGTTTGTTACTTTTGTATAATCTTTGTGTTTTAAGGTTATTTTAATGAGTCGCACCAATGGAGGATAGTGATATTGATAGCGTTCATTGAGCTGTTCTTTATACATGGTTTTATAGTCACTGGTAGTAACTTGTTGAAGTATTTGGTGATACGGGTTATAGGTTTGGATGGCTACTTTTCCCTTTTTGGTACGCCCTGCCCTACCCGAAACCTGTACTAATAATTGAAAACTTTTTTCGTGTGCCCTAAAATCAGGAAAATTTAGCATATTATCGGCATTTAATACGCCTACTAATGATACATTGGCGAAATCCAATCCTTTTGAAAGCATCTGTGTACCCACTAATATATCAATTTCTTGTGCCGTAAAAGCATTTAATATTTTTTGATAACCGTATTTACCTCTAGTGGTATCTAAATCCATTCTACCGATGTTGGCATCTTGAAAAAGTGTTTTTAACTCTAATTCTATTTGTTCTGTACCAAAGCCTTTGGTATCTAATGTAGGATTTCCGCATGCCGAACAGGTTTTAGGCATAGCTTTGTGAAAATTACAATAGTGGCAACGCAGTTCATCGCGGTATTTATGGTAAGTCAAACTCACATCGCAATTAGGGCATTGTGGCGAAACACCACAAGTATTACATTGTACAATAGGCGAATATCCCCTTCGATTTTGGAATAAAATAACTTGTTCTTTTTCTGCCAATGCTTCTTGAATTAATTGTAACAAACGCTCAGAAAAATGCCCGGTCATTCGTTTTTTACGATATCCTTCTTTAATGTCTACCAATTCAATTTCGGGTAGTAATACATTGCCAAAACGCCTATCAAGGGTTACGAGTGCGTATTTCTGCTGTTGCGCATTATAGTAACTTTCAATAGATGGCGTAGCACTTCCTAAGATTACTTTTGCCCGGTGCAACTTTGCCAATACAATAGCTGCATCGCGGGCATGATACCGAGGTGCAGGGTCAAATTGTTTATACGATGTTTCGTGTTCTTCATCAACAATCACCAAGCCCAAATCAGAAAATGGTAAAAATAACGAAGACCGCGCCCCTAATACCAATTGGGCTTTGGGTGAATTGTGTAACGCATTATTCCAAACTTCTACACGTTCATTTAATGAATATTTCGAATGGAAAACGGCAATTTTATTTCCGAAATAACATTGTAACCGTTCAATTAACTGCGTTGTTAATGCTATTTCGGGTACTAAATACAAGACTTGTTTTTGTTGTTGTAATACTTCATCAATTAACGTTGCATAAATTTCAGTTTTACCGCTAGAAGTGATTCCGTGCAGTAAAGTAACCTCCTTAGTAGTGAATGATTGTTTTATTTTTATATAAGCATCTTTTTGAAAATCGGCTAATTGCTTAATTTTTTTTGTTGCATCCTGAAAATGTACCCTATCTGTTTGAACTGTAAAGATTTCTACTATTTCTTTATCTATCAATGCCTTGATAACCGCTTGGGAAACTTTACTTTCTTCTCTTAGGGCTTTTAGTTTTACAGGCTTTTTACTTTTAGCTTTTAAAGAGAAATACGCCAATACCACCTTATATTGTTGTTTCGCCTTTTGTAAACTTTTTAGCAATGTATTTAGTTGTTCTTTATTAGAAAATTTTGTATTGAGTTTGACATATTTAACCAGCTTAGGCTTGTATTGTTCGGTAATTTCTTCGTGTAAAGCAATCGCATTTTTTTTTAACAAACCTTGTAAAATAGGCAATACCCTTTTTTTATCTAAAATATCACTGATTTTTTTAATAGGCAATTTTGATTGGTGTCTTAAAGCTTCCATAATTAAAAACTCATCGTCATTGAGTACACTCTCCTCAGTAAAATTATGTTTTTTAATTACTTGTGTTTCGCTTTCCAATAAAAATGCTGACGGTATGGCCGAGCGCATTACTTCTCCGAGAGAGCACATATAATAATCTGCAATCCACCGCCAATGTTCAAACTGTTTTTGTGTTACTAAAGGTTTATCGTCTAATATTTGATAAATATCTTTTGCCTGATAAGCAACTGGGGCTTGCTGATGTAATTCAAGAACCAAAGCGGTATATATCTTTGACTTTCCAAAAGGTACAGCCACGCGCATTCCTACTTCTAAAAAAGTAGCCTCTGCCTTCGTTATCCGATAGGTAAACAATCGTTGCAACGGAATGGGCAATATGACATTGATGTAGTGCAAATTTTAAGTGCTTAAGTGCTTTCTTTTTTTATTTTTAAAATGACATCAAATTAGAGTGGGGTAAAAATATCGATTTATAATTAATTTACGAGCGTTATTTTAGTTTCATTCTTTTTTATCCGGCGTAATAAAAAATTTCTTAAAACCGACTATCCCCGAGGCAAGCTATAGGGGTATTTCGCCGGTTTCATACCCAGTCAAGCTTGGCACAAGCTTTGACCTCAAGGTCAAAAACCGAAATTTTGTATTCTACCTCACCCGAAACTGCAAAAAAGCAGTTTCGACCCTGCCTACCGTCAGGCAGGCTCTCCCAAGGAGAGGTAAATCGGAAACCCCGCAGCAAGCTGCGAGGAATTCTTTAGATTAAAAAGCGCTTTTTAACAAGAAGG
>Ga0256841_1003720_pt1 | contig 11273 bp, 14 predicted proteins | sample 356308metaG_FD_185971 | JGI IMG/M metagenome (GOLD analysis project Ga0256841, IMG submission 185971) | Hydrothermal vent microbial communities from Mid Atlantic Ridge, Atlantic Ocean - 356-308 | ecosystem: Environmental > Aquatic > Marine > Hydrothermal vents | place: Atlantic Ocean: Mid...
ACGCGCGGGTTGGCCTCCACCGAGACCTCGGCGAGGTCGAAGCGGCCGCGCACGAACTCGAGGAAGCGCGCCAGCTCCTCGTGCACCAGCGCCGGAGTGCCCCCGCCCACGTAGGCCGCGCCGAAGTCGAAACCGGCGGCCTCGTACATGAGCAGCTCGCGTTTGAGGGCCTCGAAGTAGTCCTGGACCTGGCTGGAGCGGCGGTCGAGCTTGTGGGCGTTGAACATGCAGAAGGGGCAGATCGATTCGCAAAAGGGCACGTGGATGTAGAGGAACGAGCGGCCGGGGCGCACCCCGCCGGCCAGCCGCCCCGGCGCTTCCCAGCGGAGCTGCCCCAGCTTGCGGTTCACGGCCCATCGTGCGACGTGGTGGAGCGGATTCACGCATCCCCCTTCCTAACGCGTCCTGCACCCATTTAACCCCGGCCCCTCACGCCGGCGCAGGTGCAAATGTCACGCGCCGCAGAGCCTAAGAAACACACGTCCTGATGGGCTATCGGGGCATTTGACACTTCCGCGCGCAGGGGTAGGGCAGCAGACTGGTCTTGAACCATAAGCGGAACCGTGGAGGTAGGTATGCGCAAGAAAGTGCTGATCTTGGGTGGTGGATCCGGCGGCGTCATCACCGCGAACAAGCTCGTCGAAATCCTCGGAGACCAGGTCGAGGTCACCGTGGTCGACAGGAACGCCGAGCATACCTTCATCGCCGCTTACCCGTGGGTGGCTTTCGGCCTGCGCGAGGTCGATCAGATCCGCCGTCCGCTGGTCGCGCTGCAGAAGAAGGGCATCCACTTCCTGCAAACCGAAGTGCAGGCGCTGAAACCCGAGCAGAACCTCGTGGTCACCGACCGGGGCGAGCTCGGCTACGACTACCTGGTCGTCTCGCTGGGGGCCGAGCCGCTTTCCTACCCCGTCGAAGGGGCTGCCGCTCCTTGGTCGGAGGAGGGCGCATTGACCGTGCGCGGCTGGCTCAAGGAAACCCGGGGCGAGCGCTGGGTCGTGGGGGTCTCCTCGCCCTTCTACCCCTGCCCGCCCGCGCCCTACGAGGTGGCGGGGCAGCTCGACTTCGCGCTTCGGGTCAAGGGAGTGCGCGACCGCTCGAGCATCGCCGTCTTCCACATGAACCCCGCGCCGCTCGCGGGAATGGGACCGGTCATCTCCCACACCATCGGAAAGATCCTCGACCGCAAGGGGGTGGAGTTCCTTGGCGGCTTCGAGCTCGCGGGAGGGTCGGACGGCGTGCTCAAGGCCAAGGACGGCCGCACCCTGGCGTACGACCGCCTCGTCCTGGTGCCCCCCTTCGCCCCCAACCGGGTGGTGCGGGAATCGCCGCTGGCGGGTTCGAACGGCTTCCCCGAGGTGAGTCCCGAGACCTTCCGTTCGCTCGAGTACGAAAACGTCTTCCTCATCGGCGACACCGTCAACCCCGGGCTGAACCTGCCGCCCGCGGGAGTGGTGGTGCACTACCAGGGCGAGTTCGTGGCCGGGGTGATCGCCGCGGACCTGCGCGGGGCCTACATCGGCGAGCCCTTCAACGCGGTGGCGATGTGCATCATGGATTTCGGCGACGACGCGGTACTGCCCCAGTGCGACTTCACCAACATGCTGGCCGGCCGGGGCATGCCCTCGTGCGGGGTCATGGCCACCGGCCGCTCCGTACGCATCGCCAAGATGCTCTTCGAATCGATGTTCTTCGCCACGTTCTTCTAGGAGGCGGGTATGGCCACGGTAGAAGAAAGGCTTGAACGCATCGAGCAGATCCTGGAAGACAGCGGGATCGCGTTCCTGGCCGACCTCAAGACCGGCCCCACGCTGGTGCAAAACCTGAGCCTGCTCATGGAACCCAAGAACCTGCGCCTGCTTTCGATCCTCGAGCGCTTCGTCGAACAAGCCGACGCGCTGGAGCACACCGCCGAAGCCCTCGAAAAACTCGACAGGAGCGGGGTGCTGCGCCTGGCCGGCGACGCCTCGGAAACCCTCATGGGCAACCTGAGCCTGCTCATGGAGCCCAAGAACCTGCGGCTGGTTTCCCACTTGGGGAACCTCGTGGACGTGCTTGCCCGGATCGACCCCACCGCGCTGGGGACGGCGATCGAGGCCGTGAGCGAGGCCGCCGCCGAAACGATCACCCCTGAGGTGATCCAGAACCCCCCGCGGCTGGGCCCGGTAAGCCTGCTCTCGCAACTGAGGGATCCCGAGATCCAGCAGGCGCTAGGGCTGCTCTTCCTGCTGCTCCGGATCCTGCCCCGCGCCCTCGGGCGCCTGCGCCGGGAGATGGAGGAAATGGAGCAGATCATGACGAAGATGGCGCAGAAGTGACGACCCCCAGGGCGGTTTGTCCCTCATTGCCGCCCCACGACGGGGCGTAGGCTCGAAGCAATGAAAAGCGAAAGCCGCATCCGCCATCTGCGCAGTTCACGCTACGGGCGCCTGGCGGCCCTGTTCGGAGGGCCGCTGGGCGTGGCGCTCATCGGGCGCGCCGACCTGGCGGCGGCCTTCGAGCGGGCGCTGGCGCACTGCCCCGGCCACGAGCGCTTGATCTGCAGGGCGACGGGAGGCATACCCAAGGTTTGCTTCGTACAGAAAATGGAGCAGCTCGCGGCCTCGGCCGCGCGCGGCGGTTCGGCGCGTCGGGCTTGGGAACGCAATTTTCTTGAAAAAGAGGTGCTTCCCTGCCTGGCAACCTTCGAGCGCACCCTCCCTGCCGAGCTCGCGCCGGTTCTGGACTACGCCCGCAGGGAGATCGAGAGCGACCTCGACTACCTGCGTGGAGGAGCTTTCACTAGCCCGACGGGGTGAAGACGTAGTACCGGCCCAGCACGAGCATCGCCGCGATGGCCACCGAGGTGAGGACGATCATGAGCAGCGTGCGCCCGATGAGCACCAGGTCCACCTCGCCCGACTCGGTGGCGAGCATGCGGGGGTTGAAGGTGAAGTAGAAGAGCGCGGTCACGAAGACGACGCCCAGCAAAAAAACGGCTACGTACACCATCCAGTCCATGATTCCTCCCTAGGGAAGCGCACCCAAGCGCTCCATGAGCGGCGTCCAAGCCTTGTTCAAGTCTAGCAGACCGGCGGCGTAGACCCCGAGCCCGCGCGCGGTCGCCGCGTGCCCTTGCGGTGCGGGGCTGTCCGCCCGCGAGCCGTCGAGCGCCGGCGAGGACCAGGCGGGGTAGGCGCGCAGCTCACGGTAGCGCAGGCCCGTGGGCGCGGTGCACACCTCCTCGACGGGCACCGCGTCGTGCTCCAGGGGAACGCGAACGGGCTCGCCCTCCCCGAGCCGCACCAGCTTCCAGCCGCCCCCGGCGTGGAAGATCCCCCGCTCCTCGCGCACGATCAGCACCGCCCGGGCGCCCGAACCGTCGAGGGCGTGCTCGAAGGGACGCAGGTCCCCGCCCGAGGCGTCCAGCCCCAGCACGATGCGGCCGCGGTACGCACCGGGCAACCGGCGCAGCACCCCTGCGGCGAACTCGCGCGGCGTCCAGACGAGCAGGGTTCCGCCTCCAAAGTCACCCTCGAACGTAACCAAAAGGCTTCCGAAGGCATCCACCCGAGCCCGTGCGTAACGCGAAAACACCTCCAAGTCGGCGGTAACGGCGTCCAGAAGCGAACCGGGCACGAAATACAGCTTACCGCACGCGTGCTATTCTTCTATACGTGCCCACCTTGCTGCTTTCCGACATCCACGGCAACCTGACGGCCCTGGAAGCGGTCCTGGAAGACGCGCGCCGCTACGACTACGAACGCGTGCTCTTCCTGGGGGACGCGGTGGGCTACTACCCCGACGGCGACGCAGTGGTCAGCCGCCTACGCGCACTCGGCGCCAAGGGGGTGATGGGCAACCACGACGCCTGGATGCTGACGCAGGACGTGCTCGAGAGCGAGGGGTACGTCTTCGAGATCCTGCACTGGCAGAACGAGCGCCTGAGCGACGAAAACCGCGCCTGGCTGGCCGCGCTGCCCTGGACGCTGCAAGAGGACGACTGGCTCGCGGTGCACGGCAGCCCCTGCGACCCCTTCGTCTACGTCGACGACCTGGACCTGGCGCGCGAGGCCTTCGCCTGCACTCCCGCCCGCTGGATCTTCCACGGCCACACCCACCTGGCCGGCGCCTTCACCGCACTCGACGGCCCCAAGGGACCCTGGGTCCGCTACAAGCCGTTCACCGAGCCCGAGAACGTCCTCAAGTTGGGGCCCAAGGCGCGGGCCATGGTCAACCCGGGTTCGGTGGGGCAGCCCCGCGACGGGGTGCCCCTCGCCGCGTACGCCGTATGGGACGAGGAACGGGACACGGTACGCACACACCGGGTGAAGTACGACATCCGGGCCGTGGCCGCGCGCGTCGAGGAGGTGGGTTTCCCGCCCGCACTGCACCAACGGCTCAAGAAGGGAAGGTAGCCGTGACCGAGGTGATCGGCCACGAACGCCAGCGCCGCTTCCTGGCGCAGAAGCCCGCCCAGAGCCTGCTCTTCGTGGGTCCCGAGGGCGTGGGCCGGCGCACCGTGGCCCGCTGGTTCACCTATGGGCTGAACTGCGAGTACGGCTTTCCCCCTTGCGGGCGCTGTGCCTCCTGCCGCGCCGAACACCACCCCGATCTGTTCGAAGTCCACCCGCGAACGCTAACGAAGACGGGGCAGACCGCCCGCAGGCTCCAGATCCACCTGGACCAGATCGCCCCGCGCCAGGGCGCGGAAGAAACCAGCCTGCTCGAGTGGCTGCAGACCGCCCCCCGCTTTCGGGCCAAGGTGGGGGTGGTGGACGGGGCGCACCTGCTCGGGGAAGCGGCGGGCAACGCCCTGCTGAAGATGCTGGAAGAACCGCCCGCACACGCCTACCTGGTCCTGATCGCTCCCAGCCGCGAGGCGGTGCTCCCTACGCTTTCGAGCCGCAGCCTGACGGTGGGCTTCGGACCGCTGCCCGAAGGCGAGCTGCGGCGCCTCACCGGCGACGAAGCGGCGCTGCGGTACAGTGAGGGGGCGGTGGGCCGGTTGAAGGCCGCCCTGGCCGACCCTGCGGGCCTGGCCGAAGCCGAAAGCGCGGCGCAGGACTGGCTGCGCGCGCTGGCCGAAGACCCGGCGTCGCTGCTGGCCCAGACCGAGGAGCTGCGCCGGCTCGTCGAGGGCCCCTTCGATCCCTGGGTCTTCGTGGCCAGGGCTTTCGGGGACTGGCCGCCGGAAGCCCGCCGCAAGGCGCTCGAGGCCCTGCTGGCCGCGCGCGAAGAGCTGGAAGCCTACGTGGCCGCCGACCTGGTCTACATCCGGCTGGCCCTGACCTTGAGGAGGCTCTATGCCGAACTGCGTTCGGGTTCGACTGTTTCACGGTAAGGACCCCAAGCTCTACGAGATGCGTTTCAAGGGGGAGGCCCCGGCCGTGGGCGTCAAGGTGGTGGTGCGCACCCCCCGCGGGCTCGAGCTGGGCGAAGTACGCGCCCCGGCCCGGGAAGTGAACAAGCCCTTCGGCGAGGTCGTGCGCGTTGCCGACGCCAGCGACCTGGAGCGCGCCCACCGCCTACGCGAACAGGAAGAAAGCTTGAAATGGTGGGTCAAGGCGCGGCTGCGCTCCCGGCTGCCCCAGGTCAAGGTGCTGGGGTGCCACTACACCCTCGACGGTAGCCACGTCGTCGTCTACTACGCGGCCGAGAACCGGGTCAACCTCGGGGGGATGATACGTGAGATCGCCCGCCAGGCCGGGGCCCGGGTCGAGTTCGTGGCCCGGGGGCCTCGCGACCAAACCGCGTTCCTGGGCACCTTGGGCATGTGCGGCATGGAGAGCTGCTGCAGCACCTGGATGCAGAAGTTCGCGCCGGCCACGATCCGCATGGCCCGCGACCAGCAGCTGCCCCTCAGCCCCGAGAAGATCAGCGGACCTTGCGGCCGGCTGCTCTGCTGCCTCGCCTACGAACACCCCCACTACAAGGAGCTGCTTGCGGGGATGCCCAAGAAGAACGCCAAGGTCTGCACCTCGGCGGGCGTCTGCGGCAAGGTGATCAAGCTCAACCCGCTCGCCGGGACCGTGGACCTCTACACCGAGGGCGGGGGCGTGATCAGCGCGCCCGCGGACGACCTGGAACCGCGCGACAAGCGGGGGTGAAGCCGTGCGTTTCCACGCGGTTTCGGACAAGCCCCGTCACTTCAACCACTTCTACCCCGCCGTGCCCGCGGTGATCGGGGTCGAGGCCGGGGGGCGGGTCAACTTCATGCCCGCGGTGTGGAACGTGGGGCTTTCCTTCGACCCACCACTCTTTGGTGTGGGCGTCAGCCCCAAGCGCTTCACCCACGGCCTGCTCGCGGCCGCGTCGGCGTTCGGTGTGAGCTTCCATCCCTACGGGCAGGCGGAGCTGGTGCAGCGACTCGGCTCGGCGAGCGGCCGCGAGGTCGACAAGGTGGCGGCCTTCGGCCTCGAGGTGGTGCGCGGCCGGGCGCTGGACGTGCCGCTCTTGGGAGGCTTCTACGCCGCCTACGAGCTGGAGAAGACCGCGGCACTCCGAACCGGCGACCACACCCTCTTCGTGGGCCGGCTGCGCGGCGTCTGGGAGGACCCCGAGGCCTTTTCCGGCGAGGTGCTCGACCCGGTGCGGGTGCGGGCGCTGCTCTACTACGGGCGCTACCGTTACGGCCACCCCGCCCCCGTGCTCGAGACCCTCGAGGAGGCGTAGGGTTGCGGGCCGAGCGGGTGCGCGCCGCCGCCCGCAAACTGCGGGTGGGCAAGGGGTACTACGAGGCCCAGCTGATCTTCGAGGACGCCAGCTTTCTGCACTTCCGCCACGACCCGCACACCCGCTGGTTGCAGGCCTGGGCCCCCGAAGAAGGCGGGCTGGCTCCGCAACTGGTTGCCCGAATCGAGCGGTTTCGCCTGAACCACCGCCACCTGGAACTGTGGTTCGACGACGGTAGCCGGCTCGAGGTGCGCCTGGGGCCGCTCGGAACGCGCTTTCGCACCCACGGCTGACCCGCCCCCAGCGGGAACGCAAGCTACTTCTCGTAGGGTTTGCCGATCGCCTTGGGCGGCCGCGAGGTGCCCACGAAGCCGGCCAGCACCAGCATGGTGATCACGAAGGGGAAGGCCTCGATCACCGTCGGCGGCATGACGTCGCCGCCGCCCAGCTGGATGGCCAGCGCCTTGGCGAAGCCGAAGAGCAGCGTCGCCCCCAGCACCCCGATGGGGTGCCACTTGCCGAAGATCAGCGCCGCCAGGGCGATGAACCCCTGACCGGCGGACATGTTGCGCACGAACTGGTTGAGGACGCCGATCGAGAGGAAGGCGCCGGCGAGCCCCGCGAGCACCCCCGAGAGGACGACCGCGGTGTAGCGGGTGCGGAAGACGTTGATCCCCATGGTGTCGGCGGCCTCGGGGTGCTCGCCCACGCTGCGCAGCCGCAGCCCCCAGGGGGTCTTGAACATCACGTACCAGGTGATCGGCACCAGCGCGAAGGCCAGGTAGACGAGCGGGCTGAAGCCGAGCCACTCGGGGAGCCGGTTGACGAGCTCCTCCGAGGCCGTGGTGTTGTCGTAGAAGTAGGCGAGGACGAGCGAGGGCAGGCCCGCGGCGAGCAGGTTGATGGCGGTGCCGCTGATGATCTGGTCCGCCTTGTACTTGATCGAGACGACCGCGTGGATCCAGCCGATGAAGGCGCCCACGACCATGGCCAGCAGCACGGCGACCCAGGGGATCCACCAGATGCGGGCGCCGGGGTTCTCGGCCAGGTAGGGGGCTTCCATTAGCTGGGCGCTGACCGCGGCGGTGAGCGCGCCGAAGATGATCATGCCCTCGAGCGCGATGTTGACCACGCCACTGCGCTCGCTGAACATCCCGCCCAGGGCGGTGAGCAGCAGGGTGGTGGTGGAGCGCAGCGTCGTCTGCAGGAGCGGCACCAGGAAGGCCGCGGTGAGGAGGCTTTCGAGGCTCATCTCAGATCACCCCCTGCACGCCTTCTTCGGCCTGCGCCGCGAGGATCGGGTCGGTGAAGTAGCGCGGCAGGAAGCCGCCGGCGGCGATGAAGAGCACGATCAGCGCCTGCAGCATCATCACCAGCTCGCGGCTGATGCCGAGCTGCAGGTCGAGCTGCAGCCCGCCGGTGAGCAGCACCCCGAAGAGCAGCGCCGAGAGGAAGACGCCGATGGGGGTGTTCTGGCCCAGAAGCGCCACGGCGATGCCGTCGAAACCCACGTTGGTGGGCAGCGACTGCTTGAGGCGGTACTCGTCGATGCCCCCGCCGAGGACGTAGTGGGTGGCCGCCAGCCCGGCGAGGGCGCCGGAGATGGCCATGGCCAGCACGGTCTTTTTAGCGATGCTCACCCCGCCGTACTCGGCCGCCTTGGGGGCGAGCCCGACCGCGCGCAGCTCGTAGCCGTCGCGGGTGCGCCACATGTAGTAGTTGTAGAAGGCCACGGCGAAGGCGGCGATCACGAAAGCGCCGTTGAGGCGCACCGAGGCCAGCTTGGGCGAGAGCTCCATGGGAATCCCCGGCAGGAAGCCGCCCACGAAGTAGCCGAGCACGCCCGCGCCCAGAGCGGCGAGCAGCCGCTTGCCCAGCTCGAGCCGCGCCGTGAGCACGTAGACGACGACCATCGCCACCAGCGCCAGCGGCAGCGCCCAGCTGAGCGCACCCGTCCACGCGCCCGAGGCGTCCTGCTGGAAGCCGAAGAGGTTGACCATCAAGGGAATGCGGGCGGACTCGGCCACCTCGTAGCTGCGGGCCTCGTAGCCGGGGAACTTGAAGGGCATGTGCAGGGTCCACTTGCCGAAGAAGGTGTACTCGTTGGAGGCGATCATGAAGAGGAAGACCGAGGCGGCGATGTAGTTCATCATGATCGTGTTGATCACCTCGTGCGCCCCGAAGCGCGCCTTCAGCCATCCGGGGATCGCCCCCCAAAACGCCCCTCCCGCAGCGGCGGCGAGGATGCTGAGCGGTAGGAAGACGGCCCGCGCCACGCCCTCGGGCAACCCCGCGAACCAGTGGGCGTTCGCCAGGTGCACGCCCACGAGCATCGTCATGATGGCCCCGATGGTCAGCTGACCGGGGGCGCCGATGTTGAACAGCCCCGCCTGGAAGCCGAAGGCCACGGCGAGGCCGGTGAAGATGAGCGGGGTCGCGATGAGCAGGCTCTGGAACCATCCGGAGGCGGTGAGCAGCGGCCCGAAGAGCAGCTGGAAGGTGTAGGTGACGAGGTCCAGCTTGGCCGCGAGGTAGGCCAGGGTGCCGCTGCCCTCGGGCATCTTGACCTCCTTGAGGATCCAGACCACGACCGCGCCGGCCACCATGGCGAGCAGCATGCTCACCGCGGGGACGATGACCCCGCGCCAGCGCACCAAGAGCGCCCGGCCGCCGGGGAGTTGCAGCCGCCCCACCGCGAGCAGGAAGAGGCTGTAGAGGAAGCTCGCGTAGGCCCCCAGCGAGAGGCTGTAGCGCTTGAGCGGAGGCCTGCGGGCCCCTTCGGCCAAAGCCGCGTCGTTGACCGCGGCCACGGCATGGTAGAAGAGCACGGCTTCCACGGCGAAGACGGCCACGCCCGCGAGCCCGAGCGCGAAGTAGATGCGGGCGCGGGTGCGCGCCTCAGAAAGGAAGGCCGCAAACGCCGTCACCAGGGCCAGGACCACCCAGAACGCGGTGAAGTAGCCCAGCCAACTGACGTCGGGCAGGGCCTTGGCCCGCCCGTAGAGGTCCACCGTGCCCCAGAGGGTGACGAGCACCCCTTTCCCCCCGAAGGCGCGCAGCGCGACCGCCCAGGGGCTCACGGCCAGGAGGAGCAGGAAAATGGCGGAGGTGAGGGCTAACCAAACGCGGTTCACGCCCCCGATTGTAACGCATGGCCCCGTCCGGCCGGGCCCGGCCGGACGGGGTAGGATGGGCCCGTGAACGAGGTGGAGGCCAAAGCCCGGAAGGTGCGCGCGATGTTCGGCGCGATCGCGCCGCGCTACGACCTGCTCAACCGGCTGCTCTCGGGCGGGGTGGACCGGCGCTGGCGGCGGCTGGCGGTGCGGCGGGCCATCGAGAAGGCGCCCCGCCGCATCCTCGACGTGGCCACCGGTACCGGCGACGTGGCCCTGCTGCTCAAGCGGGCGCGCCCCGAAGCGGAGGTGGTGGCCGGCGACTTCACCCCAGAGATGCTCGAGCTCGCCCGCGCCAAGGCCCGGCGCGCCGGGCTGACGGTGGAGTTCCTGGAAGCCGACGCCCTGCACCTGCCCTTTGGGGACGCCAGCTTCGACGCGGTCACCGTGGCCTTCGGGTTTCGCAACTTCGCCGACTACGAACGCGGCCTGGCCGAGTTCTGGCGGGTGCTGCGGCCGGGCGGACGGGCGGTGATCCTCGAGTTCCCGCCGCCCCCCAAGGGGCTTTTGGGCCGTGCCTACCGCTTCTACTTTGGCGGCGTGCTGCCCTGGATCGGCGGGGTGATCTCGGGCAGGCCCGAGGCCTACCGCTACCTGCCCGCCTCGGTGGAGCGCTTCCCGGAGCCCGAACGGCTCGCCGCGATGATGCGGGCGGTCGGGTTCGAGGTGGAATGGCGCACCCTCACCGCGGGCATCGCCGCCGTGCACGTGGGGGACAAACCGTGAAGGGCGCGCGCGAGCTGGGCCACTACCGGCTGCTCGTCGAGGCGCTGGAGCTGGGGCTCACCCCGGGCGAGCTTGAGGAGCGCCACGGCCTGCTGGCGTGTTTCGTGCGCGAGAACGCCGGCGGCGCACGCTACGCCAACGAGGTCGTCGAGCTGGTCCACGGCCGCGAAGGGGTCTTCGTCTCCTTCCCGGAGCTGCCCAACGTGGCCTACGCCTGGCTGGGCGAGGCGACGGGCGCCTTCCTGACGCCGCTCGAGGCACAGGTGCGCCTCTGGGAGGTGATGGAGCAGGCGGAGGCGGCCGGCGGCGATCTGGTGGCCCTCTACGAACCGGGCTTTGCCGACGACGACGAGAAGATCTTCATGGCCTACACCTACGAGGGCGAGCGCTACCAGCGGGGGTGGCCGCGTACCCGGCTGCCGCTCTTCCTCTGGCTCGCCGCCCCCGAGGAGCACGTTCTGATGGTGCGCACGCCGCACGACGGTTACCTGGCGTTCCGGCTCGAGCGCGGAGCGCCGATGCTGGGCGGGGCCGAATCGTGAACGACTACGACGTGCTGGTGGTAGGAGCGGGGCCCAGCGGCAGCGAAGCGACCTGGGCGCTGGTCGGACGCGGCCTGCGGGTGGGGCTGGTGACCGACAGCCTCGACAGCGTCTACCGGCTGGAAAGCGCGCCCACGGGCGCGCCGCCGGAGGGCAGCCTGCTCGCCGAGGTCGCGGC
>Ga0256841_1003721_pt1 | contig 11272 bp, 8 predicted proteins | sample 356308metaG_FD_185971 | JGI IMG/M metagenome (GOLD analysis project Ga0256841, IMG submission 185971) | Hydrothermal vent microbial communities from Mid Atlantic Ridge, Atlantic Ocean - 356-308 | ecosystem: Environmental > Aquatic > Marine > Hydrothermal vents | place: Atlantic Ocean: Mid...
CCACGAGCACTTTCTCGCCGAGCGTGCATCCGGCATAGATCACCACGGAGGCGCCGATGAGGCACCGGCTGCCGATGCGCGCCGGAGGCTGCTGCTTGTCGCGGGTGACGGCGCTGTTGGGCGCGCGCATGGGCTGTTTGCCGAGGGTCGCATGGTCGTCGATGCGGACGTTGTCGCCGATGACGGTTCCGTCGTGGATGACGACGTGATGCCCGATCCGGCACCCGTCGCCGATGCGGACGTTTTCGCCGATCACGCAGAAGTGCCCGACGGAGGTGTCTTCGCCGAGGATGACGGTGGGGTCGATCACGGAATGTCGCATGGCTCGGTTCGGGAAAGGTCGTGTTTCGAAGGAGAGACGCCGGGGACGCCGAGAAGGAACGGCTTTTCGGGCATTCCTGCCGCGGTGGGGCGTGTATTTTATCTAAAGAACGTCCGGCAGTTGGCGCCAGTGCGGGAGGATGCGGTCGGGTTCGGGGCCGTCGTCGTCCTCGTGGACGCCGGTGAAGAGGATGGCGACGGCTCCGGCGCGGCGCGCGCCCGCCACGTCGGTGCGCCGCAGATCGCCGATGTGGGCGAGGGCTTCGGGGGTGGCGTCGAGCTGAAGCGCGGCCCGTTCGAAGGCGCGCACGTCGGGCTTGGAGAAGCCGGTCTCGTCGGAAAAGACGAAGGCGTCGAAGTGGCGGAGCAGGCCCTGCGCGTCGAGCAGGCGGCGGATGACGCGGCCGGGGGAGAACATGGTGTCCGAGATGAGGGCGAGGCGGTAGCGTTCGGCGGCCCAGGCCAGCATCTCCGGCGCGCCTTCGACGAGGGCGGGGGGATGATGAAGGATGCCCTCCTGAAAGAGCCGGACCGTCTCGGCGTGCGCCTCCGGCTCGACCGCGAGGCCGAGCCGGTCCCAGATGCTTCGCACCAGCTCCTCGGTGACGGGCGTGCAGTGACGCGTTTTCCAGACCGTCTCGAACCGGCGGACGGTCTCGGCGAAGGCCTCCTTCACCTCGCCCGGCGTCGTCTTCGGTCGATGCGCCTGCGCAAGGCTGAGCAGATGCCGCAGACGCTCGGTCTGCCGGGCGCGGCCGTTCACACGCGCTTCCACGAGCGTGTTCCAGAAATCGATGCTGAGCGCTTGAACGGGCATGGCGCACACGGGCAAGAGGAGCTTTCGGGGATGATACCCCGCATCACACAAAAAAAAGCCCACGATCCGGCGGACCGCGGGCTTTTTCAAGAGAAAATGGAATCTACCGGGTGCCGAGCGTCTCGATGTAATGCTGGGCGGTGGCTTTGTAGCTTCCGTAAGCGGCGTTCCGGAAAGCGGCCTTTGCGCCTTCATAGTCTTGCATGGCCATCAGCGCTTCGCCCTTGACGAAGTAGATTTTGGCCTTGTCGGTGCGGCTTCCGCGATGCAGTTCGAGCGCCTTGTCCGCCATTGCGACGGCCTGCTCGTAGTTGCCCATGGCCTTGTAGGCTTCGGCCATGTAGTAGTAGGCATCAGCGTCCGGCTCGACGTACTTCTGCATTTCTTCGAGGTAGGCGAGGGCCTGTTCGCCCTCGGCGCGTCCGGTGCGGTCGCCTTTCTTGCTCAGCGTGGAGGAGGCAAGGAAGATGTACTGGTCGCGGATGGCTTTCTCGGCGGTGCGGGCGGTCTTGCGGTCGCCGTTGGCCTCGGCCACTTCCTTGGCCTTGAGGAACATGGCCATCGCATCGTCCATGCGGTCAAGTTTCTTGAGGGCAAGGGCCTTGCCGAGATAGTTTTTGGCGTTCGTCGGATAATGCGCGATGCCCTTGTCGAAATGGGTGAGCGCTTCCTCGTAGTTCTCCGCTTTCGTGGCTTTGAGGCCGTTGCGGTAGTCCAACTGCGCAAGCACTTTGGCGGCTCGCTTCTCGACGTCGGCGTCGCCGGCTTGCTTGGCGCCCTCGACGGCCCTGGAAAATTGCGCATAGGCTTCGTCATAATTCTTGGCCTTGGCAGCTTCGAGGCCGTTGTTATAGGCCTCTTTGTAGTCCTGCGCGGACGCGGCGGAACTGCCGATAGCAGCCACCAAAAAGGCCAGCAACAGCATACGAGCGAAGTGCCTGGTCCGTTTGGTGCATTTCAGCTTCATGATCCTGTGGGGTTGTAGTGAGTGGGAGGGAGGCTTCGAGGGAGCGCCGGGGCTCTGCGCGTCCGCGCCGGAAGGGCGGCAGGCGTCACCAATACGGCTCCAATTTATTGATAATGTTGAAGGTAAGTTCCCGGTTTCTGCGGGCCGGGTGAAAAAACAAAATAGAAAGCGGAGGGAAAACAAGGAAGGCAAACGGGAAGGTCTTCCCGAAAAGACGGCGCGGATCGGCAAGCGCCGCTCAGAAATTGGGAGCCAAAAGGTGTTGTTTGTAAAAGCTATCGATGGTATCGACGGCTTCGTCGGGGTCGTCGGTGACGAGAAAAAGGTCCAGGTCTTCCGGAGAGATGCGTCCGGAAGCCAGCATGGTGTCCCGAAGCCAGCTCAGCAGTCCGCCCCAGTATGCGGAGCCCATCAGGATGATCGGAGACGGGGTGGCCTTTCTCGTCTGAATCAGCGTGAGCGCTTCGAAGAGCTCGTCCATCGTGCCGAAGCCTCCGGGCAAGACGACGAACCCCTGCGCGTACTTGTGAAGCATCACCTTCCGCACGAAGAAGAAGTCGAAGTTGATCAGCTTGTCGGCGTCGATGTAGGGGTTGGGTTTCTGCTCGTGAGGGAGGTCGATGTTGAGCCCGACCGAGATGCCTCCGGCCTCGTGGGCGCCCTTGTTCGCCGCCTCCATGATGCCCGGTCCGCCGCCGGTGATGATCCCGAAGCCGCACTTGACGAGCTTGCGGGCCACGGTCTCGGCCAGGTGGTAGTCCGGGTGGTCGGGCTTCGTGCGCGCCGAGCCGTAGATCGACACGCACGGCCCCACCGCCGACAGCCGTTCGAAACCTTCCACGAACTCGCCCATGATGCGGAAGATGCGCCAGAGGTCGGCGATGCGCTGTTCTTGCCAGGCATCGACCTCCTGTTTCGTCATCGAAGGCGGCAGGGCCGTAAGCTCGGGAGCGGGCATGCGGCCGAAGGTGAATTTCTTGGGGGGCGGCATAGGGACTCGGGTTCGGGGAACGTCGGGCTTGCAGGAAAGAGACCCGTGACGCGCCGATGCGTTGCCGTGTTCCGGTCGCGCGCCCCTCGTTTCGCCGTCCGAAGGGCCGGGCGATGAAGGAATCCTCGCTTCCTCAAAAAACCGGGCAGGTTATTTTTTCGTGCGGTGCGTACCTTCGCCGACACCGCTTCCTCTCGGCGGCGTGCGTTTCGTTCCTACAGGCTCCCCCTGATCCAATCGAAATGAAACTTTGATCCAATCGAAATGAAACTGATCATTCCCATGGCCGGACGGGGCACGCGCGTGCGCCCGCATTCCCACGTCACCCCCAAGCCGCTGCTGCCCGTCAGGGGCAAAAGCATGGTCGAGCGCATCGTCGACACGTTCAACGAGGTGCTGCCGCGTCACCTCGACGAGGGCATCTTCGTGCTCGGGCCGGACTTCGGCGAGGACGTGCGTCGCCAACTCCGAGACATCTGTGAGCGGCACGGCATGACGGCCCGCTTCGTCGTGCAGGAGGAGGCCCTTGGCACGGCGCACGCCGTCTATGCCGCCCGAGACTACCTCGAAGGCGAGGGCATCGTCGTCTTTGCCGACACGCTCTTCTATATGGAGCCCGGCGTCGACCTCGAAGGGGCGGACGTGGTGGCATGGGTCAAGCACGTCGACGACCCCCGGCGCTTCGGGGTGGCCGTGCGCGAGGGCGACCGCATCGTGGCGCTCGTCGAAAAACCGCAGGAACTCATCTCGAACGAAGCGCTCATCGGCATCTATTACGTGAAGGACCTCGCCGCCCTTCGCGACGCCATCGCCTACCTCATCGAACACGACGTCAAGGGGCACGGCGAATACCAGCTCACCGACGCCATGGACCGGCTCCTCAAACAGGGCAAGGTCTTCAAAACCGCGTCGGTGACGGAATGGCTCGACTGCGGCACCATCCCCGCGCTCCTCGAAACGACGAAGGTGATCCTCGAAAAGGAACGCGACGACCTGCACCAGGGCACGGTGGAGAACAGCGTCATCCTCGATCCCGTGTACGTCGGGCCGGGCGCGCGGGTGACGAACGCGGTCGTGGGGCCGTACGTCTCCATCGAGGAGGGCGCGCGCATCGAGAACGCCGTCGTGCGCGGGAGCATCCTCTTTGCCCACGCGCTCGTGGCCAACGCCGTGCTCGAAGAGTCGCTCATCGGGCAGTATGCGGGCGTCCGCGAGTCCGCGCGCGTGGTCAACATCGGCGATCACTCCACGCTCGGGGTGGAACCTTCGTGACGCGCTTCGCCCCGAAGGATCTCCCCGCCACGCGCTTCGTACGTCCCCTCTTTTACGAGACGCACGCCGAGGTCCGGAGCCTTTCCTGAGCCCGTCATGAGACTGTATCCTTCCACGATCGAGGAGAAGCTGGGCTTCGACGCGCTGCGGGCGCGCATGGAAGGGTATGCCCGGAGCACGCTCGGCCTCGAACGGCTGGCCCGGATGCGCCCGTCGGACGAGCCGGCGTGGGTGCGGGACGAACTGGCGCGGGTCTCGGAGTATCAGGAAGCCCTTCGCTTCGACGACCCGATCCCGCTCGAACACGTGCTCGATCTCCGCGAGGTGTTCCGCCGCGCCGCGCCCGAGGGCGCCGCCGTCGGTCCGGAGGACCTCCTCGCCACGCACCGCACGCTCACGACCACGCGGCGGCTGAAGGCGTACTTCGAGGCGCGCCGGGACCGGTATCCGCACCTGGCCGGGCGCGTGCGGCGCATCACGCCGCTCGTCGAGATCGAAGCGTACATCGCCGGGATCGTGGACGACGAGGGGCGCGTCCGGGACGGCGCTTCCCCCGAGCTTCGTCGCATCCGGGGCGCGATCGCGCAACGGCAGGCGCAGCTCCGCGCCGCCGTCCTGCGCGCCCTCCGCGACGCCGTCGCGCACGGCTATGCCACCGAAGAGCAGCCGACCCTCCGGAACGGGCGCATGGTCATCCCCGTGCGCGCCGAAGCCAAAAGGAAGGTGCAGGGCTTCGTCCACGACGTCTCGGCCACGGGGCAGACGGTGTACGTCGAGCCCGCCGCCGCGCTCGAGCTCAACAACGCCGTGCGCGAGCTCGAAGGCGAGGAAAGGCGCGAGGTCGAGCGCATCCTCCGGGCGGCGACGGCGGAACTCCGCGCCCGCCTCGACGAGCTTCGGGAGAACCAGCGCAGCCTCGCCGCCTTCGATCTCCTGCAGGCCAAAGCCCGCCTCGCGCTCGACCTCGACGCCGCCGCGCCGCACCTCAACGACGAGGGCATCATCGACATCCGAGAGGGGCGCAACCCCGTGCTGCAGCTCCACTTCGCCCGGCTGCGCGAACGCGGCGGCGAACCCCGCGCCGTCGTCCCGCTCGACCTCGGCCTCGGCGAGGCCTACCGCACGCTCGTCATCACCGGCCCGAACGCCGGCGGCAAGTCCGTGGCGATGAAGACCGTCGGCCTCTTCTCGCTCATGCTCGCCTACGGCCTCCCGCTCCCGCTCGACCCGCGCTCCCGCTTCTCCCTCTTCGGCGACCTCATCGTCGACATCGGCGATGAGCAGTCCATCGAGGAGGACCTCTCGACGTTCAGTTCGCACGTCGCGAACCTGAAATACATGCTTCGCCGGGCGAACGACCGGACGCTCATCCTTATCGACGAGGCGGGCACGGGCACCGACCCGGCGGAGGGCGGCGCGCTCGCGCAGGCGGTGCTCGAACGTCTCACCGACGTGGGCGCGCGCACCATCGCCACCACGCACCACGGCACGCTCAAGGTGTTTGCCCATGAGACGGAGGGCGTCGAGAACGGCTCGATGGCGTTCGACCAGGAAACGCTTCGCCCCACGTATCGCTTCCGGCCGGGCATTCCGGGGTCGTCGTATGCCTTCGAGATCGCCGAGCGCATCGGGCTCGACCGCGAGGTCCTCGCCCGCGCCCGCGAACTCGTGGGCACGCAGAAGGCGAAGATGGAGGATCTGATCGCTGTCTTCGAGCGGCGGAACCAGGAACTCGCCCGGCGTCTGAAGGAGGCCGAGGCGGCGCTGGCCCGGGCGAAGGCCGAGCGGGCGAAGTACGAGGAACGCCGGGAACGACTGCGCGAACAGGCCGACGCCATCCGGCAACAGGCGCTGGCGGAGGCCGAGCGCATCGTCCGGGAGGCGAACGCGCGCGTCGAACAGACCATCCGGGAGATCCGCGAGGCAGACGCGGTGAAAGACGCCACCCGGGCCGCCCGCGCCCGGCTCGAAACGTTCAAAGAGGAAGTGGCCGAACGACGCGAAAAGGTGGAACGGCGGCAGAAAAAACGCAAACGCGGGAGCCGGAAGAAGCGTCCGGCGGAAGCGCGTCCGGCGCCCGCGCCGGGCCCCGTCGGGGTCGGCGATCAGGTGGTGATCGACGGCGGGGGGACGGCGGGCGAGGTGCTCGAGCTCGACGAGAAAGAGGCCGTCATCGCGGTGGGCGCCATGCGGATGCGCGTCCGGCGCGACCGGCTCACGAAGGTCGGGGGACCGCGCCGGCAGGAGGTCACCGTCCGGCAGGTCTCCGCCGCGCCTGCCGGCCTCTCCGCGATGAAGACGCGCACCCACATCGACCTCCGGGGCGCGCGCGTGGACGAGGCCCTCGCCGAAGTGACCCGCTTCCTCGACGAAGCCGTCGCCGCCGGGCTCGACCACGTGGAGATCCTCCACGGCAAGGGCACGGGCGCGCTCCGGAAGGCCATCCACACCTACCTCGCCGCTCGCCCCGACGTGGCCGCCTTCGAAGACGCCCCGTGGAACCAGGGCGGCGCGGGCGTGACCGTGGTCACGCTCCAGTGAACCTTGCGCCGCACGGGCGGGGTCAGCGGTTCGCCGCACGGAAGTCCATGGCGAACTCGTCGGCGAGGTCGAGCGCCGCCTCGGCAATGAGCGCGACGTTGTCCGGGGAGACGAGCCCCACCGTGGCGGCTTCCCACGTGCATCCGGTCGTGGGAAGGGTGCGCTCGCGGGCAAGGCGGACGGTCTGCAAAAACTGGAGCGAGACGGTGAACGGGATCAGTCCCTCTTCCATTTCGAGCGCGTTGACGTGGACGTACAGATAGGGACGTCCGTCGCGCTCGGGGGAGGGGGGCGCGCCGCCCGCGGAGAGCCGCCCGGCCACGGCGCGCGTGAGGCCGAGCAGCGCGGGGTGCGTGGAGAGGGCCGGACCGGCTTCGACGTCCACGCGCACGAAGAACGGCCCGGCGTCCCGGAGCGATGCGCGGCCCTCGCCGACGTCGATCTGCGCGCGGACCGGCGGCGCGGCGAAAAGGGGAATCACGAGCACAATCAGGGCAAAGAACGAACGGAGCGGCTTCATGAGGATCCGGAGTTTGACGGCGCAGAGGCTTCGTGTACGCCGCATGAAGGGGGCGGGGTTTCGGGAGAAAGGAAGGGGTTCGCGGGTTAAACCCGAGAATGGGAACGCTCGAACGTAAATGCCGGGGGCGGAGGTCGTCATGGAAAACGACGTTTTTGTCTCGGACATCGCGCGGCACATCTGGGACACCCGCTATCGCTATCGCGCGGGCGCGCGCGTGATCGATGCGACGGTGGCCGATACGTGGCGGCGCGTGGCGAAGGCGCTCGCCGCCGTCGAGCCGCATGCGCGCGAGGTGTGGGAACGGCGGTTCGTCGCGGCGATGCGCGGCTTCACGTTTCTGCCGGGCGGGCGCATCCTCGCCGGCGCCGGGACGCACCGGCGGGTGACGCTCTTCAACTGCTTCGTCATGGGCGTGATCGAGGACGCGATGGACGGCATCTTCGAGAGCCTCAAAGAGGGCGCGTTGACGATGCAGCAGGGCGGCGGCATCGGGTACGACTTCTCCACGCTCCGGCCCGCAGGCGTGCGCGCGCGCGCCACCGGCGCCATTGCCTCCGGCCCCGTCTCGTTCATGCACGTGTGGGACGCCATGTGCGCCACCGTCCTCTCGACGGGCGCCCGGCGCGGCGCGATGATGGCCACGCTCCGGTGCGACCACCCCGACGTCGAAGCGTTCATCGACGCCAAGCGCGCGCCGGGGACGCTCCGACACTTCAACCTCTCCGTGCTCGTCACCGACGCGTTCATGGAAGCCGTGCGCCGCGATGACGAGTGGCCGCTCGTCTTTCCGGCCTCGGCGCTCGACGAAGACGAAGGTGCGGGGCGAGAGGTCGTGCACCGGCGATGGTCCGGCACGGACGGGCCGGTCCCGTGCCTCGTGCTCGGACGCCTCCGCGCGCGGGCGCTGTGGACGAAGCTCATGCGCGCGGCCTACGACCACGCCGAGCCGGGCGTGCTCTTCCTCGACCGCGTCAATGCGGAAAACAACCTGTGGTACCGCGAATACATTACGGCGTCCAACCCGTGCGGGGAGATCCCGCTGCCGCCCTATGGCGCGTGCGACCTCGGCGCGCTCAACCTGACCCGCTTCGTCGAAGCGCCCTTCACGCCGGAAGCCCGCCTCGACCTCGAAGCGCTCGCGCGGGTGGTCCCGGTCGCCGTGCGGATGCTCGACGATGTGATCGACGCCTCTCGCTTCCCGCTCGACAAGCAGGCGGCGGTCGAGCGCGGCTCGCGCCGCATCGGCCTCGGCCTGACCGGGCTCGCCGACGCGCTCATCATGCTCGGCCTGACCTACGGCACGCCGGAGGCTCGCGCCCTGGCGACGAAAACGATGCGGACGATCTGTCACGCCGCCTACCGCGCCTCGATCGAACTGGCCCGCGAGAAAGGACCGTTCCCGTTCTTCGAGCGGGATAAATATCTCGGCGGAGCTTTCATCGCCCGCCTTCCGAAGGACATCCGCGAGGGCATCGCCGAACACGGCATTCGGAACAGCCACCTGCTGGCCATCGCCCCCACGGGCACCATCAGCCTCCTGGCGAACAATGTTTCGAGCGGGGTCGAGCCGGTGTTTGACTTCGTCTTTACGCGCCGCGTGCTCGACGAAGAGGGACACTATGTGGTGTATGAGGTGGCCGATTATGCCTATCGACTCTGGCGCGCGCGCATGGGCGCGACGACGCCGTTGCCGCCGCATTTCGTCACCGCGCAGGACCTGCCGCCTGCGGCGCACCTCGAGATGCAGGCGGCGCTTCAGCCTTACGTCGACAACGCGATCTCGAAGACGGTCAACGTGCCCGAGCATACCCCGTTCCGGGAGTTCGCGGCGTTGTATGAGGCGGCGTATGAGAAAGGCGTCAAAGGGTTCACCACTTTCCGCCCGAATCCGGTCACGGGGGCCGTGATGGAGGCGCACGCGGCGGAAGGGGCGCAGGCGCCTCACTGCTGCAGCATCGAGCGGGAGGCGGACTGAACGACCCCCCACGAGCGGCACGAGACGATGGAAATGCCTTTTCCGGATTGGCTGCGAGAGATCGACCACACCGGCGACCTCGGCATCGAGGTCGAGGCGCCGGACCTCGACACGCTCTATGCGCGCGCGGCATGGGGCCTGTTCGCCCTGCTGACGGATCTGCGGACAGTCGCGCCGAAACGGTCCGAACGCGTCGAGGTGGAGGCGGGCGATCGGGAAGCGCTCATGGTGCGATGGCTCTCCGAACTCAACTACCGGCATCTCACCCGTCGTCGGCTCTATTGCGCCTTCGAGATCGAGCGCCGGACCGACCGCCGGCTCGTCGCCACGGTGCGGGGGGAGGCTTTCGACCCGGATCGCCACCCGCTCTATACCGAGATCAAAGCCGTCACTTTCCACGGGCTCGAGATCCGGCGCGCGGACGGCCTCTGGCGCGTGCGCATCATCTTCGATATGTGAAAGGGGGAGGGGCTCGCCATTCGGCTCGCGTCAAGGTCCCACACCCAGACCCCCATACAACCCGGACACCCACCCGTACCGTTCGCGTCAAGAGCTCGCGGTGAGCATTCAGCGCCGAGGGTGAGGGCGCGGGAAGGGGGAACAGGAGGCGGCGGGCATGATTTATCTCATGAAGCGCAGGGGGACCTCGCGAAAGATCACGCCTCAGCCTTCGAACGGCCATGGACCTGAAAATTGAGCAAATCGCGCCGTATCTGTGGGAGATCCCGAAGCGGGGCGGGATGCGCGTTCCGGCGCGCATCTATGCGACCCGATCGATGATGGCGGACATCCGGGAGGATCGCGCGCCCGAGCAGGCGGCCAACGTGGCGCATATGCCGGGCATCGTGAAGGCGTCCCTGGCGATGCCGGACATCCACTGGGGCTACGGCTTTCCCATCGGCGGCGTGGCCGCGTTCGACCTCGACGAGGGCGTCATCTCTCCCGGCGGCGTGGGGTACGACATCAACTGCGGCGTCCGGCTCATGGCGTCGGCGCTGCGCCGGGAGGAGGTGACGCCGCATGCGCGCGCGCTGGTCGATGCGCTCTTCGAGCGGGCGCCCACCGGCGTCGGCGCTTCGGGCGCGTTGCGCGTCTCGAAGAAAGAGTTGCGGAAGGTGGCCGTGAAAGGCGCGCAGTGGGCCGTCGAGGAAGGGTTCGGGCACGCGGGCGACCTCGAATTCATCGAGGAAAACGGACGCATCGAAGGGGCCGACCCTGCCGCCGTCTCGGAGCGCGCGTGGGAACGGGGACGCGATCAACTCGGCACGCTCGGCTCCGGCAACCACTTCCTCGAAGTCGATTACGTCGCCGAGATCTTTGACGAGACGGCCGCCGAAGCGCTGGGCCTCTTTCCGGGGCAGGTCGTCGTCATCATCCACACCGGCTCGCGCGGCTTCGGGTATCAGAACTGTGACGACTACCTCGCCGTGATGGACCGCGCGATGGGGAAATACGGCATCCACCTGCCCGATCGACAGCTGGCCTGTGCGCCGATCCGCTCACCGGAGGGGAAACGCTACCTCGGCGCGATGCGAAGCGCGGTCAACTACGCATTTGCCAACCGGCAGGTCCTCGCGCATCAGACGCGGCGCGCCTTCGAAGAGGCGCTCGGGCTGCCGGCGGGCGGCGCGGGCCTGCGCACGGTCTACGAGGTGGCGCACAACATCGCCAAGATCGAGACGCACGACGTCGACGGACGGCCGATGCGGCTGTGCGTGCACCGCAAAGGCGCGACGCGAGCCTTCGGGCCGGGCTGCCCGGACGTCCCCGCGCGCTATCGTTCCATCGGCCAGCCCGTGCTCATCCCCGGAGACATGGGACGCTATTCCTACGTCCTGATCGGGACCGAGCGGGCGATGACCGAA
>Ga0256841_1003722_pt1 | contig 11269 bp, 14 predicted proteins | sample 356308metaG_FD_185971 | JGI IMG/M metagenome (GOLD analysis project Ga0256841, IMG submission 185971) | Hydrothermal vent microbial communities from Mid Atlantic Ridge, Atlantic Ocean - 356-308 | ecosystem: Environmental > Aquatic > Marine > Hydrothermal vents | place: Atlantic Ocean: Mid...
TCTCGGCGTCGACAAGCTCGACGATCTGTCCGGGAATGCCTAGACACATGGTTCCTACCTCGCCACGCTACTCAGCCCACGGGCGGCCGCGATCACCGCCTGACCCAGCGCGAGCCCGCCGTCGTTGCGCACGCTGCCGGCGAGGCCGAGTTGCCGGGCGATCCGCCATGCCGTGGGGCGGAAGCCGACACCCTGGACGACACCCCGAACCCGGATGAGATGCCGTTGTCGGCGGGCGCGGGCATCCATCTCAGATCTCCCCGGCGAGCTCGGCCTGCTCGGGCACGGGTTCCAGCCCGTAGCGTTCCAGCTTGGCCCGCAGGCCCACGCGGGACAAGCCCAGCTCCTGCGCCGCCCGGGTCTTGTTCCAGCGATTACGGATCAGCGTTTCCTTGAGAATGCGCGCCTCCAGGGCCTCGACCCGATCGCGCAACGTCCCGCGCAGTGCCAGCGGCCTTTCCCGGTCTACGGCAGCGCCGGCCGAGCCGTGCAGCACCCGTGGGGAGAGGAGCTCCGCGCCCAGGCGGTCGCCCTGTGCGAGCACCAGCATGCGCTTGACCTCGTTCTGGAGTTCGCGCACGTTTCCGGGCCAGGCGTAGGCACGCATGCAGGCCAGCGCCTCGGCAGTGAAGCCGCGCACGCGCTTGCCGAGCTGCTCCATGGTCTCCTCGAGGATGCCCTGCGCCAGGGCCGCCACGTCTTCCGGGCGTTCGCGAAGCGGCGGCACGTGCAGTGAAAAGGTGGCCAGGCGGTAGTAGAGGTCCCGCCGGAACCGCCCTGAGGCCACGTCCGCCTCCAGGTCGCGGTTGGTGGCGGCGATCACGCGCACGTCGATGCGCCGGCGCTCGGTGCCGCCCAGGGGGCGCACCTCGCCTTCCTGCAACACGCGCAGCAATTTGGCCTGGAGGGCCGCGGACATGTCGCCGATCTCATCCAGGAAGAGGGTGCCTCCGTCGGCCTGTTCGAACAGGCCGACCCGATCCGCCACCGCCCCGGTGAAAGCGCCGCGCCGGTGGCCGAACAGCTCCGCTGCGAGCAGCTCGTCGGGCAGGGCGGCGCAGTTCTCCGCCACGAAGGGGCCTGCGCGGCGCAGGCTGTTGTTGTGCAGGGCCCGGGCGCAGAGCTCCTTGCCGGTGCCCGACTCGCCCGTGATCAGGACGTTGATGTCGTAGGGGGCCACGCGCCGAATGGTCTCGCAGACGGCGTTCATGCAGCTCTCCGGGCTGCGCAGGATGCCGGGCGCGTGGTCGAAGCCCCGCTCGACCGCGGCGCGTTGGCGGGCCAGACCGTCGCGCGGGTTTCGGGGACGCAGGCGCAGCTCCAGCGCGAGCCGTTCGTTCTCGCGGCGCAGCCCGAACAGCTCCAGCGCGCGTGTGAGTTTCAGGCGCAGGCCCGGTGGGGGATCGGAGGGGCTCAGATAGTCACTGACCCGGGCGCGCTCCACCGCCCGCGCCAGCCCGTTGCGAGGATCGGCCAGCCATGCCACTCGCACCACCTCGGGCCAACGCTCGCCGATCTCGGCGAGCAGGGCCAGGCCGTCGCCGTCGGCGAGCCGCTCGGCACATACCGCCACCTGCACCCATTCCTCTTCCATGAACCTGCGGGCGGCGGCGCGGGTGGTGGACTGCAGCACGTCGGCCACGGGCGCGTAGCATGCGGCCAACCGTTCCAACCCCGCCCGGTCGGCGCCGGCCAGGAGCATCGTGGGGCGGGCGTGGTCCGGCGTGCTCATCCGGCGTCCCGAGCGGCGGACGGCGTCCCCAGCGCCGGATGGCCGACGAGGCGAGCCTCGCGTGTCAGTTTGAGCCAGCGGTACCAGTCTTCCAGTCCCTCTCCGCTGGTCGAGGAGACGCACAACGCCTGTAGACCCGGATTGACCTGCCGGGTGAATTCCAGGCAGCGTTCCAGATCGAACGTCAGATGGGGCAGCAGATCGATCTTGTGGACGAGCAGCAGATCGGCGCGCCGAAAGATGTCCGGGTACTTGACGGGCTTGTCCTCGCCCTCGGTGACCGAGAGGATCACGACCCGGTACGCCTCGCCGAGATCGAAGGCGGCGGGGCACACCAGATTGCCCACGTTCTCGATGAACAGCACGGCGCCGGGGTCCGGATCCAGGGACTCCAGTGCGTGGCCGATCATGTGGGCATCCAGATGGCAACCCTTGCCCGTGTTGATCTGCAGGGCGCGCGCTCCGGCGGCGCGGATGCGCTCGGCGTCGTTCGAGGTCTCCTGATCTCCCTCGATCACTGCCATGGGATAGGCTTCGCTCAGTTCGCGCAGGGTGCGCGCGAGCAGGGTGGTCTTGCCGGCGCCCGGGCCCGAAACCAAGTTGAGCGCCAGGATGCCCCGCTCGGCCAGCCAGCGGCGGTTGGCCGCCGCGTAAGCATCGTTTTTGCTCAGGATGTCCTGCTCGATCTGTACCATGCGGGCCTGCGCCATGCCCGGCGCATGGGCGCGGGCCGGACCCGTGCCGTAATGATGGCGCTCGGCGTCGGACGGCATGGGTCCGGGCGCTCGGACCGGCGGTGCATGGGCGTGTTCCGGTCCATGGTCGTGCGGGTGCACATGCTCGTGTGGAAGGGCATGGGAGGAATCGCTCCCGATCCGGACTTCGCCTTCCCCGCAGCCGCATACGCTACACATGTTCAGTCCACCTCCAGTTCCGTGATTCGCATCTGATCGCCGCCCAGCACTTGCACCTGTCCGCCGCCGCAGTCGGGGCAGGGATCCAGGAGTGTGTTCACCGTGATCTGGCGGGCACACTGCATGCACCAGGCGGGCGCCGGGCGTTGGTCGATGTGCAGGGCCGCCCCCTCGGCCAGAGTGCCGCGGCAGACCACGTCGAATGCGAAGCGCAATGCCCGCACGTCCACGCCGGCCAGTGCGCCCACTTCCAGCCAGACCGCGCGCACCCGCCGATAGGCCTGCTCCGAGGCCTGTTCCTCCAGAACCTGGAGCAACCCCTCGCAGAGCGCCATCTCATGCATGGCCCGCCCTGCGCATCTCCATCGGTCCCTCCACCGCCACGGTGAACGCCACACAGGGATCGAGCGCATGGATCACTGCCTCGGCCAGCATCCGGGCCTCTCCGGGCGAGTCGGCCGGGATGCCTTTCAGGGCCTGCACGGCGGGTCCACGGGGGTGGAAGTTCCATTCGGTGGGGGCGAGGATGCGGTACCGGTCCACCCGCCCCTGCGTGCAGGCGGCGTAGTGGAACAGCCGGCCGCGGGGGCTGGGCACCTCGGCCAGGGCCGTGCCGGGAGCCGGCCGGATCACGCGGGCCGGTTCGTCCCCGGTTGGGGACTCCAGCTGTCGCGCCAGCTCCAGCAGTCGCGCGGTGAAACGATGCAGCAGGAAGGCTTCGGGTCGCCGCCGGCGCAACTCGCGGATGAGGGGATGCCCGGTCCAGGCCGAGGCCACGCTGTTCTCCGCCGGCTCGTCCTGCCAGGCGGGCCGCGAGACGAAGGCCGCCCATTGCGGCCCGGCCAGCTCCGCACCCAGGACGCGGGCGCACTCGCGGGGGAGCTGGGGAGTCTCGCCCGCGCGGGCCAGTGCGTATCGTGCGGCCCGGCTCAGGAGGCGGGCCGCCTCGGTGGCGCCGGCACGCCACCAGCGCTCCAGCGAGGAGGCATCCAGAGCCAGGAACTCCGCCGCCGGCCGGCCGAACACCCGCTCCGAGACCCATGCGCGCAGGGTCTGCAGACCCGCCTCGGGCGCCTCCATCAGCGCCTGGGTGCGAGCTACGGCCTCGGCGGCCTCTCCGGGCACGGCCGCCGCCGGCTGAAGCCGCAGCAGGCGGGGCCAGGTGCCCAGGATGCCCAGCAGGTGTTCCCGGACGCTTTCCAGCCGGGCGAGCGCGGCGCGTCGGCGCGCGGCATCGCCCTGGTCGCTCAAGGCTCCCGCTGCGGCCAGGGCGAGCCCGGCCGCCTGTCGATGCGTGTGTCCGCAGCTCCCGTACAGGCGCGGGATCAGCGACAATGCCTCGGGGCCTGTGCGGCCTTCCAGCAGCCTGCAGGCGGCCACGGGCCGCCGCAGCCTGAGGCGGACCTGCCACCCCCCCGGGACGGGTCGGAGTTCGACCGCGAGCCGGCTCTCCAGGGGGGTCATGGCAAGGGTTCCTTGGAACGGCCGCGGCCGAGGAGCAGCGCCCGCCGGCTCAGGCGCCGTGGCGGCGCCGGCGGTCGGGTGACCGGGGCCCGCCGGGAGGAAGGGGGCTCGGCGCCGATCAGGATGTCCAGCGCGGCGTGGGCGGTCCCCCGAGCCGCGACCTGGTCTGCGAACTGAGGGACCGGGGAGAACAGGGAGCAACTCTGGTAGCGCCCGAACCCCTCCAGCGTGCCCACCAGGAACTCGAACTCACCGGCCGGGAATCGGTGCGTCCGCGCACCGCCCACCGGCAGTGCCGCCCAGCGCGCGGGATCGCGCGGCGCGAGGACGAAGCTCAGGAACCAGGGGGTGATCAGGACACCCAGGGCCAGATCGCCCCAGTCCCGAAAACCCGCGGCTTCCACCCGGAGCCGGGGGTTGACGATGGGCAGACCGGCCATGCGGCTGCGATGCACCACCTCGAACCCGTCCGCGAGCCGGGCCGCGATGTCCGCGACCCAGCCCTTCACGCCTCGTCCTCCATCACCAGGAACTGGTCTTTGCCCGCGTCGCACTCCGGGCAGCGCCAATGCGCCGGCAGTTCGGTGAACGGCGTTCCGGGGGGGATCTGCCAGACGGGGTCACCTGCGGCGGGATCGTAGACGTACCAGCAGATCTTGCACTCCAGGCGGCTGTGCGGGCCGATGCGGTCTTCCGTGTTCCAGGGGCCGGCTGTGTTCATCGGGTCAGCTCCAGGATTTCGGCGAGCCGGCGTGCCGAGTCCTCGAAGTCCTCACGCGCGGCTTGAGCCACGGCGGGCACCTCCACGATCTCGATGGTGTTCAGGATGAGCTTCTCCTGCGAGTTGAAGTACTTGACCCACCACACCGGCTCTTTGGCCGTGGCGCCGATGCGGCAGTTGCCGTAACCGCGCGAGAGGAGGGTGGTGGGACCCACGCCCAGCCGTTCGCCCACATAGGCGAGATCTTCGGCGGTCACCGGCAGCAGGGTGAGGTTGATCACGTGAACCGGGTCGCCGGCGCGGCGGGCGGCCAGGTGTTCGGCGATCTCGGCCAGCAGGGCCGGACCGTTCTGGACGCCGGGCGGCGCCGCGTCGGGGTCGAAGCTGATCCGCCGGTCACCGGAAAAACTCTCTCGCCGCACGCAACGGGGCACCGCGCCCACCTCCAGGGCCTCGTGGAGCGGCCGGCCGCGGGCGTCCACCTCGCGGACCCACCAGACACCCGTGAGGATCGTCTCCTGCGCCTGCAGACGGCGGTCCGGCGCCTCGAAGTTCACCGCCACCTCCCCCTCGCCGAGCAGTCCGTGGAGCAGGGCATGGTCGGCGTTTTCCAGCCCCTCCAGGGACATGCACCGGCCTTCGGTGTGCGCGCCGGCCTCCAGGGCCGCCAGCACGGTCTCCAGGATCCGCCGGGCCTGCGGTGCGGCGGCCAGTTCCTCGGGTTCGGGGCGGTGGACGAGTTCATGGGTGAACATGCCCTGGGGCATTTCCAGGTATTCGAGTTCGGGGCCCTCGTCGGGCTGACTTCCAGGTCCCACCAAGCGGAGGCCGTCCGGGCGGGGCCCGTTCACGATGGGGTCCCCAGGGTGGCGTCCGCGGTCTGGGACAACATGCGCGCAGTCAGGTCCAGGTAGACGTTCCAGTCGCGCATCTTGGTGATGGTCCCCAGCCGCCGGGCCCCTTGCATGAACACCAGGGCCGGCCAGGTGGTGAAGCCGAACCGTTCCTGCAGGGTCTCCTGGGCGTCCAGATCCACCACCGCGGGCTGGAACCGGCCGGCGAACGCCCGCGCCAGTTCCGGCAGCACGACCGCCACATCGTTGGCCTCCGGATGGCGGATGGGGTTTCCGCTGAAAAACAGTACGCTCATCCGGTGGCGTTCCAGGAAGGCGTCGAGGTTCTCGGCGTCCACCACCGGATAACCGAAGTCCTCGGCGAGCCGTCGAATGACGGGCGACTCGGGTAGGCTCATGACCTTTACTCCTTGACCTGAGCGCGCAGGTGTTCGGGCAACGGGGGCTCGCGGTCGGCGAGGTCCGCGAACAGGTGATCGACGCAGGCGTCGCCCCGCAGGACCGACTCCAGGGCCTGGAGGGCGGAACGAATCGCATCGGCCTCCTCCGGGCTGAGCACGCGACGGGCCGCGTCGTGCAAGACCAGCACCCATGTCCCCGGCGGTTGCGCCCCCACGAGCGACAGATCCACGGAACGGATGTGCCCTCCGTCCTCGCAGCTCGCCAGCAGTCCCGCAGTCTGCAGCACACGCATGGGGACGCCGATGCACACCGGTTCAGTCTCCTTTCTCCGGGGCGGGTCCCAGCGACTGTGGCGTCTCGTTTTCGATCCGGCGGCGCCGGGCGAGGACCCGGGGATCGCCCACCCGCGGCGCCTGTTCGGCGCTGGGCCGCCCCGCTTCGTAGGCCTCGGCACACAGCGCGGCGCCGGTGAGGGCGGCGGTCTGGGGCAGCGGCGCGTCGCGTCGCCGAAACGGCACCCCTTGCTCGGCCAGCCATTGAAGACCGCACTCGACCGCCGGCTCGAGCATGGCGCGCACCGGCGGACTCAGGCTCCCGCCGTAGTCCTCCAGGGTCTGGGGCTGGACGCCCACCAGGGCCAGGTGACGCGGGTAGCGGCCGAGGAGCTCGGCCAGCGCCAGCACGTCCTGGAAGCCCGTCTGATGCAGGCTCATTCGCTTGGCGCCCATGTAGCGGGGCACCTGCCCGTCGCGCACGAGCCGCAGGGATCCCGGCGCCAGGCCGAAGTCCACGGCATCGAAGACCAGGAGCCGCTCCGCAGCCTCCACGTACGGCAGAAGCAGGGTGCCCTGGGTGCCGCCGTCCAGGAGATGGACCTCGTCGGGGAAGCGATGGGTCCGGTGCAGCAGCTCCACGGCACGCACGCCGAAGCCGTCGTCGGCCCACAGGATGTTGCCGATCCCAAGGATCAGCACGGAGGCGGCCGTCATGGCGCCCCCCTTCGGGGGCCGGTGTCCGTCCGGCGGATGATGCACAGCGAGGGCACGGGCATGCGGGCAGCCTATCGGGCGGAGTGGGTGGCGTGCCTGATCCGGATCAAGCCCTCGATCGGAATCATGCCCACGGTGAAAGCAGGGTTTCCGCATGCGGGCCTGGACTGGTCACCCACTTTCCGCATGTGCAGGCGGAACGGCTCCGGCCCACCCCTTCCGGGACAGGCTCCCGGGCCGGGGCAAGCGGTGGGCGTCGGCTTCCGGGGAATAGCTTGTCTGGGTGACATTGATGTTATTTGGATCAACATATTGTGAACGGTTAGTGAAGTGATTATGTAGCACGTACGGTGGCCGGAGTCCCCGGCGGGGTGCGGGTTACCTGGACGTCTGGCACGGCTTCTGCACGGCTGTCGGCAGTCCACCGGGAGGATCCGTGACCATGACCATCGAGACCTATTACGAGGTGATGCGCCGCCAAGGCATTTCCCGGCGCAGCTTTCTCAAGTTCTGCAGCCTCACCGCGGCCGCGCTGGGGCTCGGCCCGGAGTTCTCGGGGCGCATCGCCCATGCCATGGAGACCAAGCCCCGCATCCCTGTGCTGTGGTTGCACGGCCTGGAGTGCACGTGTTGCTCGGAGTCTTTCATCCGTTCCGGGCACCCGCTGGCCAAGGACGTCATCCTGTCCATGATCTCGCTGGACTACGACGACACGCTCATGGCCTCGGCGGGGCAGCAGGCCGAGGCGATCCTCACCGAGACCATGGAGAAGTACCGGGGCAACTATGTGTTGGCCTGCGAAGGCAATCCGCCGCTCAACGAGGATGGCATGTATTGCATCGTGGGGGGACGCCCCTTCGTGGAACAGCTGCGCGAGGTGGCAGAACACGCCCGGTTCATCATCTCCTGGGGGTCTTGCGCGTCCTACGGCTGCGTCCAGGCGGCCAAGCCCAATCCCACGCGCGCCACGCCCATTCACAAGGTCATCTTGGACAAACCCATCGTGAAGGTGCCGGGTTGTCCGCCCATCGCCGAGGTCATGACGGGGGTGCTGACCTACATTCTGCTGTTCGACCGCCTTCCCGAACTCGACCGCCAGGGGCGGCCCAAGATGTTCTACAGCCAGCGCATCCACGACAAATGCTATCGGCGCCCCCATTTCGACGCCGGCCAGTTCGTGGAGTCCTTCGACGACGAGGGCGCGCGTAAGGGCTATTGCCTCTACAAGGTGGGATGCAAGGGACCGACCACCTACAACGCCTGTTCCACGACCGGCTGGAACGACGGGATCTCGTTCCCGATCAAGTCGGGTCACGGCTGCATCGGCTGCTCCGAGGACGGCTTCTGGGACAAGGGCTCGTGGTATGCGCGCCTCACCGACGTGGAGGCCTTCGGCATCGAAGCCAATGCAGACAAGGTGGGCCTGGGAGCGGCGGCGGTGGTGGGCGCGGGGATCGCCGCCCATGCGGTGGCCAGCGCGGTCAAGCAGACCCGCAAGCATGACGGAGACGAGCAATGAGTGCGATTCAAACGCCCAACGGCTATACCCTCGACACCTCCGGCCGCCGGGTGGTGGTCGATCCCATCACGCGCATCGAGGGCCATCTGCGGTGCGAGGTGAACGTCGACGAGCAGAACGTCATCCGCAACGCGGTCTCCTCGGGGACCATGTGGCGCGGGCTGGAGGTGATCCTCAAGGGCAGGGATCCGCGCGACGCCTGGGCCTTCGTGGAACGCATCTGCGGGGTGTGCACCACGGTGCACGCGCTGACCTCGGTGCGCGCGGTGGAGGATGCGCTGGGGATCCGCATTCCCCGCAACGCACATCTGATCCGGGAGATGATGGCCAAGGCCCAGCAGGTGCAAGATCACGTGGTGCACTTCTACCACCTGCACGCGCTGGACTGGGTCAATCCCGTCAACGCGCTCAAGGCCGATCCCAAGGCCACCTCCGCATTGCAGAAGGCGGTCTCCGCGTCCAACCCCAAATCCAGTCCCGGCTACTTCCGCGACGTGCAGACGCGGCTTCGCAAGTTCGTCGAGTCGGGTCAGCTCGGCCCCTTCAAGAACGGCTACTGGGCCAATCCGGCCTACAAACTGCCTCCGGAAGGCGACCTCATGGCGGTGGCGCATTACCTGGAGGCGCTCGACATCCAGCGTGAGTTCGTCAAGGTCCATACCATCTTCGGCGGCAAGAACCCGCATCCCAACTACATCGTCGGCGGGGTACCGGCCGCCATCAATCTGGACGACGATCTGGCCGCCGGCGCCCCCATCAACATGGAACGGCTGAACTTCGTCCGCGCCCGGATCCAGGAGATGGTGGACTTCTGCAATCAAGTGCTGGTGCCCGACGTGATCGGCATCGCCAGCTTTTACAAAGACTGGTTGCACGGGGGCGGTCTGGGGGCGCTCAACGTGATGGACTACGGCGACTTCGCCAAGGTCCCGTACGACAAGTCCACCGACCAGCTCCCGGGTGGCGTGATCCTGGACGGCAACTGGGACGAGATCCACGAGATCGACCTGCGGGATCCCGACCAAATCCAGGAGTTCGTCACCCATTCCTGGTACAAGTATCCGGACGAGGCCAAGGGATTGCATCCGTTCGACGGGGTCACCGAGCCGAACTTCGCGCTCGGGCCGGAGACGCGGGGAACCCGCACACGCATCGAAGCCCTGGACGAATCGGCAAAATACTCTTGGCTCAAGGCACCGCGCTGGAAAGGCCGTCCCGTGGAGGTAGGGCCTTTGTCGCGTTACGTGCTCGCCTATGCGCGCGGTGTGGAGTACGTGCGCGATCAGGTGGACCGCAGCCTGGCCCGTTTCAACGAGCTGGCCGGCACGGCCCTGGACACCAAGACCGCGCTCAACACCGCCATCGGGCGCACGCTGGCGCGGGCGCTGGAGGCCCAGTATTGCGCCGACATGCTGGTCGACGACTGGAACGCCTTGGTGGCCAACATCCGGTCCGGCGACACGGCCACGGCCAACCTGGAAAAATGGGACCCGAAGACCTGGCCGAGGGAGGCGATGGGGGTGGGGACCCACGCCGCTCCGCGTGGGGCCCTGGCCCATTGGATACGCATCCGGGACGGACGCATCGAAAACTACCAGTGCGTGGTGCCCACCACCTGGAACGCTTCGCCGCGCGACGCGGCGGGCAACATCGGTGCCTACGAGGCGGCCCTGCTGGAGACGCCCATGGAACGCCCCGAAGAGCCGGTGGAGATCCTGCGCATCCTGCACAGCTTCGATCCCTGCCTGGCCTGCGCCTCGCACGTCATGACCATGGACGGTGAGGAGCTCACCCGCATCCAGGTGCGCTGAGGCGAGACGCGACGATCCGGAGTTCGGGCGGCCTGCCCGAATCTCCCCTGGAGAGGAGCACGATGATGACGAGCAAAGCCCAACAAGCGATCGCGCCGAAGGCCGTCTACGTCTGGGAAGCACCTCTGCGCCTGTGGCACTGGATCACGGCCCTGGCGATCACTGTGCTGGCCGTGACCGGCTGGTTCATCGCCAGTCCCCCGCCCACGCTTTCAGGGGAGGCGAGCGACCACTTTCTCATGGGTTACATTCGCTTCACGCACTTCGCCGCCGGCTATGTCGTCGCCGTGGCATTCGTGTTCCGCATCTACTGGGTGTTCGCGGGCAACCGGCATGCCCGGGAAATCTTCCTTCCGGCCATCTGGAGCCCACGCTGGTGGGCGGGCCTGTTTCACCAGGTCGGGTGGTACCTTTTCCTGGTGCGCAGGCCCCGCGAGTACATCGGCCACAATCCCCTTGCCGCGCTCGCCATGCACTTCATGTTCGTGTGGGGCATGGTCTTCATGATCATCACCGGCTTTGCCCTGTACGGCCAGGGAACGGGCATGGGCTCGTGGCAATACGCGCTGTTCAGCTCCTGGGTGATCCCGCTGTTCGGGCAGAGCCAGGACGTCCACACCTGGCACCACTTCGGCATGTGGTACCTGGTCCTCTTCGCCATGATCCACGTCTACATCGTGATCCGTGAGGACATTCTGTCCGACGCCACCATCGTCAGCACCATGATCAATGGCTGGCGTTTGTTCAAGCGATCAAAAGAGCCCGAAGGCGGCGGAGCCTGAGCCCTGCGCGGACGGGTGGCCACACGGCACAAACCGGGACGATCCCGAGGTTGCCGGCCTCGCCGCGGAGCCGACGGCCGC
>Ga0256841_1003723_pt1 | contig 11268 bp, 11 predicted proteins | sample 356308metaG_FD_185971 | JGI IMG/M metagenome (GOLD analysis project Ga0256841, IMG submission 185971) | Hydrothermal vent microbial communities from Mid Atlantic Ridge, Atlantic Ocean - 356-308 | ecosystem: Environmental > Aquatic > Marine > Hydrothermal vents | place: Atlantic Ocean: Mid...
ATACTTTACTGAGTTTAAATGAGAACCGTTCTCATTTAAGAAATTGGAGGAAGTAACATGAAATATGTTGTTGATGCACGGTTTGAAAATGGTAAACCTCGCCTACGGGTGCTTGATGCAGAAACAGGCACTATTCATCTGGAGTGGTCTTTGACCAGAGTGAATAAAATGCTTGAAGAAGGAGAAATTCCTCCAGAAGATTTCCTGCACCCGGAACGTTATGGGATGCAATTACTGTTAAAAAACCTGTTCCTGCTCTCCTGCATTGAAAGTTTTTCTGAATCAGGTGATCGCCATCTCTCCACTGCGAATCCTGTAAAAAAGCTCCCAAATAAAAAAACGGAAACCAAGGATTTGATGTGGCATTTCAGTTACAAGATGAGGCCCGTTTGACTACTGTTTTATTTTTTCTCGGACTTGCCGCTATCGTATAAAGAGATAGGCTCGAAAAACTCGGGCGTGCTTCTGGATAGCTTCATTCTCAAAGGAGGAGAAACCGATGACTGCATCCCTCATTATTCTCGCGATCATCATCTTGCTTACTCTGTACGGGATCATGCTGTACAACAACTTGGTCACCATCAAACACAACGTTTCACGGGCTTGGGCCAATATTGATGTATTGCTAAAGCAACGTCACGACGAACTGCCCAAACTGGTTGAAACCTGCAAACAGTACATGAAATACGAGCAAGAAACCCTGCAAAAAATCATGGAAGCCCGTTCAGCAGTTTCACGGGCACGGGAACGTAAAGACATTAGTGCACTCGGTGCTGCCGAAAGCGCTTTACGGCTGGGTCTGAGCTCGCTGTTTGCTGTTGCAGAAGCCTACCCCGACCTCAAGGCGGATCAGTCGTTTCAGCACTTGCAGAACAGGATTACGGCCCTGGAAAATACGATTGCCGACCGGCGCGAGTTCTATAATGAAAGTGTCAATATCAACAATGCACGCATTGAACAATTCCCCGATCTGCTGATCGCTAAATGGTTCAACTTTCCTGAACGAGAACTGCTCTCCTTCACCGAGGAAGAGATCACAGATGTAGATGTTAAAGCTCTCTTCAACTAATAAATGAGCGCTTGGATTACCACACTCGATCCAGTGGAATTCTGGATCACGATCAGCGTTCTGTTCGGTGGTTCGATATACCTGTTGTTTAAGGCCTTTTCGTCCCTGCAAAAAAAGAGGGTAATCAAGGACACTCCTACATCATGGTTGCGATCCGCTGCCCAGGGTTACACCGAACTGGTTGGGCGTGGGCTACCTATAGATGGACCAGTACTCAGGTCACCGCTGAGTGGCCGGGAGTGCCTTTGGTACCGGATCAAGACGGAAAAGATCGGTCAAAAGATGGGCGGCAGAGAATCGCAACTGGGTATGCTCCTGAGCTTGCTGAAGAACAGGACTGGCCGTGTTCGACGTAGCGAAGAAAGTGATGATCTTTTTTATCTCGATGATGATACCGGCCGCTGTGTCATCGATCCGGAAGGAGCACAGATCACACCCTCTTTAACTCGTTCCTGGTATGGCAACGCTGCCGTTCCCGATCGGGGTCCAGCACTCGGCGGCTCACCCATTGGTTACCGCTACAAATATACGGAAGAATTACTGCTTCCAGGTGATATTCTCTATGCCATTGGCGATCTGCACACTGTCGGTGGCGCCGGTTCCTTAATCGACAGGAAACACGAAGTCCGAGAAATTCTGAGAGAGTGGAAACAGGATCAAAATGAACTTCTGGCGCGCTTTGATCGCAACCGGGATGGTGAACTTTCCCCTTGGGAGTGGCAACAGGCACAGCGAGCTGCACACAAAGAGGTGGATAAGAAACTTACCCACAATGATGCACCGCCGGTCGTTACCTTGCTGAAAGACACGGGTGATCCACGACGACCTTTCATGATCTCATCCGATCCGTTACATGATCTCATTGAACATTATCACAATCAATCGCTAGCCTATCTTACTGCCAGTATATTCTCTGTCGGTTTGATAGGGTGGTTGTTGGATATCCACTTCTGACAACCATCTCCTGATCTGGCCAGAATAAGAAATTAACCGATCGAGACTGTCGAAATCACTGCTCACATGCTAAATTGACAGTCTCCAATTAAAGACATCGACCTATGAATAACCCATTACTGGAAAATGAAAGCTTGCCCGCTTTCAGCCAGATCAGACCCGAACACATCGAACCCGCCATCGATCAGGTGCTGATGGAGAACCGTGAGCAGATCGCCAGAATATTATCTGCCGAAACGCCTCCCTCGTGGGAATCAACCATCGCACCGATCGAGGAATTGAATGACCGCCTCAACCGCATCTGGTCACCGGTAAAACATCTGAACGCAGTAGCCAACAATGAAGCACTGCGGTCGGCCTACAATGCCTGCTTGCCAAAGTTATCTGCCTATTCAACCGAACTGGGTCAAAACGAAGATTACTATCGTGCCTGCAAGGCAATTGCTGAAAGTCCAGAGTTCGCTGAACTCGATCAGGCAAGGAAAAAAGTGATTGAGAATACCTTGCGAGATTTTCGTCTCTCCGGGATCGAACTGAACGAGCAAGACCGGGAGCGGTTCAAAGCCTTGCGTCAAACCCTGTCCAAACTTACTGCAACGTTTGAAGAGAACCTGCTGGATGCCACCCATGCCTGGAAAAAACAGATCACCGATGAAGGACAACTGGCCGGGTTGCCCGAATCGACCCGTGCACTGGCCCGACAGATTGCCGAACGAGAAGGCCTGGACGGCTGGGTTTTCAACCTCGAATTCCCCAGCTACATGCCTGTGATGACATACGCCGACGACGCCGAACTCCGCCGGGAGATGTATGTAGCCTTCGTCACACGGGCTTCTGATCAAGGGCCCCATGCCAAGAAATGGGACAACAGTGAGATCATGGAACAACTGTTGGCCACCCGGCAAGAAATGGCAAAACTGTTGGGGTTCAATAATTATGCGGAATATTCGCTGGCGACGAAAATGGCTCGGGATCCGGATCAGGTTCTGGACTTTTTGACGGATCTGGCTCGTCGTTCCAGACCCTTTGCAGAAAAGGATCTTGAGGAACTCAAAACCTTCGCCAAGCAGGAATTCGGGGTTGATGAACTCAACGCATGGGACATGTCCTACTATGCGGAGAAACTCCGCCAGCATCGTTTCAACCTCTCACAGGAAGCCCTGCGCCCGTATTTTCCGGTTCCCCGGGTACTCGACGGCCTGTTTCAAGTGGTCGAACGCCTTTACGGGATCGAGATCACCGAACGTAAGGGCGTAGATGTCTGGCATGAAGATGTCCAATTCTTCGAGATTCGGGATCAAGATAACCGGCTCCGTGGCAGTTTCTATCTGGATCTCTATGCCCGACCACAAAAGCGGGGCGGTGCTTGGATGGACGAGTGCCTGATCCGCAAACGAACAGAGAAAGGTATCCAGGACCCTGTAGCCTATCTGACCTGCAACTTCACGCCTCCACTGGGAGATCAGCCTTCACTGCTGACCCATACCGAAGTCACGACGTTGTTTCATGAATTTGGCCACGGCTTGCATCACATGCTGACCGAGATCGATGTACCGGGTGTTTCCGGCATCAATGGTGTTGCCTGGGATGCAGTGGAACTCCCAAGCCAGTTCATGGAAAACTGGTGCTGGGAACGGGAAGCATTGGACCTGTTCAGTAGTCATTTTGAGACCGGTGAACCCATTGGTGATGAGCTCTTCACCAAGATGCAGGCGGCCAAGAACTTTCAGTCCGGCCTGCAAATGTTGCGGCAACTGGAATTCGCCCTGTTTGATTTCCGCCTGCACATGCTGGAAGAACCGGTCAGCAGCGCACAAATCCAGGCCTTGCTGAATGAGGTGAGGGCGGAAGTCTCGGTGATAAAAACACCCGACTTCAACCGCTTTCAGCACAGCTTCTCCCATATATTTGCTGGCGGCTATTCAGCCGGTTACTATAGCTACAAGTGGGCAGAAGTGCTCTCCGCAGATGCCTTTTCACTGTTCGAAGAAAAGGGGATCTTCGATCGGGCTACAGGAGAACGTTTCTTGCACGCTATCCTTGAACAAGGGGGATCGCGTGAAGCCATGGAATTGTTTATCGATTTCCGTGGGCGCGAACCAGAGATTGAACCATTACTCAGACATTCCGGTCTTGCAGCCTGAACCGTGTTGAACAAAATGAAAAAATTTCGCTTTCTGTTTCTGCTGACATTGCTCCTTGCCGACAGAGCCGTTGCCGAAGAGGCCTACATCGTCGATCAATTACTGGTGGGTTTGCATCAAGAAAAAGACATGGACAGTCCCATCATCAAGGTACTTGGAACCGGGACACAGGTAGAGATCATAAGCCGTGAGGGTGATTTTGCCCAGATCCGCGAAAAGGAAGAGGGTAAGATCGGGTGGGTGGATGCTTCCTACCTGATGCTGGAAAAACCCGCCAAACTGCAACTGGCAGAGCTTCAAATGAAAATGAAGGAATTGCAAAACCAGCAGAATGTTCAGGCGACCCAATCGTTGCAGCAAGAACACGAGAAAAAGGTAAAAGAGCTGAACCAAAAAATTGAAAATTTGCAACAGCAACTCTCGTCGGAAAAACTCAATGCAGCTGAACTGGAAGCAAAAATCTCACAGCTGGAGAAAAAACTTGCTCAGATGGAAGCAGCAGGGACAGACGATCGCATCACCGAACTCGAAAAACAAAATGCAGAACTCCAGAACCAGCTGGACTCAATCCGGGAAAGCCAGACAAACACAACTGCTGAAAACGCGAAAATACCCCCCATCCTGACACTTTTTTCTTTCATCAAGGAGCGCCCCGTACAGATTTTGCTTGGCATCCTCGCCTTGGCTGCTTTCCTGTTTGGCCGCTTCTGGGAAGATCGCAGGGTCAGAAAACGTCATGGTGGCTTCAGAGTCTGACAGGCTAATTATTCCTCTTCAAAAGGCACATCAATATAAAAAGTCGATCCCTTTCCTTCCGAGGAATAAACACCAAAATGGTGCCCCAGCAATCTTGCAGTGAATGCAACGATTGACAGTCCCAATCCCAGTCCCTGATCAGCGATATGAGAAGAGGCACCCCGATAAAATTCCTTGAAGATATTTTCCTCTGCCTCTTTGTTGAGTCCTGCACCGGTATCACTCACCTGGATTCGCAATTCATCACCCTTTCTTCTGCATCCAAGCAAAATCTTTCCCTCGTCCGTATACCGGATTGCATTTGTCAGAAAATTCCTGACAATTCTTTCCAGCAGATCCGGGTCGGAGGTAATCACTCCTGTGGCCCTGACAACATGGAACTCAAGATTCTTGGCTTCGGCAACAGTGGAAAATTCATCTTCTAGTTTTTCCAAAAATCCTTCGATACGGAAATTAACGATTGAAGGCTTAAGCTGACCTGCTTCTAATCTTCCCAAATCCAGCAGGGCATTAAACATATTATTCAACGAATCGACAGAACGCCTGATCTTTTCAACAAGTTCTCCAACTTCCGAATCTTGACCGGCTTTTCCCTCAAGCAAATGAGTATAGAGAGAAAGTGTATTCAAAGGTTGTCTCAAGTCATGACTCGCTGCACGGAGGAATCTTGATTTTGACAGGTTTTCTTCTACAGCCTCTGTCTTTAATGCCCTTTCCTGTTCTACCTCCTTTTGTGCAAGAAAAAGCCGGGTACCACGGATCTGTGCAAGAAAAAGATAGAGCGACAAGAGAGAGGTGATCAGAATGCCACCGAGAACACCAATATAGGGCAGCATTGTTTCAACAGAACGGCCCACACTTTTCGGCGATCGAAAAATTGCCATCCATTGACGATCTCCGATCGTAAACTGCCTGGTCCAATAAGGCTCTTTCAATTTATCAAGATCATCCATGTTATGAACTGTGGGTTCCTGATCAGGAACCGAACTGAAAAAATAAAGCAATTGCTCAAACTTGCCGGCTGATGTATCCAGCAATGTGATTTCAAGTTCTTCCTCTTCAGTAAAGACACTCTTCAGAAGGGTGGATATATCAAACTGTCCCAAGGCAAATCCTGAAACTGTTGAAATATCCTTGTAGATTTTTTTACCTTTTATAGGAATGGGCAAGAAAGCTTGAAATCCGTATTGTCCATCCTTTTGATACAAGACAATTCGTGAAGTTACGGCAATTGAATTTCTCTCGATTGCTGTTTTCATGGCTCTCCATTTTGCCGGAATTGTCGTTAGATTCATCCCAAGTTTGAACTTTTCATTACTGAGAGAAACAAGATAGTAGACCGGGAAATAAAAATCATGAGTAAAAGCTGTTGTGGGCATTCCGTGCCCACTCACTTCGAAGATCCTGAAATCTGGTGAAACCTCCCTTTTTGCCTGTTCAGTAAAACGGTCTCTTTCTTCCCTTGTTACTCTTGGCACCCATCCAAGTGCTGTCGTTCCCTCATGAGATGCTGCATCAGCGAACACAAAAGACTTGAAGTTACGAAAACTGACTTCATCATTGGCTTTGTACAGGGCTGCAATCGATCGAAGTGACTCCAGTCCCAGATCGATTCTTTCCTGAAGCTGAGAAGCTTTTGTTTCATAACGACGTTTAATCTCGGCTGTAAGTTTTTCTTCTGAATACTGATATAAGGCATTAAAACCCCAAGCTGTCACCAGCAAACCAGCAAGGAATACGCCTGCTGCCAGAAAAGCGGTACGCTTGATTATCTTTTGGCTTGGTTCATTCACGACTTTGTAGCTGTCATCACAATACCAATGCCTGATACCGTCTCTAACACCCGATCATGCGGGAAAAATTTGAAATATCGCTCAGTCATGATTTAACAGGCAAACTACAAGAGCAAATCCCCTGTTTTGAGCGGGTTACGGGAGGGATATTTCTCTTTTCGAAGAACCACATCGTATTTCTCCAGGGACATAGAAAACACCGAGTATTCAATAAATATCGAAGCATCTAAATGATAAATGCCCATATATTCTTTTACCATGCAAAAACGCGTAACCCAAAAGGAATAGCTCACCAGGTATATAGTTTTGATCGTGAATATTCATCATACTCAAACCTCAACAAATATAAAAAAAGGAGGCTTGCATGTTAAAAAAAACCATTTTAATCACACTACTGACCTTAGTCACAACCATCCTTCATGCAGAAGGAAAATTATCTGTATCGAAACAGGCGGTGCTCGATGTCCCACCCTCCACTTCATGGGCCCTTCTTGGTGATTTCAACGGACTCAATCGTTGGCACCCTGCCGTCATCAAAAGTGAGTTGGTGGAAGGTAACGGAAAAAGTAAAGGCTCCAAGAGAATTCTGACCCTCGGGGATGGTGGGAAAATTCATGAAACCCTGATCGACTACAACGATCAGGGTATGACTTACACCTATAAGATTACAGAATCTCCCTTGCCTGTTTCCGACTATGTTTCCACAATAAAAATAGAAAGAAATGACAAAGGCACCTCAACTGTCACTTGGTCTTCGACCTTCAATGCAAAGGGGGTTTCTGATGAAAAGGCCATTGAAGTCATTTCCGGTGTTTATGATGCCGGCCTGAGTTCCCTGGCGGATCTCTATTAAAACGGTCGAGCGAAAAATTACACCTGACAGAACAGCCAGCATTTCAGCTGGCTGTTCTGCTTTTGGAAAATGGAGATTGTGCAGTATCATAAGGCACGATGGATAACCTATATGTTTTCATTGCCGACGATCACCCCCTCTACCGCGATGCGCTCACCATGCTCGTGAGACAACTGGGTAAAAATATCCGAACAAAGTCTGCTTCCTGTTACGACGACCTGATCCTGCAATTACAAACAGGTGAGAAACCGGGTCTAATCCTCGTCGATCTGAACATGCCTGGAATCGGGGCCTGGGAAGGGCTAAAAACACTGCGCCAGATCTGTCCGGAAACACCTCTGGTAGTTATTTCATCATCCGAATCCGATCAGGATTGTCAAATGGCTCTTAACCACGGTGCAATCGGATTCATTCCAAAATCACTCGATGGCAAAAACATGCTGAACGCATTGAAACTGATCCTGGAAAACAAGATTACCGTTGCCCCTGCATTCAAATCATCGACTGCCAGGGATACCCAGAGAGATACCCTGTTGACCCAGCGGCAGAAAGAGGTACTTCAGCGACTGGCAATGGGAGAGCCGAACAAGGTCATTTCAAGAAAACTGGCTCTCTCCGAAGGAACCGTCAAACTCCACATCCGTGCAATCCTCAATGCCCTGCAAGTCAGCAACCGCACGCAAGCAGTGATAGAAGCCGAAAAACTGGGGCTCATTAATAAATCCTGAGACTTTGCTTTTCTGAAAAGAACCACCGTACAATACTCAGCTCTCAAAATAACTAAAACGTTCATGTTCAAGATTGCCACCTGGAATGTCAACTCGCTCAAGGTTCGCCTCAATCATGTACTCGACTGGCTGGAAAAAGAAAAGCCGGACGTGCTTGCACTGCAAGAAACCAAAACCCAAGATCACAACTTTCCCCAAGACGCGATCAGGGAAGCCGGTTATGAAGTCGCCTTTGCCGGCCAAAAAACCTTCAACGGCGTAGCTACACTGAGTAAAAAACCACTCCAGGACATCACTACCGATCTACCTGACTTTGATGATCATCAACGACGTGTGCTGGGTGGAAGAATCGATGATCTCTTTATACTGAACCTCTATGTTCCCAACGGTTCTGAAATCGGCTCGGAAAAATACGCCTACAAACTGGCCTGGCTCGACGCCCTCCATGAGTATGCGAAAACGCTGCTACAGCAAGAAAAACACCTCATCCTGCTGGGCGACTTCAACATTGCACCAGAAGATCGCGATGTGCACGATCCTGAAAAGTGGGAAGGCAAGGTCCTGGTCAGTGAACCCGAAAGAACAGCCCTCAAAAGGATCATTAACGAAGGCTTGATCGATGTCTTTCGCCTTTTTGAACAGGAAGAAAAATCCTTTTCCTGGTGGGACTACCGCATGCTGGGATTCCGCCGTAATCATGGCCTGCGTATCGATCTCATCCTGGCCAGTAAAGCCCTCAGCAAACAGTGTGTTGGCTGCCATATCGACAAGGAACCACGACGTCTGGAAAAACCCTCTGATCACGCCCCGGTTGTGGCGGAATTTGATCGATGAAACGTGCGGTTCTTTGCTTTTTTCTCTCCTTTCCAATCAACGTCCTGGCCGGGCTTCACGGCCCACACACACATGGCGAAATGGAAGCCTTAATCCAATGGCAGGACGGCCAGTTATCGATCACACTGGTCGGTACAGCCCAGGATCTGATCGGTTATGAACGTACACCAAAATCAGCAAAAGAAAAAAAAGCCCTGCGAAAATTCGACACAACATATGACCCGCTCGAAATGATAAAAACCAACCCTGAATCTGGCTGTGAATTCATACAAGGACGCACCTCCTCCGATATGTTCTCCGCCATGCCACACAAACACAGTTTGTTCGGCAAAACCCATACTCACGAAATTGGAACCGGCGATCACATCGATTTTCTGATGCAATACACATACGAATGCAAAAGCATGCCAAAGATCACATTTGATATCTTTTCGCGTGCGCCTTCGATCAAAAAACTAAACATCCATCGTGACACGATCGACGGTAACGTTGAAGCGATCCTGACACCAAAAAACAACCAACTTCTCGTCCAATGAACAACAAAAAGCTTCCCACTCTGGCTATCTTCCTCCTTTTTATCTTTCCAGCCACTGCGTTTGCCCATAAGGTGGGTGGTAACGGATTTCTCGCTGGCCTCTACCACCCAGTGTTTGGACTTGATCACCTCCTGGCCATGCTCTCCGTCGGCATACTCAGCACACAGATCGGAGGCCGCGCAATCTGGTCTGTTCCTGCAACATTTGTAACCATCATGTTGATCGCAGGTTGGGTGGGCATGGAAGCATGGGTTGATCTTGTAGACACCCAAGTGGAAACCGGCATCAAACTCTCCGTCATCCTGCTGGGCTTTGTAATCGCACTGGAACGCAAAATGCCAATACCACTCGCAATGCTCTTTGTTGCCTTTTTTGCCATCTTCCATGGCTATGCCCACGGCGTGGAAGTCCCCGCCAAAGCCAACCCCTATTTATTCGCAGCAGGCTTTGTGATCAGCACCATACTCATTCATATTGCAGGCGTTCTCATCGGCCTGATCGCCGGTCACTGGAAATCCTCCGCCACCCTGCTCCGCTTTGCTGGCGCCGTCATGATGGGAATGGGCCTGCAGATGCTTCTCACCTAGACAAACACACCCGGATGTGGGCTGGCACACCCTGAAAAAACGATCTAAAATAAGAGCGTCGCCGTGCAACAAAAAGCAATCAATGACTTTGCAACACAAGGGCCTCAAAAACCCCAAAAAAAGGAAAAATGACACGTTAACTCCCGCGGTCGCCGGAAAAATTGTCAACCCCCTTTGCAAGTTATTGAAAAACAAGCTTCATTAGCGGCGTGCTGTCGGAAAAGTAGACCTGATTAAGAAGGGATTAAGACATATTTGTCAAAACTTTTGTTGACTTCCTTTAGGTCGGAAAAGTAGACCTGATTAAGAAGGGATTAAGACTTCAAATTGTTCGGAATATTCATATTGCATAGAAGTCGGAAAAGTAGACCTGATTAAGAAGGGATTAAGACATCATCATAGAAAAAAGCTTCAATATGTTGCGGTCGGAAAAGTAGACCTGATTAAGAAGGGATTAAGACGACCATCCTGTCAACATTCCACGCTGAAGCTTGTCGGAAAAGTAGACCTGATTAAGAAGGGATTAAGACCTGACTCTAAGTCAGACTCGCAGAGCTGAAATAGTCGGAAAAGTAGACCTGATTAAGAAGGGATTAAGACACAATCTTAGCATCTTCCTCTGCGTTCCGGCCTGTCGGAAAAGTAGACCTGATTAAGAAGGGATTAAGACTAATTTTCTATTTATTATTTTAATTTCTCTGTACGTCGGAAAAGTAGACCTGATTAAGAAGGGATTAAGACTTTTTTCCAAGTCTTAATGCTCATAATATTTCTGTCGGAAAAGTAGACCTGATTAAGAAGGGATTAAGACAACATTGTCGCTGTGTACATAGCGACAACATCGGTTGTCGGAAAAGTAGACCTGATTAAGAAGGGATTAAGACCCAAAAAAATTAGGGATGTTGACCAGGCTAAGAGGTCGGAAAAGTAGACCTGATTAAGAAGGGATTAAGACGCAGTGACGGTGATCGTCTTTTCTCTTTTTCCGTCGGAAAAGTAGACCTGATTAAGAAG
>Ga0256841_1003724_pt1 | contig 11264 bp, 10 predicted proteins | sample 356308metaG_FD_185971 | JGI IMG/M metagenome (GOLD analysis project Ga0256841, IMG submission 185971) | Hydrothermal vent microbial communities from Mid Atlantic Ridge, Atlantic Ocean - 356-308 | ecosystem: Environmental > Aquatic > Marine > Hydrothermal vents | place: Atlantic Ocean: Mid...
GTGCTCAGTGACCTTGATAGTGAAGTCTTGATATACAACAGCGGGTTGGGCCATTGACGGAATTTGCGTCAGGAAACTGAATTGAGCCGATAGGAAACATAGACCCGGTGGGTGTGGGGTGTCAAGGATCGTGAATCCTTGTTGGCAAACAAGCGTGACACAAATCGTGACGATTCCGTCATGCCTTCTGTATCAAATCTCAGCCCTTCTGATGCGCACGCGGGGCATTTCTGTTTTAACCGATTGATTTATCTATGATTTGCTAGCAAATCACGGCCTTCTAAGCCGAGGGTTGCAGGTTCGATTCCTGCCGGGCGTGCCAATCATTGTACCCTTTCAGACGACCACCACCGGTGGTCCACCTCCGGGTCACGCTGGATTCCTCAGGGTGCCTCGATGTGGCCTTCGGCCACCACCACCGCCTCGCCGCCGATGCGCAGGTCGAGGCGGTCGCTGCCGCGGTTGTCCATTTCCAGATTGAGGAGGCTGCGGCGGGTGCCCTCAGCGCCCCGTTCCACGGTGAAGACGTAGGTGCCCTTGCGGATGTGTTCGTGGGAACACAGATAACCGCAGAAGGCCGGCATCGCCGCACCGACGGGCGGGTCTTCCTTCGGACCGATCTCGGGGCCGACGAGGCGGGCGTGGAAGTCCACCTCCGGCCGCCGGGTCCGGGCACTGAACAGGAGGATTTCCTGGGCCGCGGTGGCAGGGGCGGTCGATTCGGCCCAGGTCTTGAAATCGAAACGGGCCCGGCGCACCGCGTCGCCGTCTCGCAGCGGCACGATCAGGAAAGGGCGGCCGGCGGCGGCGATGCGGGGGGTGAAACGCTTGGTTTCGATGTCCGAAGATTTCAGACTCAAGATTCGCGCCAGCTCCTCGGTCGGCGGTGCGAAGCGGTCCACCACCGGCTCCACGGTCATGGCGAAGGTGACCAGCTTCAGTTCCCCCCGGTCGCGGATGAAGTGGAGCGGCAGCACGCCGCGGCGGGTGGCGATGGAAAGGGGGGGGGCGTCGGCGGCGTGGTCGTCGCGGACGTGATCGAGCACGTAACCGGCGGCGACGATAGCCTGGGCGGCGAAGTTCATTTCCCGGTGGGGATTGAAGATCCGTCCCCGCCAGGTGGCTTCCTCGTCGTCTGCTTGCAGAAAGATGGTCTGGGGCAGGTTCAGCTCCCCGGCCAGTTTCAGCATCTGCAGGTCGTCGAGCCCGGCGGCATCGGGGAAGACGCCGATCTGGGCACCGCTGAAGGGGTGGTGGGTGAAGGCGTCGGCGATGTAATAGGTGTATCGGCTCATGGGCGTTTCTCCCCGGCAGGTAGCTGGATCTGGACCCGGCCGCCTTCGATGCGCACCCGATAGACGGGCACCGAGACGGTTTCGTCCTCGAGGCAGCGGCCGGTTTCGAGGCTGAAGTGCTGTTTGTAGACCGGGGAGGCCACCACCGGCTCACCACCGATGTCGCCGGTCAGGCCCCGGGAGAGGACGTTGGCGTGGCTGAAAGGGTCGTAGTTGCCGATGGCGAACACCTTGCCCAGCTTGGGCAGGTGAAAGATGGCGATCTGGCGCCCGGCCACCAGGGCGCAGACCCCGGCGTCCGGTTCCAGGTCGGAGACGTCACAGACGTCGATCCAGGTTTCGGTGCGCGATGCGGTGGTTTCGGTCATATCGGTCCTTTGATTGGTTTTTTTCACCGCAGGGACGCGGAGAACGCAGAGAAACATTTTAAACTCCGCGCCCTCTGCGTCTCTGCGGTAAGTCAAACTCAGGAAGCCTCTTCCAGCTCGACGGGAATGCCCTTGAGGCGGTGTTTTTCCTCCGGCGTGGCCGGGCGGATCTGGCCGCGCTCCTCGACGAAGACCACGTTGTCGTCGCCGCCTTCGGCGTTGACGAAGAAGCGGAAGCGTTTTTTCAGGATCGCCTCGTTCTCCAGGGTCTTCTTCCATTCGCACTCGTAGGTTTCCACCAGATGCTGGATCTGCCGTTCCAGTTCGGCGCAGATGCCCAGCTTGTCGTCGATGATGACTTCTTTGAGGTAGTCCAGGCCGCCTTCCAGGTTCTCCAGCCAGGTGGAGGTCCGTTGCAGGCGGTCCGCGGTGCGGATGTAGAAGGCCATGAAGCGGTCGATGTACTTGACCAGGGTCTCGTCGTCCAGGTCGGTGGCGAACAGGTCGGCGTGGCGCGGCTTCATGCCGCCGTTGCCGCATACGTAGAGGTTCCAGCCCTTCTCGGTGGCGATGACGCCGATGTCCTTGCACTGGGCCTCGGCGCATTCCCGGGTGCAGCCGGAGACGGCCATCTTGATCTTGTGGGGGGCGCGGATGCCCTTGTAGCGGTGCTCCAGGAAGATGGCCATGCCGACGCTGTCCTGAACCCCGTAGCGGCACCAGGTGGAGCCGACGCAGGACTTGACCGTGCGCACCGCCTTGGCGTAGGCGTGGCCGCTTTCGAAGCCGGCGTCGATCAGGTCCTTCCAGATGTGGGGCAGCTGTTCGAGACGGGCGCCGAACAGGTCGATGCGCTGGCCGCCGGTGATCTTGGTGTAGAGATTGTACTTCCGCGCCACTTCGCCGAGGGCGATGAGTTTCTCCGGGGTGATCTCGCCGCCGGGAACCCGCGGCACCACCGAGTAGGTGCCGTCCTTCTGCAGGTTGGCCAGGCGGAAGTCGTTGGTGTCCTGGAGCTTGAAGTACTTGTCCGAGAGCACGTAGTCGTTCCAGTAGGAAGCCAGGATCGAGGCCACCGCCGGTTTGCAGATGTCGCATCCGAGGCCGCGGCCGTGGTTTTCCAGCAGTTCGTCGAAGGTACGGATCTGCTCCACCCGGATGATGTGGTACAGTTCCTGGCGGCTGTAGGGGAAGTGTTCGCAGATGTCCTTCTTGACCTCGAGGCCGCGTTTTTCCAGTTCGGCGTCCACTATCGACTTGAGCAGGGCGGCGCAGCCACCGCAACCGGTGGAAGCCTTGGTTTCGCTCTTGATGTCGGCCAGTGCCACGACGCCCCGGTCGATGCAGGCGACGATTTGCCCCTTGGTGACGTTGTGGCACGAGCAGATGGTGGCGCTTTCGGGCAGGGCGTCGGGACCGAGACCGGCGGGGGCGCCTTCGTTGCTCGGTAGAATCAGGGCGTCGGGCGGCTGGGGCAGGTCGATGCCGTTCTGGTAGTACTGGAGCAGGGTGTCGTAGGCGGCGGCGTCGCCCACCAGCACCGCGCCGAGCAGTTTCCGGTTGTCGGCACTGACGATCAGCCGTTTGTAGACCTCGTCGTGCTCGTTCTTGTAGACGTAGCTGTGGGCGCCGGGGGTACGGCCGTGGGAGTCGCCAATGGTGCCCACGTCCACGCCCATGAGCTTGAGCTTGGTGGAAAGATCGGCGCCGGTGAAGGCGGCTTCCTTGCCGTTCAGCAGGTCCACCACCACCCGGGCCATCTGATAGCCGGGGGCCACCAGGCCGAAGATCTGGCCGTTCCACAGGGCGCACTCGCCGATGGCGAAGATGTCCGGGTCGGAGGTGCGGCAGTGGTCGTCGACGACGATGCCGCCGCGGGGGCCGACTTCCAGGCCGGCCTGGCGCGCCAGTTCGTCGCGGGGACGGATGCCGGCGGAAAACACGATCATGTCGGTTTCCAGTTCGTCACCGTCGGCGAATTCCATCTTCAGGCGCTGGAACTTGCCGGTCACGATGTTCTGGGTGTTCTTGCCGGTGTGGACGGCGACGCCGAGGGCTTCGATCTTGCGCCGCAGCATGGCGCCGCCCTCCTCGTCGAGCTGGACCGCCATCAACCGCGGAGCGAATTCCACCACGTGGGTTTCCAGCCCCAGATCCTGGAGGGCTTTGGCGGCTTCCAGCCCCAGCAAGCCGCCGCCGACCACCGCGCCGATCCGGCTTTCCGCAGCCGTTCGGGTGATTGCTTCCAGATCCTCGATGGTGCGGTAGACGAAACAGCCTTCGCGGTCGTGGCCGGGAATGGGGGGCACGAAGGGATAGGAACCGGTGGCCAGCACCAGGACGTCGTAAGGGACTTCGGTGCCTTTCTCCGAGCGCACGATCTTGTGGGCCCGGTCGATGGCCACCGCCTTGTCGCCGAGATGGACGGTGACACCGTGTTCCCGGTAGAAGTCTTCGGTGGTCAGGGCGAGCTTGGCCGGATCCCGGGTCTCGAAGTACGAGGTCAGATGGACCCGGTCGTAGGCCAGACGGGGTTCCTCGGAGAAGGTGATGATCTCGAATTGCTTGGCGGCCTCGGTCTGGACCAGTTGTTCGATGAAATGGTGACCGACCATGCCATTGCCGATGACGACGAGTTTTTTGCGTTGCATGGAGATATTGCCCGCTGCCAGTTTTCGTTAAAAAATTTTAAGCATCAATCGTGCCACTTCTGGCGCGCTTGTTGCGTGTCAGGGGGCAAGTGCTTATTCTGTAGTCCACAATTCCATCGTTCGCGGTAGGATTTCTCCGTGAGATACCGGTTGAAGATGCACCGTTGCTCATGATTGGTGCGTAGTGAATGGCATTGTTCCAACATGGTGCATCTTGGCGCTGATCCATTGTTTTTCGGGTGATGGATCCTTGGTAAGCTTCTTTCGTGGTGAACGTTTTCACCGGTGGCTGGCGGTCGCCGCGTTGGTCCATTCATGGTGGTTGTTCGCTTCGGTCCAGGCCGAAGCCGTCACCGCCGCAGCGGCTTCCAGCCTGCGTCCGATGCTGGAGCGATTGCGCCAGGATTACCGGAGCCGTCACGGCGCCGACGTGCGTCTGGTCTATGCCGCTTCGGGAACGCTAGTGCAGCAGATTCGCCATGGCGCGCCCTATGCGCTTTTCTTCAGCGCGGCGCCGGAATTCCTTCGGCCTCTGGAGCAGGATGGGCGTATTTGCGAAGGACCTGTGGTCATCGGCGAAGGACATCTGGTGTTGTACGTGCCGAAGGGCGCTGGGGTTCCCCTTGATCCTTCCCTGGCGGCTCTGGAACGATCACTCCCGCATCATCTGGCGCTGGCCGATCCGGCGGTGGCCCCGTTCGGGCGATTGGCCCGTCAGGCCCTGGAGCGGGCCGGTGTCTGGCAGGCGCTTCAGACACGGCTGGTGTATGGAGAGAGCGCCGCCCAGGCGGCACAAATGGCGCTTTCCGGGGCGGTGGACGCGGCGTTGTTGCCCCGCCGTCTCGTCCAGTCCGCCGCCTTCGCGCGACGGGGGCGCTGGGTGGCGCTGGCGGAAAGCCTGTATCGGCCGATGCCCTTGACGATGGTCTTGTTGTGCGGCGCCGGCGCCGCCGACCGTGATTTTTATGCCTTCGTTCGTGACCGGCTGGCGGGTCGTGAAGCCGGCGACGCGGGGGCAGGCCTACGCTGATGGATTGGCAGGCCTTTGGGGTTTCGCTCCGCCTGGCCGCCTGGACCGTGGCCCTACTGCTTCCCATGGCGCTTTTGTTGGCGCGTCTTCTGGCCTGGCGGCGGTTTCCCGGCCGTCTGGTGGTGGAAGCGGTGATCGCGCTGCCGCTGGTGCTGCCGCCCAGTGTACTGGGATTTTATCTTCTGGTGCTTTTCAATCCCGGTGCCCCTTTGGGACGTTGGTTCATGGAGACGACCGGCACCACCCTGGTTTTTTCCTTTCCCGGCCTGGTGTTGGCTTCCCTGATCTACAGCCTCCCTTTCGCCGTACAGCCTCTGTTGCGGGCGTTCCAAGCGATCCCCCGGCAGCTGCGCGAGGCCGCCTGGTGCAGCGGCCTGGGACCGTGGCGCACCTTCTGGAAGATCGAGCTTCCCCTGGCGCGGGGCGGATTGTTGTCCGCCCTGGTTCTGAGTTTCACCCACACCCTGGGGGAATTCGGGGTGGTGTTGATGGTGGGGGGGAACATTCCGGGGCGGACGCGGACCTTGGCGGTGGCCATCTACGACCGGGTGCAGGCTTTCGACGAGGCGGCGGCCGGTAGGATGTCGCTGTCGCTTCTGATCTTCTCCCTGATCGCGGTGATGGCGGTGTTCGCTGTCGAACGGCGGCGATGAAGCGGTTGCAGGTCGATATCCGCCAGCGCCGCCCGGTTCCCCTGGAAGCTCGCTTCCATTGCCGCGGCGGCGAGTTGCTGGCCCTGGTGGGGCCTTCGGGCAGTGGCAAGACCTCGGTGCTGCGCTGCATCGCCGGCCTGCATCATCCTGCCGGCAGGATCGTGTGCGGCGGTGAGGTGTGGCTGGATGACGCCCTCGGGATCGCCTTGCCGCCCCAGCGCCGGCGGGTGGGATTCGTCTTCCAGGATTACGCCCTGTTTCCCCATCTGACGGTGTTGCAAAACCTGACGCTGGCCTGCCGTCTGCCCGGCGATCGCGCCAGGGAGAAGGCGCGCCGGTGGTTGCGGCGGGTGCATCTGGCGGGGCTTGAGGATCGCCGCCCCGACACCCTGTCCGGCGGCCAGCGGCAACGGGTGGCGCTGGCCAGGGCGATGATGCGCGATCCGGACGTGATCCTCCTCGACGAGCCCTTCTCGGCGGTGGATCAGGTCACCCGCCGGCGTTTGCGGCTGGAGATGGCCGAACTCAAGCGCACCTTGCGGATCCCCATGATTCTGGTCACCCACGACCTGGAGGAGGCCGAGATGCTGGCCGACCGGATGGCCTTGATCCACCGGGGCCGGATCTTGCAGCAGGGATCGCCGGCCGAGGTCATGCTGCGTCCCGTCGATGCGGAGGCGGCGCGGCTGGTGGACGTGCGTAACCTGTTTCGGGGGCGGGTCATCGCCGTGGACCGGGAGCGAAGGCGTTGCCGTCTTCGCTGGGATGCGGGCGAGCTGGAAGCACCGTGGTGCGAATCCATCCCGGTCGGTGCCACGGTCGATTGGTGCATCCCGCCGGCCGGGCTGTTGCTGCATTCGCGCCGGCGGCCTTCGCGCGGCGTGCGCGAGAATCCGGTCCGGGGGCGGATCGTCGAGATCGTCCGTTTCGGTGGCCGTGCCCAACTCGTGCTGGCGCCGGTCGCCGCTCCCGAAAAGCGACTTCATCTGGATCTATCCCAGCACGTGGTGGAGCGGAACCGCCTGGCGGTGGGCGAACCGGTGGGAGTTTCCCTGCTTTCCCGGTTCATTCATTTGATGCCGCCCCGGCGGCGTTGAAGGGGGTGCCGATCGCCGCGGTCGGGAGGTGTCAGCGGTGCCGGCGCCGCATCGCGGCCATGGTCCGGCCGATGTGCTCGCGCCGTTCCCGGCTCAGCTGGCCTTCCAGCCGGGGCAGGAAGTCTTCGTTTTCCCGCAGCAGATGTTCCCGCTGGAGCTTCTCGAAACGGGCGGTCTTTTCCCCCAGTTGGGGCGGCGCGGGATGGCCCGCCAGCATCGCCTTGAGGTCGATTTCCAGCACCCGCCAGGCCTCCTCGATCTCCTCGTGGTCGAGGCCGAGGCGTTCGATCATGCCGTCGACGAGTAGATCCCGCCCCACCACGGCGGGGAACAGCGCCCGTTCCTCGTCCTGGTGGTGGAGGATGTTGGCGCGCTGGTAGTAGGCGTAGAGTTCCGCCAGGCGGTTGGCCCGTCCGGGGTCGATGCCGTGGTTCTCGATTTCCGAGATCAGTTCCAGCAGACGGCGGCCCTGGGCCAGCAGGCTGTCGTGGTAGGTGCGGATGACCGCGAGGCCGTCGGAAAAATCGCTGGCCGGATCGTGAAAACGGATCTGCATCAGAGATCGGTCTGGAAGATGTCGGCGAGCGCGACGCTCAGGCCGGCCAGGACGTTCGAGGTCACCCGCCCGTCTGCGCAGGCGAAACTGACGGAGGCGTAACCGTCTTCGCTCAGGCCCAGCACGTCCACGGCGCGGTTGCCCGGGTCCACCAGCCAGTATTCCCGCACCCCGAACCGTTCGTAGAGGCGCTGCTTGGTATGGTAATCGCGATCCACCGAGGAGGGGGAGACGATCTCCACCACCAGATCGGGCGCCCCGAAGATGCCTCGTTCCTGAATGATCTCCCGCCGGTTCCTGGCGATGAAGAGGATGTCCGGCTGGACCACGTTGTTCTCGTCGAGAATCACGTCGATGGGGGCATCGAAGATGTAACCCAGTTTGTGTTCGCGGACGAAATTGAAAAGTAAGATCTCTAAATTGCGGGAATACCATTGATGAAAAGACGAGGGAGCGGGAACCATGATCAATTCCCCTTCGATGACTTCATAGCGCTGGTCGTCCTCCAGTTGGAGGTAATCCCGATAGGTCCAGTGGTTGGCGGTTTGGGAAACGGCGATACTCATGGCGTCGGCTGCGGTCGCTGGTGTCTGGCTTGTGGATGTGTCGGGGGGCGGTTCACAAATTGCCACTTGGTACGAGGTTATTAACTATGATACAAGAAATCGAGTAACGGTATCTGGAGTTTCATCGATGACGGGCATTCAGTTGAGCCAGCAGCAAATCGACGCGTTGTTTGCCTCTCTGACCGAATTTCAGCGTGAATACGGTGAAGTCGAGAAACGGCTGAATCCGGAGGAGGTGGCGATGTTGCATCGTTCCCACGAGACCCTCATTCGTTCCGCCCTTGAAGGAAACGTCGATGGCACCAGGATCGGTCGTTGTTATCTGGCGCTGAATTTGCCGTTCGATCTGCTGCTGGGAACGTTCAACCACTTGAAAAACGAGATCGTCCGACTCGAAGCCCAGGTTCGTGCGGAATCCACCGCCGAGGCGTTGGCGTTGTTCGCCTCGCTCAATCAGCGGTGTTCCGCGGCCAAACAGGCCGCCGCCCGCGTGTATCTCGAAGAAGCCGCCCGCCAGGAAGTATTCTTGAGGAATGCTCAGATTCGAAACAAGATTTTGATCCGTCTCTGTCTTGAATGGTTGAGTGGGATCAATCGAGGCATCTTGTCCGATCTAGGGGATTTTCCGTTGGAAACGGCCAAGGACAGCGAGTTCACCAAAGCATTGCGTTATCCGGAGAGTCTGATGATTTGTCTCGACATGAAGGTGTGTGAGCAGTTGCAAGATACCCACCGCCTCTTATACCAGAAGGCGGGTATTCTGTACGCGATGTTGGTGGACGGTCGTTACGAAAGCGCTTACCTGCTTTATCGGGAATTGCGCCAGTCGCTTCAAGAGTTGCTGAATCTATTGAGCGCGCTCTATTTCGAGAGCCAGACTAATCGGGTGCATACGTTTTTCAATTTCATCCAGGCTTTGCTTTACCTTCCCAACGCCAAATACGTGTGCGTGCTCAATTTACAGGGACTGGGCAAGATCAATCGTTTGTACGGGGTGGAGGCGGGAGACCGGTGCATTGCCCTGTTGGAACGGTGCCTGGAAGAGGTATTCGAGCGTTGCCAGGAGTGGATGGTGTTCAGCCGTGGTATTGCCGGTGACTTCTATTTGGTGTGTTATGGTGTCGAAACGAATCGGGTGGAGCGGTTGCTCGAAGAGATCGATGCCTGTCTGAAAGAACGGGTCGAGGCGGAGGAGCTGCCGTATCCGCTGACAGTGCGTGCCGTGGGTGCGCTGCTCGACGAGGCCAAGGTGCTGACGACGGAGAACATGCACTATGTGATCACTTATCTTACTCGGTTGTCGCATCAGCATCATGGACGCATCCTCGATACGCCGGAAGATTCCCGGGCCATGATGACCTGGATCGGGAACCAGTATCAGCAGAGTATCAATATTCGTGGCAAGTTGCGTTCCGATCAACTGGAAATTTTCGTCCAGCCATTGATTCGGCTGGACGAGGGGGGAGACCTCCATGCTTTCGAAATTCTGGGCCGTTTTCGGGACGGGGAAGGTTATTTGAGCGCAGGCCTCTTCATCGAGCAAATCATCGAATTGGGATTGGTGGAAACCTTCGATCGTCTGGTGTTGGAGAAGCTGATCGCCAACCAGGCGTTGATGTCGCGATTGACGACGTGTGTCTTCTTGAACGTTTCCTCCGCAAGCTTGGAGGATGACGACTATGTCCGGTTTCTGACCGATGCCATTCAAAAGACGCTGCCGCCTCTGCATGTCGTCGTCGAGTTGACCGAGCAGGTCTTGTTCGATAACAGTGCCTTGCTGCATCGCTTGCATCGGGACCAGGGTTTGACTTTCGCCATCGATGATTTCGGCATCGGTTATTCGTCGTTACAATCGGTGATCGACCTGGCCCTGGAGGGGGGGGTGCGCTATCTGAAGCTCGATGGTTCGCTGGTGCGGCATTTGGGAGAGCGGGAAAGCGACGAACGGATCATCCGCATCATTCAACAAATGGCGGGGGAACTGGGTTTGGCCACCGTCGCCGAGTTCATCGAGAACAGCGGCCAATTGAAGATATTGCGGCGGATGGATATCGATTACGGTCAGGGATATCTGCTGGGAGTGCCCGACCGTATCGAAACCTGGCTGGGCAAGGTGGCCTTCTTGCGCAATCGCCAGGTTTCGGACGATCCGCCGCTGTTTCCCTGATCAGCGCAGATAGTGCACGAACTTGGTCCGCACCACCTGATACGGCCGCCACAGGTAGTTGATCGGGATGGTGAGGATGTGGACCAGTCGGGTGAAGGGGAACAGCAGGAACACCGTCAAGCCGAAGAACAGGTGCAGCTTGTAGATGAAGGGCACCGCATCCAGCAGTTCCGGCCGCGGCGACCAGGTGACGATGCTCTGGGCCCAGTCGGCCAGGTTGACCATGATGGCCGCGTCCCCCTGGAAGGCGTGGTAGACCGACACCGGGATGGTCAACAGGCCCAGACTCAGGGTGATCAGCAGCCAGTCGAGGATGAAGATGTCCATGAAGCGCGAGGTGGCGCGTATCCGGGGGTGGTACATGCGCCGCCGCCACAGGATCACCCCGCCGATCATGCACAGGGTGCCGAACAGAGTGCCGGCGGCGATGGCGATGATCTGATGGGCCATGTCGGAGATGCCGAGGGCGAGGAACACCTGGTGCGGGGTCAGTAGACCGATGAAATGGCCGAAGAACAGCATGATGATGCCGGCGTGGAACAGGCGGCTGCCCTTCTGGAGCTGTTCCTTTTCCAGCAACTGGCTGGAGTCGGCCTTCCAGGTGTACTGCTCGCGGTCGTAGCGCAACACGTTGCCCACCAGGAACACGGTCCCGGCGATGAAGGGATAGACACCGAACAGAAAGTGCGAAAACGTCATGGGTTTCTCCTGATTTTCCGTGGTTTCACCGCAGAGGCGCTGCACCCTCCGCGCTTCTGCGGTGAGTTCATTCAATCAACAAACCGACCAAAGGCGCATAAGGGCTTTCGGCCCTGGCCAGGTTTTCCGCCAGCACCTCCAGCGCCTGGCGGCACTGCTGCAGGAACATGGCCCCCTGTCCC
>Ga0256841_1003725_pt1 | contig 11262 bp, 11 predicted proteins | sample 356308metaG_FD_185971 | JGI IMG/M metagenome (GOLD analysis project Ga0256841, IMG submission 185971) | Hydrothermal vent microbial communities from Mid Atlantic Ridge, Atlantic Ocean - 356-308 | ecosystem: Environmental > Aquatic > Marine > Hydrothermal vents | place: Atlantic Ocean: Mid...
AAGCATTGGATATGAAGGATGTTCAACATTCCGAAGTGATTTACCGGAACGATTCCGGAGAGACGACCGGCGATACTTCTGAAGTTGTTGGATATTTGTCCGCTGTTATGTATAACTGAACGGAAAACCGGAAATCAATTTTGTTGTTAAATATAAAGGTATACTCACAGCTTCCGGTATGTAATCCATTTTCAAATGATTTTCTTTTCGAATTTTATCAATATTAAGTGTTAATTTAATTAGAAATTAATTCAAAAGTTTGACATATAACGTTATACGTTATATATTACAATTATGATTAAAACATTTTCGAGTGAAGAAACGGAAAAAATATTCCACCGGCAATTTTCCAGGGTATTTCCCCCGGAAATTCAACGAAATGCATTGATTAAATTGCGTATGTGGAACCGGATTTTTTCTCCGTCCGATTTAAAAGCCCTGCCGGGGAACAAATTCAGCTTAATGAGAAACGAGCGAAAAGGCAAGTTTTCCGTTTCGGTCGGTGAAAAGTGGAGTTTGTGTTTTTCCGTATCTAACGGTGATTTTTACGGTTTGGAACTAATTACCAAAGAAAAAATTAACGGAAACTACGAACAAATGAAATTTACTCCTTTGCACCCTGGTGAAATTTTGGAAAAGGAGTTTTTACGCCCTCTTTCGTTAAGTCAAAACAAATTGGCAAATTTAATCGGGGTTCCGCCGAGGCGAATAAATGAAATAGTACTCCGGAAAAGAAAAATTACCGCCGGTACCGCAATTCTTTTGGGAAAATATTTTAAAATTTCCCCCGAATTCTGGTTAGGATTACAATCCGATTACGAATTGGACGTTGAATTTACCAAACGGAATTCCGTAACCGGTTAAAACCGGTATCGTTAATTGTCACTTCGCTGTATATCTGTTTAATTATTTCAACGTTCAATTTTTCAAAATCCTCTTCACGCGGAACTATTACTAATCCGCTCATATCAACAGCAGCAGGCGAAACGGTTAAACGTTCCGCGTCTTCCAAATAATAAAAACTTGGTCTGTGTTTTTCACGGGGATAAATAACAATTTTCCAAATATTTTCATTGTAAAATCCGGTTATGTTCATCATCGGTTCACCCTTGGCAGTCGTAAGGTCTGCTAACTTTGTGTAAAATTCATCAAATATCTCATTAAGGGCACTTGATTCCGTTCCTTCAAGAAAGAACATTTTCCGCAGACCGTCGTTCACTGCATAAAATAAGGTCAAACCGGATTGATAAATTACCACGCCGTTTTTCCGTTTTAGTTTTTCATATTCATTTTCCACCGGCATAACGTTTTTGGTGCCTGCCTGGAAATGCATGTGATCGGGCGCCGAAGCTCCGCACTGCGGTCCGTTGTAAAAAACTGTAAATTTATCCCCCAACTCCCGCACCAGCGAAAGGAAAACGGGAAAATTTCCTTTAATTTGTTGCGGAGTGTGCTTTTCGTTTATTATCGTATAATGTTCATCAAAAATTGGGAACGGATTGCATAAAAGTGTATAATCGTCATTAAATTTAATTCCGCGTTGTCCGGCGGGCAGGTTTTCAATACACAAAAAACATTTCCGCTTCTTTATCGATTCCTTGTCAACTTTTGCCGAGGTGGATTTTATTCTTCCCGGGTTGAACTGTAATTTAATTTCAATATTATTAAATTTAAATATTTTAGTTTTTATGGTTTTCAAACCGGAATAATTTTTTGCACATAATTCCCACTCCATTTTCTGTTGATTTAATAATGCCAAAGCCTTTCCGGAAAATGTAGCGGTAGTGCCGTATTTTTTCAATTCTTCATCCGGAATAATTAAGTTTTTCATTCCGCTTTTCCTCCGGAGTTCAATTGTATTCTGGCAAGGATTTCAATCGTTCTTATTCTGTCTTTGTAAATATTGTTTTTGTTAACACTTTCGATATTCAAAGCGGCATCGGTATTACCTTCCCACCGCCGGCATCTGTAAACCGGCTTGTAAATTCTCCCGATTTGAAACCGGCGCGAAATTGCAAGTCCAACTGCATAATCTTCACCGTAGCTTACATTCGGAACTTTGATTTTTCTAAGAACCGGAGTGTAAAAAGCGCGTGGTGCACCGAGTCCGTTTATCCTTAACGCATTGTTCCTTCCGTTGTCCGGTGTCCATTCCCGGTGGTCTATTATTCCCGGTGGAATTTCCTGCAAATCGAAATTAGTCATTTGATATGAGCCGATAACCATTGCGCATTTTTCCTCGTAGAATTTATCGATTATTTGCTGCAATGTAGTTTCATCGTAGTAAAGATCGTCACTATCGAGTTGAACGGCAAATTTTCCGCAAGACGGATGGAAAACCGCTTCGTTCCAGCAGCCACCTATTCCCAAATCTTTCCTTTCCGGAATAACATGAATTAAACGTTCGTCGTTAAATGAATCGATGATCTCTCCCGTTCCGTCTGTCGAGTGATTGTTAACCACAATTAAATTAAACGGAAAATCTGTTTTTTGATTTAGTACCGAATTAATGGCATCGGCAATTGTTTTTTCCCTGTTGTAAACCGGAATTACAACAGATGCTTCATACTTAAATTTTTCATCATCAAAGTTAACGGGTTCGAAATCAGGTTTAAGGTAAGCGCCTATCCGCTTCAGATATCCGGTAAATGCTTGTTCCATTTCAATTTGAACTTCACGGTTTTTCGGATCGACGTAATCAAACTGCTTTTCGCCCGATTTTCTTGTATCGAATTGTGCTGTTGTGTAAAGAAATTCCGGTATTCGCAAGAATTCTCCGGTTTCCGAAACAGCGAGACGTAATTCGTACAATCCGGCAAATTTAAAATTCCAGCTTATATTTTGTTTTGCTTTTTTCATCGAACGGGTTCTCGCCAAAATTAATGTACCGAAATCGAAATCGTCTCGTACACTTCCCTTTTGATAATCGATAACCGGATGTTTGATTAAATCCCCGTTTCTCAGTTCGAAATAATCCGAATATATCAATGCGGCACCGGTATCGTCGGCAACGGAAGTCATTCTTTCCAATGCAAATTGCCCCAATTCCGATAAATCAGCCCGCGTCACGAGCAAAGCATATTCCGTATCAACAGTATCGATTATTTTGTGCATTGTGTCCGATGAAAACAAATTACCGGTTTGGATTTTTTCACAGTTTTCAACTTCATTGTTTGTTGTAATTACATAAACATTTTTTACCAGAGGCGATTTACTTAATAATTCGCAAGTTCTTCCGGTATTGCTTCCGGTATTGAATACAAATGCGGTAATCATATTGCCATTTTCCTTATGTTTTAATATTTAATGTTCAAACCTAGTAATATTTCTCTGCCTCGCTCGGGCAAACCCCATTGGGTATAATAAAGTTTATCGAATAAATTATTTACTCTCACAAAAGTTTGCATTCCCTTAAAACCGTAAATTTCAAAGAAATACGAAATTCTGAAATTGAAAACGGCATAAGAAGGCAGTTTCTGAAAATATTCCGTTCCTTCCTTCAATCCGAATTCTTCACCTGTAAAATTAGCTTCAAGGTACAGAGTAAAATTTTCAAACGGTGAATATTCGATTTGTCCGCCGGCAATTATTCCGGGTTTATACTCAAGGGTATCTGAAAATTCCCCTATTTCATTTTCAGCAAAAGAATTTAAATACGAAATGTTAAAGCTTACATTAATATTTTTATTGACTGTTAATTTTGAAGAAAACTCTGTTCCCAAAGTTCTTATTTTATTTTTATTAACCCTTTTGAATTGTTTGCCCGGTAAAGATATACGTTGTATGCCATTAAAGAGAATGGAATAAAATGCTGAAAAATCAAGGGAAGCGGTCTTTCCGCCAAATTTCAAATTGGTTTCCAGTGTGTAAACATCTTCCGATTTTAAATTGGGGTTGGGAATAAACCTGCCCAGTGCGCCGGAATATAATTCCCGCAATGTGGGGAAACGGGATTTTTTACCGAATGAGAATTGACTGGATAAAATATCACTGAAGAAATGTGTAAGTTGGGTTTTGAAGTTTAATTTCGATTCACTACTGCGTTTGGGTTTACCGCCTGTTTCCGGAGTATTTTGATTATCAAAATTCAAACCCAATAAAAAAGAATATCCCGGCAAATGATATTCGTATTCCGAGCTTACGCTGAATATATTTTGCGAATATGTTTTCAATCCGGGAGCGGATAAGAAACTTTCCCGGTGTGTTGAATTTATGCCGCTCACCGCAAACTTTATTGTGGACGAATACGCAAGAAAATAAGAATAAACTGCCCTTCCGTAAAAAGTTAAATCCCTGTTGTTTTCTTTATCATCGAGAATTGAATAAGATGGTCCGGTGTATTGCTCAATATTCATCTCAAAACCTGAAACCGAAAATGCATATTCCAAGTTATGAAACGAATTCAACAATTGTTGTTTCCCGTTTATAATGAAAGTCGCTTTTCTCCAAAGCGGATATTTCCAAAACCGCGGTTTCCCAACATCAAATTCCGGAGGCACACCTTTTTTTGCATCAATTATCGATGCGGAAATCGAGATGTTTGAAAATTCCGAAAAACGGTAAGCCAGTTTTCCGAATCCGCTCAATCTTTGAAAATTGCTATTCAATCTTTTTGCCGAACCGTTATAAAATTCTTTTATGGAAGATGGCAAAGTGTAATCATCACTTTTTTCGTAACCGAATGATAATAAATAAGACAAGCAGTTTGAAACCCCGGAATAATTCAGTTTTACATCATGAGTGTTGTTGGAACCGAAAATGTAATAAAGATTTCCGGTTCTTTGCATCGTATCCGGGGTAATTGATTTCAGAGCAATAACACCGCCCAAAGTATTTGCGCCGTATAAAACCGATGGAATTCCGTTTGAAATTACAACCGAACCCAAGGCATTTGTGGGTACAAGGCTCAGATCAATTCTATTATCCCACGGAACGGTTAAAGGCACGCCGTCGAAAAACAATGCAAGTTGCCTGACACCGTAACCGCGCAAAAATATCTGGGATTCACCCCTTGAATTTACTTGAAGTTTTAGGGAAGGAATAAATTTCGATAATCCTGCAACGGATTTTGCATCGGCAATTTCAATTAACTTTTGGTTTACCACCGTTATTGGTTTGGGATTAATAATTTCGCTGCCGCTAACGGTGATTTCATCCAACTTAAAAGTTCTGGTTGAGTCTTGAGCAAAAAGAACATGGTTTACGGCAATCACTATCAACATTATTGTGTTGCGTATTTCAAAAACATCGAACCGGGAAGGCAGCAAATTTTACCTCAGAATCTTTTTTAAGAGTATCAAATATAATTTAATTGATTGTTAAGTGGAATAGCTAATGAAACTATTTTCCATTGAATCCCACTTTTTCCTATAAAAAGGCTAAACGGGTATTTTTATTGTATATATATTTCTTTATATTTATGAAATACATCCAACATAAAATCAGAAAGGAGTAAGAAAATGAGAAAATTTTTCCTAGTATTCACGCTTGTACTTTTTGTTTCTGTCAGCACAAATGCTCAAGCAGGCAAAATGTCGATTACACCTAATGTTACATTGGCTATTCCTTTAGGTGATTTCGGAGACGGAGCAAATATGGGATTTGGTGCAACTGTTGCATTCATGTACAGGGTTATTCCACAATTGGATTTAACAGGTTCGCTCGGTTATTTGAGATGGGGTTACAAAAATTTTGACGGAAGTTTCAGTTCAATTCCATTATTGTTCGGCGCCAGATACTATTTTACCAATGGAACTGTAATGCCGTATGCCGGTGCTGAGTTAGGTCTTCATTTCGCCAGTGCATCCATTGAGCTTCCTACGTATACTTTGTTCGGAGAAACATACGGAGGCGGTACGGAATCTTCATCCGACACTGATTTCGGTGTGGGTTTTGGTGGCGGTGCTTTGATTCAAGTCGCACCCAACTTTTTACTTGATGCTACGCTGCAATTTAACATTATTGCAAGATCCGGGAGCTCTTCAAATTATTTAAGTTTGGAAGTAGGTGCAAGTTTCGGCATCAATTAATCGCCGGATAGTTTAATTAAACAAGAAACGGCATATTTCTATGCCGTTTCTTGTTTTAAAACCTCTTAAAAATTATAACGCGTATCTGATTCCGGAAGTAATCGCCACATAAAACACTGAAGATCCTGATGCGAAAATAGGACCGAATTGGAGATCGGCCGGAATTGAAATCCGCGGGGCAACCGGGAAGTTTACTCCACCACCGAATCTTATTCCGAAATACGGACCACCAGTGACAAATACCAAATTAAACCCCCCGTTAACATACGGTTTAACCTTTGAGCCAATTACATCAATATAATATTTGAAATAGTTAGCCCATTCAATCGGTGTACCCGTTTGAGTATTGATGTTAAACTCGGTGCCGACGGACATATTTCTATTGAATTTAATTTCCGCCATCGGACCTATTTGTAAACCGGCGGTACTGGAAGCAATCGAAATACCTAACCTCCCACCAATTATCCAGTCTGGTTTTTGCGCGAAATTGAAATCGGATAACAGAAGAAGAATAAATACGGTTAAACCTACTAAAGATTTTTTCATGGTTTCACCTTTTTTGTTATTTAGAGGGAATTTGATTTTACATTTATAAAATATTAATTTTATTTCTCCAAAATTTCATACCAAATTAAGTAATTCAAAAAATTTTAGCAAACCAACATAATCAGGAGAGGCTTATGAAAAAATATATAATTTTTGTTCTTCTGTTTTTGGGAACTGTTTCAATCACTATTGCCCAACCGTCCGTTGGGGTTTTCACCGGTTACGGTATTTCTTCATTCGACAAGGATTTGTTGGGAGAAGACCTTGCCCTGGACGAAACCACAAGCTACTTACCTCTTGGTGTTCAGCTTGGCTATAATTTATCCGGTTTGAGTTTCGGTTCTTTAAGTTTTTTAGCCGAACTTAATTATTCCGTTATTCCGTTTTCATACGAAACATTCGGTAACCTGACGGGCGAAGAAATAAAAACTTCCGATATAGAAATCAGTCAGACTGTCATAGGGGCGGTTTTCAAAATGAAATTCGGCAATTCTTTTTTCAGGCCGTTTATTCGCCTTGGTGCCGGTGCATATTTGGGCGCTGTTTCCATCCAATTTACCGATGAAGTAAAAAATTTATTTCAGGAAAACAATATAGCAATTGAAGACACCGATTATGATTTCAAAACCGCATTCGGTTTTAACATTGGTGCGGGCACCGATTTAAGCTTGGGAACATCTACGGCTCTTTTCAGTGAATTTGTTTATCACATTGTTTCAAGGGAATTGGATGTGGAGGGCGCACAATCACAAACCGCAAATAATTGGGGAATTCTTCTCGGTTTTCAATATTCATTATAGTTTTATAACATAAAAAATATAATGGCGGAAAGTTGCAGAAACGCAGTTTTCCGCCTTGTTTTTAATGTCTTACCTTTAGCGAATTGAAATAATTTGCCACTTACCGCTTTTTTCCATTTTACTACCGGAATAACGTACACGCAAGGTTTTGTGTACTCCCTTTTTAAACATTTTCGAGATAGACTCAGTCGCTTTTTCTTGTAATACCCGGTCTATCTCCGCTTCTATTTGTCCGCCTTCCGCCAAAGGTTTTGTAGCAGGTCCGTACCCGTGAACCGTATCTATTCTCATTACGCAAACCCCTCTGCCGTTTTCGTAATTTACCGATAAAACCGTTGCCGAAATTTCCGCAGTACCCGGCGGCAATTGTACCGGACGTGTTTTCTTTAACATTTTTGTAACTTCATTTTGAGTCCCGGTTTCTTTTGTGGAACAACAACTGAATAAAAAAAATGTTGATATGAAAAGTATAAATATTATAAAATGTCTTTTCATTTCCATTCCTCAAATTTAAATTATAATTATTTATATTATTAATTACTCATCAATTCGCCGATAAACCGTAAGTTTTCGGAACCTGAATTTGAAATAATAATTTTCAAAACTGCAGTTAACGGTACAGACAGAAACATTCCTACAATTCCCCAGATATAACCCCATAGTAATAAAGACAACAAAATCACCATAGGGTTTAACCCGAGCCGGTCACCGAAAATTTTCGGTTCAAGAATATTTCCCATTATATTTTGAATTACAGTAATAACACCCGCAACGATTAGCATATAGGTAAAAGATTCATATTGAATAAGAGTCATAACGGCAGGCAAAATAACCGCCAAAACCGAGCCTATATTCGGGATGAAATTCAAGAAAAAAGTCAGAACAGCCCAAACAATAACAAAATCGACCCCGAATAACCATAAGGTAATTCCAACTAAAACGGATGTTGTTAAACTTATTAAAAACTTGGTTGCAATATAGCGTTGGACTTGTTCCGTTATATCTTTAAAAGTTTTTTCTATTTCTTTTTCCTTTTCAATCTTAATACTCTTTAATTTTGCCGAATTGGCGGTAATGCCTGCATTTATTTTTTCGCCGTTTACAATTGCATCTTTCTCCAGTTCCTCAACGGTTTCTCTTACATGAGTCTCCACATAACGTTTCTTTATTGTTTCTATTATTTTTTTGTGTCCGCTGCTTACAAAAATAAAAAAGAACAAAATGAAAAAGCCGGAAGAAAAAATTGATAACGTGGAGGAAAACAATCCGCTTACTATGCCACCGTAATCAATTCCGTAAAGGATTTCTTGAAGATTAAAATTAGTTAGCATTTCATCCGTTATACCCAAAGATAATGCGGTTCCGCTGATTATACCGTTTAACTTTTGTTCGTATTTGGGTAACTCTTCACCGAATTTTGCAAACGAACCGATTATAAATCTTGACATACCCCAAATAATTAAACTTATAATAATTAAGTCAAATACAATTGCAATCCCTTGTGGAATTTTCTTTTGTGCGAGCAAATTATTAACGGGTTCGAATACAAAAAACAAAAAGTATGCTATAACGAGAGGAATAAAAATAAATTGCAACTCTTTAAGTACAATAAACAAAATTATCAGAGCAATAAAAGAAACAGAAAATCTCAATATGGGATCAACCGTTGTTTTTGTCATAAATCATTTTACCCGGATTTTATATCGCAAGATATTAATAAATTTTTTCAGTTGGAGATGAAAACTATTCATAAAACAAAGAATAGGGTCTTTCCAATTCTTTTTCTAGAATTGAGAGATTAACATTTCTCGATTTTCTGAAAAGTTCCTTTCCATCGAAAAAGAAAAGGATAGTTGGCACCGCAAATATTTGGTTTTGCGCTGCAAGTTCTTTCGCTTTATGTAAATCGACATAGGCGAATTTTAATTCCGGAAATTTTCCTGCAAGAAGTTCTTTTAATTTAGGTTTCAGCACTTTGCAAACATTACATTCCGGAGTAGAAAAATAAACAACCGCCCCGGGATTATTCAATAGAAAGTCGTTGAATTCGTGCAGATTATCGATATCGGTTTGTTTCATAATCAACTATCCACCCCGGTGGGAGCCGGGATGGATTTTTCAATTAAAATTAATCTTAATCATCAAAAGGGATTTTGAGTTTTTGACCGACTTTAATTAAATCCGGATTATCGAGCTGGTCTCTGTTAGCATCGAAAATCTTAGGATATTTCCCGGCATCTCCGTAATAATGTTTTGCTATTTTGCCTAGAGTATCACCGCTAACCACTTCATGAATATGATAGTAGTCAGTTGTCTCCACTCTTATATCGGCTTGAATGTCGGTAGGCATTTCGCCACCGATTTCTTTTATCTTATCCCAGATTTTGTTTTTCATGTACTGGTCATGAACCACGCCGTAAACTTTTAATACTCCGTCCTCTTCTTTGATTGAGGCGTCCTTCATACCGAAACGGTTGGCAATATCCATAACCGGTCCGTATTTCATTATCAACGACATCTTGTCTCCTATAATTAATTTTGAAAATACAATGTAATTTAACAATTAATTACTAAATTTTCTAAAAAAGGGATTCGTAAATTTTTTAAAATAAAAACGGACAACCGGAGTTGTCCGCATCTGCAGCTGTGTTTAGTTAGTACTATTATTTTAGAAGCGTCATTCTTTTGGCTTTGGTGAATTTATCTCCAACTTGCAAACGGTAGATGTATGTTCCGCTGAACAATTCACGTCCGTTTACCTCCACTTCGTGCATTCCTTCCGTCTGGTATTCGTCTACCACTACCATCACCCGTTGTCCCAAAATGTTGTATATCTCCAGTTTCACTTGTTCGTCTTCCTTCAATCTGTAACGTATCTTCGTGTTAGGATTAAACGGATTCGGATAATTCTGGTATAATTCGTATTCGTTTACCAACGGCTCCTCTTCGCTGCTTGCCACACTTCCGTCCAATTCCGTTCCCCATATCTCGGCTTCCCACAAATTCGCCCACTCGTACGGATTCTTCGTTGAGCTCAAGAATATCAATTTTACATATCTCGCTTCTTGTGGCTCTATCTCTTCCTCGCTCCACTCTTCTTCCTTCGACGATACATTCACCAATACTTCTTCCCAATTCTCTTTGTCGTTGCTCAACGCCACAGTGTATTGGTATATTCTTCCCTTCTGGAAATTGAAAAACGAGAATCTCGTCTTCTTCACTATACGCTTCGTCCCCAAATCGAATATCAAATATTGCGGCATCGGGCGCGTTGCCCAACGTGTACTGTCGGCTCCTCCGTCGTAATAGCCTTTTCCGTCTATAACCCCCATAACACGTGTGTTTGTATCCACTGTCGATGAGGCTTCCACGTTTACTATCGCCAGTTTGCCTATTTCACCGCTCCCGTTTCCATTGCTTACGCTTACACCGAACTCACTTTCATGACCGGAGGGATTTGTTATATCGGCAAACAATTCGCCGGTTAATATCGTGTTGATGTTGCCTTCAAAATCCCATTGCAGTCCGATTGCCACTCCTGCCAACGATGCATTTCTGCTTATCCGGAATTTTCCTACCGTTACTTCATTGGTGGTAATTACGTCGTTTCCCGCATTCGACGCAAACGCCAGGGTGTGGCTTCCGTCGTCGTTCGTATTTATTAGAAAGTGGGCGGGTTCGTTGCTCAGCGAACTGCTTCCTGCAACGTATTCGAATGATACTCCCGAAAAATTATTATCCGACAAGGAAAACAAAAACGAGCATTGATAGGACGTCAGTTCGAATTGTTCCCCTTCGCTTTTTATACTTATTTCGAATTCGAACGTGTTGTTGTTTACCAACTCCCCGTTTTTTGCATACATTTTATAATTTGTTTGGGCGGAAAT
>Ga0256841_1003726_pt1 | contig 11262 bp, 7 predicted proteins | sample 356308metaG_FD_185971 | JGI IMG/M metagenome (GOLD analysis project Ga0256841, IMG submission 185971) | Hydrothermal vent microbial communities from Mid Atlantic Ridge, Atlantic Ocean - 356-308 | ecosystem: Environmental > Aquatic > Marine > Hydrothermal vents | place: Atlantic Ocean: Mid...
ATACGGAAATCTCGACTTGACCGGCTTCCCATAAGCAAAGACGACGTACTGGTCGATTACTTAGAGTTGAAAGCTGCCCCCTCACTGGGTGACAACGCGAGAACCGGGGTCTCCTCCACCACGAAGCCCGCTGTTTGTACGGCCACGACCAGGATTCTCTCAATCGCATGATGTAATGCACCATCAACCTGGCCCAGTTCCCGCTCGAATTCTTCTGCTTCGAGTTCAATTCTCCCCATCGAATCAAGAGCATCGATTCGAAACCAGAACATCGTTCCCGCTGAAAATTGACAATCCCAATTGTCAATCAGATCATCACGCCCAATCCTTGAAAGCAAGATCCTCAACCAGCGCTGATTATTGATGTTATAGTTCGGATTACCAAGATTCAGCAGAGAACCGGCGGGAACAACCATCCCGAGTTCCGGATTTTCACAAAACCTTTCGACGATGGAATTGACCCGATCTTCCGAGCCCAAAAGCGACTCAAATGCCTTTCTCCTCAGGTGTTCACCGTCACTTCTTTGAGATGACATTTTTGAATGCACCTTGCAAGCCAGCTCATATCCATGCTGACGCAAAACAGGCAGCATCAGAAAGAATGGATACACATCACGCCCCCGGTTTTGAGTCAGCGATAAATACACATTTGGAAATCTCTGAACAACGCATTGACAACATTCCAGCGATACGGTTTTGCACAATGAAATAAAAATATCCGCATTGGGACATATGGCCAAATAACTGGCTATCTCATCGAACAGTGATTCATAATACAGGTGAACAACCACTGCAACATCACCACGCCGCTCAAAATTTTCCTGCTGATGTCTAACCAGCATTTCAACATCACTCAACGGCTTGCTAAAATCCTGCAATACGCTCGCTGTAGCGTGAAGATAACCGTAACCGTATTTGTTATCTGGCTCCAAGTGGGCGCCCTCCGCCCATTCGTTCCATGCGTTAATAAAAACAAATGGTGGTTGAAACTCTTCTTTCTCCGATTTATCCAGAGTATATTCCACTGCTCTCTCTAGCCAACGAGCATAGTTTTCTGGAGTAGAACCGTAAAATATATTCCCCCTCCCAGGCTTTCTCGCTGAATTATCCCAACTTGGACACACGGTCTTTATCAACGGATACCCTTGGCCAACTTGCTTGGTGTATGAATCTGCCATTTGTTGATAATCGAAAACAGCCCCCTCAAACTCTGGATTCACAATTTCCAGTTCGTTATCGATACGCTCTGACACTGCCTCGTGAGGAGGAAACTCAATGGCGCAATCAAAGCCATAGGTCCGCGGATCCTTTATCCCGAATGAACGGACTGCCACCAAATACAGATCACCAATACCATGATTGATACAATAGTTCCGCCAACGGCGAGCAGTGGCCTTGGCATCAGGCAACAAGGACACACGATAAACCAGAAGCACCGGCCGCCCTCTGTAACGGATATACCTTGGATCCATCAGTGCTTCAGAGATATCTTCGATAAAGGCAATATCATCTTCCGGTGAATGTTGCTGGGCAATCAGTACATCATCCTCCATCCCGTCCCATCGCCTAGTCCAGTTTTCGTTTGCCCAACAGAGGCAAAATGGGAAATCAAGATCAGAGTTATCGAGAACCTGCTGAAAAGGCCTTTCCAGCAGTCTCTTGCCAGCGAACCAATAATGGTGATAGCAGAACCCAGAGATACCATACCGCTGCGCCAGCTTGATCTGCTGCTTTTGTATCTCTGGAACACGCAGGTCGTAAAAGCCGAGTTCAACCGGCAACTGAGGCTGATGATGACCCACGAATTGAGGTACGGAACGAGTGACATTGGTCCACTCAGTAAACCCCGCCCCCCACCAATGATCATTCTCCGGTATCGGATGGAACTGAGGCAAATAAAACGCGATTAACTTGATCTTCGCTCGCGTGAAGTCAATCTGCTTTTCGAGTTTTGGCACATAGGACAAGCGAATCCCTTGAAAAGAACGGGACTCCCGCATAAGCTGATCAACATATGCCACGAGCGAATCTTTTCCAGCAACAATCATTCTGGCATCAACTTCTTGATTGTCGATTTGAGAAAAATCACCCCCATCGCAAGACTCTTGGATCTCCTTAGAACACAAATATCCAGCCTTGAAATCACGATTCCCTATTTGGCGCCCTTCCAGGGCCCCGTGACGAATATAATGAACAAATGGATTGACACCCGCCAACCCGACATCAGGGTTCGCACGAAGGTAACTTCTGCTAACGAACCAGGAATTCGGATTTCTGCCTTCTGACGCGCCATAACGCAAGTAATGCACTACAGGATCAACATTGAGAGTGGCAACATCAGGGTATTTGCTTAAATACCACTCCCGATCAAACTTCCCGGAGCGGCGTACCGTCAAATAGTCCCGCCCATATCGTACTGAATGCCTCAGCAACCACCAGGGGTTCTTCCACCCCAACATGATCCATCGGAACATCAACCCACCCAAGATATGTATGGCAGACCAAAATGATTCGGACCGTTTCTCGTTCCTTTCCATTTTTGGATCGATAAATCTGTTACCGATGTCCTGGATAGTTTTTTGAACTTGTTCGCTCCACTCCATCTGCTCTCGACGAAGATCCTCAATGCGGTTATTCATGTCTTTCCGAACCGCTTCCCAGCCTTCTTTTTCACCCAACTCACTTTGGAGTGAAGCAATCTCCCCGTTGAGAGCTTGCTTCTCCTCTTCAAGGGCATATTTTTCTGCTTCGATTCGTGAAATCAACAGATCCTTCTCTCTAAGCTGCTTCTCAAGTCGTGCCTGATGATCCATGACCGATGCGTGAGAAACAATCAGTTCCTGTTTCTGCATTCGCAACGAACTGATTTGCAGGTTGATCTCTTCCAATTCATTTCTTAACTGCTCGTTCTCAGTTCGTAATCCATCCACCTGACCCCGCATCTCCTGGAGCCGTCTATTTCTATCTTCAATTTCTTTCTCCCGCTCCTCAATCCTGTTCAGCCACTCCGTCCTCTCGTCACTGCTCTCTTGGCTCAGGCGCATAGCTTCTTCTCGAACATCAGACTGAATACGCCCAAGTATTCCCGCGACTCGACGTAATTCGCTTCTAACACCATCCATTTTCATCATCGCTAGTCGGGAATCAGGATCGTTACGTAGTACCAGAAGAGCCTCATAGACTTCACTGACCCAGCCATCCATCAAGGGACTGAGATGCAACTCTTCCGTAGAATGATCATGATGCCTGAGGTTTGAATCGATGAATTCCTCAACTTGCCCTGAAATCTCGTTGACATGGTATAGATCATCACTTCCCGCGATTTTTCTCACATTTGCGTATACCCTCCTCCAGTCTTCCAGCACATCACTGAAACGAGTGAATACACGTGGATATTTTCGACTAAAAAACTCAGCTTCTAGCACATGTCTCAACCACAGCAACACCGCATCCGACCATAACAGCTGATCGCGGGAACGTAACGATTTGCAGACCTCGATGGGATTCCTAAACGGAATAACTATGCGAGGATTGATTTCTGCCTCCTCCAAGGCCTCCAGATATATCGGTGCCAGCAGACAAATACGAGGATCTTTGAGAACGAACGTACCAACATCGCCAAATTCTTCTCTAATGATTCGCTGGATCGAAAGTTTAATTTCTCTCCGATGAGCAAACTCTACCGAGTCCCATAGAAACGCTTTCCAGTCAGACCACGTGTAACCGAACTCAGTGAGCAGGCGATCATTGAACTGATACAGCTTCATCGACTCCCAGTGACCACTGACATTGGCCTCAGACGCTCCCATCAGCTCATTTGGCAGTTTTACTCCGCCAAGATTCAGCACCCGAGTGATGACAGATGTTCCGGACCGATGCATACCCAGCACCAGCAAACACGCCCGCTGTCCTGCCCTACTTCTGGTGCCATCCGAAGGCTCCCGATACTCAACTTTTTCCTCACCGGTATCCATGCCATCAGAGTCGGTCAACTTGTTCATAGAAAATCATTATTACACAATAAGGTGAAATTAAGCGTTTGAAATAACAACTTAAAGCACAAATATGAAAGTTTGCAGGTCATGCCCCTCAAAGAATGAGTACCAACCCACAGCCCCTGGCAACATCCAGAGACAGAAGCATGAATGCCGTAATCTTTATGGCTTGTTCAGTAACGCAACCGCACAAACAATTCTTCACTCGACATCAGGCAAGCCAACCAGGCGCCGTCACCCACATCGACCAGTCCGTGACCCTCGCTGCCGTGGGAGTGTAACTGCGACACATGACAGGACAATGCCTCCTGCTTGTCCGTCAACCAGTTGCGAATATCGACACTGACAGTTCGAGCGCCGAGCAGCGCCGTGGCGAATCGTGTCAGACCCGCAAACCGACAACGCAGGCGGCAGTCCGGATTCGAGATTACCGGATAACGGTGCCAAAGCCAGACCGGATATTGGAAAACCCGGTAGTCCCGGCCACTCTTTCGGCAGGCGGCCAGAACCGCCTCGGCCGCCGCCTCGTGGTCGGGATGGCCATCGTGGCGATGAGGGATATAGAGCTCTGCCTCTGGATGTTGCTTCAGTAAATCCAGAGCGGCATCGGTGGCTGCCGCAAGGTGTTGCCACAAATCGCCGTCGGGGAAATCGAGAAACACGACCCGGGAAGGATCGACACCCAGTTTATCACAGGCCTCGCGGGCCTCTTCACGCCGCTGCTGCGCAAGGCTTGCATCAGCGGGCGGGCGGCCAGCCCCATCAGTGAAGAAAACGACGGTGACCGGCGTACCCTGCTCGCGTTTGGCCGCGATGACGCCGCCACAGCCCAGGGTTTCATCGTCCTGATGCGGCGCGAAGACGATGGCGGGTGTGGCGGCCATTTCCGTTGCTGGGCGCCGCCGGGCCTTGGCCAGAATCAATGCCCGCAATCCCCGCGCCAGCCACGATCCGCCTTCCATGGCCATTGAATCGTTCATGACGGTTTGACCGACTCGGCGGTTTCTTCACCCGTTTGTGGCGACAGCGCAGCAGCCTTATCCACGTCTGATTCTGCCACGGGGCGCTTGGGCCAGGCATTGATGACCGCCTGAATGAGCGTTGCCAGCGGAATGGCGAAGAAGACACCCCAGATTCCCCAGAAACCACCAAAAACGAGTACCGCGGCAATGATGGCGACCGGGTGCAGATTGACAGCTTCGGAGAACAGCAACGGCACCAGCAGATTGCCATCGAAGAACTGGATCACCGAATAGGCGATCAACACATAGAGCAGCTCCATGGAGAACCCCCACTGGAAGTAGGCGATGAGGGCCACCGGGAAGGTTGCCACGGCCGCGCCGACATAGGGAATGATGACCGACAGCCCGACGAGCACTGCCAGCAACATGGCATAGTTCAGGTTCAGCAGAGAAAAGGTAATATAAGTCACCAGCCAGACCAGCACGATCTCCACCATCTTGCCGCGCATGTAGCTGGAGATCTTGACATTCATCTCACGCCAGACACGCAACGACAGGGACCGCTCAGTGGGTAGAAAACTCGATGCCCAGTCAAAGATCTTCTGTTTGTCGATCAGCAGAAAAAAGATCAGCACCGGCACCAGCACCATGTAGACCAGAATCGTCAGCAGATTCATGACCGAGGTGATCGACAACTTCACGACTTTCTGGCCAATCGTGCCCAGACCGGAGCGAACCTGCCCAATGAGCGACGTGATGTCATCGCGGGTGACGAACTCAGGATAACGTTCGGGCAACTGCATCAGCAACGCCTGCCCCTTGTTCGCCATTTCCGGCACCTCGGAGAAAAACTGCGCCGCCTGATGAAACAACAGCGGCAACAACCAGATCGTCACACCCAGCAACAAGCCGAGAAAAACCAGAAAAACACCGATCACCGCCAGCACTCTGGAAGCGCCGAGCCCCACCAGCCACTCGACCGCGCCATCGAGCACATAGGCCATGACCACAGCGACCAGCAACGGCGCAAGGACATCCCCGGCGATGAATATCACCGCAAAGCCGGCGATCAGCAACACGGCCAGCAGGGCAACCTGGGGATCGGAGAAATGCCGCCGGTACCATTGCTGGATGAACTCGATCACTCGACACGCTCCTGCTGCTCATAGGCGTTTCTGAACAACGCCTCCAGCTCATCGATGATTTCCTTCGCCTCGCGCCCATGCATCACATGTTGCGTCATCAATGAGGAAGTCTCATTGAACAGCTTGTCACGATCGACCATGGGATAGGTTTTCGTCAGACGCCTGATGGCCTTGACCACACTTTCTGTCTCCGGGCGTGGAATATCCAGCGGCTTGCTCGGCACGGCCTCTGGCGCCTGCCCGGCCCCACGGCGTTCGACCAACCACTGTGCATAATCGAGCAGCGATTGTTGCGAACCTGCATCGAGACGCTCGAACAACGCCACCAGTTGACGTGACTGTTTGCGGACCTTATTGAGGTTGAGCAACTCCATACGCAAAGTTTACCCGATTCTCTCTCCGGTCACCGCCAACGGCTTCATCAGCTGCGCGGAAACCAGCGACAGCAGGCAGTACCCCAGAAAGAAATAGAAACCCGGCCCGAACCGGGCACTGAGCGTAAAGATCTCCCCCATATTGTGCGTTGCATTGGCGGCCAGAAAGGCCACCACGACCGCGACGACGAACACATCCGCCATCGACCACTTGCTGATCAAATTGGCGACCATCACCGAACGATGTTTATGCATCGCCCGTGGCGTCAGCAGGGAAAACAGCAGCAACCCGCCCTTGCACACCGGCACGATCACCGAAAACAGCATGACCAGAAAACCCACCAGATAGTTGCCACTGTCGAACAACTCGCCCACCGTGCCGAGAATGCTGCGTGACTTCTGATACGCCGGAATGCTGCCCTCGACATCCACGCTGTCCAGAAACTTGAGCGCCATGCCGCTGAGCATTGGCATCATGCCCGGACTGGTGACGACCATCTGCTTGCCCAGCTCGACCAGTTGCGCCTTGTCCACCGAGCCTTGCAATTCCAGGATCGGCCGACTGACTCCGGGAATGAGCGCCAGATAAGCCAGCAACAGCACAACGATGGCAAGGCGTTTATTCATCGGAACAGCAAGCTCGGAATGAGAGACTGGTGGCAATCGATTCTTGCTTGCCAACGGAAGATTGCTGCGGAGCCGTCATCCCCGCTGGAACGGGGATCCCGTCACAGGGATGTGGATCACCGACGTGGGTTGCCTTCCATGGCACTGGATTCCGGCATCCTGCCGGAATGACGGGAAGGGGTGCTGGATTCCGGCATCGTGCCGGAATGACGGGAAGGGGTGCTGAATTCCGGCATCGTGCCGGAATGACGGGAAGAGGCGCTGGATGCCTGCGTCCTGCCGGAATGACGGGGACTGGACATCGTGGTGTTGGCCTGCACATTGATTCGACACACCTTGGGTCACGCTCAGGCGACCTGGCGGGCGGCCTTCTTGCGTTCATGTTCCTTGAGATGCTTTTTGCGCAACCGGATGTGATTGGGCGTCACCTCGACCAGTTCATCATCGTCGATGAACTCCAGCGCCTGCTCCAGCGTGTACTTGAGCGGTGGTGTGAGGATCAGGTTTTCATCACTGCCGGCGGCACGGATATTGGTCAACTGCTTGGCCTTGAGCGGATTGACGGTCAAATCGTTGTCGCGCGAATGGATGCCGATGATCTGCCCTTCATAGACCTCATCGCCATGCGCGGTGAACAAACGACCACGTTCTTGCAGATTGAACAGCGCATAGGCCAGCGCCTTGCCCGTTCCGTTGGAAATCAGCACCCCATTGGTGCGCTGACCAATACGTTCCGGCCGATACGGTCCATAGTGGTCGAAAACATGGAACAGCAAGCCCGAACCGGAGGTGATGGTCATGAACTCGGTCTGAAAGCCGATCAAGCCGCGGGCGGGCACGATGAAGTCGAGCCGTACCCGGCCCTTGCCGTCCGGCTGCATATCCTTCAATTCCGCCCGGCGTTCGCCGAGTTTCTCCATCACCGCCCCCTGATGCTGCTCTTCGATATCCACGGTGAGCTGTTCATAGGGTTCCTGCTTCTCGCCGTCGATTTCGCGAATCACCACTTCCGGACGCGATACCGCCAGTTCGAAACCTTCGCGGCGCATGTTCTCGATCAGAATTCCCAGATGCAGTTCGCCACGGCCGGAAACCCGGAACTTGTCCGGATCATCGGTCGGCTCCACCCGCAGCGCGACGTTGTGTTTCAGCTCCTCATCGAGCCGTTCCTGAATATTGCGCGAGGTGATGTATTTACCGTCCTTACCCGCAAACGGCGAGGTATTGACCTGAAAGGTCATACTCACTGTCGGTTCATCCACCGTCAAGGGCGGCAGGGCTTCGACCTGTTCCGGATCGCATAGCGTATCGGAGATATGTAGCTCATCCATGCCGGTGAACGCGATGATGTCACCGGCGCTGGCGCTGTCGAACTCGACCCGTTCGAGGCCGTGGAAACCGAAAATCTGCAAGATACGGCCCCGGCGTTCATTCCCTTCGGCATCGATCACCCGCAACTGGGTATTGCTCCGTACCGTGCCACGCTTGATGCGCCCAATGCCGATCAACCCTACATAACTGTTGTAATCCAGCGAGCTGACCTGCAACTGAAACGGGCCATCGAGATCGACATCCGGCGGCGAGACGTTTTCGACGATCGCCTGGAACAGCGGCTCCATGTCGCCTTCGCGCACCTCCGCGTCGGTGCTGGCATAGCCATTGATCGCCGAGGCGTAGATGACCGGAAAATCCAGTTGCTCATCGGTGGCGCCGAGCCGGTCGAACAGATCGAAGGTCTGATCGAGCACCCAGTCCGGGCGGGCGCCCTCGCGGTCGATCTTGTTGATGACGACGATGGGCCGGAACCCCATGTCGAAAGCCTTCTGGGTGACGAACCGGGTCTGCGGCATGGGGCCTTCCACCGCATCCACCAGCAGCAGCACCGAATCGACCATCGACAGAACCCGCTCGACTTCGCCGCCAAAATCGGCATGACCCGGCGTATCGACGATATTGATGCGATAGTCCTGCCAGCGGATCGCGGTATTCTTGGACAGAATGGTGATGCCGCGCTCTTTCTCGAGGTCGTTGGAATCCATCATCCGCTCGGCGGCGTTGGCGCGATCACCGAGCGTTCCCGACTGTTTCAGCAGCTCATCGACGAGCGTGGTCTTGCCGTGGTCGACATGGGCGATAATCGCAATGTTACGGAGTTTCTCGATCACTTCAGGCTATCCGGCTGGGCAAAAGGGCGGGGATTATACACTGCCAACCGCTGGTCAGCGAGTCACGACCGCCCGCACGCCGGTTTCCAGGGCTTCCGCCAGCGCCTTGCGTGACGGGAAATCCGCCGCGCGAACAGCGGGCAGAAAATGAATCTCCGCCACCACCCGTTTGGCCGTGAGCGTCCGCCAGACACTGGTCAGCAAGGGAATATCATCAACAAAAGGCGTCGCCCGACAACGCTCGCCCTGATCATTGCGATAACGCAGCGCAACCGGTTGGATCGGTAGATCCTGCTCGATGGCCGGGCCCAGCAGGCGACCATGGAAACGGCGCACATCCCGCCCATCGGTGGTACGCCCTTCCGGAAAGATCAGCACACTGTGCCCGCTGCGCAAATGAGCCCCGAGCAGACGAGCTGCACCATCCGCCGCCCCGCGCCGGCCACGCTCGATGAACAGGGTGCCACTGCGGCGGGCGAGGAAACCAATCACCGGCCAATTCGCCACCTCGGCCTTGGACAGAAAGCCCACCTCGGCGAGACTGCCAATCACGGGAATATCCAGCCAGGAAATATGGTTGGCGACCCATAACGCCGGTTCCTCGAGCGCCTTTCCATGGCGCTCGATGCGTACGCCGATCACCCTTACCACCCAGGACAACCAGCGCCGCCGCACTGCCCTGAAACGGCGCCCGGGCACAGCTTCGCGCACGTCGCCCGACAATGCCAGCGCCATACCCACACCGACAATCAGTAGCACGGCCAGCGCTGCAATCCGGAAAACCGCGGAAACCGCTCGCATGGATTCAGGCGCCGCGCGCGATCGCCCGATAGCCGATATCCGTCCGGTAATAGCGATTACGCCAATCGATCTGCGCCACCCGCTCGTAGGCTCGCGCTTGCGCCGCTTGCACCGTGTCGCCAAGACAAACGACACACAGCACCCGACCGCCAGCGGTGACCACCGCATCACCCTGCACCGCCGTGCCTGCATGGAAAACCTTGCAATCCGGCCCGTCACCAGCCTCCAGCCCATGAATGACATCGCCCTTGGCGTAACTGCCGGGATACCCCCCCGCCGCCAGCACCACGCCGAGCGAGGCGCGCGGGTCCCACTGCGCTTCCACCTCATCGAGACGCCCATCCAGCGCCGCCTCGATCAGATCCACCAGATCGGATTGCAGCCGCATCATGATCGGCTGAGTCTCCGGATCGCCGAATCGAACGTTGTACTCCAGCACCCTTGGCGTGCCATCGGCTTCGATCATCAGCCCGGCATAGAGAAAACCCGTGAACGGATTACCCTCGGCCGCCATGCCCGCCACGGTGGGCATCATCACCTCGCGCATGACCCGCTCGGTGATTTCAGGCGTCACCACCGGCGCTGGCGAATAGGCGCCCATGCCACCGGTGTTCGGGCCACGGTCACCGTCATCACGCGCCTTGTGGTCCTGGGAACTGGCCATCGCCAGAATGTGTTCACCATCGACCATGGCGATGAAGCTGGCTTCCTCACCCGTCAGAAACGATTCGATCACCACCCGGTGGCCAGCCTCGCCAAAGGCATTGCCTGCCAGCATATCCTTCACCGCGTCGATGGCCTGCTGCTCGTCCTGCGCCAGAATCACCCCCTTGCCGGCCGCCAGTCCATCCGCCTTGACGACGATCGGCGCGCCTTGCTCACGGATATAGGCCACCGCGGGTTCGATCTCGGTGAAATTGGCATACGCTGCCGTGGGAATCCCGTGGCGGGCAAAAAAGTCCTTGGAGAATGCCTTGGAGCCCTCCAGCTGCGCCGCTCCGGCGGTCGGCCCGAAGATGCGCAGGCCCGCCTCCTGGAAACGATCGACGATGCCCGCGACCAGCGGTGCCTCCGGCCCGACCACGGTCAGATCGACCTTTTTTTCCTTTGCGAACGCCAACAACTCATCGAGCGCCTCGGCGTCGATCGGGACGTTCTCCAGCCCCGGCTCACGCGCCGTGCCCGCATTGCCG
>Ga0256841_1003727_pt1 | contig 11261 bp, 12 predicted proteins | sample 356308metaG_FD_185971 | JGI IMG/M metagenome (GOLD analysis project Ga0256841, IMG submission 185971) | Hydrothermal vent microbial communities from Mid Atlantic Ridge, Atlantic Ocean - 356-308 | ecosystem: Environmental > Aquatic > Marine > Hydrothermal vents | place: Atlantic Ocean: Mid...
ACTATCAGGAGTATGAGAACTATTACGTTTGGTATAACGAACTTTTCTATCAGCGATGCGTTTCTAAAGTACCTGCCTACCATCCGAAACCTCCTGCTAAATTATATCGGGCAATATGTTTCTAACCTTATCCAAAAAATCCCTTGCGGCAGACTCCTCGGGTATCTCCCTCTTGAGCTTCTCTATCAGAATCTTAAGCTGGCTCTCAGTCATGGCACTTTCCTTAAAGCGGAGCTCCTCAAGTCTCTTCTCCCATAGGAGTTTCCCAAGGGGACCTATACCCTTTATAAAGGCGGACTTTATCTCCGATACCTTATCAATAGGTATGGTCCTCACCTCTTCTACAGCGGAGTTTTCTTCAACCTCAACCCCATGCAGGACAATCTCCAAAGGCTGGGGCTTTTCAATAAGTGAGACATCGTAAAGTCTTATACTTCTGCCGGGAAGGTTCTCAACCTTTCTGGAGAGCTTTTCTTTCTCCTGCAAGTCCTCTACAAATATACCTCTGTCCTTTATAAGACTCTCAACAAGGTATCCTTTAAAGAAGAGATCGTATCTGTGTATTCCCTCACCCTCAACCACGACGATCGCATCCCTTTTGTCTTTTGATACCGCCTCCTGAGCCTCTTTATATGTTTTGAAACCCTCTTCAATTCTTCTCACATTATCGGAGTGTAGAGAGTAAAAGAAGCTCAGGACCTCGGGCTCCAAGGTATACATTGACATAAAGCTTTTGGCAGGTATCAGGTTTGCGTTTATGTAGTTAACAGCCCTGTCCCTGAAGGATCCGTCCCCACCAAAGACCGCAACGGGAAAGCCTCCTTGAAAGACCACGATGCCGAATAGACTTTCTTCTGTAAAGAGGGCAACGTAGCCATCAAGATGGCTTCTCTGGGCGAGGAGGAACTCCTTGTTTATGTCAAGAAAGCTCACGGAAACAGGCTCCTGTATGGGGGTTCCGAAGGGAAAGAATACAAGGGCACCGTCTTTCTCCACGTCGTGCCTGTATTCAATTATTCCCACCAGGTCATCAATGGTGGTCTCAAAAAAGGAAGCTACACCTTCCTTGCTTTCTATCCTAAACTCCTCGGGGGGGTGAACCCTTCTGATCCCGTCTGGACTGAAGCTGAGAGCCTTATAGGGCTTACCTTCGTAGAAGAGAAGGTAATCGTCCTTACTCCAGTAAACTACCTTAAGAAAGCCGGTTGTATCCTTCCTTCTTGCTTCATCAAGGACCTTGTTAAGGTTCAGAACACTAACGTCAAGGTCTCTGAAGAGAACCCTCTTTATCATAATCCCCTTCTTCCCCTTAAAGTATTCGGTACATGATCACTATAAGTTTACCTTACAGGAATCACAGAGGTCACATATGGGACACTCACCGCACTTGGGCTCTCTTGCCATGCAAATGTTCTTTCCGTGATTCAGGAGAAGGAAGGAGAACTTGGTCCAGTCCTTCTGAGGGACCATATCCCTTAGCTCAAACTCCACTTTGTCAGGGTCTTTTCCCTCGGTTAAGCCTATCCTCTGAGATACCCTGAGAACGTGCCTGTCAACTATTATCGCAGGCTTTTCATAAGCTCCTCCCACAACCATGTTTGCGGTCTTTCTACCCACACCCGGTAGCTTCACAAGCTCTTCAACGCTGTCGGGAACCTTTCCACCGAACTCCTTCACCAGCGCCTCACAGCACTTCTTCAAGAGCTTAGCCTTCCTTCTGTAGAAGTTTATGGAGCTTATGTCCCTCTCCAGCTCATCAAGAGGAGTGCGGACTATGTCCTCTGGACTCTTGTACTTGTTGAAGAGCTCTTCCCTGATAGAGTTCACCTTCTTGTCTGACTCCTGAGCTGCGAGTATAGCCTCAACGAGTAGCTGGAAGGCGTTTTCGTACTCAAGCTCTAACCTGGCATTCGGGTAGAGCTTCTCCAGTCTCTTTATTATCTCCTCTACCCTTCCAGCTCTTTCAGAACCTTCTCTACGTGTCCCTTTGCCTTTACGTTGTACCATGCCTTAAGCACCTTCCCCTCTTCATCTATAACGAAGGTTGACCTTATTATCCCCTTCGTGGTCTTCCCGTACATCCTCTTCTCCCCGTACGCACCGAAAGCCTGTGCCACCTTCTTGTCGGGGTCGCTCAGGAGAGGGAAGTTGAGATCGTGCTTCTCCTTGAACTTTTTATGGGAGCTTATGCTGTCTGGACTTATACCGACAACCCTGTAACCCTTTGACACGAGAACGTTCAGGTTGTCCCTGAAATCGCAGGCCTCCACGGTGCACCCTGGTGTGTTATCCTTAGGGTAGAAGTAGATTATCACCTTCTCCCCCCTGAAGTCCTTCAGGCAGAACTCCCTTTCCTCACCCTTCTCATCAATCCCCTTGAGGTAGAAGTCCGGAGCCTTATCTCCAGCTTTGAGCATACCGTGAACCTCCCTTTTCAGTTTAACATTATTATATGAATGTCTTTGTCTTTAAATCGGAGCTCTGGACGGCTCAATACACAGGTATAAAGGTAAACACCCTTGCAGCCTTTACACGGGTCCTTAAGGAGATTGACGACGATACTATATACTACCACCTTTACAGGAACCTCTTTGAGTACCACTTCCTGCCAACGGACTACGGGAACAGCTTCGCCTACTGGATGGCTGAGAACGGTTTTCCCGTTCTTGCGGAGAAGTTTTCTGCCATAGACTTGATAGAGTGTGTATGTATCTCAGACCTGAGGGAAGCTATGCTCAATATACTCCACAGCGGGATAGACGGTTTTGAGAGGATATGCAAGCCCTTCTACTTCATAAGGGCTGTCAGGAAGGTCGTGGATACCGGTGTAAGGGCTAAGGACATAGAGGAGTTTAAGGAAGGCTTGAATAAAGTCGGCGTGCATTCCCTCTTTCACCACCTCGTGACCTCCCGTCTCGTTCACGGCGAGCCTACCAACGACTTCTCCCGCTGGCTCAGGAGCATAGGTGAGGAGGAGAAGGCGGACAGGATAGAGAAAATAGATCTCATGGCATACAGCCTCTATGAGGTGAGGGATAGAATACTGAGGATTCTGGAGAGCTGAGATGTTTGAGGAGTATGCAAAGTACATAGATGTTGGAACGCTGAACGAGCTGAGCAAGTTGGCTGAGGAACTCAAGGGCGTCAGGGTTCTGCACGTGAACTCCACGAAGATGGGAGGGGGAGTTGCGGAGATACTCCACAGGATGGTTCCGCTAATGAACGAGCTGGGTATAGAAACCCGTTGGGAGGTTATAAAGGGGGACATTGAGTTTTTCAAGGTAACTAAGAAGATACATAACCTCCTTCACATGCCCGGCAGGGAAAGCCTCAGCCATCAGGACATCATAACCTACATGAGGCACACCTACGAGAACGTTGCGGCTATAGATACGGACTACTACGATGTCATCTTTATCCACGACCCCCAGCCCTTGGGACTTATAGTTAAGAAGAGAGAAGGGCAGAAGTGGATATGGCGCTGTCACATTGATGTCTCAACCCCTGACGAGGAGACCTGGAAGTTTCTTGAGATGTTCGTTAACGGCTACGACGGGGGGATATTCCACATCCCCGAATTTGTCAGGGAAGGTGTTCGGATACCCGCCTTCATAATACCTCCCTCCATAGACCCACTGCATGATAAGAACATACCCCTTGAAGAGGGCTTTATAAGAGAAACACTGGAAAGGTTTGGCATAGACCCAGAGAGACCTATAGTCCTGCAGGTCTCAAGGTTTGACAGGCTGAAGGACCCCTTCGGGGTAATTGAAGCGTACCGCATAGTGAAGAGAAGGTACGACTGCCAGCTTGTCCTCGCCGGCTCCTTTGCGGATGACGATCCCGAGGGAGCTCAGGTCTATAGGGAGGTGCTGGAAGCAAAGGGAGGGGATGAGGACATCTTTGTTCTAAACCTTCCCCCCGACAGCCACAGGGAGATAAACGCCCTTCAGAGATCTGCGACCGTTGTGGTTCAGAAGTCAATAAGGGAGGGCTTCGGTCTCGTTGTATCTGAGGCCATGTGGAAGGGAAAACCCGTCGTGGGAAGCAATATAGGGGGGATAAGGAGGCAGATAATCAACGGTGTGACCGGCTATCTTGTCAGCAGTATAGAGGGAACCGCCTACAGGGTTAAACAGCTCCTTGCCAACGATAAAAGCAGGGAGGAGATGGGCAGAAACGCACACCTGCGTGTAAAACACAGCTTCCTGATAACCAGACACCTAAAGGACTACCTTCTTGTAATTCACAGGCTCCTTAAAAACCCATAGACCTCCTCAACGTTCTTCAGAAGTATATCCGCCTCCGGGGGCTTTCTCTCACCGACGAATACCCCTGTCCCTCCAAGCTCCTTCACAGCCCTGAGAGCATCCCTGTCCGTTGTATCATCACCTATGTATATCACGGGTTCTTGCCCGTCCCACTTTATGAACTCAAGGAAGTTCTTTACCGCAGTTCCCTTATCAAATCCCCCGTAAACAGCCTCAAGGACCTTCTTTCCCTCAATCACCTTCTTCGGTGGGTGCTTCTCTATAAACTCTCTGAAGGCTTCCTTTACCCTCTCTTCCTCCTTTTCCCCGACCTTCCTGTAATGAACCGCAAAGCACCCCTCCTTTTCCTCAATTATCACCCCTTTAACGGAGGATAGCTTCTCCTTCAGGGAACTTAGGTCGGGAGCCTTTGCGGTTGCAAACCTCTTCAGGAGCCTCCCATTCCTGTATATGCTCGCTCCGTGGGAGGTTATGACATATATTGTAGGGGGTATATCCCCAAAGACCCCTCTCAGGCTCTCAATGTCTCTGCCGGTGATCATGGCTAAGGTGTGCCTCTTTGCGAGCTCGGTAAGAAACTTCTTCCTCGCCGGCTCTATCTTAGCCTCCGCCGGGTCTGAGACTATAGGGGTTAAGGTCCCGTCATAGTCAAGGAGCAGGATCATAGAGTAAGAATATTATAATTGCAATGTGGATGAGAGGGTTGAAATCGCTCCTTTTTCTCTTTGTCTTCTTGCCACTTCTTGTTTTCTCCCAAGAGACCCTTCATTATGTCCCTGGAAGAGGGCTCAGGATACAACCTATAAAATCTACACTTGGTGGCTACGTAACCGTATCATACGAAAGGAGCGATATTCATGAAAGCTTTGAACTTGACGATTTAGCCCTACTTATCTACGGACATCCCCTGGAAAGATTCAAGTACTTTCTTGAACTTGAATTGGATGACCTTTACTCGGTAAAGAATGGGAAAAAGAGATTTAAAAAGAGGATTGATATAGAGAGGGGATATATTGAGTTCCTCCTCTCGGAAGCTTTCAAACTGAGAGCGGGAAGGTTCATAACGCCCGTAGGACTGTGGAACCCCATACACATAAACGTTCTCAAGTGGACAACCTCCGATCCTCTGACCGCCACGGAGTTCTTTCCGAAGTTCACCACGGGGCTGGAGGTCTTCGGAAACCTTCCGTCGGACTTCAGCTACTCCATGTTCGCCCAGAACAACAGAGGGATAAGTGAGGGCTACAACAACTTCTTAACGAGAAAGGTGATAGGAGGTGAGCTGAGAAAGGAGCTGGGCGAGAACCTCAAGATAGGACTTAACGGAGGGTGGTTTGAAATAAAAGAGCCGGAGGAGGAGCTTACCTTCTTCGGAACGAATATCCTCTACAGGGTCCCGAAGCTTGAGCTTTCCGCAGAGCTTATGTATGCCATTGAAAAGGAAAAATACCTCCCGGAAACAAGGTGGAGCTACAGGCTATCTTACTATGCTCAGGGAGTTTACAGGGTCTTCAGGGGCAATTACGCCATAGTCAGGTACGGGTTTTTTAAGGACAAATCAGACCTGCGCCACTACAGGATACTAACCTTAGGCTGGAACTTCAGACCTGTCTACTACACAGCCTTCAAGGTTGAGTATCAGCTCAGAAGAAAGAAGGAGCTCAGCACTTTTCTTACATCTTTTTCGTGGATGTTCTGAGGATGGGTGGTGTGATCGTAGCTCTACTTACGGCGCTTGCGGTGGCGGTTGGATGGGCGGGGGATATAGTGTTTATCGTCAGTAAAGATTCAGATATAGAGGGCATCACCCTTTCGGAGCTAAGGAAGATATATCTGAGAGAGAAAGAGTTCGTTGGAGGACAGTACGCAGTGCCTGTGAACCTGCCTGCCGGTAACCCTATTAGAAAGGTGGTTGAGAGAAAGGTGCTCAGGATGGACAGGGAGGAGCTTGAGCTTTACTGGAACAGAAAGTACCTTGATGGAACCGAACCTCCTGTGGTTCTTTCTTCAGAGAAGGCGGTCAAGGAGTTCGTCAGAAAGGTTAAGGGAGCCATAGGGTATGTTGATGAAGACAACCTTGAAGAAGACCTTAAAGTCATATACCGTCTGAAAAGATGAGTAGGCTCAGAAAAAGCTTTCGTCTCAAGGTAACCTTATCCTTCTTGCTTGCAGGAATGCTTCCCTACCTTGCCTTCTCCCTTCTATCCCTGTTCCAGGTCAAGGGTATCATTGAAGAGGATATAAGGCGAGACCTTCGGACTAAGACTTACATACTGGTTCACGAAGTTACAGAAGTCGTCCAGTCCCTTAAGGAAAACATGGCTCACTGGGCGGGTTTGAGCCTCATGAACGACATAGTTGTCATGGATATAGACAAGAGGATAGCCCGATTTCTCAAGGAAGTTAAGAAGGATCTGGGATTCAAAGGGTACATTATCGTTGTTAACAACCGTAGTCTAATAGTTGCGTCTTCGGATGCGGAGCTCATAGGTAAGTCCTTCAGCTTGGAAAGGTTTCCGGAGAAGAAATTCCTTAGGCTTGAGGTTCCGGTGAGAGCCTCTTTTGGTCAGAAGCAGGAACTGGGAAGTATAGTTCTGCTTTACTCCTGGGACAACTTTGCAAACTACTTGATAGATGAAGAAGTTGTTACATCCCTTGTAAATCCTGAGCTGGAAGTGGTCGTAGGTTCCCGAGGATTGAGCCTCAAGTCCTTCGCGGAAGGTTTCGGCTCTGATGCCAAATACATATACTATCGTGCCAGGTTAAGTACCGCACCCCTTGAGGGATGGTTCCTCGTGGTAGGCATGGATAGGGATAGGGCTTTCAGCCCCCTTTACAGCATGCTCCTCGGTCTGGGAAGTTCCGCCCTCATCGGTGTGGTTGCCATAGTAGGGGCTTCTCTTTTTGTGTCCGCCAGAACCCTCAGGTCTGTCGGCGAGGTTTCGCAGACCGCCAACTATATAATGGAGACGAGAGACTATGCGCAAAGAGTTCCGGTGCACGGCGATGACGAGATAGCCCATCTGTCTGTGAGCTTTAACAGCTTGCTGGAGGAGGTTCAGAGGTCTATAAGGGAGCTTGAAGAAGAAAGCGTAAGAAGACTGAAGCTCTTTAAGAAGCTCGTTGAGATAATCACGCTTATCCTGAAGCAGGAAGACGAACAGGAGCTACTGAGGGTTGCGGAGGAAAGATTGAGAGAATTTCTCGGCGCGGATGTAAGGATAGAGAAAGGTGCAGGAGGCGGAGCGGGATACGAGATAAAAGCCCACGTCTTCTTGGGGGAAGCTCTGGAAGAGAGGGTCGTTGGCTACATACAGATCGGAGAGAGTCTGCCTGAGATTGATGAGTTTATAAAGTCGGTCAGGGATATGCTTTCTTTTCAGATAAGCAGGTTGAATCTCCTGAAGTTTCAAAGCTACCTGAAGGAGAAGGCGGAATCCGCATCTAAGGCTAAGTCCCTGTTTATAGCCAACATGTCCCATGAGCTTAGGACACCGCTGAATGCCATAATAGGGTTTGCCCAGCTCATAAGCTCGGACCCTTTTCTACCCGATGATGTCAGGGAGATGGCTCGGCGCATAGAGGTATCCGGGAAGCACCTGTTGGAGATAATAAACAACATCCTTGACCTTGTAAAGGTTCAGGCTGAGAAGATGAAGGTCAGACCTCAAAGGGTTGAGTTGAGAACCCTTATTGAAGAAGTTGAGTACATGCTCTTGCCCGCCTTGAAAAAGGAAGGGCTCACCATAGAGCTTGAAAAGCCTTCCATTGAGGTAAGAACAGACCCGAGCCTTCTCAAGCAGATATTGCTTAATTTGCTCACAAATGCAGTTAAATTCACCGAGAGGGGTTCTGTAAAGCTGAAGGTTGAAAAAAGAAAAGGCTATCTGAAGTTTCGTGTAATTGACACAGGCATAGGGCTTACAGAAGAGGAAAGAAGCAGACTCTTCAGGACCTTTGAACAGATTGAAAACCCGATGCAGAAGCTTTACAGAGGTACAGGTCTCGGGCTTGCTTTAACGAAAGAACTCGTAGGTCTTCTTGGAGGTGAGATAGGTGTGGTTTCTGAAGGTAAGGGAAAGGGTTCGGAGTTCTGGTTCACTATCCCCTGTTGAGGAGAAGCTCTATCTTCTTCCGCAGAATGCTGAGGTCCACGGGCTTTGTCAACAGAGAATTGGCAAGACTTTCACATCCTGGGCATGTTTCATCAAGGGCTGTTAGGATTATAACCGGTATATCTCTGGTCGCAGGATCCTCCCTTATCGTCTTGAGTGCGGTAAAACCGTCCATGTTGGGCATCATAGCGTCCAGGATTATCAGATCGGGTCTTTGAGTTTTAAGCAAGCGGAGAGCCTGAAGTCCGTCTTCCGCTTCAAGAACACTGTAGCCCAGTCTATGCAGGAATATCCTTATTAAGAACCTGTTCTGCTTGTCATCGTCAACCACGAGGATGCTCTTCATATCAGCAAAATTGCTCCAACCTTATCCCTCAGGGCACTGCCTATAAATCTATCTCCGTCTCTGTCTATTGCCAGATAGCTCTTTGAAAACTCTTTAAGCTTTTCTGAAGGAAGACAGAAGCAGGCGGTTGCAAGAGCATCAAGCTCTGCTCCCTTAAAGCCCCTTTCAACGAGCGTAAGGCTTGCCCAGATATTTTCCTGAAAACCTTTAAGTGGATTGAATATGTGGTGATTTTCCTCCTTTCCTATGAACCTCTCGTAGCTCCCGCTCGTGGTTATCGTTGTTTCATCTTCTGTGGTTTCAATGATGGCGATATTTCCTTCTCCGGCAGGATTCTTTACACCTATCCTCCATCGCCTGCCGTAGGTGCATATCTCTCCCCCTATGGAGACAAGGACCTTCGTCGCACCCGCATCAAGAAGGAACTCCGCAAGCCTCTGGGACGCCCAGCCCTTGGCTATACCCCCGAGGTCCAGGAACATACCCTCTTCCTCAAGGAAGACCTCATCTCCCGAGATATTCACCTTACGATAATCTACAAGGTGCCTGACCCTTTCTATCTCCTCAGCGGATGGTATCCTCTCCTTCCTACCGAAGCCGAAGAGCCTGTGAACTATAACACCTACCGTAGGGTCAAAAAGACCGCCCGTCGCCTCTGCTATCCTGACAGCTCCCTTTATGAGTCCTACCACATGAGGAGGGCACTTCACCGAGGATAGACCTGCATACCTGTTTATGCGAGATATGTAGGAGTTTTCCCTGTAAACAGAAAGCTCCGCTTCTATCTTTTGAGCGATCCTGAGGGCTTCTTCAAGCTTCCCATCGGGCAGGTCCGCCTTTATAAGTATCTCGGTTGACATGACTTTATCGGAGAGGGAGTTTATGCTTCTTCTCAAGATTCCGAACATCGCTCTACCCCCTAAAAGCTGTATTCAAATGTAAACCCCTTTCCAGAGACCTCCGCTCTGAATCTCCTTGTAAATATAAGCGTAAAGATACCGCTCAGGACTGCACCCGCTATGACGTCCTTCCAGTAGTGTGCCCTTGCATGAACTCTGCTGAAACCTACCAGAGAAGCAAGAGCTACCGACGGAACACCCCACTCCGGTCCATACCTTTTCCAGAGGAACCACGCCCCCGAAAAGGCTGAAGCGGTATGCCCGGAAGGGAAGGAGTGCTTTCCACCGTTGGGTCTTTTCTCATTTACGGTGTATTTGAGCAGGTATGTGGTAGCCATCGTTGAACCGTAACTTTCTGCAAACTGCAAACTTCCCTTTCTGTCCTTAAGATAAAGGGTCCTTCCGAGAGCTACAGATGGCAGGGCTATCTGCATCACATCTCCGTACAGGGTAAAAAGGTCTTTTGAGAAGGAGGGCGCAAGAAGCCCTCCCGTGATCAGAAGCTGTAATCCAAGGATACACTTCCGAACCATGCGGTTATCCTGTCCTTGCCGTACCAATTCTTTATGTAGCTGTTGGAGGAGGTCATGTAGTAGTTCACAGCTCCTTTGAGCTTGAATCCCGAAAGACCGAAGCCCTTTATGAAGAGTAGACCGAGAGTCCTTGAGCTGAAGGCTGATAGCCTGTAATCTACAGCGACGTATCTATCCGTGAGCTTATAGTCCTGCAGTTCCTTTGCAAAGTCCGCCTTGGTCTGGGTGTAGTATCTGAACCTTATACCCAAGGTCAGCTCCTTGGCTACGTCCCTCAGCAGTTTCACGTCACCAGTGTGAGACCTTATCCCCCAGTCGTCGGTGTAGTATCTGTAAGAGAGGTTTACACTCGTGGGCTCATTTATGAGTTTGACGAACTTGATCGCGAAGGCGTGCCCTTTCCTTGTCTGGGGCAGGGTTTCAAACCTTGCAAAGTCCTTTCTCAGGAGGTAGTGATAGGGTGAGCCGAGGAATCCCTCCGAATAGAGGTTTGAGTAGATGAGCTGGAGCATCGCTGTCGGAGAGAGGAGCTGGGATACAGAGAAGTCTATCTTCCTCTCCTTCCTGTCACTTCGTGGCAGGTTCCTCTTGAAGACAGGTTCCCACTTATCAAAGGACTGGGAGAAGCTGATGCCCACGGCGGTGTTCTGGAGGTTGAGCTGACGGATGTAACTTCCGAAAACCGACCTGCCTGTGTAGTCCCTCTCCGTTGAGTAGTAGGCACCGAGGGTCAGGGTGTTGTCCCCGTCATCGTAAACCCCGAGGATGGTAGGTGCGTAGCGAACATCGTCAAAGGTTCTCCTCGCTGTAGCTCCCGTAACCGCGTCGGATATGACCGGAGAGCCACCCTTCCTTATGCTCGCTGCGGATATGGCGTCTATCCTCATCTTTATACCTATGAGGAACTTCTTTGTAAGGGTTTTGAAGAAGGAGAAAGTCGGAGAGTAAACCTGAACATCCGTGTTGTCTGTGTAAAAGTCAAAACTGAGTCCCGCCTTGTCTTCTAAAGAGCTTGCGAAGGCTTTGATGGGAAGTAGAAGAGAAAGGAGTCCGAAGAGCCTTTTTATCTGCATCCGCACCCTCCTTGGAAGGAACTC
>Ga0256841_1003728_pt1 | contig 11259 bp, 6 predicted proteins | sample 356308metaG_FD_185971 | JGI IMG/M metagenome (GOLD analysis project Ga0256841, IMG submission 185971) | Hydrothermal vent microbial communities from Mid Atlantic Ridge, Atlantic Ocean - 356-308 | ecosystem: Environmental > Aquatic > Marine > Hydrothermal vents | place: Atlantic Ocean: Mid...
TTGATATCTGTCTTTTAAATGTCCTCTATTTGGTTATTATAATAGAAAATATAGAAGGCGTTGATGTGATGAGAAGGTGAGCGTCCGGTGTCCCCCGCCTAACAGGGCGGGTTTTGGTGCCTTAGTGTCCACCATTGATAGTGGACACTTAGGGGCACTTTATGGCTGTAAAGCAGAAGAAACGTCGATGGTCGGATGAAGAGAAGCGTTCGATCTGTTTTCAGACGACGGCAGCGGGTGTTTCGGTAGCGCAGGTTGCACGGCGATACGCGATGAATGCCAACCTGATCTTCAAATGGCTGCGGGATGAACGGTATATGCCGGAACCGGATGCCACCGAGGAAGAAGCTGGAGCGGTATTTTTGCCGGTTGAGGTCGAGGCGGCAAATAGTCCGCGCTCCGTTGTGGCATCCATTCCAGCAGGGCGGATCGAGATTGAACTTCCCGACGGGTGCCGCGTATCGGCCGAGGGCGGTTTTGATGTTGATGTGCTAGCGCGACTGTTGAAAGGGTTGTCGTCATGATCCCGGTGCCAAGCAATACGCGGGTCTGGCTGGCGGCGGGTGTGACGGATATGCGGCGGGGTTTCAACACCTTGGCGGCACAGGCCGAACAGGTTCTGGCGGAAGATCCGTTTTCGGGCCACTTGTTTGTGTTTCGCGGGCGGCGTGGCGATCTGCTCAAAATCATCCTCCTCTCGGGCATGTAAACATACCCTGCCGGGCAAAGGGTGGGATAGCCAGGGTGCCTGTCTATTTTCCAAGCCCATGAGCATGGCCGGTTCGTGTGGCCTGCGGCAAAAGACGGCAAGATCAGCCTGACGTCAGCGCAACTGATCGAAACCGCCAAGCTGAACAAGGTCGATCCGCAGGCGTGGCTCACATGGGTTCTGGAACGAATTGCCGACCACAAGATCAACCGGCTGGACGAGTTGATGCCGTGGAATTGTAATCCCGAAGTGTAGGCGGAGGACGCTTACCTTAAGTGAGCACCTGGAGCGGAACGAAACCGTGACAGGACCAATCGATCCTTGATCGGATCATAACCAACTTCGTTGGCCAGTAGCGCAGATGTCGATATTGCTGTATTCTTTGTCATGGCGTGATCTCCTATGGTGGTTCCAGCCGCCGTTTGGGTGGTTTTGATGCACCCGGCGGAGATAACGCCATCCTCAAATTTCTACCAAACTCGCGACACTACCCTTGTATTTGGTAGGGATTACAAAGTAGTATGCTCCATATAAAGGTGCGCATGAGTATAAAAAAATTCTAAATTTCATCTGGAGAGAGGTTTAATGAATACCCTGAACATGTGGTCCCCCCGCAGCTCAAGCACATCAAAAATTGTTACCAGAACTTCATATGCAAAAATAAACAGCAAACTGACGAAGATCGCATTACGCGTGTCTGTTTGTATTACCCTGATTTCGGGTGTGCCGGAAACGGTTATGGCCCAAAACTCCGCACCAGCGTCACATAACACAGAAACTCTTGCGCCTGTGATCCGCCCGATCGCTCCTTTAATCCGCGGCACAACGGCTGTGGCAAGCGGCTTTCCCGGCACTGTGGTAAAAAAACCCGTGCTTGAAATCGGCGGCCGGCGGCTACCTGATGTGGCTTATCGTTTCATAGATCCTGATGGCGTATCTGTCACACTGACCGAAATTTCCGATATGGGCTTTGCCCCCAACGGGCACGAGATCGCCACCCCGCCCTATGATACACTGAAAACGCGTGATATCGGACTGGTATTCGGCATTGCAATCAATGACAGGCCGAACCCCGATCTTTTCCTTGCGGCAACCTCCGCCTACGGGTTGCAAATTGTCGGGCCGGATACCAATGGCGACCTTCTGCCGGACCGTCTGTTGCGTGGCCAGCCTGACGCCCGCTGGATGGCCGGACAATTCGGCCCCCGCCCCGATGCCGGTCCCGGTTCTGTCTGGCGGGTGGATGGAACCACCGGACAGGTCAGCCTGTTTGCCAATATCAGCCATGACGGAAAAGCCAACAGCGGGCCGGGGCTTGGCAATATTGCCTATGATTTCTCGCATGAGCAATTGTTCGTTTCCGATCTTGAAAGCGGCTTGATCCACCGGTTGAGCCTGAAAGGCGAGGATCTCCAGCAGTGGGACCATGGCGCTGACGGACGGCCGGCTGAAGACCTTGATCCTGTTGTTATGCCGGAAATCACAGGAACCGACATCACCAGTCCCGCATTTGACACCACTAACCCCGACACATGGGGCTTTGCTTCCGACAGGCGACGTGTCTGGGGGGTCGCTGTGCATGGTGGGCGGCTCTATTACAGCGTTGCCCGCGGTATAGCGCGGCCCGAAATCTGGTCACTTGCCATTGAGCGCGAAACAGGGCGTTTGTTGAAAGACACCGCGCGTTGGGAACTGACCCTGCCTGAACAGCTTCCTTTGTCAGAGGTTTCCGATATTACCTTTACAACACGGGGGGAAATGTTGCTGGCCCAACGCGGCCAGCGCAAGGGCTCCTTTGATTACAAACAGATGGCCACGGCAGGCGAGGCTGCAATCGTGCGTTTCGTTCCGGAAGATCCGGAAGATCCTGCATCAAAGAAAACTCCGTCGGACTGGGTCTGGATGGAAAACAGCTATGACACCGGGTTTGCCATGCAGGGGCGTGCTAATACTGGCGGTTTGGCCCTGGGGCCAGGATATGACGGGCGCGGGCATGTTGATATGAGTACATGCCGTGGCACCCTCTGGACAACGGGTGAAAACCTGCGCAACCGTGCAGATCTGGAAACAGCGTTGAGACCGGGTGGCGCCCTGTCAGTGGACGGCCTTATGGCCCAGCCGGTTGATCTGCGTCAGGAATACAACAGCCCACCCTGGGTTTCCTATTTTCTGGATCAGGACAAATCCTATCCGCAGGAAGCGCGCGCCGGCTGGATGGGTGATGTCGAGATATTGGGTTGTCGCGGTGGCGGGAGGCGTATATTGCCACCATTGCTGGCAAGCAGCCCGCCAGCTGCACCGGAAACATTGCCCGAAACACCGGACCTCTGCCCGGGGGGCAGTTGTATTCTGGTGCTTTGTCTGATCAATCCTTCATTATGTTTTGGCAATGACAGCCCGGCGATCTGTGCCGATGTCAATGCCGATGTGCGCTGTGATACGACCACGGGGCAATATGTTCTGGATATCAACGCGCAGAACACGACTGCCTCTGCACTGGACAGGCTGAAACTGGTTGATCCCTCAAACAGCATTACCACACTTCCCGCCCAGACATCATTTCCGGTGACAACCACTTTGCCACTTACCGGTTTGACCGCCGGCCAAAACGGCCAGGTCGATCTGTGCGCCTTTGACAGTGTGCAACAATCAACGGGGCAGCCCTATGATTGCTGTAACACAACGGTCAATTTCCGCGTGCCCGATGCCGCCTGCGAAGTGAAGGAGCAGTAAGATGAAAAAAGCCTGTTTTATCAGAACCGTTCTTTCCGGAATATTTTTCGGCACAGCCGTGATATCAGCCCCAGTTCTGACCAATGGCGGTTTCGAGCAGAACCCGCCGAACAATTACGGCAACAATACCGGATGGGATATCTCGCCCTGGGTATTGGGCGGCGGAAATTCATCCAATGTGGTCAGTGTGGATGGCCCCGGTGGCCAGACCTGGTATGAAAACAACAACTCCGGCCCCGGCTTTGACGCAACAGGCGGGGCCGGCCATTACCTTGACATCGCGAATGGCTCTAATGATTTCTATCAGGAATTCACCCCCCTTTGCAGCGGAGACGTGGAATTCGGAGCCTATTTTTCCACCCGCGACAACCAGGCAGGAAGTGCTGTTGTCACAATCAAGGATGCGGCGGGCAGCACCGATATTTCCACGCCCGCCAGCGTAAGCCTGCCGGGCGGAACATCCGGCACAGACCCGTGGACCCTTGCCAGTTTCAGCACCACCCTGACAGCCAATACAACCTATCGTTTCCATGTTTCCATGGACGACAATATGAACATCGACAATGCTTTTGTGAATTTCGGCCCAAGCTGCACAGAGCACGAGGATTTCCCCTACGAACCGCACCCTGTCACGGATGCACAGGTGCAGAAGATATGCGATCCTATCGAACTTGCAGGAAATGGGGATTTCGTGCTCGCATGCCACCTGAACGTGCAGGCAACCGAACCGTTTCCCAGCACGATTGCCATCAATGACAGCTTCACCCTGGGCACTGCGGTAATCAGCAGCATCAGCTCGGATGAAAACTGGGCCTGCACCGACAGTGTTTCGGGCACTTCGCTGGATGTTGCCTGTACTTTGCCGCTTTCTGATATACCTGCTTCGGGGGCCTCGACGATTGATGTCACGATGACATTCCCGGCAGATACCCCTCCCGAAGGCCTGTATAATTGTGCCGACGGCAGCTTCGAGATTGCCGGCGCCGAGCCGCAGCCCATCGAGGAAAGCTGTGTGCGCATCGAATTGCCCGAGCCGCCAGCGCCGGTGCAATGCCTTGCCTTCGAACCCGAACTGACGTGTAACACGACAACCGGCCAGATCGAGGTGGTGCTCTCCAACACCCTTGCGGGCAGCTTTGGCCCCGACGATGTCGAGGTATCCTCCCAGACATCCGGGGTCGGAACAAGCAATCCCGATCCCTCCAATCCCCTGCTGGTGGCCCTTTCGGGTGTTGTTCCCGGCCAAACCCTTTCCTTACTGATTGATGCTGTGGAAACCGGCGGCGGCAGTGCTCCGGGTCTGGACAAATGTTGTCTGGGGAATATCGAATTCGAAATCCCGCAGGATTTCGTCTGCGAAAAGGATCCTCTGCTTGAAGTCGAGAAAACCTGCTATCAGGGAAGCGATGCCGTCAACCAGCCCTGGTGCGAAATCACCGTGCATTATGAAGGGCCGGCGCCAACAGATGCAAACCCGATCACCCTGGACGATGTGCTCGTATCAGGTGGGGCCGATCTTGGAGTGCCCGTCTCTTCCAGCGACAACTGGCAATGCACAGGCACAGATGCGCAGAACCTTGGCTGCACCATCGGGGATAGTGATGCCCCCGGCACGGACTGGGCCAACTGGACATCCACCCTGACCATACCGATTAACGTTGGTGATGTTCCCGGACAATATCCGCTGCCGGCAGGCTTTGAAAACTGCGCAAGTGTCAGTATTGACGGTCTGGACGCACAGGATTGCTGGACAAATGACGTCCCGTTGCTCGAGATTAACAAAACCGGGCCGGAAATCTGCTATCTGGGCGAGCCTTGTGTATTCACCTACACGATTGTCAACACCAGCCCGGATCAGGATTTCAACGGGAATGTGACCCTGACTGACGAAATGGACTTTACTTCAAGCAACGGCTCTTTCACGCCCACAGACGGCGGTATTTCCTCGATGGACCCACCGCTTTGCACAGCGGCACAACTGAACAGTGGTACCTGCAATGCCGGCCTGTCGCTGGGGGCGGGTCAGACCCAGAGCTATACCGTCAGCTATGTGCCGCCACCGTATGCTCTATCGGACGGCTCTTATAGTCTGGAAAACTGCGTTGGACTTGCCACCAACAGCGGCAGTTTTTCGCAGGATTGTGCCACTGTTGATTTCCAGCCACAGCGGTTGTTACTGGAAAAAACCGGCCCCTCGCAATGTGATCTTGGAGAGACCTGCGATTTCACGATTACCATCAGTGCGGGGGACCAGCCCTACAGCGGTAATGTGTTATTGACCGACGGCACCAATGTGCCTGCCTTCGACATCACCGCAATTTCCCCACCCACAGCGGGTTGCGGCACGAACCTACCGGCCAATCCTCTGTTTTGTGTGGTGCCGGTAAACCTCCCGGCCAATGGCTCAATCAGCTATACTATCAGCATCACTCCGCAAACGGCACAAAATCAGGTGGTGGCCGAAAGCGGTGAAAACTGCGCTTATATCCGCAGCTTGCCTTCAGGCGGGAACATCGCGCCGGGGGATTATTCCTTTAACCAGTATGCCACCCCGCCCAACTATCCGCCCCAGTTCGCAGAGCTGTTACAGGGCGGAATGATGGGAGAATCCTGTGTCTGGTTCGATGTGCCGGATGAAACAGACCAGACAGACAGCCGCGGTGAAATCGACCTCGCTATTGCTAAAACCTGGGCGGTAGGCCCCGAATTCGTTGATTCGCTCGAACCCGGCGACAATACGCAACTTCCGCCACACGGGTATATCATAGATGTCAGCCAGATCAGCGGGTCTTTGCAAGCTGGTGATGTGATCACCGTAACCGATCCGGCCAGTGGACAATCCGGCATCACTTTCTTTGGTGCGCCCTATGCGCCATCACCATGGTTCTGCACCATGAGCGGCGGCGATATGACGTGCAGTTACACCGTGCCCGCCGACGGGCCGGTCAACCCGCCAGCGATCCTGTGGCCTGCAATAAACGATCCTGCGATAGACAGCACCAATTGTGCCGATGTCGCCGTCTATTCGGGCAACAGTCCCGATCCGCTTGTAGAAACTGATCTGCAGAACAATTCGGTATGTGTCACGACACCCGGTGATCAGGCTTCTGACCCGGTGCAGCCCGAAATCACCGTCGAAAAGCAATGCGAACCTATAACGGCTCAGGCAGGCGAATTGACGATGTCTTGCACCATCATTGTCCAGGCATTGAATGACTTTACGGGACAACTGCGTATCATTGATATGCTTCACCAGATTGCCGGCAGCACGGGGTCTTTTGGAAGTATAACCCCGCCGAACAACGACTGGAGTTGCAGCAATAATATCTGCTCCATCGACAGCAGCAATTTCGGGGCCGGCGATACCGCTGTGTTCAACGCTGTAATCACAGGACCCGTTTCCGGTGAAACCACGACATGGCGTAATTGCGGCAATGTGAACTGGATCCCGGATCCAACCAGCGCAACATTGTTGGGCAACAATTGCGACACCCAGACTTATGAACCGGGTCAGCATGCACCGCTCACCGAAGGTAATGAAAAAGCGGGCTTGTCCCTTCGCAAGACTGCAACAGGCCCCTGTGCAATCAATTCCGCAGCACAAAACTATACTTGTGATTTCCACCTGGATATTACCAATCAGGGCGATCGCGCATTTGAAGGCCCTCTCGTGTTAAGCGAGCTATTTGGCAAACCGGCCCCCCAGCGTATGTCGGGAACCGGTGACGGCTGGGTTTGCAACCCGAGCGGCGCGGATGGTGCCACGTGCCAGAATGGCAAGGTCGTGCTGGATGCCGGTGAAGCTCTTGGTCTGGATGTAACCCTGACGTTACCCGGACTGCGACAGGGCGGGCAGTTCGAGAACTGCGCGGTACTGGGGGTCACAGATAACCGGCGCGATCAGGCAATGGTCCTGCAACGTTTCATGCAGGCCCAGGGGATTGATGCTGGTCCGGTCGATGGAAAACCCGGAAGGAAAACCCGTGCCGGACTGCAGATATTGCAACAACAACTAGGCCTGAAGCCAACCGGTCAAATCGACTCTACCATTTTTGCCGCGTTGGGGCTGTCTGTTGCCTCGGAACGGGAAAAGGTTTGCGCAACCGTTGATTTGCCCCCGATGCCCGAACCGTTATTGCAATGCAATCGCGCCACGACCGTAGCGCGGGACGGCGAATGTGTCTGCCGATATGCACGTATGCTTAAAAAGGGAAGCAACGCTTGTGCTTGCGTAAGCGGAACCCGTTTTGTGGCAGGCAAAGGATGCGTGGAAACGACATCCGGCAAACATGAGGTACCCGCCCCGAAACCTGCTGCTTGTCCGAAAGGCACCGAATATGTACAGGGTAAGGGGTGTGTAAAGTCTCGCCAGCTCTGCCCCAATGGCCGTCCCCGGCACCCATTGCTCGGCTGCACAAATGTATCCATCTCGATTGGAGGATCCGGCGGTAAACATAGGGACAGCCCTTAGGCGTCGTCTGTAAACGGCGGCGCAATACTAGCAACTGTATTTCTCGAACGGCCTATTTGGCCCATATCTGGCGGGATGTGCACATGGCATTTGCGATTGTGACGAGTTTTCGTGCAACCGCAATGATGATGACCTTGTGAGGTTTCCCACGTTCTCATGAGAAGATGGATATTATCAACTATATTGGTACTTAGTAGTTTCAGCCAAGTTTTTGCTGGCTATGAAGATACTCTCCTTTTCTCAAAAGGGTACCCTCATTCAAGCGGCATCCAAAAAATGGTTGCGCCTGAAAGGCAGAAATCAGTTGCCAAAACTCATCGAAGGTATCAAGTTCACTGACGGTGCCGAAATGATAGACGCTGATGAAACCTGCGTCGCCTGAATGGATGCCGTCACCCAAAATCAGTCATAGCTCCCCCAACAACCGCTCCGCTGTCCTGACCACCGCATCCCGCCCCGCATCGGCCACCTTGGCGGCGGCGGGGCGCAGGTCTGTCAGGGCGGGGTCAAGCATTGCATCCGCCAGGGTTTCCCCGTCCGTCACCTGCCGCGCGGCATTGGCGGTGTGGAATGCGGCGTAATCATCGGCAAAGTTCTGCACGTTGGGGCCATGTGTGATGGCGCAATCCAGTCGGGCCGGCTCATAGGGGTTATGCCCGCCAACGGGGGCGATCGAGCCGCCGATGAAACAGCGATCCGCCAGCCGGAACCACAGGCCCAGCTCGCCGATCCGGTCGATGATAGCGATCTGTGCGCCTTTTAGGCTGTCCGCGCCGTCCAGAATGGTGGCATCAAACCCCAGATCCAGCGCGTGGTTCAGAATGCGACCGGCGCGGGAGGGGTCGCGCGGGGCGAGGATCAGGCAGGTATCGGGCGCGGTTTCCAGAATTTTGCGCTGCGCCTTGAACACGGCGATTTCATCCTCGGGATGGGTCGAGGCCGCCAGCCAGACGGGACGCCCCGAAAGTGCCTGTTCCATCTCGGCGCGTTTGTCCGGCTGATCAGCCAACGGATCGGCGCCTGCTTTCAAAGTACCGGTGACGGTGATCTTGTCAGCGGGCACGCCAAGGCTGGCAAACCCTTCGGCGCTCTCAATATCCTGCACCTCGATAAACCGGAACTTGACGTAAAGGGCGGCGAACATCGCCTTGGCGCGTTGTTTTTTGGAAGCGGACTCGCGGCTCATCCGGCCGTTGATCAGGGCCAGCGGGATGCCTCTGCGCTCGATTTCCGTCAGGAACACCGGCCAGATGTCGCGCTCGGCCCAGACGGACAATTGCGGTTGCCAGTGGTCCAGAAACCGGCGGATATAGGCGCGGGTGTCCAGTGGCAAAAACTGGTGGATCGTGCGCGGCGGCAGGTTGTGTTCGATCGCCTGCGCCGAGGTTCTGGCCGAGGAAGTCAGCAGGAAATTCAGCGCCGGATCACGGGCCTGCATTTCGCGGATCAATGCGGGCAGCGCCAGCAGTTCGCCCACCCCCACCGCGTGCATCCAGACCAGCGGGCCATCGGGGCGGGGCACATCGGTCAGCCCCAGCTTTTCGCGATACCGCTGCCCGTCCTCCTTGCCACGCAGCACGCGCTTTTCCAGATGGCGGCGGGCAAACAGGCGGATCAGGGGGCTGGCCGCCAGATACAACCCCAGCAGGGCGGATTTGGGCGGGTTAGCCAAGGTCGCAAAACTCTTTTTGCAGCGGGCGGGACCAGAAGGTTTCATCCTTCAGAACCTCGACAAACCGCTGTGCGGAAACCCCCGCGCCAAAGCCCGTGTCCGAGGGCAGGCGCTTGCCCCAATTCTCCTTTAGAAAAGCGTCGATCGTGGCGGCATCATCGGCCTGACAAGAGGTGATGGATTCCGCCCCCGAACGGTTGTTCTGCCGCGTGCCGATGTCCAGACTGGGCAGGCCCAGAAACGGCGCCTCGCGCACGCCGACGGAACTGTTGCCGATATGGGCGGCGGCGTTTTTCAGCAGCTCGGAAAAATAGGCGAACCGCATCGAGGGGATCACGCGGAACCGGTCCTTTGGCAGGGTTTCGATCACCTCCAGAATATCACTGGCCCCCGGATCATTGTTCGGCAGGATCACCACAAAGTTGCGATTTGACGCCACCAGCCGGTCAAACAATGCCCGCGCCTGCGCGCCGATGGTCGCCTGTTCACTGGTGACTGGGTGGAAGGTGACGATGCCGTAATCGTCAAACGGAATGTCGTAATATTTGCGCACCTCGTTGATGGTCACACCGGAATCCGCTGCGTGCGAATCCAGTTCGGGCGAGCCGATCACATGGATCGTTTCCGCCACCTCGCCCATCGCCATGATGCGTTTCTTGGCCACCTCGGAACTGACAAAATGGCTGGCCGCCAGTTTGGTGTTGCAGTGGCGGAACACCTCGTCAATCGTGCCGGACACCTCGCCGCCCTCGATATGGGCGCAGCGCACATAGTTGGTGGCGCAGACCAGCGCGCAGGCCAGCGCCTCGACCCGATCGCCATGCACCACCACCAGATCGGGGTTCTGTTCGGCCAGAAAATCGGAAAAGCCGATCACGGTTTTGGCCAGCACCATATCCTGCGGGTCATCCTGACGCTGGTTCAGATATTCCGAAACCTCGACCCCCTGCATCCGGTGGACCTCGTTCTTGGTCAGCCCGTAGCGTTCCATCATATGCATGCCGGTGACGAAAAAGCCGACGTGAAAACCGGCATCGCGGGCGGCAAGGGCCAATGGCTCCAGCTTGCCGAAATCGGCGCGGGTTCCGGTGACGAAGAGGATTCTTTTGCTCATGTTAATCCGTTTGATACTGTTTGGATGACCCTAACGCCATCGGCAAGGACGGGGCAAGTCAGCCCGATAGGTCATCCCATTTCAGCTGTGTATTCCGCGTTATCGCGCGGGTCAGGCGTTTGCCGACAACCTTGTCAAATTCATATCCCGCAATTTCGCCCGACCCGGGGCGCCGCGCCCAGATGTCGGATTCGGTGATCATATGACCCGCTGGCAAATCACGGTCGGCCACCACCGAGGCGCGGGCGAAACGGTAAACGTCCTCTTCCGGTCCGGTGCGCTGTTTGTCGTTGTGCAGCGCCGTGTGGATTTCGCGCGAGCGGTCCACCAGCAGGCGCAATTCGGCCGGGTCCATCGAACAGATAATGTCCGGCCCCGCGCGATACCGGCTGTCGGTATAGTGACGCTCCAGAATACAGGCGCCCAAGGCAACTGAAGCCAGCGCCATTTCCGGCCCGATCGAATGGTCCGAAAAGCCGACAATGGCATTGGGGAAGGCCTTTTGCAGTTCCGTCACCCCCTTCAGCGACACGATTTCAGGCGGCGAGGGGTAAAGGTTG
>Ga0256841_1003729_pt1 | contig 11257 bp, 10 predicted proteins | sample 356308metaG_FD_185971 | JGI IMG/M metagenome (GOLD analysis project Ga0256841, IMG submission 185971) | Hydrothermal vent microbial communities from Mid Atlantic Ridge, Atlantic Ocean - 356-308 | ecosystem: Environmental > Aquatic > Marine > Hydrothermal vents | place: Atlantic Ocean: Mid...
GCGGTACTGGGCGAGATTTGCGCCGCTGCCAAACAGACAAAGCTAGAGGAAAATCTCGTTTTTCTCGATCGCAGCTACCGTTTTGACGCGGCGGCTGGCTTGGGCCAGTTGGCGAAGGCAGTCAATGCCGGGCAAACCGAGGAAGTGCTGGCCCTGCTGCGTGATCCTGCCGTAACCGGTATTACTTTACACGAGCAAGGAAGTGCCGGGAAATTGGCCATTCCCCAATTGCAACACCAGTTGCAACCGTGGCGGCGTGGTTGCGACCCCAATGAAGGGTTGGCGGCGTTCGAGCGTTTTCAAGTGCTCTGTGTTCACCGCCAGGGTAGATATGGAGTGGCAGGCTTGAATCGGAGCCTGGAACGCGGCTTGTTTAATTCAACCGCAATGCCTGATTGGTACCCAGGACGTCCGGTGATGATTTTGGAAAATGACTACCGTTCCGGCCTCTATAACGGCGATATAGGGATTGCCGGCGGCGGGGAGCGGGGACTGAGGGTGTTTTTTCATCAGCAATCGGCCATTGCGCATTTCCTTCCGGCCCGCTTGCCAGCGCACCAAACCGCCTATGCCATGACCGTGCATAAAGCCCAGGGCTCGGAGTTCGATGAGATACTGCTGATCTTGCCACCGGAGGATTCCCCGTTGTTGACTCGGGAGTTGATATATACCGCAATCACCCGCGCCCGGCAAAAAGTCTGTATCCTGGGTTCCATCAGCGCCATTGAACAGGCTGTGTCCCGTCCTACCCAACGCCGTTCGGGATTGAGAGATCAATTAATAAATTTTAAGTGATGCCACCTGGATAAAATTCTTTACTCCCCCCTTGAATTATTTTTCACCATCTCCATATAAAAAATGTCGAAATATGATTAACCAATGGAGGTGACAAAATGGCATTAGTAACTCGTTACGAACCCTGGTCTGTATTGAATCAATTGCAACGTGAATTAGAACGCTCCTTTGAATCCCTACGTTCGGATTTGGTTCGCGGAGAAGGCGAGGCACCCGCGGCGGCGGCCGAATGGGCGCCGGCAGTGGATATCAAGGAAGAAGACAATCAATATGTGGTGCAGGCGGATTTGCCTGGGGTCAAGCCGGAAGACATTGAGGTGACACTGGAAGGTGGTGTGCTGACCATCAAGGGCCACCGGGAAACCGAGGCGAAGGAGGAAAAGGAAGGCTACAAGCGGGTTGAAAGGATTTATGGTACTTTTTTCCGGCGCTTTTCCTTGCCGGAAACCGTGGATGAGGAAAACATTGCCGCCAAATATGAAAACGGCGTGTTGACCATTACCATCCCCAAGAAACCGCAAGTCATGCCCAAAAAGATCAGCGTACAGGCTTCCTCATAACATACTGATTCATTTTGGCGGCGAAGCCGGTATGGAGGCATGCCGGCTTTTCCTTTGACCCGGATATTTCACCAGTCGGCTTTGGCTAGTGAAATATCCGGGTTAATTGCTTGAATTGAAGAAATGAACGGAAACTGGATTTATGGCAGAACAATCATTGAATTTTGAACGCGATGTTTTGGACCGCAGCCATCAAATTCCGGTGCTAGTGGATTTTTGGGCGCCTTGGTGCGCGCCGTGCCGGGCGCTGGGGCCTGTTTTGGAGTCAGTTTGCCAAAGGTTTTCGGATCGTTTGGCATTGGTCAAAATCAATACCGAGGAACATCCCCAGCTGGCTGCCCGTTACGGGGTCCGCGGTATTCCCAATGTCAAGTTGTTTGTCGGGGGAGAACCAGTGGAGGAATTTACTGGCGCGTTGCCCGAGGAACAAATAATTCAGTGGTTGGAAAAAGCCTTGCCAACGCCGGAATCCAAAAAGATCACGGAGGCGGAGCGGCTTCTCGCCGGGGGGAATTTAGAGGAGGCCGAGGCCCTCTTGGAACAAGTACTGGAAAGTAACCCCGATGCTTCCAAAGCCAGGTTGCTTTTGGCGCGAAGTTGCCTGTTTCACAATCCCGAGCGGGCATCCGATTTGGTTGAGCCTGTCAGGCCCTCTAGCGAAGGTGGAGAAACTGCGGAAGTGGTGCGGGTGCTGGCGCGGCTGTTGAAACTGAGGCAAGATCCCGAAGCCTTGCCGGCATCACCGGTCAAGGAGGCTTATTTACGGGCCATCGATGCTTTAGCCAGTCAGGATTTCGAAGCGGCATTGGAGAATTTTTTGCGAGTGGTGCAAAAAGACCGGGGTTATGATGACGATGGCGCCCGCAAGGCGGTGATCGCCCTATTCGATTGGCTGGGAAGCAGCCATCCTGTGACTAGAAAATACCGCGCCAAGCTTGCGGCGGCTTTATACTCTTAACCTGGCAATCAAACAGGTCGTCCTGCGCTGTTGATTGTGCGCCCTTGTTCATCGGCGATATTACGCGGAATCTCTTGTTGAACAAGGGCTTGCATCGGCTATCGCCGATGGTGGAGCATTCATGCACCATGATTAATCCGGCAATTTTTATTGCCAGGTTAATAACCTTCGTGATTTGAAGGTACTGTCTTGGGAAGGACTTCAAGCAACTGGCGTAGTGCCTTGCCACGGTGGCTGAGGCGGTTTTTTTCTTCCGGAGACAGTTCGGCAGCGGTTTTTCCCAATTCAGGCAGATAAAACAAGGGGTCGTAGCCGAAGCCGCCTTCCCCCTGAAGGGTTTTGGCGATGATCCCTTCCCATACCCCTTGGGTGATAAGGGGGGCGGGATCAAAAGGATGGCGCAGATAAACCAAGACGCAGCGGAAACGGGCGCGGCGTTGGTCGCTGTCGAAGCCTTCCAGTGCCTCAAGGAGTTTCATGTTATTGGCTTGGGTGCCGGCCTGGCTGCCAGCATAGCGGGCAGAGTAAATCCCGGGAGCGCCGTTGAGGGCATCCACTTCCAGTCCCGAATCGTCCGCCAGGGCAGGCAGGCCACTGTATTTGGAAGCGTTGCGGGCCTTGAGCAAGGCGTTTTCCAAAAAAGTCGGAGCGGTTTCCTCGGCTTCGGCGATGGCAAAGGCCGATTGCGGCAACACCTGAATGTTTCGGGGCAGGAGCAAGGCTTGAATTTCCCGAATCTTCCCCGTGTTACCGCTGGCCAGGACGATGCGCATAGACTATTTTACTCCTGCTTCAATTAACGTTTGTCGTTGATGTTCCAATAACTGGCTGATACCGATATCGGCTAGATTAAGCATAGCCTGCAATTCGTCTTTGCGGAACGGGTGGCCTTCCGCGGTGCCTTGAATTTCCACGTAAGCATCGCCGTCGTTCATGACGACGTTCATGTCGGTTTCCGCTTCGCAATCTTCCTGATAATCCAGGTCCAAAACCGGCACGCCCCGGTAAATTCCCACGGAAACCGAAGCGATTTGGCCGTGAACGGGGTTTTTCCTGAGCCGGTTTTTCTTTAACAGTTTATCGACGGCCAGGACCAGGGCGACGAATCCGCCGGTAATAGAGGCGGTGCGGGTTCCGCCATCGGCCTGGATGACGTCGCAATCGATGACGATACTGCGTTCCCCCAACGCTTGTAAATCCACTGCCGCGCGTAAAGAACGGCCAATCAGGCGTTGGATCTCCAAGGTCCTGCCGCCCTGTTTGCCGCGGGCGGCTTCGCGATTGGTGCGCTCGTGGGTGGCGCGGGGAAGCATGCCGTATTCGGCGGTGATCCAGCCCCGGTTTTTGCCGCGCAGGAAAGGGGGGACCCGCTCATCCACGCTGGCGGTGCAGAGTACCCGGGTATCGCCAAATTCCACCAATACCGAACCTTCGGCATGTTTTGTGTAATGACAAGTGAGTTTGATCGGGCGCAATTGATCGGGTCGGCGGCCGCTGGGTCGCATAAGTAAATTCCTGTGTAAATGAAATAGTATAACCGCTTGTGGCTGATTGTTCAGGATAACGGTAACTGAATATCCACAATCAAAGGCAGATGATCGGAAGCCAGCCGCACGGGTTCTGTGGCAGGGACGTGGGCGCTATTGACGCAAAGTTGGCGGCTGACAAACACATGATCGATTCGCAGGGTGGGAAAACGGCTGGGAAAAGTGCCGCGCAAGTGTTTGTAGATGGCGTGGGTGGCGGCTTCTTTCAAATGCTCGCGTAATCGACGGCATACCCAGGATGCAGAAAGCGTATTCAAGTCGCCGCAAAAGACAATGGGGTCTTGGCACCGAGCATGATTGATCCAATTCGATCCCAGCAGCGCTTGAATCTGTACCCGCCGTTCCTTGGGCACCAAGCCCAAGTGGGTGTTAAAAACCTGGAGCTCGGTGCCATTTACCTCGATGCCGACCCACAATGCGCCCCGCTGCTCCAAATTCGGCCAGCCAGGAAGGCCGGGCAGGGCACCGGTTTTGACAAGGCGCATGGGAAAGGTGGATAAGATGGCGTCGCCGTATTGTTCTTCCTCTATCTGTAGAGCGGCATTGAAATGAAAGTCCATTGCCAATAACTGGGCGATCCGGTGGGCTTGATCCACTTTGCCGGTACGGGCGCGGCTGACGTCCACTTCTTGCAGGGCGACAATATCTGGGCGGAAGTGGGCGATCACCTTGGCAATCCGCTCGGGCGAAAGCAAGCCATCGGTGCCTATACAACTGTGGATGTTGTAGGTCATCAGCCGTAAGGTGTGTGCCGGTTTTAAGGCGAAGGTCATTGCGCCACTGTTGCGGAAATACCGAGAAACGCTTGTATTGCTTTTCTTAAGTGGATTGCCCGGGGAAAAGGATTGCCGTGGGCAGAAAGTTGAACTGAACCTGGCAACAGGGTAAAAGCGGCGGTTTCCTGGGGCCCTGCGCCGGCGTGGGCGCCGTTTTCAATGGCAAAACTCATGGGTGGCCGGCCTTTTCTCCAACCAACCAGAATCCAGTCACCGGCATTCGGGTGGTGGCAAAGGGCAATCCAATCTCTTCCTAACGCTGAAAGAAATGGATGATCGTCACCAAATAATGCGGCGGCCTGTTGCGGAAGAATGAATTCACCTTCATCCGTGAAGGCGCGCACCCGGTTGGGGGTGTCTTTGATCATCACCACGGGAATACAAGCTTCGGTGGCCAGAAGTTTCGCGATCTCTATCTGGCGTTCCCGAGGCAGCGGGTGATGGAGATATAAATGACCAACCGGACCCAATGCCGCCAGCAAGGGTTGTGGGGTATCGAGATCCGGACCGCTGTCGTCGAAAATGGGAAAAAGACGTTGTATCCGTTTGCCGCCAAACCAGCGAATCCGTAGAGTTTGATCGCCTCTGCCTGGAGCTGAGCGAAGGGTCTGGCTGATGCCGGCTTTGCTGAATACATGGCAAATTGCCTTTTGTGGCGGCGTGCCGAAACGCTCTTCATAGGAAATAACCCGCTCCTGGCCGTGGTCGGAATAAATCCAGACCTGGTATTTTCTCCGTTGGGAGCGTTGGGCCGCGTACCAAATTTTGCCGATGGCAGCGTCAATGCCTTTAAGGCTCCAGTGGGCGAATAAAGAGTCAGGTCCCCGCCGGTGAGCTTGTTCATCATAGCCAAGAAAATTCAGGTGAATGACAGGCAAGCCCCGGGCTACGTCCAGATAAGCGCCAATGGTCGCCAGTTCCCGCAGTAAAATACAGATCCCCACCCGGGTAGGAATAAATTTCAACTCCTTGAAAAAATCCTGGCCTTCAATGATGCCACGGAGAAAATCCACCAACGCCAGCCCAAATTCAATGACAAGCAGCGCTGCTAGGCGGGCGAAGCTGAGCCAATGGGTCAACAGAAACAAGGCCAAGACCCAAGGTTTGGCGCGCCTTAGCGGCAGCCCCCATCCCAAAGCGGCGGGACAGAAGTGAGGTTCCTCGGCACCGCCGGTGAAATTGGCCACATAGGCACTGCCACCTTTGAGCAGCGGAGAATGGCCGTTGTTGGCAAGCGCTATTTCTACCTTTGTCGCCGTGGCAGGTTCATACATTCTGACAATCTGGCCGCTTTCCCGATCCATAAAACTAAAGGCAGGGACCGCTGTTTGCAGCCCATAGAACAGCTCTCCCTGACAGGCGGGTGTCGTGGATGGCAAGCCAGAATAGGTGCGATGCAAACGGTATTGTCTATTTTGCAACAGGTGTTTGAGAAAAGGCATCTCGCCTTTGTCCAGTGCCTGTTGTAATTGAGGGTAGGCCAAGCCGTCGATTTGAATCAGCACCAGACCCGGGGCAGCAGGCTGATCGTGGCAAGTTAGATTGAATAATTTGATAAACCACTCGCTGCGATGGAGATAGCGGGAAAGATGACTGATTTTTTGCCTGATTCCCATCATCGACCAATTAAGGGCTCGCCACTGGTCAGGGCTTTCCCCGCGGCTTCCGCCATCTGTTTGATGATATACCATTCAGTTTTTAGCCGTTTTTGAATCCTCATCCAGGCATCATAATCTTCCTGAGAATGGGGATGGCGTTTGACGTGAATAAGCTTGTCGTAACACTGTAATGCAGTTTCTGCGGTTCGGGACAGGGAAAATTCCCGGGCGGTATCGGCCGCTGCTTGTTTCAACAAGTTTCTTTGAGGAGGGGGAAGCTGGGCTATCCATTGTAATGCTTCCACAAACGCACTGATGGTTTCTTCTTTCACCAATCTGCCATTGATTTTGTCTTTGACCACATCGCGGCTGCCTGTTGCGTCCAAAGCGACAACCGGCACTTGGGCCGCCATCGCTTCCACCAAAACCAGGCCCTGGGTCTCGGTTTTGGAGGCAAAAGCAAACACATCCATGGCGTGATAGGCATCCACCAGCTTTTGGCCGGTGAGCACATCTGTCATATGCAGCCTGTCTGTTAAACCGTGGGCGGCGAAAGTTTGTTCGATGGCTGTTTTGCACGGTCCGCTGCCAGCAATAATGAAATGGGTGTCGGCTTGTTTGTGGAGGAAGACGCAAACCGCCTCGGCAAGAAAGTCGAGATTTTTTTCCGGCGCCAAGCGGCCCAAATGACCGACGCCAAAAGCGGATTCTGGAATACCCAAACGCCTGCGAAATGCCAGGCCATCACCCCGGGTAAAGCGGGCAACATTCACGCCGGTGGGGACGACTTCAATGGGCGTTTTGACGCCCCGTTTTTGTAATAATGTTTTGATACTGCCGCTGGGAGCGAAGACCTCATCGCAAAGATTGGCATAACGGGTGGCCAGCTCGATGACAAAACGTTTGAATGCGGGTGAATCCACCGGTACATAATGGGTATAGTGTTCGTAGAGGGTATGGTGGGTGAACACCAAGGGAAGATTCCTGGCCCGTGCTTCCCGCAGCGCCGTCATGCCCAACAAATAAGGGTGATGGGAGTGAATGAGATCAGGGGTGAACTGGTCCAGGGCGTCGTCCAGGTCACTGAAAACCGGCAATACCATGGAAAAGTCACTGCCGTTGAAGTTTTGAATCGCAGGCACCCGGACGACATCGGTTTCCTGCTGGGGTGTACCGGGAAATTGCGGGGCGACAACGAGAACCCGGTGCCCCCGCCGCCGGTATTCTTCGGTAAATGAAGAAACCGAACGGGCCACGCCCCCAACGTGGGGGGTGAAGGTGTTGGTCATCATGACGATATTCATGGCTGCTCCTGGCGGCATAGCTTGATGGCGGTTTGACGGCTACTCGGGATAACGGTTTTATAGCCTGGCAGTTGAATCTGAATGGGCGGTGCCTGATGATGCCATTGTCCGCGCCATGATACTTGGACTTCACCATCGTCGCAGGGTTGCAGGGTGACGGTCAAGATGCCAAAAGTGGTGGGAGCGGGGCCAAAGGAAATGGCCTTGCCGGCTTGTAACCAACGTTCGGGAATACCTTGGCAGAGGATTAACTGCTTGCCTTCCTCGCGCACGAAACAGTTGCGAATCATTAATACCCATTCGGCAGCCGCCCATACGTGCTGGCCATCCCCCATGCAGCCGCCTTGGGTGCGAGGATGAATCGCCTCCGGCCATTGCCCGGTGGGCGAAGCCAGGTTGGCTACGGCGTCCATCAAGTCCATACAGCGTGAATCGCCAGCTCTGAGTAGCACTTGAGCCACGTGCAGCGTCAAATAGGCGTTGATGCCCGAGTGGATCATATCCTGAAAAAAGCCGCCCTCGACAAAGCACTTTTCGAGCAGGAATTTGGCAGTATCCATCAGTTTGGGATCATGGGCATCATAGAGTTGCAACGGATAACCTGCTGCCAGGGAGCCAACCGCGCCCGCATCCAGTCGCCGGTAAGGTGCGGCGGGCATGGCGGTCCGGCCCAATCGCCGGGCGGCTTGGTCGAGACTCCGGTTCACGGCGGCCTGAAAGGCTTCGGCTTCGCGGGCAAAGTGCTGGCTCAATCCGGGGTCGGACGTTTCCAGCAGATAAGAAGCCGCCCGCAAGCCGGCAATACTCCAAAAATCATCCCAATAGTAATAGTCATTGGGTCCCAGATGCTCGGCACTGAATCCGGGCGGCATCAGGCCGGCGTGGGGTGAAGAGCCGTCGTCAGGAAGGCGCTTGTCGATAATCCATTGGGCGCCCCGGCAAACGGCTTGCCGCCAGCTTTCTTTGAGCGGTTGGTTGGTCAGTTGGCAAAAGCGCTGGAGAATCCACAATACCTCGCCATTGGCATCCCATTCGCCTTCTTGGGAATGGAAATAACCGCCTAGGGATTGGCGTTGGGGGAACTGCTCCAGGGCTCGCTCGGCCCGGTCAATCAGGCCGGCGCACAATAACCCGTGGATGATAAAGGCTGCGTCGCGGAACCAAAAGCGCTTGTAGGTGTAAGGTCCGGGATAGACGTCCTTGGGGGAATGCAGCACCAGCGTGGCGATGGCGGCATCGAACAGAAATTGATCGCGGGGGTCGGGGATTTGAAGGTGACAGCGGTTTTGCCCGGTTTTGCGCCAACTGTCTGGATCCAAAGCGGCATGCTCTTTTGGCAAGGGGATTGTGACTTCCAGTTGTTTGGCTTTTCCGGGGGGGAGTTTAAACAAAGCGGCCGCTGTGGCCATGCCCACCTTACAAGAGACTCGGTCGGTGTTGGCTTGTTCTTGCAAATTCTCTTTCAGTGCCAAGTAGACATCGCCATTGTGATAGTCAGAAACCCGGTGAAAACTCGGTGATTCACTGAATATCACGGGTGTTTCTTCGTTGACAGTCCAACCTTGGCGGTCTTGGTTCAGGCAAAGCGTATGGATAAAACTGACCCCTTCAGGATTCATGGGGCGTATGGCGACCACTGCCCAGGCCTGTTCGTCGGCAGTGGCCTCGATTTGCAGATGGCACACGGGTTGACCTGCATCCAATTCGACCCAGGTGCGGGTGGTCAAATGACACAAGCCGTTCTCGCTGCGGGTTTGTACGGCAATGCCATCCGCTCCAAGTTCCAAGGTTTGTTGGCAATGGGGCGCTGCCGAAGGGATCAGGCAGGTCTTGTCGGCTTTTAAAATCCAGCTGTCCAAAGACCAACCATCGTACAAAGGAGTCAGCAGTCCTCTTGGATCGACAATGGGATATTGTTCACAGTCGGGCCAACCAACTGCGGTCCAATTTCGATGGGTCAAATTGACATGGGTGATGGAAAAGGCCCGGGGGATGAAAGAGTCATCGTGGGGGTCGAATTGACGCCGGATCCAGTAGGGCCAAACCCAATCCAGATTATTTTGGATGACCCGGCTGTTGATCAGCCCGCGGGCATGAAAAACAATACCCGCACGGAGCAGTTCGATGGGTTCTCCCACCTCCGATGGTTGGGAGAAATTGCGCAGCCGGGCCAACAACGTTACTGGATCGATAAATTCGTGCCGTTTGGCCAGCCAGCGGATGAGGAAACGCCAGGGGAACCATTTTAACCATCCCATCTTATCGGCCTCATGTATTTTCTTCCGGTTCGGTGATTTTCGCTAAAGCTTGTTTGGCGATGCGATTGAGATAGTAAACCAAAGCGATTGTGGCCAAAAAACCCAATCCGTAGAGTAGCCATTGCCAACCGCTGACATTATCGGCCTGTAGCCCCATAGCCGCCATGGCGCCAAGATAGACGTTGTGGAGAGAAAAAGGAATCAATCCAATCAACGTACCCAAAGCGAAATCCCGCAAGGAAACAGGAGTCAGGCCAAAAAAGTAATTGGACAACTTGAAGGGGAAAAAAGGCACCAGACGGGAAAGCATGATGATTTTCCACCCTTGTTTGCTTAATTCCTGGGTAACAATATGAATCTTCGCCCGTTTTGTGATCCAGCGGGCCGCCCGCTCGCCGAAAAAATTGCGTGCGATTAAAAACGCTATCACCGCGCCCAGCGTGGTGCCGATGACCACATACAAAGTCCCCTCTACCACGCCAAACACAAATCCCGCGCCGGTGGTGAAGAATACACCGGGCAATAGCAGAACTACTACCAGCGCCATGATTAAAATAAACATAAGAGAAACCAGTGGTCCTTGGTCATTCAGCCACTGCAACAGGCGTATTACTTCTCTGTGCCAGTCGAACCAAATCATCACACCCACAATCAATGCAACAATCAGTGTGCTGATAAGAATGTTCCGAAGCAGGGGTGATGGTTTTGAAAGAGATATGTTACCTAACAAGCTCATTGTTTTTGGTGGAGATAATAAACGCTATTTTCAATAGGTATAGGTGGAGACAAATCGATTGACTTTCAAGGGTTGTCATTTGATGCCGCCGCCTGCCCAATTTAAACTGTAACCATTTATATGCGGGGGGATAAATTGAACAGATCAAGATTTCTGAAAGCGGTGACACTGATTGACGCCGCCAATGCCAGCGACCCTGACTGGGAAATCTGGCAAGGCAAGCCTTATCCAAAGACCTATCTCTATGGTCTGAGAATGACGGAATGGCTGTTGCAACTAGAACCAAAACCACCGGAAACGGCATTCTTGGCTGCCCGTGCCCAACACATTTGCCGCTGGCTTGTGCCAAGGGGTCAATATCCAAGGGATCGCAAAGGTTATCTGCAATGGCGTACTTTTCTATACCGGCTTCACGCCGAAAAAAGCGCCCAAATATTACAATGGGCTGGTTATGATTTTGTTGACATAAAACAGGTTAAACAGATTTTGATGAAACGCGGCATGAATCGTGATCCCCAGGTTCAATTGGTGGAAGATGCCGCGTGCCTTGTATTTTTGCAATATTACTTTGCCCCTTTTATCCAGCAATACGAAGAGGAAAAGACAATCGAAATTGTTCGCAAGACTTGGAAGAAAATGTCGGATAATGCGAGAAAGCACGCGTTGAATCTGGATTTGGAAAAGGCATGTTTGTTAATTATAGGTAAAGCGATTTCTTAAATAAT
>Ga0256841_1003730_pt1 | contig 11257 bp, 10 predicted proteins | sample 356308metaG_FD_185971 | JGI IMG/M metagenome (GOLD analysis project Ga0256841, IMG submission 185971) | Hydrothermal vent microbial communities from Mid Atlantic Ridge, Atlantic Ocean - 356-308 | ecosystem: Environmental > Aquatic > Marine > Hydrothermal vents | place: Atlantic Ocean: Mid...
GAACGATATTGAGTGTTGCTTCCGCTTTCTTCTTCTCTTTAAAGGAAGTGTAAAGCTGTTTGCTCATAGGCATACCCAGAAAAGAGATCGCTGCAAGCAGGATGGAAAAGAGGATGCTTATCAACAGTATGCTCTTGAGTACCTTGTTTGCTTTAAGGCCCAGAGCATAGAGGGCAATGAGTTCGTTGTCCTGTGAGAGCTTGATCAATGTGTTGGTGACCGCAGCAATGAAAGAGAGAGGTATGGTATAGAAGATGATATTGGGAAGAGAATAGCTGTAAAGTTGAAGCAGTTCCAAAAAATCTATCTGTATCTTGGATGTCAGCGCAGAGATCTTGACAAGGTAGACCAGTGAAATGATCATGAAAAAAGGGAGGAAAATAGTCAAAAATGATTTGGTGAAATTTGACGAGACGTACCCTTTGACATTAACCATATATGATCTTCTCCAGCAGTTGAGCCGCCTCTGTACTGTACAGATAGACGATAAAGGTGGCCAGTGCCAGGAAAGGGACAAAAGGAACACCTCTCTCACGATAGAGTAACGCAGGGATTATCGCCAGTATGGCAGAGAGGAAAAGTGCTGCAAAGAAGTTTGGAAACCCGAGCAGTGCTCCCATGGTCCCCGCCACGATGACATCGGCACCTCCCATGGCCTGTCTTCTGGCGATGAGGGAGGAGAACAGGCCGATGAGCCAGAGGCCTCCCGCTGCAATGGCCGCGTAGAGGGCTGCATGAAGGAAGTCTGGCTGTATCAGGGCAAAAATCAATGCGGCAAAATTGACATTGTCAGGTACGGCCATATATTTAAAGTCGATCATGACCAATGCAAAAAGGGCAGCAAAAGAAGCCGCTGCGAAAGGAAGATACCAGACAAGCCCCAGCTTCATATAGAGCAGGACAAAGAGGACACCGGTAAAAAATTCAACGACAGGATACTGTGCCGAAATCTTTTCGTGGCAAAAATAGCATTTCCCGCGAAGGAGAAGCCAGGAGACGATAGGGATATTGTGCCACCATTTCAATGGTGTCTGGCAGCTTTGGCATTTGGAAGCCGGGAAAACGATGCTCTCGCCTTTGGGGATACGGTAGATGACCACATTTAAAAAGGAACCGATCAATGTTCCAAAAATAAAGATCACAAAAGCGATCAAGGCTGTTTCTGTCATGATAATCCTCCAAATCGTCTGGTACGCTGTTCGAAATCGGTAATGATCTCGTCAAGTTCCTGGGGCGTGAAATCAGGCCACAGTGTCTCAGTAAAATAAAATTCTGCATAAGATATTTGCCAGAGAAGATAGTTGGAAACACGTTCTTCTCCGCTGGTACGGATGAGCAGGTCGATATCGCTGTAGGGGGTTTGCAAAGCTCCAGAGATATCTTTTTCGGTGACGTGCTTTTTACCTTCTGCAATAAGTCGGTTCACGGCATGGGTGATCTCTGCCCTGCCTCCATAGTTAAGCGCGAGGATATGTATCAGATCGGTATTGTGTCTGGTCTTTTCCTCAGTGAGTCGGATACGTTCCTGCAGTTTGGGGGAGAAAGCTTCAATATCGCCTATAGCCATGAACTTTACATTGTTTTCCTGGTAAGTCACCAGCTCTTTTTGCAGATAGCGGTCGAGCAGTTTCATCAAAAATTCGACCTCTAGTTTCGGACGTTTCCAGTTCTCCGTGCTGAAGGCATAGAAAGTGACGGTCTCGATGCTGGGGTGCTTGGCACAGTAAGTGGTGACATCACGGATGATCTCAGCGCCTTTTTCATGCCCTTTAGTGCGGTTGAGACCGCGCTGCGCCGCCCATCGACCGTTTCCGTCCATAATCACTGCAAGATGTTGAAGCGGCTGCTTAATCATCGGCAAGACTTTTGGAAACGTTGAGGATCGTACCGGCGAGGGTCAGTTTGTCTGATCTTCCCAGGGGCTGTATGCCATTTTCGGTCACAAAAGTGATCTCATTTTCCTCTGTGCCGAAGCTGCTGCTGTTTTTGAGAAGATTATAGCAGACGGCATCTACCTCTTTTTGGGAGAGAAGTGCTTTGGCATGCTCCAGTCCGTTTTGTGCATCCATTTCTGCTTTGAAGGCAACCGTGCGTATGCCGTCTTTGTTGAGCGAGGCAAGAATATCCGGTGTTTGGACCAGTTCCAGGCTCCAGTTCTCACCCAGTGCTGATTTTTTGAGTTTTCCGTTCTGTGGAAATTTCGGTCTGAAGTCGGAGACTGCCGCGACCATAAAGAGAAAAGGTATTTTCTGGATGAGCATACGCGGATCGGAACTGTTCATACTGGCTTTGCTCATAACGCCTTTTTTTGCAACACGTATGGCATCCTGGGTGTACTCGAGCATCTCCTGTGCACTTTCTACGTCAATAGTGTACAGGGAGGAAGGAAGACCTTCTTTATCTGCTGTGGTCAGATAGCAGACATCTGCACCCCGAAGATAGAGGGAAAGTGCTATCGCTTTGGCCATTTTCCCCGAAGAATAGTTGCTCAGGTAGCGTACGTCGTCTATTTTTTCTCTGGTGCCGCCGCCCGTGACAACGACGCGGCGGTCTGTCCAAAAAGGATCTTTGAGCAGTACCCTGGCAGTCTCGAAAAAGATATTCTCAGGGTCTGCCAGTGCACCGTTGCCGATATCACCGCAGGCCAGAAGTTTTTCCTGGGGCTGAATGATCGTATAGTCATTGACCCCAAGCATTTTCAGAGAACCGGAAGTGTAGTGATTTTTGAGCATCTGCGTATTGGCCGCAGGCGCGACAAGCATAGGACCTTCAAAGGCAAGTGCTGCCTGAAGAAGTATATTGTCTGCGATCCCTTTGCTCAGTTTGTTGAGGCTGTTTGCCGTAGCTGGTGCTATGACAAAAGCATCACACTTTTTGCCAAGCTCAATATGGTTGAGTGCACTGCTCCAGCTCTCGCTTTCCCCGGTCAGTACAGGGTTGCGTGTCAGTGCTTCAAAGGTAAGTGCGGAGACAAATCGTGCAGCACTGGGGCTCATGACGACATGTACCTCTGCCCCTGCCTTGATGAAAAGTCTGGCAAGATCGCATGCCTTGTAAGCAGAAATGCTGCCTGTGACACCAAGCAGGACAGTTTTTCCTGTTAAGTTTATTTGCATGAATCAGCTCCAAAAAATTTGTAGAAGAAATTTTTGACCGTCTTCATAGGGGCTCTGGAAATGGCAAGGTCGCCCTGTTCCACATCTTTGTTTACGGTTGTTCCTGCTGCGATCATCACATCATCTTCGATGGTTACAGGTGCGACAAGTTGTGTATCGGATCCGACAAAAACATTTTTTCCGATGATCGTCCTGTATTTGTTCTTCCCGTCATAATTGCATGTGATAACTCCGGCACCGATATTGGAGCCCTCATCTATGCTTGCATCGCCAATGTAGGCGAGATGGCCCGCTTTGACTCCGGTCAATGTCGATTTTTTCACTTCGACGAAGTTCCCGATATGGGTATCGATGAGTCGGGAGCCCGGCCTGATACGTCCCACAGGCCCGACATCGGAGTTCTCGATGTGTGAGTCTTCTACAACGGAGTGGGTCTTGATGTGGGCATTGATCAGGGTTGAAGCTCCCTGTATGCTGACCCCGTTCTCCAAAATACATTCCCCTTCGAAAACAGCACGGCAGTCAATATAGATCGTTTCGGGAAGACGCATGATGACCCCTTGCATCATGAGTGTTTTTTTGATACGCCGCTGCATGATCTCTTCGGCGTGTGCCAGATCGAGCTTGGAGTTGACCCCTTTGAATTCCTCTTCGGGTACGGTGACCGGATGTACCTCCAGCCCTTCATCGACCGCCATTTTGACGATATCGGTAAGATAGTACTCTTTTTGGGCATTGTTGTTGTCGAGATTGGGGATGAATCGTTCAAGTACTTCGGTATCGACCGCATAGATGCCCGCATTGACCGTGGTGACTTTGAGCTGCTGCGGGGTGCAGTCTTTTTGCTCTACGATCTCCTGCACTTTATCCTCTTCGATAATGACGCGCCCGTAGCCGCTGGGATCGTCCAGCGCTATGACAGACATGTTGATCGCCACGTTTCCTGAAGTAAGTGCCTCCAGTGACGCTTTGGTGATGAGAGGCATATCGCCGTTGAGAATGAGGGTGCGGCTGTGTTTGGTGTGCACCCCTTTCATCGCTCCGCCGGTACCGGGGAACTGCTGTGCATCCTGCATATGAAAGCGGATACCTTCATAGCATGTTTCGATCTGCTCCTGGATACGTTCGGCCTGATGGTAGAGTACGACGACGATATCGTCACTGATCTGCCTGGCGGCATCGATCGCGTGAAAGAGCATCGGTTTGCCAGAGATGGTGTGAAGGACTTTTGGCAGAGTGGATTTCATACGTGTTCCCTGGCCTGCAGCAAGGATAACAACACTTATCGACATTTTTTGAACCTTTTGGATAGAATTGCATAAACTAATTATCGTGATTATATCGAATTGAAATTAAGGGTGTGCACCATGACATGTAAACATTTCGGAAGCTGCGGTTCCTGCAGTCTTTACGAGCAAAGCTATGCAGAGCAGCTTCAAGCCAAAAAAGAAAGGGTTTCTGCTTTGCTTTCTCCGTTTTATAAAGGGAGTCTTGAGCGTGATGATTCTCCCGATTCACACTACCGGGCAAGGGCAGAGTTCCGTATCTGGCATGAGGGTGACAGGTGCGACTACGCGATGGGAAATATGCAGAAAAATGGGGCTGTGACCATAGCAGAGTGCCCCAAGGTCATCGTGCCGATCGAAAAAAGAATGTGGAAGATGCTGGAGAAGATCAATGCTTCAACCCAGGTGCTCAAACACAAACTCTTTGCCGTAGAATTCCTGGCTACCACGACGGATGAGTGCCTTGTTACGATGCTTTACCACAGAAAACTTGACGAAGCATGGAGCGAGGAGGCCAAAGCGCTTGAAGCGGCACTTGAGTGCAAGGTGATGGGGCGGAGCCGGAAACAGAAGGTAGTCCTCTCCGATGAGTTCGTGACCGAAACGCTTTTGATTGACGGGAAGGATGTGCATTATGTGCAGTACGAGAGCGGGTTCACCCAGCCCAACCCTGCGGTGAACGTCAAAATGATAGAGTGGGCGATCGCGCAGGCGAAAAAATGCGGCGGCGGGGATTTCCTTGAAGCCTATTGCGGTCTGGGGAACTTCACGCTGCCGCTCTCACACTATTTTGACAAGGTGCTGGCAACGGAGATCTCCAAACGCTCCATTCAGGCTGCACAGGAGAATTGCGCCCTTAACGGTGTGGAGAATATCACCTTCGCCAGGCTGGCTTCGGAGGAGATGACAGAAGCGCTTAACGGTGTGCGTGCATTCACGCGCCTCAAAGAGATCGACCTGGCATCCTATGATTTCGCTACGGTCCTGGTCGACCCTCCGCGCGCCGGACTCGATGCGGGCACGACAGGCCTCATTTCGAACATCGACAGGATCATTTACATCTCCTGCAACCCCGAAACGCTGGCAAGAGACCTGGAGACCCTGACAAAGACCCATGCCGTTACCGCTGCAGCGATCTTCGACCAGTTCCCGCATACCGAGCATGTGGAGAGCGGGGTATTTTTGGAAAGGAAAAGAGACTGATTACATCAAATGACGGTGCTCCACCATCGCGCAGAGGTTCTGTACTACGGTCATGCCTGCATTTCTTGCTTTTTCTGCGGCGGCATTGTTGACCAGTCCCTGCTGACCCCAGAAGACTTTGATATCGCCTCGTTCAATGCAGGCATCGGCAATGGCATCGAAAGCAGCAGGTTTTCTGAAGATGTCCACCATGTCGACCTCAAAGGGGATCTCGGCAAGTGACCGGTAAACCTTTTCGCCAAGAATGGTCTCCTCTTTCGGGTAGACAGGAACGATCTTGTATCCGACTTCTTTGAGGTATTTGGCCACGCGGTGGCTTGCTTTGGTTTCATCGGGAGAGAGTCCCAGGACCGCAATGGTCTTTACGTTTTCAAATATTTCTCTGATTTCATCGGGGTTGCTGTTGACAGTCGGGAATTCACACTCCATGATTTATCCTTTATTGGTTATAATTCGTTTCAATTATAATGAGGAAAAGATTAATGTTAGATTTACAGCAGATCCAAACAGCCTATGAAAGAGTGCAGGGCGTGGCACATAGAACACCTTTCTCCTATGCGCCTATTTTAAGCCAGATAAGCGGTTATGAGGTGTATTTGAAAAAAGAGAACCTTCAGCGTACCGGAGCATTTAAGCTGCGCGGGGCTTTCAACCGTATCGCATCACTGGTGGAGCAGGGAGACAGGGGCGGGGTTGTAGCGGCAAGTGCCGGGAATCATGCACAGGGTGTTGCTTTTTCTGCGAAGCATTTTGGTATTGAAGCAACGATCGTGATGCCGGAGTCCACTCCCTTGACCAAAGTACAGGGGGTCAAAGAGTTCGGAGCGAACGTGATACTCCACGGCAGCAATTACGATGAAGCTTATGCCTATGCGGTGACATTCGCAAAGGAGAACAATACGACATTCGTCCATCCTTTTACCGATGAGGAGGTGATGGCGGGACAAGGGACCATTACACTGGAAATGCTCGAAGAGGTGGAGGACCTTGATGCAATGATCGTTCCTGTCGGCGGCGGCGGACTGATCTCCGGTATGTCAGTGGCTGCAAAAACGCTGCGTCCCGAAATGAAGATCATAGCGGTATCTGCCAAAGGTGCACCGGCCATGAAGAACTCTTATGATGCCAAACAGCCCTTGGATACCACCTCTGTCCGGACCATTGCAGACGGTATCGCCGTGCGGGACACTTCTCCGGTCACTTTGGAATACATCCTGAAGTATGTGGACCGTTTTGAGTCTGTCTGCGAAGATGAGATTGCTTCGGCTATCCTTTTCCTTCTTGAGAAACAGAAAGTATTGGTCGAAGGGGCAGGATCGGTCGGTGTAGCGGCATTGATCCATGGCAAGATCGATCTTCCCAAAGGCTCTAAAGTAGGGATCGTACTCAGCGGCGGGAATATTGATGTAACGATGCTCTCCCTTATCATTGAAAAAGGTTTAATGAAATCGGCACGAAAAATGAAACTGATGGTCACTCTGATGGACAAACCCGGAGCTCTCCAGTCCTTTACACAGATACTCACAGATGTAGGTGCGAACATTGTGCAGATAGGCTATGACAGAACTTCTATTGATCTTGAATTTGGAGATGCCCATGTCTCCGTTGCTTTGGAAACCAAAGGGGAAGAGCATCAGGAGCTCATCCGAAAAAAGCTCCAAGAGGGCGGTTTCGCTTTTAAAGAAGAGCACTGATCGCTATACAATCACATGAAAGGTAGGGTGGATTGATCCACCATAGACAGAGAGGACCAATGAAACAGAATGTCATAGCCATCGACCTGGGATCCAATACGCTGCGTGTCGTAAAACTTGATTGCCAAAGCGGCAGATTTGTTGCAGCGTATGAGAAGATCGTAAAAACGGCGGATATGCTGGAGCGTACAGGTGTGATCCATCATGAAGCGGTAGACCGTGTCATTTATGCTATCAAAGAAGCACAGAAGAAGATCGATTTTTCTCATGCCACAGTGAAAGCGGTCACGACTGAAGCGCTGAGGCAGGCAGCCAATAAAGAAGCGGTATTGGAACGTATAGGGAAAGAAACGGGAATTTTTTTCAGGATCATTTCCGGGGAGGAGGAAGCCAAACTGACACTTCTGGCTGTTGGGCACAGGCTTGAAAAACTGCATCATAGCGCGAAATGCTTTGTACTGGCAGATATCGGCGGCGGTTCAACAGAACTGATCTTCCGTTACGGTAATGAAACGTTTTCCAAAAGTTTTCCTGTAGGGATCGTCACTATTGCACAGCGTTACGAAACGCTTGACGCCATTAAAAAGGCACTTGTGCAGGAAATGCTGGGGATGCAGATGTTCTGTGCCCAAATATACGCGACCAGAGGGCCGGTGGATGCTTTCATCGCTACGGCGGGAACACCGACTACTGTTGCGGCTATGAAACTGGGTCAGAATTATGAGACCTATGATGCAAAAAAGATCAATGGTACGATACTTGCAAAGAATGAACTGGATATCTACCTGCAAAAGTTGCTTGCTTTGCCTTTTGAAGCGCGTGAAGAGATGGTTGGTACAGGCAGAAGCGACCTTATCGCTGCGGGTATTCTTATTTTCAAACAACTTTACACTATTGTTGAATGTGAAAGGTGCGTAGTGATCGACGACGGTCTGCGCGAGGGTGTGGCCTTGGAAGGCTGCCGGTAAAATCTCCACACTTTCCGAAATCAACTAAAGGAACGAAGAATAGAGTCTGTAAAATTTCAGATCCATATTCAAATGGTCAGTGTGGCAATTTAGAGGTGCAAGTATATCATACAAGGGGGGGGAGATATACTTGATCCCACCTCTTAAAAAGTATTATAGAACAATACTTTGTCAAACTTTGTCAAAATGATTTTTTAGGTGTAAAATATAGCCGACGCCATAGCTGTTTTTAATGGTTCCTTTTGGAAGTTTCTGTCTCAAGCGCTTCATGAGGGAGGTAACCGCATAAGAAGAAAAGTCCTTGTTGGGCTGGTCTTCATTGAAAGAGTTGAAAATATCGAGCACGGAAACGGCCTGGTTCGGATGGCTGAAGAAAAGTTCCAGTACTTTTTGTTCTTTGGGATTGATCACTGCTTCCTCTCCTTTGTACAGCATTCTTTTTTTCTGCTTGTCCCACTGAAAAGATTCTCCAAGATCGATCATATGCTTTCCGCAACGCAGTGCGTCAACGAGTGAGAAAAGAAGTGTTTTCAAGGTATCGCTCTGTACGGGTTTGATAAGGTATTTGACAAGATGCAGTTCTATCGCCTGCATCAGTTTTTCTTTGTCCGAATGTGCCGAAGTGATGATGATCTTCGTGGAGAGATCGTTCTCACGTATCTTCTCTATCATGGAGAGACCGTCCAGACGGGGCATATTGATGTCAGCGATAATAATATCCGGATGATGTTTCAGATAGGTCCGGTAAGCCTCTGCCCCATCTTTGGCTTTATGTACGGTCTTAAAAAAGAGATTCAGATATTCTGACATGGAATCAAGGAGATCTCTTTCGTCTTCAGCGATCAGGATACTGATGTCACTTATGGGATAAGTCTGCATTGCTTTGCTCCATGGTAATGGTGAACTGTGCCCCTTCACGGGTATTGGCAACGGACAGTGTACCGTTCATGTTCTTTTCAATGATCATCTTGGAAGTATAAAGTCCAAGACCTGTACCGAGTGCTTTGTGTTTGGTGGTAAAGTAGGGATCAAAAATACGAGGCATATTCTCCTCCTCCACTCCTCCCGCATTATCCTCTATCTGGAGCAGGACATCGTCTCCCGACAGATAAAGAGAGATATGAATGGCTGGTTCTTTTATCTTTCGTTTGAGAAGGATATCCCTTGCATTATTCAACAGGGAGATGAGTACCTGCATATATTCGTTCATATACCCTTCGACAGAGAGTACAGGGTCGTTTCTGAAAGTGAGGGAGATACCGGATTTTCCCATCATGGAACGTGTGATCTCCAACGCATGCTCAACGACGGTATAGACATGGAAATGTGATTTCTCTTTGCGCGGATGATAGAATTGCATAAAGTCATCGATGGTCCTGGACATATACTGTATATTATGTTCCATCTCTTTGAGTTTGGCAGAAAGTTCGCTGCTTTGCAGCATATCCATCTGGCTTTTTTCTTTGAGGATAGAGATCAGTGTATTGTTTACAGCAAGAGGCTGGCGCCACTGGTGCGCGATATTGGCGATCATTTCACCCATATCTGCCATTTTTGTTTTCTGGAAAAGAAGCTCCTCTTTCATCTTTATCTCCTGAAGCGAAGCACGCAGGGCAAGGTCCTTGGCCTGTAGTTCCTCAATCGTATGTATAAGCCGATCCTTGTAGCCCTGCTCAATATAAAGCCCGCACTCCAGTGCTTTCATCTGTTCAATCAGCGGTTCGATCTTCTCTTTTCGGATGATCGATCCATGCTGCGGGGCGATGAGGTTCATATCCAGCGCTTCTATTTTGGAGAGGGAGTAATTGAATATATCCCTGCTTGGCATATATTCGGCATGAAACTGCTTCGCCTTTTCAAAATAGTCATCTTCCGCATAAAATTCCCATGATTCTTCTATTCCCCCGAAGATATCTCCGGAAAAGAGGGTTTTGGTAGCAGGTTCATAAGTGACGAATGCCCCGGGGGAATGACAGTAGGGTGTTGTAACAAACTGCAGGCGGAGGCCGCCGTCCTGAAGCCGATGGTTATGTTTGTCTATCTCGTAATACTCCGCCTGTATCAGATAGTGTTTGACCAATGGTACCATTCTGCTGTGTGTGACAATACGCAGGTCTTTTCGATTGATGCGTTTTTCCATCTCCGGTACGGAAGCAGCCAGGTCAGGGTCCTGATGATGCAGAATGATATATTTGATCCGTGCCATGTCGGAGACGGCATTGACCTTTTTGACCACGGCATCAAATTCCAGCATGGAGCCGGGATCTATCAGGACAGATGCGTCCCCATTCTCGATAAAGTAGGGGTGGCACTGGAACGGATCATTCTCCAGATACATTCCCACCCAGTAAATACGGTCTGATATCTCTATAGGCTTCGTAAAATCCATCATGGGAAAAGTATACGCAAAATACTGTATCATTTAAATGATTTTGATCAATTTATAAGAGTATTTATCTCTTATTTTATTCTCCATGGCATACTCTCTAATATTATTTTGATATAATCAGAAAAAATTATTGGAGTGTGTAGTCATGCAGATGAGTGGTGCACAAATGGTGTGTGAGGCGATTATCGCAGAGGGTGTCAAGACAGTTTTCGGTTACCCTGGCGGAGCGATCATGCATGTTTATGATGAAATTTACAAACAGGACGGTTTTGAACATATTCTCAACCGTCATGAGCAGGCAGCCGTACATGCAGCGGACGGATATGCGAGAGCGACCGGAGAGGTAGGGGTTGCGATGGTCACATCCGGGCCGGGGTTTACCAATGCTGTGACCGGCCTGGCAACAGCCTATATGGATTCTATCCCTATGGTCGTTATTTCGGGGCAGGTACCGCTTTCACTGATCGGTACGGACGGTTTCCAGGAGATCGATGCCGTGGGTATCTCAAGACCGTGTACCAAGCATAACTTCCTGGTACGTACGCTTGAAGAACTTCCCCGTATTCTCAAAGAAGCATTCTACATTGCAAGAAGTGGAAGA
>Ga0256841_1003731_pt1 | contig 11253 bp, 11 predicted proteins | sample 356308metaG_FD_185971 | JGI IMG/M metagenome (GOLD analysis project Ga0256841, IMG submission 185971) | Hydrothermal vent microbial communities from Mid Atlantic Ridge, Atlantic Ocean - 356-308 | ecosystem: Environmental > Aquatic > Marine > Hydrothermal vents | place: Atlantic Ocean: Mid...
CAGATTGTCTGTACCAACAGCATGCCTGAAGGGCAGGCTTCTTTCCTTGAGCAGTTACACACTGCTCAAGGAAAAAACAATATCCCTTTGCGCTCTTAGCGTCTTAGCGGTTCAAACTTGGTTGCGGATTCGCTGCCTTAGAGCGTATCTTCAAGTATCCCGTAATTACTGACCGAGCTCCTCCATTCGGCGTAGTTATAGTCGAAGGAAAACCGTACTTTTTTTGCGCTGTTCAATCCCCGAAACGTGACCCGAAAAGGTAAAAGCTGGTCGGGTTCTATGTTAAGGAAAAATACCTGTTTTCTTTCAAGAATTTTGCCGTAAGAATCCAGGATATCAACGTAGAGATTTACGAAGGTTAAATCCGTGTAATAGTTGTTCTGAAACAACCCGGATATCGTAAACCCGGTTGCATTCTTTTCCATTTCCCAATAGATGTTCACATCTGGCGAATTCAAAAAGTGATCATACTGGCTCTTGATGTCCGTTTGACCGGTAGTTGTTGCGAAAACCGCACTACCCCCTACAAGGCTTATCACCACCAGCAAAAGTATCATAAAAACCCCATATTTAATTTTTCGAACTTGCATCTCTTTTTTCCTTTCCTACACCAATTGATATTTGGCGGTTGTTTTTTTGCTTCTACTGTATTGGTAACTCACAGGTGCTGAAAGTTCAATAAAACGTCACCAAAATTGTTTATTTTACGCCTTGTAATTGAAAGAAACGATACAAATAGAGCTTGGTGCTTGAGAATGGGGATTGTGTGTGTTTATATTGGACATGAGAGCATCATAAATCTACTCTGGGTGAAAGTGGAGTTTAGAGAATGGGAAAGAACGGATTTGAAACTAATTGTAGATCTCTTGGTGGAGCTTTAATACTCGTTATAGAGGACGAGGATACGATTACTGAATTCTTAAAAACCGGGTTAAAGTATGAAGGGTATCGGGTTACAATCGCCAAGGATGGGGTTACGGGGCTCGATTATGTCCGCGAGCTAGATCCCGATTTAATCATCCTTGATATAATGTTGCCGGATAAAGACGGATTCGAAATCTGCAAAAGAGTTCGGAGAAGAGGCAGCAACATTCCGATAATTATGCTTACGGCTAAAAAAGAGATATCTGACAAAGTTAAAGGACTTGATCTAGGAGCAGACGACTACATCACAAAGCCATTTAGTTTTGAAGAACTTCTTGCCCGTATTAGGGCATTATTGAGACGCAGCGGACGTGCCGTCGAATCCACGGAATTGAGAGTCGTTGATATTGTGTTAAACACTGAGACACGGGAAGTGTACAAGGGGGGAAAGAAGATTAGTCTGACGCCCACCGAGTTTTCACTCCTGGAGCTCTTCATAAGGCATCCCAGAAGGGTGTTTACAAGGGAAACACTCCTTAATCGTATTTGGGGATATGACTATACCGGAGATACAAACATTGTGGACGTGCACATAAGCCATCTGCGAGACAAGATAGGAGATAAACCACCACGCCTTATACGTACTCACTACGGTGTTGGGTACGCGTTCTATCCCGAAGAAGGCAAGTAGAAGATGTGGAGTAAACTATCACTACGTATCCGCCTTACGTTGCTGTATGCCGGATTACTGGCTCTTCTCCTTGTGATCCTCGGCGTCACATTCTTTATCGACACGAGAAACCTCCTGATCGAAAATACCGCTTCTCATATCCGTGCCCGAGCAAAGCCCATTATAGAACACTGGTTATACGGGGGGCTCCCATTCGAAAAGTCCGGGGGAGCCAGGGCTTCAGCACCCGACCCATCCTATCTTCTTAAGGTAGCCTCGGCACTAGCCAGGGACCTGACATCCAGGAACACGGTTGCCATTGTTTTAGACCGGCAGGGGAAAATCCTGGCAAGTGGTAAGGCACTCCCCGAGGAACCAGATCCCCCCTCACCAGATTCTTTCTATTGTAAACAGGCCTTATCGGGAAAAAACGAGGTTTCGTACATACTTTCAGAAAATGGTTTCGACGTGTTAGTACTCTTCATACCGTTGAGAACTGCTCCCGGCAGTAACCAAATACTGGGACTGGTTCAGCTCAGTTCACCCCTCAGCGAAGTAGAAAAAATCTTGTACAGGCATGGTGTTACCCTTGCACTGGGGACTCTAATTACCCTCATCCTCGGATCGGGGCTGGGCCTCCTGGTGATTTCTTCGACCTTGTCCGAATTAAGGCACATGATAGCCACGTGCCATAGCATAACGGAGGGGAATTTAAACCAGCGTATCAATCTACCCAGGCGCGCGGATGAAGTGGGACAATTGGCAGAGGCTTTCAATAGAATGGTTGATAGACTTGAAACAGCGTTTTCAACGCAGAGAAGATTCGTGGCTAGTGCGGCCCACGAACTCCGCACCCCTCTAACTGCGCTCAGAGGGTCTCTAGAAGTGCTTCTCCGCGGAGCACAGGACGATCCGTCCAGTGTTTCTGTTCTATGCCAGGCAATGCACAAGGAAGTGCTAAGATTGTCGAAGCTCTGCGAAGAACTTCTTGACCTGGCCAGACTGGGAGCTTCTGAAGATATCCACAAGCAGGATATAGTACTGGGCGAGTTTCTCGGAGAATTTATCGAACAGGCCAGAGTGCTTGCCCGGGACCATAACGTAACCCTGGAGAGAGGCCCTTTTGTAACAGTGAAGGCCGATTCTACCTTGCTTAAACAGATTTTTTTCGATCTTATCCAGAATGCTACACAGCATACCGAAAAAAATGCCTCGATCTCCATTGGCTGGAAGCTTGGTGACGGATGCGTAAATTTATGGGTGAAAGACGAAGGCCATGGAATTCATCCTGAGGACTTGCCACATATTTTCGAACCATTCTTCCAGGGTAGGAAAGTATCGAGTTGTCAGGAACATCACAAGGGATCCGGGCTTGGCCTGGCTCTCGTAAAGGCAATGGTGGAAGCTCACGGAGGATCCATTGGCGTGAAAAGCAAACTCGGTGTTGGTACGAAATTCGAGTTCAAACTACCACTATAAAACTAAGTCTTCAACGCAAAAACGTGCCCGTTCTCCAGTACCTTCAAAATTAATCTTTTTTTAATTTTTTCTTCCGAATTCCTTAATTTTCCCCTGTTATCATAAAAGCAAAACTGAAGAGGTGTTGGAAGACACTAAGGTTTTAAATAGTAGGGAGTAAATTGGCCATGAATCGCGATGCCGGTAAAATTTTATCATTATTCTTAGGTTTCTTAGTCCTTTCAGGTTGTGCTCCCGCTTCCCCACCACCGCCTCTACTAGGGGCACCGGATGCATTTGGCTTAGGATGGATAGCGATTATTCTAATTGCCTTGGTGATTTATCTCCCCTGGAAGACAAATCAAGATCGGGATCAAAAAAGCTCTAACAACAACCTGGTGGATGCTGTTAACGAAATAAACGATCGTTTGAGAAAGTTGGAAAGAAAAGTAGAAGACATCGGTAAGGGAAAAAAAGCCTAGGAAGAAGGGATACACCGTGAAAAAGTTTCTGAACATTAGGATAATCGTAATTTTTGCCTGTATGGCTTTGGTTTTAGGAGGTACTAAGATGGTAAAGGCTCAAGAAGGACCCCCGGTTTTGAAAAGTCAGATCGGAAAAATGGAAGAACTGCCAACTTCAGGTACTCCACCGGCACCGGAGAAACCGCTGCCACCACCGGGAGGTGTTCGTCCAGAAGTACCTCCCCCGCTAGGTGCGGAACCAGCGGGCCCTCTGCCGCTACCGGGAGTGGAACAACCCGGGCCAGTTCGTCAGGAGCTAGACATCGGATTGCTGAGCAATGCCCCTGCCGCAATTAAAACTGCTCGGGAGGCAAAAAAGTACTTTTCATCATGGAAATTATGGCGCCACAAGGGACTCGCTGGGGAAGTTATTATTAAGGCAGCGGTAATCTATAGCGGGGTTGCCATAAGTAGCCTTGAATTTGACCCATTAACGGGAAGGGTTTTGCCTAAAGGCTATCATCCAATGTGCTTTGAAAGCAAGATAAGGCTTGAAGAGGTAAGGAGGGAGTTGCCCAAGGTTGTTTCGGAATTGAAGGTCTTGGGTGGGGCAGAGTTTCGAGACAAGGAAAGATGCTGGATCGTTCCGCTGGGTTACAGGGGGATGATTGTAGCCCACGTAAAAGTTTACCAGGATGGAGTTCACATAGTTCCGGATTATCCTCTCGACCAGGAAATGCGAGTGTATGGTCGCTAAGTTATCCAAGAAAATTGCGGGGGAGTGGTTACTGATTTTCAGTCTTGCTGGGGTAGTTTTTACTTCGGTATATCTTCGCCGCTTCCCCGTGTACGACGAAACCGATTTTAAAGTGGTGTATATACTCCTTGTTTTCCTTGTTATCATTAAGGGTCTGGAGCAATCACACTTTCTTCACAATATGGCGGCAAAATTCGAGCAAGGCAAGTGGCTGTCACAAAAATTAATTATACTTACGGCAATTCTTTCAATGTTTGTGACAAATGATGTTGCCCTGCTGACGGTCGTACCTCTTACTCTAGCCCTGGATATCGACAAAAAAGCCTTGCTGGTAATCCTGGAGACCTTAACAGCCAACGCCGCATCTGCTCTAACCCCTTTTGGTAATCCCCAAAATATCTTCATCTACTTCCATTATCACCTGCACCCCGTTGTGTTTGTTAAAACCATTGCTCCGTTTTGCCTGGTGTCCCTGGCATTTATCTTCCTGGTATCTTTCATCAAGGCAAACCTTACCGTACTAAATAGTAGACATTCCGGTGAAACATTGAACTGGTTGGCCTATTGTTACCTCGTTTTCTTCGTGTGCTTTATACTTGCAGTTTTAAAGATCATCCCCCTTGCAGTGGGCGGGGTGGTACTAATTTTTGCTCTCATATTCGATCAAAAAAGCCTGAGGATCGACTGGTTTCTTCTTGCAACCTTTGTTGCGTTTTTCGGTTTTACGGACAACCTGGAAAAAATTCTTCCCATTAGCATTAATAATTCCATTGAAGCATTCCTGTACTCTGCACTGGGAAGTCAGATCATAAGCAATGTACCCGGCGCCTTGTTTTTCGCAGATTTTACCACCAACTGGAAGGCGTTACTCTGGGGAGTTAGTGTTGGTGGGTTCGGAACACTGGTGGGATCCTTGGCAAGTTTGATTTCTTACAGGTTATATCGAGCGAAGGAAAACAATACGGGGTATTTTCTTCTTTTATTCCATTTATACAGCTTTTTGGCCTTTGGCTTAGGAATAATTACGTACTTCACTTTAATGATCTAAGCTATGTATATTTGGAGACTTTCTGGCCTATACTTATTCGACTTATTCCCTAGTCAGGGCAGAGGCTGGAGGCAGGTTAGCAGCTTTCCTGGCCGGGAAAACGCCGAAGAAAAGACTGATAAATGCAGCACATGCACATGCTATGGCTGCAAAGGAATAGGGAAGATCAAAGGTATACTTGTTAGTGGCTCTCACCGATAAGGCAATAATAATACCGGCAATTGCCCCTAAGATGCCACCACCAAACCCCAGCAATGTTGATTCAATTAAAAACTGGACAAGTATGTCTTTCTTTGTTGCACCGATTGCTCTTCGAAGCCCTATTTCCGCTGTGCGTTCCTGCACTGAAATAAGCATAACTGCCATGATTCCAATACCTGCAACAACTAACGAAATAGACGCTACACTGGTGATTAATATTCCGAACATTCTCATCGCCTTTTCCTTCCTTGACAGCAGATCGGTCATGGCACTAATGGTAAAGTCATCTGCTTTATTGGTCCTGAACAATCGGTGCCGCGCACGAAGCAATAGGCGAATCTTTTCTTTTACCTTTGCCAGCTCCTTCCCACTTCTCACTTGTACGAGGATTGTGTCGATGTGGTTCTTGTGTATAGCCCTCTTTAACATGGTCGTAATAGGAACGAAGATCTGGTTATCTTGGTCATTACCGAAGGCATCAACACCTCTTTTTTTTGCTATCCCTATAACCCTGAAGGGTATTTTTCTGATTTTTATCATTCTACCAACTATGGCATCATCACTGCCAAAGTTCGTGAAAACTGTCTTACCGATGACTGCTACCCTTTTCAGCCTTTTAATGTCCGAATAATCAAAAACATGTCCCTTTTCAATATCAATGCCCATTATGTTAAAGTAGGCAGGAGTTACACCACTCATAGTAGTGTTAATAACCGTCCTGTAATACCGCGCAGTCACTCCTTTTCTTTCATAGGAAGTGACAGCAACCACTTCCTTGATTTTCTCTTTTATGGCTACAGCGTCAGCCACGGTGAGAGTGGTGACTTTGAGCGATGATCTTCTTCGTCTTCCAAGAAAAGGGGTATTCCCAGCATTTACAATTATCGTATTGGTTCCTAGTTTCTGAATTTCCGCCAACAGGCGGCTTTCTCCTCGCCTTGCCACTGCTACCATCGATACTACGGAAGCCACTCCAACAACGATGCCCAGCACCGCAAGAGTTGTTCTCAACCGGTTGACCTTCAGTGCTCTTACTGCATCCCTAAATATTCGTCCTGTTTTGTGTTTAGCCAGAAAGCTTTTCATGCTACGGTCTTACATCCATTGACAGACAAGTAACGCTGTGATAAGCCCAAGTGGGTTTCTAATCTGGTAGCATAGTTTTATTTCTTTTGCCACACTGAACAAGGAGTAAGGTTTGCCTGTTGAAACTTTTCCATTGAAAGCCGTGATATTTGATTTCGATGGCGTTATAGTTGACTCCGAACCCTTACACTACCGTGCTTTTCAGAAGGTATTAAAGCCTTTCGGGCTTCATTTTTCGTTTGACGAGTACCTGGAATACTACATCGGGTTTGATGATAGGGATGCTTTCAAGGAAGCTTTCAGACAAGAAGGCAGGGAACTATCTGGTGGCAAGTTGTCAGAACTAATTGGTTCAAAATCCATGGTTTTTGAGGAGATTGTTCGAAAGGACATCAAGCCCTTTCCTGGGGCGAAGGGGCTTGTCAGGGAAGTTGCGAACCACGGGATACCGATGGCAATAGCATCGGGGGCATTAAGGAATGAAATAGAACTAATTTTGAAGATGCTTTCTTTGAGGGCATTTTTCAAGGTTATCGTATCCGCTGACCGGGTAACAAGAAGCAAACCTGATCCGGAAACATACAAGGTGGCAGTTGAAGAACTTAAAAAGGACTTGGGGCTAGAATCCCTTGAACCTGAACTGTGCGTGGCCATTGAGGATACGCCCGCGGGTGTTCAGTCTGCAAAGGGAGCCGGCCTCCGAGTGATAGCAGTGGGTCATAGCTACAACCTCGAAGATCTTGCCGATGCTGACTGCGTGGTTGAAAGACTCGCAGACCTATCTTTCTCTATTATGGTTCAAGTTGTGAAAGATGTTAGGGAGATTCCATGATTTTGTACTCGATTAGGTAGGCTACTGGAGGTTAGAGTTGGAAGAAAAAAATCAGGATAAAGAAAAACCGTCTGATAAAAACAGGATGCGGCTAAAGATAGGTGCCATTTCCCTGGTGGTTTTGCTTCTTATCAGCTTTGGCTACTGGTGGTTTTTCAAACGAAATCGAGTTACTACAGACAACGCTTATGTTATGGCAGATACCGCTAGGATCAGTAGCAGGATTCCCGGAACCGTTCTAGAAGTTCTTGTTGAAAATGATCAGTGGGTTGAAAAAGACCAGGTATTGGTAAAGCTGGACCCAGCAGATTATCAGGTTATGGTAAACGAAGCGAGAGCTGGTCTCGAAGAAATAGAAGCCAGGATTAAGGAATCCGAGATATCAATATCTCTGGTTGACAGCAAAACAGAAGCCCAGGTTAAGTCTGCCGAGGCGGCCTACCGGGCGGCGAAGGATAAGGACCGGGAGATACGACACAGGCTGGTGGAACTTCAGAAAAAGAGGCTCTCAGTGCTTGCGGATTATAAGCACGCCAAGAAAGACTACCAGAGGTTCGAAAACCTGTACAAGGGAGGGGCAAGTTCGGGAAGACAACGAGACAGGGTTCGTACAGCTTTCAAAAAAGCAAAGGCTGCACTTGCTGCCCTGGATGCCGAGATTGCAGCATTGAAAGCATCAATCGATGCGGTGGGAGAAAGCGTTAAAAATGCGGAGGCAAGGCTTTCGGCAGCAAGGAGTGATCGTGCGAGAGTGCTCATGCAAAAGAATTCCCTAAAAGCCCTGAAGGCAAAGCGGAACGGGTTAAAAGCCAAACTGGAAGCAGCTCAATTAAACTTGTCATATTGCACGATAAAGGCACCCATCTCAGGATACATTAGTCAAAAAAGAGTGCAGGTGGGGGAAAGCGTTCAACCGGGGCTTCCCCTGATGGCGGTTGTACCCTTGCAGGACGTATACGTGGAAGCGAATTTCAAAGAAACCCAGCTTGAAAATGTGAGAATTGGACAACCGGCAACCGTAAAAGCAGATATCTATCCTGGTTTTGAATACAGGGGAAAAGTTGTTGGGATCCGCGCGGGCACTGGCGCAGCATTTTCATTACTTCCACCGGAAAATGCAACTGGCAACTGGATTAAGGTGGTTCAAAGGGTTCCTGTGAAAATAGAGTTTGATTCTCCACCACCTAAAGACCATCCGTTAAGGGTTGGACTCTCCCTTGAGGTGACAATAGATACCAGCAATAGGGATGGAAACTTTTTGGCCTCAAGCTCCAACAGCAAGTAGTTGGCCATGAACGACTCATCCGGTCAAATAGCGGTAAACAAGTGGATAATAGCTCTCACGGTAATGCTACCCACTTTTATCGAGGTGATGGACACGAGCGTTGTAAACGTTTCGTTGCCTCACATCCAGGGCAGCTTGAGTGCCGGACTAGATGAAGTCACTTGGGTACTAACTTCGTATCTTGTCTCCAACGCCATCATTATCCCAATTACCGGCTGGTTATCAAATGTTTTCGGAAGGAAGCGTTATCTCCTGTTTTCACTAATTCTCTTTACCGGCAGCTCCGTCGTGTGCGGTTCCGCACCTACACTAAAGATACTTGTACTTGCCAGAATTTTACAAGGGATCGGTGGCGGTGGTCTGCAACCAATATCCCAGGCCATACTTCTCGAATCCTTTCCCCAGAAAGAACACGGGATGGCCATGGCGGTATTTGGAATGGGTGTTATACTGGCTCCCATCCTTGGCCCGGTGGTAGGAGGCTGGATAACGGACAATTGGACATGGAGGTGGGTTTTTTACATCAACCTTCCAGCAGGTATTCTTGCTGTTTTTTTGGCAATGCTGTTTGTTCATGATCCTCCCTACATAAAACGCGGCAAGGTTTATATTGATAAGTGGGGACTTTTTCTTCTTACCGTGGGTTTGGGATGCCTGCAAATTGTCCTGGATAAAGGGGAAAGAGAAGACTGGTTCAACTCCCGTTTCATAGTTTACTTGAGCATAATCGCCGCCGTTTCGCTGGTGGCATTCGTCATAATTGAGCTAAAAGTAAAACACCCGGTAGTCAATTTAAGAGTTTTCAAGGACAAGACCTTCGCTGCGGGTAATTTTATTATGTATACCGGCTTCTTTTGCCTTTTCGGGAGCATTGTGCTGCTCCCCATCTACCTGCAAAAACTGATGGGCTACACGGCATTCTGGGCAGGCCTGGTCTTGGGGCCCGGTGGAATTGCGAGTTTTTTGATTATGCCTGTGGCTGGAGCCCTAATGAAAAAAGGGGTAAATCCACGAAATCTTCTCGCCCTTGGTATTGCAATCATGGCCTACTCCCTTTTTCTCATGTCGGGTTTCAACCTGCAAGCAGACTTCATGTCAATTTCGTGGCCAAGAATTGTCCAGGGATTCGGCATGGGGCTCTTTTTCGTACCCCTTGCCGCAGCAACCTTTGCCTACATTCCCAAAGAAGAAATGGGAAACGCTTCAGGTATTTTCAACCTCGTGAGAAACCTCGGCGGGAGTTTCGGAGTTGCTTTCAGCACAACGGTGCTTTCTCAACGCTCTCAGTTCCACCAAAATCTACTGGTCGAACATGTAACCCCTTATAACCCGGTATTTCAGGAACGTTTTGCCGGGATCATGCAATGGCTGAAAACTCATGATCCGAACTTCACCTCTCCAATGAAGGTACTCGCTGTATTTTACAAGGAAGTATTACGCCAGGCGAGCATGCTTGCATTCAATGACGTGTTCTGGTTGTTTGCATGGTTTACGGCAATTCTCGTTCCTCTTACTTTCATATTGAAAAAGCCCGAGGGCGAGATAGAAATAGGCTCGATACATTAGATCAGTTCTCCTTGAATAGTCAAAGTTAGTATCTTCGTGGGACTGGTGGTTTTTGGCTAAAACATCAACGACTGGGGATCAATAGCAAAAGTATAGAAATTTTGCGCCATTCCATTGTGGAAATCCATGAAGCTTTACTCCCATCAAGATCTTGAAATATACGTTTCTCCCTTTTTCCCGTGGGAGAAAAAGGAAAACGGGTTGCGAATAAAAACGGGTGACGTGTTTAGGCCTACTCACGTAACCACCAGGCTCTGCCTGGAGCTTATCATTGATTTAGTTCGAAAAATCCCCCATCGTTCCTTTCTCGATATAGGATGCGGTAGTGGGATATTTGCCCTTGTTGCGGCAAAATATGGAATACCACTTGTGGTGGGCGTTGATATTTCTTTCAAAGCCATACAAATATCGAGGACAAATGCACTGGAAAACCAACTTTTCCAGGCAGTTCACTGGATAAACGGGTCTAGCGAATGCATCTCCGGGCGTTTTGACTTGATTGTGGCGAATCTCCCTTTTACCGTCCTTAGTAGGTTGCTCGGGAACCTAGCGGAATTACTTAACCTCCACGGGCACCTGGTCGCTTCTGGCTTTCAAGATACTGAATTCCGAAAAATACTTGCTTTTGCCAAAAAGGCGGGGCTTGTTTTTGAAAAATCCCTGTCCGCCGATCTTACCTTCTTTGATATTCCCCCTTCCGGTAGTTTCACGTGGGTAGCTGCCAGCTTTGGTAAAATCAATGATAGTTGTAATTAATAGGTTGATTACTAAAAAACATCTGCATCATTCTATCATTGGGAGGATCCCGCACCTACTTCAAATACAACTATTTGCCATTGCTCCTACAATTCGCAAGAAGTGGGTGCGGGATCGCAATGACAAAACAGGAGATTTTTTGCGATACTGTCAGGATTAAGACACGCTAAACCGTTACATGTTTATAGGGAAGTATTCTAGGTTGCCTATTATTGGCCACATAGTCAAGGTGGATTGTGTCAAGCAATCTTTTTACGCCCTACGGG
>Ga0256841_1003732_pt1 | contig 11252 bp, 9 predicted proteins | sample 356308metaG_FD_185971 | JGI IMG/M metagenome (GOLD analysis project Ga0256841, IMG submission 185971) | Hydrothermal vent microbial communities from Mid Atlantic Ridge, Atlantic Ocean - 356-308 | ecosystem: Environmental > Aquatic > Marine > Hydrothermal vents | place: Atlantic Ocean: Mid...
ATTCTCCAGCCATAATTAAAGTAAAAGAAATTATAAATAAAATTGCTCCTTATGATATTAATGTTTTAATAACAGGTGAAAGTGGAACAGGAAAAAATGTAGCTGCAAAGTTAATACATAAATTAAGTCCAAGGAAAGATAAACCTTTTGTATCTATAAACTGTGCCTCACTTCCTGAAGATTTACTTGAGTCTGAGTTATTTGGACATGAAAAAGGAGCTTTTACTGGGGCGGTAAGTGAAAAAAAGGGTCTTTTGGAAGTTGCAGATGGTGGAACTGTTTTTTTAGATGAGATTGGAGAGATGCCTTTATCTTTGCAGGCTAAACTGCTTCATTTTTTAGAAGAAAAAAAATTTAGACGAGTTGGTGGTATAGAAGAAATAACAGTAGATGTAAGATTAATATCAGCTACAAATAAAGATTTGGAAGAAGAAAAGAATAAAGGAAATTTCAGAGAAGATTTATACTACAGACTTGCTGGAATAGTTATCCATATGCCTTCTTTAAGAGAAAGAAGAGAGGATATTTTACATATAACAGAACAGTTTATAAATGAATTTTCTAAAAAATATGGTAAAAAAATAGAAAAGATAGATAACTCTTTTATAGATTTTGTACTTCATCATGATTTCAAAGGAAATATTAGAGAACTAAAAAACATAGTTGAGAAAGAAATTATACTATCTGAAGATGGAATACTAAAATCTCACCATACATATGATGATAAATCTTTACCTATAAAAGTTTATATTCCACCTGAAGGAGTAAATTTAAAGGAGATATTAGACAAGGTTGAAAAATCCTATGTATTTGAGGCGTTAAAAATAACAAACGGAAATAAAACAAAAGCTGCAGAACTTTTAGGCTTAAATCTTAGAGAGTTTAGATATAGATTGGAAAAATTTAAAGAAAAATCAAATACTTAAAACCAAATCTTTTAAAGTTTCTATAAAAAGTGGTTCAGTTTGTAATGTAGGTACTCTTATATATGAATTTACACCATGTTCTTTAGCAAGAGCTTTATACTGTTTATCTAACTCATATAATGTTTCAGAATGCTCAGAAACAAAAGTTATTGGTATAATAGCTAACTTCTTAATACCAGATTTTGCAAGCCTTATTATTTCCTCATCAGTCATAGGCTCTAACCATTTAACTGGTCCTACCTTACTTTGATAACTTATAGAATATGAAATATTAGGAAAGTTTTCCATTACAAGTTTTACAGTTTCTTCAACTTGAGATTTATAAGGGTCTCCTTCTTTTATAATTTTTTCTGGCAGGCTGTGAGCTGAAAATAAAAAATAGTAATCATCATCTGGAACAGATTTCTTTATAAGATTAGCCCATGCTTTAATAAAAAGTGGATGGTTATGATAGCTTTCTATCTTTACAACAGGGATATTTTTAAAAAATCCTCTCTTGTTGAATTTTTTTAATTGTCTGTAAAACTCATTAAAAGATGAACCTGTAGTTGTTTTACTATACTGAGGATATAATGGCAGTAGAATGATTTTATCTATCTCCTCATCTTTTAGCTGGTTTAATGCCTCTTCTGTAAAAGGATGCCAGTATCTCATTGCTACTACTACTTTGTAATTATTACCTAAGGCTTTTTGTAAAAAGTAAGCCTGTTTAAGAGTCTGCTCTTTTTGAGGAGATTTTCCACCCATATACTCATAATAATGTTTTGTTTTTTTTGCTCTTGTTTTGGATATAATCCAGGCTACAGGTTTTTGAATTAATCTTGGTATTTGTATAATGTCATGGTCAGAAAAAAGGTTGTATAAAAAAGGTTCAACAGCATCTAAGCTATCAGGACCTCCCATATTAAGCAAAATAACCGCTGTTTTTTTCATAACTTTCTCATCACTTTTAGTTTAAAGTTTCAAAATAATATAGCAATAATTACCTAATTTCAAATCCCTTAAGACTAAAAAGTATTTATATTTGCTATAATTTTTTTATCAAAAATTAAAACTGGTGGTAAATGGAAGATAAACTAAAGTATAGATTGATTTTTCTTTTTTATTTTCTAATAACATTTCTATCAATGCTTCCTAATTTAAATTCTTACAATTTAAGAGGTGAAGAGGCAAAAAGGCTAATTCCTGCCTTTGAAATGTATAAAAACGGTGATTTTATAAACTTAACCTATCTTGGAGATATTTACTTAAACAAACCTCCTCTATTTTATTGGTTAACTATCCTTTCATCTAAGATTTTTGGGTGGGATGCAATCACAATAAGAGTATTATCTATTTTTTCTGTTTTTATGGTGGCTATCTTAATTTATCTTTTTACAAAGTATCTTTTTAAAGATGAAAAAGCAGCTGTATTCGGAGCAATTTCATATTTATCTTTTTTCGATATTCTTTTCTGGTACGGCTGGATTGGTGAAATAGATGCAACGTTTACGTTGTTTATATTTTTGATGTTTATATTTCAGTTTATAGGATTTAGAGAAAACAAACCTGTACTTATAATTTTATCTGGTATATTTGCTGGGCTTTCCTTTTTGCTAAAAGGACTTCCTTCTTATCTGTTTTTTGGAATTAATTTCTTTGTTATGGCGGTTTACTACAGAAAGATTTTAGTTCTTTTTAGGCCTTTATATCTTCTTTCATATGCTATTGCATTAATCATACCTGCTTTATGGATTTTGATGACTGTAAAACCTGCTTTATTAGTTAAAACTCTACTACACGAAGGAACTCAAAGAGTAAAAAAAGACTCTTACGCTCTTATAAAACATCTATTTTCCTATCCGTTAACAAATATAAAACAGACTCTTCCTGCTAGTGCAATTTTTTTATACATGGCTGTAAGAAAAAAAATTCCATTAAATGAAAAAGTAAAACTACTTCTTTTAATTATCTTTATAAACTATATACCTTATCTGATTTCTGTTGGTAGCCATGGAAGATACATTTTACCTTTATTTCCTATATTTTCTGTAGTTTTTGGATATGCTTTATCAAAAAACTCTGAAAAATTACAGAGAATGTTTTTAATTACAGCCATGTTATTTATTATACTTAGACTTATAGCCGGTTCCTTTTTAGTACCATACATTTTAAAAAAAGATGGAAATATAAAGGAAATAGCATTTGAGATATCAAAATTAATAGATGATAAAAATATAACCTGTAATTGTGAAGGTTCCCATAAATCAGTATGTTTCTTTGTGGAAGTATATGAAAATAAGATACTGAAACTACCAAAAATAGAAAAAAATTGGGATTATCTTATTGACTGCAAAAATTTAGATGGTGGTAAACTTATAAAACAGTTCAAATATAGAAAAGAAACTATAAAGCTATATAAAAGGGAGAACTGATGAAGATAAGAATAGGAACAAGGAAAAGTAAGCTTGCTCTATGGCAGGCTAACTATGTAGCAAATAAATTAAGAGAAAATGGGTATGAAGTTGAGCTTATCAAAATAACTACAAAAGGTGATAAAATACTTGACGTCCCTCTTGCAAAGATTGGGGGGAAGGGTCTTTTTGTAAAGGAAATTGAAGAAGCTCTTTTGAGAAATGAGATTGATATAGCTGTTCATTCTTTAAAAGATGTTCCTACTTATTTTCCAGAAGGTTTAGGAATAATTGCTGTGTCAGATAGAGAAGACCCAAGAGATGCTTTTATTTCTAATAAATACAAAGACGTTTACATGATGGATGAGGGAACTGTAATAGGTACAAGTAGTTTAAGAAGAAAAGCTCAATTACGTCTTATAAATCCTAAAGTTGAAACTAAAGATTTAAGAGGAAATGTTGATACTCGCCTCAGGAAATTAGAAGAAAATCAATATGATGCAATAGTTCTTGCTTATGCAGGGCTAAAAAGGTTAGGACTGGACTATAAAGCTGTAAAAATATTTTCACCAGAGGAAATGATACCTGCTGTATGTCAGGGTTTTTTAGGAATAGAAGGTAGATTAGATGATAAAAATGTTATAGAAGCAGTAAAAGTTATAAACAATGAAGAAAGCCAGATAAGAGCTACAGCAGAAAGAAGTTTTCTTGCAACGTTAGAAGGTGGTTGTCAGGTTCCTATAGCCGCATACAGTCAGATAAAAGAAGGTAAATTAGAGCTTATAGGTTTTGTATCAGACCTTGAAGGAAGTAAAGTATTTAAAGATAAAATTAGTGGGAACTTAGAAGATGCCGAAATATTAGGAAAGTCTTTAGCAGAAAAACTTCTTAAACAGGGTGCTAAAAAAGTACTAGAAGAGATATATGGGGAAAATTAGTAAAAAAGAACTTTTTACTTTTAGTTTAATCATACTGGCTTTTATATCAATGCTTCCAAACCTTTATGTTTTAGAACCAAGAGGTGATGAACCTTTAAGACTTACTCTTGCTTATGAAATGTTTTTAAGAGGTGATTTTATTCAACCAACACGGCTTGGGTCTCTTTATTTTAACAAACCACCTATGTTTATGTGGCTTGTTAATTTTTTTGCTAATTTTACTGGCTGGAATGTACTGGCAGTTAGAGTGGTATCGGTGATTTTTACACTTCTTACATCTTTTGCTGTTATTTTATTTACTTACAGAGTGTTAAAAAATCGTTTTACAGCACTGGTAGCAGGACTAACATTTATAACCTTTGGGGATATTCTTTTTTATTATGGATTTCTTGGAGAAATAGACGCTACTTTCACATTTTTTGTTGCCGTTATGATATTCTCTCAATATCTGGGATTTTCAAGAGATAATTCAAAGTTTATTTTGCTGTCTGGATTTTTAGCTTCAATAGCTTTTTTGCTTAAAGGTTTTAGTGCCTATGGTTTTTTTGGTCTTACCTTTTTAGCCTTAGCCATTTATTTTAGAGATTATTTAAAATTAATATCAAAACCTTTTATATTATCCTATCTAATAGCTGTAGGTATACCAGCTTTATGGCTTTTACAAACAGAAGACCCATTAAATTACCTTAAGATGATGCTTTTTGAAGTTTCTACACGAGCTGAAGGCTCTAAAGATTTTTATAAGTTTTTAGCACATCTTGTATCTTTCCCTGTACAGAATTTTAAACAGACTTTACTACATAGTATTCTCTTAACAATAGTCCTTATAAAATATAGAGTAAAAATATTTAAGCATCCTATAAAAGCTTTTTTACTGATTATTCTACTGAACTATTTACCATATCTGTTGTTTGCTGGTGGTAAAGGAATGTATACTGTAGATGCAAGATACGTAATACCTTTATTTCCTCTGACAGCCGTAGTTTTTGCATATATATTTGTAAGGCCACAAAAAGAATGGATTATAAAAACTTTTTTTGTTTTTAGTATTACAGCCATAATTCTTAGATTTGTTTATGGTTTTATTGTCATCCCTGAAAAAGCCAGAAAATCTGGTTCTATAGAAAAAATATCAGCGGATATTGTCAATATCATAGAAAAAGATAAAAAAGTTGCCTGTTCATGTAGAAAATATAAGGCTATATGTTTTTTTGTAGAAAGAGATTTAAATAAAATAGTAGGATATCCATTTATCTATCCTGATTGGAAATATCTCATAACCTGTAATGATTATAAAGATGGTAAACTTATTAAATCTTATAAATACAAAGGTGGGATTATAGAAGTTTATGAAAGAGAATAATCTAACTTTCTTGTGGAAACTTTTTAAGCCATATACTCACTTTATGCTTCTTGCTATACTAGGAGGAATTATAGAATCCTTAGCTATGGCTGGTATAGTCTTTATAATAAAAAACATTATAGATGATGTTTTTATAGCAAAAGACTTAACTTCCCTAAAATTAGTTGTAGTAGCTATCATAGGTATAGCTTTTTTTAAACAGCTTGGTTTTTTTATGAGGGATTTTTTATATCCTCTTGCTATATTTAAAGTTATAAAGAAGATTAGAGCAGACATATACAATAGACTACTAAATGCAGAACCTTCGTTTTTCATAACTAATAATCTTGGAGACATTTTAAGTAGGATAACAAATGATTTAGAAGCATTTACAAAAACAGTAAGACTTTTAAGTGTTAACCTTATCACTCAAATATTTACAGTAATTGCAATGATAATAGTTCTTATATATAGAGACTGGCAACTATTTCTAATATTTTTATTATCAGTTCCTTTTTTAGCTGTATCTTTAAATTATTTTGGGAATAAAAGGAAAAAATATTCTCAACGATTAAGAGAAAGTTTTGCTGAATTTACGCAGATTGTAAACCAAATACTTTCAGGAATAGAAGTAGTAAAGCTTTTTGATAAAAAGATTTTTATAAGGCTTTTTGAAAAGATAAATAATAAACTGTACCACAGACAAAAAAAGGATAGTTTCTATGAAACTATATATCTTGCTGTAGTTGAATTTATAGCATACTTAGCAACGGCAGCTATAATTTTTTATGGTGGTTATAGAATTATAAATGGAAATCTAACTACTGGAGAGTTTTTTTCATTTTTAGGTGGTGTAGTTATTCTAATAAACTCTCTACAGGTTCTTCAAAGAGGTGCAGTACAGATAAAAGCTTTAAATCCAATAGTAGATAGGATAAAGTATCTTTTAAATATACCTCTAGAAGAAGATAAAGGTATTGAATTTACAGGTTTAAAAGAAGCTGTGATTTATAAAGATGTCTATCTAAAGATAAAAGACCAAAACATTTTAAATGGTATAAATTTAAAAATAAACGCAAAAGAAAAGCTTGGAATAGTAGGATTAACTGGCTCTGGTAAATCAACAATGGTTAAAATTCTACCTGCTTTAGTAAAGAATTACGATGGTGAAGTTTATTTAGATAACAATGAACTTAAGGATTATAAAATCTCTTCCTTGAGGAAAAAAATCGGAATGGTATCTCAGGATGTATTTATATTTAATGATACAGTAAGAAATAATCTTCTTATTGCAAAACCTGACGCTACAGATGAAGAATTAATACAGGCTTTAAAAAAGGCTAAAGCTGATTTTGTTTTTAAACTTGAGAAAGGTCTTGATACTGTTCTTGGTGAAAAAGGTTCAAGACTTTCAGGAGGAGAAAGACAGAGGTTATCTATCGCAAGAATTTTCTTAAAAAAACCAGATATCCTTATAATAGATGAAGGAACATCAGCTCTTGACGTTAAAACAGAAGAAGAGGTTATAAAAAACATATTTACCGAATTTGAAAACCATACAGTGCTTATGATAACTCATAGATTAAAAATCTTAGAAAAAACTCAAAGAATCATAGTTATAGATAAAGGGAAAATTGTAGAAGAAGGAACAAAAGACCAGCTCATATCAAAGAAAGGCATATTCTATAGGTTTATTACAATCTCAGGAGAAAAAATTACTGAATAACTACTCTATTTCCATACTCCTGTAAAAACACATCTTTTCCTATATTGCCTACCGTCTTTGCTCCTAAAACAACAACAGCTAACTGCTTATCTTTTATTTTCTCTTTATTTTTGCTTATAACCATAAGAACTTCACTTATATCTACCCCTTCAGTTCCATCAGGTAAAGTATCACTGTGGAAAAATATTTTTTGTTCTGAGTTAACATCTCCAATAATAAGATTTTGTGATTTTGCCTGCGGGTCAAACTCTGTTTTTAATTGAAACTCAACTTTTTTTCCTATTTCTAAATTTATATCCTGCCCAACTATAAACACTGGATTTGTTAAAAATCTAGGCTTTTCTAAGGAAACTTCTTTTAAATTTGATTTTAACTGCCATATTTGTGTATTTGATTTATTAAGTTTTGCTATAAACTTATCTTCTAATTCTGTTATATCTACTATTTTTCCTCTTAAAATTCCCTTTATTGAAGAAGAATAAGGGAGTACTGTATGAGGAACTGGCTGTTTGCCAAGTTTCATAATAGATGAAATTATTCTCCACCCAATAAATTCAAAACTTTGTTCTACACACGGTAGACCTAAATTTTCTGCAAAAGACCTTATCTGTTTTATAAATAAAAGCTCTTCTCTACTTCCCGGAATTCTACCTTTCCCAAAAGATACAAGTTCTGGAATTATCTCAAGTCCTTGCCTTTGTTTAAAAAGACCGTAAATACATCCACAGTAATTTTGGTGATATAGCTGTTGCTGTTTAGAAAGCTGATTCATCTTTTCTATACCACCACCTTTTCTAAACTCAATAGCCTCAAACTCAATACCGTATTTTCTGGCAACAGTTTCTCCTATGTTTTTCAAAACCTCAAAATCTTTTTTAGGACTCATCATTAAAACAGTAGTCATTTTATTAAAACCAAGCTCTTTAGCAAGCTGTGCTGAACGTTCTAAACGAATATCATGGCAGATAGAACATCTCTCTCCTCTCTCCGGTTCATTTTCATAACCTTTGACTCTTTCTAACCAGTTATCTAAATCATACTCTCCCTTTATACATTCAATTCCAAGAGAATCACACACCCTTTTTGTTTCTATCCATCTTAGTTCATACTCTTCTTCAGGATGGATATTTGGGTCATAGAAAAAACCTTTTATTTGAGAGTCTGGAAACTCTTCTTTTATTTTTCTTAAAGCCCATACTGCATCAACACCACAACATATATGAACAAGAATTTTATCCATATCTATCCTCAATTAACTTATTTTTTCGTAAAACACTATAAGAAAAAATAAATACAGTTTCAAGTGAGGATTAATTGAATGGGGCATAAAAGCCCCTTTTAAGTTATAGTTGAGGTTTTGGAGTTGCTGGTGTTGAAGGTGGTAAAACAGGTAATTTTAGGGCTTCTTCTGGAATTTTACCAGTTAGAGAATCTAAGAAAGCAACGATTTTATCAACTTCATCTTCTGTAAGATTTATTCCTAACTGATATTCTGCCATTATTTTCACAGCTTCTCTTATATCCCAGATTTTTCCTGTACTAAAGTATGGATATGTTCTTGTAACGTTTCTTAAAATTGGAACTTTAAATACATATTTGTCTTCTTCTTTCTTTGTTACATTATATCTTCCTAAATCTTCTCCAAGTATACCAGTAGGATATGGTTTTACAACACCCATTTTCTGGAACATTGTTCCTCCAACTGCTACTCCTTGATGGCAACCAGCACAACCTTTGCTCATGAATAGATAAAGACCTTCTTTTTCTTTTTTAGTTAATGCTTTTGTATTTCCTTTTAGGAACTCATCAAATCTTGATGGTGTAACAAGTGTTCTTTCAAAAGCAGCAATAGCTTTTGCTACATTATCATAGTTAACTGGATTTTTATCCTCTGGAAATGCTTTTTCAAATAGCTGTACATACTCTTTTATTGTTTTAAGTCTGCTTATAACTAAGTCTGGATTAGGCATATCCATTTCAACTGGATTGAGTATTGGTCCTTTTGCCTGCTCCTCTAAATCTTTAGCTCTACCGTCCCAGAACTGTGCAATCTGAAAGCCTGCGTTTAATACTGTTGGAGCATTTCTACCACCTGTCTGGAATTTATGTCCTAAAGATGTCTCTACATCATCTGCTCCGTAAAATGATAAGTTATGACAGGTATTACAGCTTATGACTCCACTTAAAGATAACCTTGGGTCATAGTAGAGCATTTTTCCAAGCTTTACTTTTTCTGGTGTAGTTGGATTATAAGATGGAGCTGGTGTTATTTCTGGAAGAGGTTTAAAGTACATACGAGCCTGTTTTAGTAGTTCTTTATCATCAATAGCATGTGAAGATGATGTAATAGCTACTGATGCAGCCAATACTCCGAAGATAGCTTTTTTTAGCTTTTTCATAGCTTACCCTCCATTATTAGTAATTATTATCATTATTAATAGTAGAACATTTTTTTAATTTAGTCAAGACTTTTTTGGGACATAGAATAAATATAGGCAAATATTTCTGCTATGGCTTTATAAAGTTCTGGTGGAATTTCTTCATCTAAAGGGATAGAAGAAAGTATATCTACAAGCTCTGGATTTTCTTTAATAGGTATATTATTTTGCTTTGCTATTTCTATAATCTTTTCTGCTATTTTACCTTCACCTTTTCCTTTTACTTTTGGTGCGTTATCTTTTTCTTTATTGTAGGTAAGAGCTACTGCTTTTTTCTTCATATCTTAAAATCCATTAGATGATTTGAAATTTCAAATGTATCTAACTTATCAAAAGATGTTTCATCTCCAAAAAAATAAAAACTGGCTTTTATATTAGATAGCTTTTCTTTTAACTGCTCTATATTTTCTTCACAGATAGACTTTAGTTTGTTATCTTCAAACTTAAAGAAAACATTTAGAAAGCTTTTGTAATAACTAACAAAGATTAAAACTTTTCCGTGTATTTTAAAGTTTAAATTTAACTTAACAGTATGATGACCTTTTTTATTTTTTTTATAAGAAAATTCAAAGCCATCTAAACCATCCAAAACTATAGGAATATAAGTGTATATAGATTTGGTCAGCTTTGATAAAAGCTGATATATGTAAATGTTTTCCAGATACTGATTTTTATCTGATTTAAGTAAAAATGCTTTCATATCGTTTTTTATATCTTCTTTCTTACCTTTTAAGATATTTTTTAGCTTTGCTTCTAAGAATATTCCTGAATTATAAACAGCATATTTTAAATTTTCTGGTGATATATTTTTTATAAATGTAAGTGGTATATTGTTTAAATCTACAGGGTTTATTTTTTCCTTAAGAAGTTGAAATAACATGATTTTCTCAAATTCTGTAAGATTTTCTAAAGATACTAGCTTTCCTAACGAAACTATGCTTAACTTAGAAAGTTCTGATTTATTTATATTTAAATTTTTATTATTCAAAATTGAGATAAGTTGTATTTTTAACCTGTTATCCTGTGGAAGCTCTAATATTTTTAAAAGTAAAGAACTTTCTTTTTGGAGCGGTATTTCTGTTCTGACAGTAATATAAGAACCTTTCATTCGTATAACTATACCACCAGTTGGAAGAATATCTATTACTTCTGCTTTTACGACTTCTCCTACCTTTAAAGAAAGAGAATAGCCCTGGGGCTTAGTAATTTGAATATATTCATATGGAGAAGTAAAAGGCTTTATGTTTATCATAAATATGTTTTTCGGAGAAAACAACTCCTTGTTTTATTTTTCAAGTTTTGAATTTCTATAAAAATCTAGTAATGTTTTAAATACAAAAATTAAATCGTTCTCTTCTGTCAAAATATTTCTGTCTGAAGTTATATTTATTAGGTATATAGAAACCACTCTATTTTCTTTGTTATCTATAATCTGCTTGCCTTGAAGGTCTAACTGCGTCATTTTTCCATATAATAAAAATAGCACATA
>Ga0256841_1003733_pt1 | contig 11239 bp, 9 predicted proteins | sample 356308metaG_FD_185971 | JGI IMG/M metagenome (GOLD analysis project Ga0256841, IMG submission 185971) | Hydrothermal vent microbial communities from Mid Atlantic Ridge, Atlantic Ocean - 356-308 | ecosystem: Environmental > Aquatic > Marine > Hydrothermal vents | place: Atlantic Ocean: Mid...
CCCCCATCGAGGCCGACATCGTGGTGAGCTCCTCGGGTCGCTGTCAGGTGCATTACAACGCCTCCAAGGGAGGGGTGAAGATGCTCACCAAGGCCCTGGCGGTCGAGCTGGCCCACGACTCGATCCGGGTGAACTGCGTGGCCCCGGGGCCCATAGGCACGAACTTCGTGCCGGGGGGAGACATCCGGTCCACCGAGGCCATGGAGTTCATGAGCCGCCGTCTGCTGGTGCCCCGGGTGGGGGAACCCGAGGACGTGGCCGCCGCGGTGGCGTTCCTGCTGTCCGACGACGCCTCGTTCATCACCGGGGTGCAACTGCCCGTCGACGGTGGCTGGATGACCCGGTGACCGGCTCCGGGGGCCCGCTTCGGTCACCTCTGAACCGGAGGATCATGATGGGGGTCAGCGATGGGGAATGACATCGGGCGCGGGCCGGTGGACCCCGGGGACCTGGCCTCGCTGGGTGTGGAGACGGTGATGGTGGCCGCCCCCGACATGACCGGGGCCCTCTTCGGGCGTCGCATACCGGTCGGTCACCTGGAGAGGGCCGTCGACACCGGGGTCGAGGTGTGCACCGCGGCCCTGTCGTGGGACGTCACCCAGGAACCCCTGGTGGGGCAGGAGTGGACGGGTTTCCACACCGGATGGCACGACATGACCCTGGTGGCCGACCCCGCCACCATTCGGGTCCTGCCGTGGTTGGCGGGAACCGCCCTCTGTCTGGCCGAGGTGGTGGAGTATCCCGGCGGCCCCCCGGTGGCGGCCGCACCCCGCAGCATCCTGAGACGGCAGGTGGACCGTCTGGCCGCCCTGGGGCTGAGGGCCGTGGTGGCCACCGAACTCGAGTTCTACCTCTACGAGGGCCCTCCCTCCGAACTCCGGCGGGCGGGACACCGGGAGCTGAGGCCCACGACCGTGGTGCGCAGTGACTTCGCCCTGGGTGGAACGAACCACATGGAGCCCTTCTTCCACCGACTCAGGCACTCACTGGCCGGGGCGGGGATCGAGGTGGAGTCGACTCAGGCCGAGTGGGGCCTGGGCCAGTGGGAACTCGGCCTGGGTCACGCCGATCCGATGACCGTCGCCGACCGCCACACGGTGTTCAAGATGGCGGTGAGGGACTTCGCCGCCGCCAACGGGTACACGGCCACGTTCATGGCCCGTCCCCAGGGCGATCAGCCCGGCTCGTCGTGCCACATCCATCTGTCCCTGATCGACGGTGAGGGGAATCCGGTGTTCATGGCCGAGGCCGCCGGGCTGCGTTCGGATCCCGTCGGGGCCATGGCCCCTCCGATGAGGCGGGCCCTGGCCGGGATGATCGACATGGCCCCCGACACCATGCTCTTCCTGGCTCCGAACGTGAACTCCTACACCCGCCTGGCCCATCCGGAGTTCGCCGGAAACGGTCTGCAGTGGGGACACGACAACCGCACGACGTCGTTCCGGGTGGTGGGCCACACCCCCTCGGCCCTGAGGATCGAACACCGTCTGGGTGGGGCCGACCTGAACCCACACCTGGGTCTGGCCGCGGTGCTGGCCGGCGTCGTCCACGGCCTGGAGAGCGGCCTGGAGCCCGGTCCCCCCACGATCGGAAACGGATACGAGCAGAGCGCCACCGGTCTCCCCCCGGACCTGGGCGCCGCGGCGGCGCGATTCGGTCGTAGTCTCCGCTGCCGGGAAGCGTTCGGTGGGGAGGTGGTGCACCACTACCGCGAGGCGGCCCGGGCCGAGGTGGCGGCGGCCCGCCGGGCGGTGACCGACTGGGAGACCGGCCGCTATTTCGATTCCGTCTGAGCGGTGGGGCGGTCCCGCCCATCTGCGGGGGAGGTTCCGCAAGCAGGCACAGCCGAATCGTTCGTGACCAAATGACCTGCTATGGTCACCGCGTCTGTTCAACTGCCTGGAGGGGGAGCAATGAGGAAACGGGCCTGGCTCGCGTTCATACTTGCCATCGCCATGTTCGCCGCGGCCTGCGGTGACAGCGGGGGCAACACCACCACCGAGTCCACGTCGGCGCCCGCCGACAACACCACCACTACCGCGACCTCCGACAGCGGCGGCGACGGTGGATCGGCGGCCGGTGCGCCACTCGACGTCGACACGGTGCTGGCCGCCGCCGACTCCGGCAACTGCGCCACCCCGTCAGGTGATCCGCTCAAGATCGGCTACGCCGCCGACTTCTCCGAGCTGGGTGGATACGCCGACGGCCCCGGCGCCAAGGCGGCCGCCTACATGGCCGAGCTGATCAACTGCGCCGGTGGGGTCAACGGCCAGCCCGTCGAGGTGATCGTGGAGGACATCCAGGGCGACCCCGACGTCACCCAGAGGGCCGCCCAGGACCTGCTGGACGCTGGGGTGTCAGCCATCCTCGGTCCTCCGTTCTCCGACTTCGGACTGCCTCTGCTGCAGGTCGTCGACGGGAGGGTTCCGGTGCTGTTCGTGGCCTCCACCGAGGCGGTGCTCTCCGATGCGAGCATCAACTCGTTCCTGACCGCCTTCGACGACGAGGCCCAGGCCACGGCCGCGGCCCAGTTCGCCCTGGACCAGGGGTGGACGACAGCGGTGACGTTCTCCTCACCCGACGCCCCCTACTTCGAGCAGAACCCGGCGATGTTCAAGACGGCGTTCGAGGCCGGTGGGGGCAAGGTCCTGGCCGACTACACCTACTCCATCGGTGATGAGGACTACTCCGCCCAGGTGAACGAGATGGCCGGGCTGTCGGAGGCCCCCCAGGTGCTCTACACGGCCAACATCATGCCCTTCATGGGCAACCTGCTGGGCCAGATCAAGGGGGCCGGGATCGACATCGAGGTGATCGGGGCCGACGGCTTTGACGCCACCGGGATCCTCGACGCCGGGGATCTGGCCGAGGGTGTCTACTACACCACCCACGGATTCCCCGGTGAGGGCACCCGGATGAAGGCCTTCCTGGATGCCTACGCCGCCGCCAAGGGTGAGCAGTTGCAGACGGTCAGCTTCGGGACCCTGGCCGCCGACGCGGTCCTCATCGTGGCCGACGCCGCCTCGGTGTCGGGCAGCACCGACCCCGCGGCCATCGCCGACACCATCAAGAGCTTCGAGAACCTGGAGCTGGTAACCGAGGCCGTCACCTACAAGGGGACCAACGGCACCCCGATCAAGCCGGTGTTCATCCACCGCATCGAGAACGGTCAGATCACCCTGGCGGCCAAGATCACGCCCTGACCGGATCCCGACCAGTGAGCACCCCAGAACTCGAGGTTCGGTCCCTGACCACCCGCTACGGGGCCATCAGGGCCCTGCGGGACGCCAGTCTGACCGTCGGGGCCGGTGAGGTCGTCTTCCTCATCGGCCCCAACGGGGCCGGTAAGACCACCCTGCTGAACACCGTCATCGGGTTGTTGAGGCCCACCTCGGGTCAGGTCCTGGTTAGGGGAGAGGACGTCACCGGCTCCAGCCCGGACTCCATGATCACCAAGGGGGTGGCCCTGGTGCCCGAGCACCGGCGTATTTTCGCCGATCTGACGGTTCGGGAGAATCTCCTGGTGGCGGGCATCACCCTGGATTCGGCCACCCGTGAACGTCGACTGGGGGAGATGGTCGAGCTCTTCCCGCTCTTCGAGCAGAAGTGGACCACCTCGGCCGGATACCTCTCCGGCGGTGAGGCCCAGCAGTTGGCGATCGCCCGGGCCCTGATGAGCGATCCGGAGATCCTGCTCATGGACGAACCATCGCTCGGGTTGGCCCCCACCCTCGTGGACCTGGTGTTCGAGCTACTCGCCAGACTGCGGGACGAGGGGAGGACCATGCTGATCGTGGAGCAGAACGCCCAACGGGCCCTCGAGATAGCCGACCGGGCGTACGTGCTGAGGTCGGGGGAGATCATCGACCAGGGAACCGGGGCCGAACTACGGGAGCGGACCGACCTGGTCTCGGCCTACTTCGGAAGTGAACAGACCTGAACCCGGGCCCGGGTCCGGCGGCCCGCGGTCGGCAGGCGGGCGCGGACACCGGAGGAAGAGGCAACCTTGACCGACATCATCCAGCAGCTCATCGACGGTCTGGGCCGTGGCAGCGGGTACGCCCTGCTGGCCCTGGGTCTGGCCATCATCTTCGGGGTCATGCACCTGGTCAACTTCGCCCACGGTGAGGTCATCACCGTGAGTGCCTATGTCTCGTACTGGCTCGCCATTCACGGCACGAGCTGGTGGCTGATAGCGCTGGCGGCTCTGGTGACCTCCACCCTGGCAGCGGTGGTGATCGAGTTCGTGGCCTTTCGCCGGGTCAGGGGGGCGGAGGACTTCACCATGCTGCTCACCTCGTTCGGGGTGGCGATCGTGGTGAGGGCGGGGTTCTCGATGTGGGTGTCCACCAAGCCCCGTCAGTTCGACAAACCGGGATGGATCTTCAACACCGTGCGGGTCTTCGGCATCTCCCTGGAGATCTACGACCTGATAGTCATCGGGGTCACCGCGGTCACCCTGGCGGCCGTGGCCTACCTGTTGCGGAGGACGATGTTCGGTGTGGCCCTGCGGGCGGCGGCCGAGGACTTCGACGCCGCCCGTCTCATGGGCATCAGGGCCAACCGGGTCATCTCGGGGGCCTTCGCCCTCTCCGGCCTGCTGGCCGGGGTGGCGGCGGTCATGATTCTGATGAGGCGGGGGCAGGCCGAACCCGGTATGGGTCTCGACATCCTGCTGCCCGGTGTCCTGGCCGCGGTGATCGGGGGCCTGGGCAGTCTCAGCGGTGCGGTTCTGGGCGGCTTCGCCCTTGGCCTGGCCGAGGTGATGGTGAGGGCGTGGATACTCCCCGAGGGCCTCACCGGGCTCACCGATGGTGTGGTTTTCGCCCTGATCGCGGTGCTGTTCATCTTCCGGCCCGAGGGCTTCATCCGGGTCGGACATGCCGAGAGGGTCTGAAGCGTTGAGTGCCTCGCCTCGCCGTAGCGGAGTCTCCGATCGGGGACCGAACCGTGGAGGGGGTGTCCCCCGTTGAGTGACCAATCCCGCTACCTGAGGGCGATCGCCGGGGCGATGGTCCTCTTCGTCCTCCTCGTCGGAGGTGGGCTGCTCTACGCGGCATCGGGCGGTGGGTCCCGCGACATCCTCGTCACCCAGATGCTCATCAACACCATCATCGTGCTGGGGCTCCAGCTCTTCATCGGCAACACCGGCATTCTCTCCTTCGGGCACACGGCCTTCGGAACCTTCGCCGGCTACAGCGTGGCGGTGCTGACCATGCCCGTCTCCCGCAAGATGGCCCAGATACCCGATGCCCCGTTCGGGGTGGCGGGAGTGCACCTGCACCCCCTGGTCGCCACCGGAGTGGGCATCCTCGTGGCCCTGCTGGTGGGGGTGCTGGTCGGTCTGGCCCTGACCCGTTCGGGAGCCAAGTCCGGGGCCGTGGCCGCCACCATCATCACCCTGGCCCTGCTGTTCGTGGTCCACGAGGTGTCGCTCAACTGGACCGATCTCACCGACGGCGGAGGCGGCCTCGGATTCATTCCCCGCCTCCGGGGCCGCTTCTGGATCTACCTGGTGCTGGCCCTGTCGCTGGTCGGGACCCGTCTCTTCTCCGAGATCCGGGTGGGTCGGTGGAACAAGGCGGCGCGTGAGGACGACATCGCGGCGGGGGCCGTGGGTATCAATCTGGTTCCTCCCCAGACCATCGCCCTGCTGGCCAGCGTGGTGATCATCGCGGTTGGGGCCTCGCTGAGGGTCCAGTCCCTGGGGTCGATGACCCCGGTGTTCTTCTACTTCGACTACACCCTGCTGACGCTGGCGATGCTCATCGTGGGGGGACGCAAGGGTGTCACAGGCGCTGTTCTCGGGGTGGTGGTGATCACCGTGGGCAACGAATTCACCCGCTATCTGGCGGGAGGGGACGTCAACGTCCCCGGACTGGGATGGCTGCTCCGCCCCAATCTGTCCCTTCTCTTCCTCGGTGGGGCGATGCTCCTCTTCATGCTCATGAGACCAGAGGGGATCATCCCCTCCGGTGAGATCGATCAGCTCGCCGGCCGCTTCCGCCCCCGGATCGCCGACGATCCTCCTCCCACGGTTCCGGCCATAGAGCCGACTGAGCAGCGGGTTCCGGACGGTCCCGCCCTCGTGGTTCACGACGTGGGAGTTCAGTTCGGGGGATTCCGGGCCCTGGCCGGTGTGGACATGACGGCCCGTCCCGGCGAGATCGTGGGTCTGATCGGTCCGAACGGGGCCGGCAAGACCACCCTGCTGAACATCATCACCGGGGTGGTGGAACCGACCACGGGCTCGATCCGACTCGGGGATCGGGATCTGACCGATCTTCCACCCCACGAGATCGCCCGTGCCGGTCTGGCCCGCACCTTCCAGAACCTGAGGCTGTTCGGGGGACTCCCGGTGAGGGAGAACGTGGCGGTGGCGGCCATGGCGGGGGAGAGGTACCGCGGTGACCGTCCCCGGATAGACGTGGACGTCCTGGTGGCCATGGCCGGTCTGTGGAATCAACGCCACCGCCCGGCCGCCGATCTCGACTACGGCAGTCAGCGGCGCCTGGAACTGGCCCGGGCCGCGGCCATGTCACCCACCCTCCTGCTTCTGGACGAACCCACCTCGGGCATGAGCGACGAGGAGTCGGCGGTGATGATCGGCCACGTGCGGGACACCGCCTCCCGGCTGAGGGCCGGGGTCATCGTGATCGACCACGACCTGCACTTCATCACCAACGTCTGCGACCGGATCTACGTACTGGACCACGGAAGGATCATCGCCGAGGGCACCCCGGCGGAGATCCAGCGGAACCCCAAGGTGATCGAGGCCTACCTGGGCACCCGGGCCGTTTCCTGAGCCTTCCCGGCCGCACCGGCTGCCGCGGTCACCAGCCAGCGGAACGCGGGGTCCCGTCCCGGAAGCATCTCGGGGTGCCATTGAACGGCCAGAACGTCCCGTCCCGGCCACTCCAGCACCTCCACGGTCCCGTCCCCGGCCCTTCCGGAGACCCGCAACCCCCGCCCGACCCGGGAAACCACCTGATGGTGAAGGCTGTTGACCGTGATGGAGGGGCCGTAGACCCGTGCGGCCAGGGAGTCCGGCTCGATGTCGACGTGGTGGACGAACCCGGAGGGATCCACGTCATAGCGGGAATGGGACGGGACGTGCTGTTCGAGGGTTCCGCCCCCGAAGACGTTGATCACCTGCGCCCCGCGGCAGATTCCCAGAACCGGGAGGTCGGCGGCCAGGGCCGCCTCCAGCAGCGCCATCTCGTAGGCGTCTCGGTCGGGCTCCACCCGTCCGAGTTCGGGGTGGGGTTCGTGCCCGTATCGACGGGGTTCGACGTCGGCTCCTCCGGTCAGCACCAGACCGTCCAGTCGGGCCACCAGCGCCGCAGCCGGGGCGTCGAAGGCCAACTGGACCGGAATTCCCCCGGCCTCGGCCACCTGACGGGAGTAGTCCCGGACGAACATCTCCAGGGGCCGATCCGCCAGGGAGTCCGCGGTCCCGGCCATGTCGGCGAAGGTCCGGGTCCGGCCGGTCAGGCCTATGAGGGGTGAACGTCGAGGGTTCGGGGCCTCGTCCTCCCCGGGTCGCTCGCCGCCGCCGCTCACGGGTACCTCACTCGGTCCCAGACGACCCGCAGCGAGGTCGGGCCCCGAAACTCGAAGCCGGTGAGGACCGGGACCTCGCCGGGGGCCAGTCTCAGTCCCTCGAGGCGTTCGAAGAGGCGTTGGGTTCCCACCCGGACCTCCTGACGGCCCAGCCACTCGCCCAGACAGCGGTGGTCACCCAGGGCGAAGGCGGCGTGGCCGCCCTCACGACGGTCGATGTCGAAGCGGGTGGGATCGGACCAACGGGCCTCGTCCAGATTGGCTGATCTGAGCACCCCCGACACCAGATCCCCCTTCGCCACGGCGCTGCCGGCCAGAACCGTGTCGACGGAGGCCTGGCGGGTGATCGTGCCGACCGGGGTGTAGAGACGGAGGGCCTCCTCGGTGGCCCGACGCCACAGCGCCGGGTTCCCGGTCAGGCGGGAGCGCAATTCGGGGTCGGCCATCACCGTCATGGCCAGGAGGCCTATCCCGTCGACGGGTTCGTTGATGCCCCCCGAGATCATCAGGCGGACGTTGTTGATGATCTCCTCGCGGGTGAGGGGGCCTCCCTCGGGGCGGGCCCCCACGAAATCGGCCAGGGCGCAGTCCCCACTGTGGTCGTCGATCTCGTCCAGATAGCGGTTCAGCACCTCACCCAGATCGTCTCGGGCGGCGTCGCCCACGGCCCGCAGCTCCGGGTCGTCCTCGAAGTTGGCCAGATCGGTGCACAACCCCCGGCACCAGTCCCAGACCTTCTCCCAACCCTCGGCGTCGATACCCAGCACCCGGGCCAGTGAGGCCGAGGCCAGGGGGGCGGCGTAGTCGGCCATCAGGTCGGCCTCCCCCCGATCGGCGATGGCGTCGATGAAGGAATCGGCCAGCTCGGCCAGCTCCCCGGCCGCGAACCTTCCCGAGACCCCACGGGGCTGAAAGGAGGGCAGCATGGCGGTCCGGGCCCGGGTGGACTCGGGCGGGTCGAGGGTCAGCATGTTGCGCCCCAGGGCCCGGGCCAGGAAGGAGGGCTCGGTCCGGGCGCTGAACAACTCCGGATGGTTGTCGACGTACTCGACGTCGGCCCAGCGGGTCACCAGCCACATCTTCATGGACGGGATCCACGAGACCGGCTCCTCCCGGCGCAACCGGGCCAGGATTCCATCGGGATCCCGTTCCAGATCGGCGAGGGTCAGGGTCTCTCCCACTGTGGGCATGGCGGCGTCCTCCGGTTGGCTCGTACGGGTCGGCGGGGCGGTGCGGTCGTCGGGGCGGTGCGGTCGGCGGCCGCCCCGGGTGGTTCAGGGTTGGATCACCACCAGCTTCTCCTCGGTCATCTCCCGGGCCGCGTAGGCGGGGCCCTCACGGGTGTTGCCGCTGTCGCCGACACCCCCGTAGGGCATGTGGTCGGCCCTCCAGGTGGGGGTCTCGTTGACCAGCACCCCACCGTAGTCCAGCACCTCAACCGCCCTGAGGGCCTTGGCGAGATCCCCGGTGAAGATGGCCGCCTGCAGCCCGTAGTCACCATCGTTGGCCAGGGCCAGGGCCTCATCGAGGTCGTCGTAGCCGATCACCGACACCACGGGACCGAAAACCTCCCTGCGGCACACGTCCATGTCGGGGCTGACCCCTGACAGAACCGTGGGACGGAGTACCCCGTCGGGACCGGGTAGGCCACCGGTGACGATCTCCGCTCCGCCGGCCACCGCCCGGTCGATCCAGCGGCGCACCCGATCGGTCTCACCGGGATCGATCAGGGCCGAGACGTCGGTCGCTTCGTCGGCTGGATCACCCACGGTCAGGGACTCGACCTCCTCCCGCAGCCGGGCGGTGAACGCCTCGATGATCTCCTGGTTGACGTAGACCCTCTGGGTGGAGATGCAGCTCTGACCGGAGTAGGAGTAGCCGGCCATCTTGATCCGGGCCGCCGCCCCCTCCCAGTCCGAGTCGGGTTCGATTATCACCGGGGAGTTGTTGCCCAGCTCCAGGCTGACCTTCTTGCGGGGGGCCCGGGCCCTGATTCCCCAGCCCACCTCGGGAGAGCCGGTGAACGTGATCATGGCCACGTCCGGGTGCTCAACGAGGTGCTCGGCCACCGATCCCCGAGAGGGGACCACGTTGAGCCAACCCGGTGGCAGTCCGCACTCCTCGATGAGGAGATCGGCCAGGGCCAGGGCCGAGAGTGGTGTGGCCGAGGCCGGCTTGAGCACCACCGGACAGCCGGCGGCGATGGCCGGCCCGACCTTGTGGCACACCAGGTTCAGGGGGAAGTTGAACGGGGAGATGGCGGCGACGACCCCGATGGGCCGTCTCTGGACGAAACCGATCTTGCCCACGCCGGCGCTGGAGGCGTCCATGGGGATGAGCTCTCCACCCAGGGTGCGGGCCACGGCGGCGGAGAACCTCATGGTGTCGACCGCCCGGGCCACCTCCCCCCGGGCCGTGGTTATCGGCTTGGCGGACTCGCGTGACAGGAGACGGGCCAGTTCATCGGCCCGGGCGGCGATCGTCACCGCCGCCCGGTCGAGGATCTCGGCCCGCCGGTGGGCGGGGAGTGGTCCCGCGGCCAGAACCTCACCGGCGGCGGCCACGGCGTCATCGAGGTCGCGGGGTGTTCCCTCCGCCACACTGCCCACCGGTGTCCCGTCGTAGGGTGACCGGACCTCGATCCTCGTCCCGGAGTCTCTGCGCTCACTTCCGATGATCATGGGCAGGGGCTGGTTCATCAGTGGACTCCGGGTGATTGGTCGACCGGGCCATGACTCCCGAGCCGGAGTCGCTGGCATCCTACCGACCGATCCTAGTCGTTGGGTCCCAAAGGAAATGGTGTCGGGTGTGGGCGCAGGGGGTCGTGACGTGGCAATCTCGTGGGTCTATGCCCAGTGGACTTGCGGACACCTCGGCGGCGGGAATGCGCCAGGCCGAAATAGACGTCGTCAACGCCCTGGGATCCATGGACCTGGACTTCCGGGCCCTTTCAGCCGTTTCCAACATCTTTCGTGCGGCAACCGCGGTGCGCAATCACTTCGAACAGTCGGTGCTGTCGGACCGACAGCTCTCCTGGAGTGCGTTCGTGGCCCTGTTCGTGCTGAGGGTGTGGGGCGAACAGGAGTCCAGCGAGCTGGCCGGACAGATCGGGGTGAGCGGGGGCACCCTGACGGGTGTTCTCAAGACCCTCGAGAAGAAGGGCCTGGCCGAGAGGCGGCCCAACGAGACCGATCGTCGGCGGGTGCTGGTGAACCTCACCCCCGAAGGTCACCGGGTGATCGAGGAGATCATGCCCCGATTCAACCGCCACGAGGCCCTGGTGACCCGGGACCTGAGCCCAGTGGAACGGGATCAGATGGCCTCCTACCTGAGACGGATCCTGCGGACCCTCGAGGAGATCGACACCCCGGGCGCTGATCCCGTGAATGACCTCGGCTGACTCATCTCGGTGCCGTTGAGAGCTCTGGGTGGGGGAACGACCCCGGTGGGCGGCGGGCCCTCACGCCGTCCGGTGGTCGGGGGCTGGGGTTCGGTGTAGATCTGGGGTTCACACCGTCCAGTGGTCGGGGGAGGTGACGGTGTTCTTGATGTCGGCGTAGAAGTCGAAACTCCAGTCGCCTCCCTCCCTTCCGACCCCCGATTTCCGGGCCCCGCCGAAGGGGGCCCTGAGGTCCCGTACGAAGAAGCAGTTAACCCAGCAGGTCCCGGCCACCAG
>Ga0256841_1003734_pt1 | contig 11233 bp, 9 predicted proteins | sample 356308metaG_FD_185971 | JGI IMG/M metagenome (GOLD analysis project Ga0256841, IMG submission 185971) | Hydrothermal vent microbial communities from Mid Atlantic Ridge, Atlantic Ocean - 356-308 | ecosystem: Environmental > Aquatic > Marine > Hydrothermal vents | place: Atlantic Ocean: Mid...
TCAACGGATAATTGCAGAATATCCTGATTTTGATAAACTTCCGCAATGCCTGTTTCTGCAAGGATATGTTTATGAAAACAATCTCGGAAACCTTCAAAAAGCAAAAGAGATATATCAGGAGTTCCTGAAAAAATATCCCGATGATGAGTTTGCGGATGATGCTAAGGTTTCGCTTGAGAACCTCGGTAAGTCGCCCGAACAGTTGATAAAGGAGTTTGAAGAAAAATCGAAGAAGAAGGAGTAGCCAAATCCTGTAAGGCTTGTGTGGAAGCCGGTGTGAAGGATCAACCTTGCAGGATTGTAGGTTGAAGTTGAAAACGATGAAAAAGGCGAATTCGTAAAAGGGGATAGAAAATCCTGTAAGGTTTGTGTGGAAGCCGGTGTGAAAGATCAACCTTGCAGGATTGTAGGTTGAAGTTGAAGACGATGAAAAAGGCGAATTGATAAAAATGCTTGCCCGAATCCAAAGGAGGCGGGGTGAAATGGTAAAATGGAGTACCGATATACCGATTCAACAAATGCACCGATTCAACCGATTCAACAAATACACCAATTTAACAAAACACAATGAAAAAGAAGGTAATCATAGGTCTTTCGGGTGGAGTTGACTCCAGTGTTGCGGCATATCTTCTGTTGCAGCAAGGGTATGATGTGGAAGCTCTGTTTATGATAAACTGGAAAGATAGTAGCGTCACATTACGTGGCGATTGTTCATGGGAGGAGGATATCATCATTGCCAAACTGGTTGCGAAAAAACTGGGAATCCCGCTTCATATTGTTGATTCCAGCGACGACTATATGAAAAAGGTGGCGGACTATATGTTCAAGGAATATGAAAAAGGCCGTACACCCAATCCCGATGTGCTCTGTAACCGTGAAATAAAATTCGATGTATTTATTGATAAGGTAAACGAAATCGGAGCCGATTACTTCGCAACAGGCCACTACTGCCGTAAAGAGGAGATAACAAAGGATGGAAAAACCGTTTACAGACTCCTTGCCGGTAGCGACCCCAATAAAGATCAGAGTTATTTTCTTTGTCAGCTTTCGCAAGAGCAGATAAAAAAAGCTTTATTTCCCATCGGTGATATGTTAAAACCGGAAGTTCGTCGTATCGCACACGAGCAAAATCTTGCATCGGCCGATAAGAAAGATTCGCAGGGAATCTGTTTTGTGGGAAAAGTTGATTTGCCCACATTCCTGCAACAAAAGCTGAAACCGAAAAAGGGTGAAATAGTTGAGATACCACAGGAGAGAGTTCCCGACGAATCTAAATTGGCAGAAAGTGTGGCGGACGAAGATGAAAAACTGAAGATCTTATGCTCCGACAGAAAATATAAAAAATCCGACGGTAAAGTATTAAGCACTCACAACGGAGCACACTTTTTTACCATCGGCCAGCGCAAGGGGCTTGATGTGGGGGGGACACCCGAGCCTCTTTTTGTCATTGCGACGGATATTATCGAAAACATTATTTATGTGGGACAGGGGAAAAAACATCCCGGACTGTTCCGTAAAGGACTTTTTGTTCCCAATGATGAAATCCACTGGATACGTCCCGACCTGCAACTGAAATCCGGACAAAGCGATGAATATCTTGTCCGTATCCGCTACAGACAGGCTCTACAAAAAGCGGTTATGTACCAAAAGGATGACGGCCTCTACATCGTTTTCGACCTGCCCCAGCGAGGAATAACATCAGGTCAATTTGCAGCCTGGTACAAAGGGGAGGAATTGCTTGGGTCGGGAGTGATCTCATAAGAAATAAAATTTTTTTCTTTGATATTTAAAAAAAGTATTATTTTTGCAGCCGAACAATGAAAAACAAAAATAACATATTAAACAATTGGTGGTGGCTTTACGAACTTCGAAAGTGACGTAATCCGGTTGTTTATAAAAAAGATATTCAAGGCGTGCCGATTACGGCACGCCTTTTTTTGTTGAATTAAATCACTTTAGTATTAATCAAATAAAAATTACAATTATGGCAAGAACTAGAAAAATTTATCTTGAAGAGAGCGAAATGCCGCACAAATGGTATAACATTCAGGCTGATATGCCCAACAAGATGCTTCCACCGTTGCATCCGGGAACAAAACAGCCTCTCGGTCCCGACGACCTGGCTCCTCTGTTTCCAATGGAATTGATAAAGCAGGAGGTTTCGCAGGAAAAATGGATTGAAATTCCCGAGGAGGTTCAGGATATCTATCGTATTTGGCGTCCCAGCCCGCTTATCAGGGCAAGGAATTTCGAAAAGTTGCTGGATGCTCCGGTCAGGATATATTATAAAAACGAAAGTGTTAGTCCAGCCGGCTCACATAAGCCGAATACTGCCGTGCCTCAGGCATATTATAATTACAAGGAAGGAGTAAAGAAGATAACTACCGAAACCGGTGCCGGACAGTGGGGGAGTGCCTTAAGCTTTGCCACTCAGTTCTTCGATATTGATTTGCAGGTGTTTATGGTTAAAGTTAGTTATAATCAGAAACCTTATCGTAAGTCAATGGTCAACACCTGGGGAGGCAAGATAGTAGCATCGCCAAGTACACTTACGGAAGCCGGACGTAAAGTTCTGGAACAAGATCCCGATTCACCCGGAAGTCTGGGTATAGCTATTTCGGAAGCTGTTGAGATGGCTGCAAAAGATCCGGATACAAAATATTCGCTGGGAAGTGTGCTCAATCATGTTCTTCTCCATCAGACTATTATAGGCGAGGAAGCCATTAGGCAATTTTCCAAGACCAATGATTTTCCGGATGTCGTTATCGGTTGTTTCGGCGGTGGTTCCAACTTTGCCGGAATTTCATTTCCGTTTATCAGGTTGAACTTGTGTCAGGGAAAACAAACACGGCTTGTTGCTGTGGAGCCCGAATCTTGTCCGAAACTGACACGCGGAGTATTCCATTACGATTTCGGCGATACTATGGGTATGACACCTCTATTGCCAATGTTCACACTCGGGCATAATTTTATGCCGCCAAAAATACATGCAGGCGGTCTTCGTTATCACGGTGCAGGTCCCATTGTTAGTCAATTGCTTAAAGACAAGCTTATTGAAGCGACAGCCGTTCATCAAATAGAGGCTTTTGAGGCAGGTGTGAAATTTGCAAGGTCGGAAGGGATAATCCCTGCGCCCGAATCAACACATGCTATTGCCCAGGTAATTAAAGAGGCTCACAAAGCACGTGAAGAGGGGAAAAACAAAACAATTCTTTTTAACCTTTCGGGACATGGACTTGTTGATATGGCTTCTTACGATCAATATTTTGCAGGTAATTTGCAGGATTACAGCGTTACGGAGCAGCAAATAAAAGAGAGTATCAAGGAGTTGGATATTTTTCCGGCCGAATAAATAGAAGTTAGTAAAAAAAGTAATGATCATTTTTGGCCTGACCGGAATATTACCGGTCAGGTTTTTTAATTTTAATGTCTTTTTAAATTTACAATTTTACATATTATTGGGAATGAGTTCATCACATTTCACATTGGATTAGTTCACTTTCCGATTAGTGATAAAGCCTTCAACCGTTGCAATAGTGTGGGATGAGAATAATAAAAGAAGACATAGGCAGGATGGGGTTTAAGATTACTTAAATGATTTACCGAAAGTTTTTTCAGAGCACTCATCAAAGCTCCGGCATCATAATTTTCTCCGGCAAACCGGTCGGCAGCATATTCGTTTTTTCTTGATATGTAGTTCATTATCAGACTTAATATTGTGGAAAGAGGGCTGTATAGCAGTCCGAAGGCAAGTATTCCCATATGAAAGCTGCCTTGCTCAGCTCCAAGAGCTTGTGAAAGAACCGGATTTCCGATAAAGAGCGACATAATGTACATCATTATCCCTGTTTGGGCAATGGAAACCAACATTGCCACGGTTGTATGTTTTTTCTTGTAGTGCCCTATTTCGTGCGCAAGAATGGCCACCAACTCCTCCGTTGTATGGTCTTTTATCAATGTGTCAAAAAGAACTATCCTTTTTTTGGCGCCCAATCCGCTAAAATATGCATTTGCTTTAGTAGAGCGTTTGGAACCGTCCATAACATAAATATTCTTTAGTTGAAATCCTACTTTTCCGGCAAAAGCTTCAATGGCATCGCGTAGCTCCCCTTCTTCCAACGGAGTCTGTTTGTTGAACAGAGGAACGATAATATCGGAATAAAACATCGTCATTACAATAGTGAAAAGACTGATGACTGCCCATGCTATGACCCAGAACCATTCTCCCGTTGAATCGTAAATCCAGACAATAGCCGCAAGTAATCCGCCTCCGATGATTGCAGCAAGCAGCCATCCTTTCAATTTGTCAAAAAAGAAGGTCTTTAGATTTGTTTTGTTGAATCCGAATTTTTCTTCAATCACGAAAGTACTGTAAAGAGAAAAAGGAGTGGATAGAATATCGGCACCAAGTCCTATTATACCGAAAAACATTAGAGCCATAAGGATCGGGTTTTCGGTATAATGTCTTACAAAGTTATCAATATATGCAAAGCCGCCGGAAAAAAGCATTAAAAGCATCAGAAAAAGGTTGAAAGTCGAGGTTATTGTGGAAAACCTTGTGGTTGCTTTTTCATACTCCTGAGCTTTTTTGTATTTTTCCTCATCATAAATACCCTCAAGTTCATTTGGCAACTCACTGCTATATCTTGTGCTGTTCAGATAATCCAGTAATCTGTCAAGCAGATAGTCGAAAATTATTATACCGACAATTATGTAAAATATTGTTTGAGCCATTGAATTTAATTTTAAAAAGGGCAAATGTAGGAAAAATTGGGATACGGGTAAAATGGGGGAATGAAAACTGTTCGCGGACTTCCTGCAGAATATTTTAAATCCGTTTAGCAACTACGGAATAGTAGTTTTCAAAAGAAGCCATTGACTTCCCCGAGAGAATGCACCACCGGGCATCCGGTCTTTTTTAATCGCTCATACGACTGATGACCCGAGGCTACAAGCAGGCAACGTGTTCCTATTTCTCTGGCGACCTCATAGTCGTGGATGGTGTCTCCAATAAAACATGCTTCGTCAGGGGAGATGTCGAGTTCTTTAAGGAGCTTCATTGCATTATCCGTTTTTCCGGCGGCATAGTGGTTGTCAAGCCCGGAAATCCTTTCGAAGTAACCGGCGATTCCACGTTCGGAAACCGTTGTTTGAAGAAATTCGTTTTGCATTGCCGAAACTATCAATTGTCTGTATTTTTTATCTCTGAAATATCTTAAAACAGTGCCGGCATCTTGAAAAAGACCTGATGTTTTTATTTTTTCTTTATAAATATCAATAAATTTTATGGCTATTTCATCAAAGGGCTCCGTCTCGAAATCGAATCCCGCTTTTGTGTAATAATCTTTTACCGGAAAGGTAAAAATGGATTTATATGTTCTGATATTTAGCTTGTTATGGCCTCTTTCTTTAAGGAGAATGTTTATTGAATCAACGCAAATATCAACATCATTTAACAGTGTTCCGTTCCAGTCCCATATAATTGTATTGACCCCGTTCATAAAAAATTTATTTTTGTGCGATAAAAATAGTTATTTTTATAGCATAAATTTAAAATATGATTTTAGTAGCTGACAGCGGTGCAACAAAATCGGACTGGGTTCTGATGAGCGAGAATATGAGTAACCAGACTTTTGAGCTTGTCGGTTTAAATCCTTATTATATTGATTCTGCTCAGATTGAGACGATTATCAGAAAAGAGCTTGTGCCTGTAATAGAAAATGAGAAAGTGGAAAAAGTTTATTTTTATGGTGCCGGTTGCTCTACGGTTTATAAATCTATGATGATCGAAGAAGCTCTTGTCAAACCTTTCAAAAATGCCGAGATCGTTGTTAATTCCGACCTTCTCGGAGCTGCAAGAGCTTTGTTTTGGAATGAGGAGGGTATTGCCTGCATTCTCGGAACGGGTTCCAACTCCTGCTATTTTGACGGGGAAAAGATTGTCAAAAATGTACCGTCGCTGGGATACTTCTTCGGAGATGAAGGCAGCGGCGCTCATATGGGGAAAATATTCATCAGGGACTACCTGCTCGGTAACCTTCCGGATGATATTGATAAAGCTTTTAGAAAAGAATACAACTATACTCGTGAGAATATTCTGGATGCCATTTATAATCTGCCCTTCCCCAACCGTTTTCTTGCCTCGTTCAATACTTTCTATGCCGATAATCTGTCAAATAAGTATATTTTTGAACTTGTAACAAATTCGTTTCGTGAGTTTTTTATCAATCAGGTTGAGCATTACGAAAACTATCGCGATTTGCCTGTTAGTTTTGTCGGTTCGGTAGCTTTTTATTTTGAAGCATTGCTTCGTCAGGTTGCAGCCGAGTTTGATATTAAGGTGCAAAAAGTTCTCAGGACTCCTATCGAAGCACTGGCAAAGTATCATGAGTTTTGATCTTTGTCAGGTTGTAAAGGGCTAAATGGTCAAAGAAATTAAATGATTTTGTTTGAGAAATAAAAACTGTTTTTCACTAAACCTTCTCCAACTCCTTGATATAATGTCTCGGTACTTTAAATTCGAACTCACCTGTTGAGGAGGATAAAACGCATATTTTTGCTTTGCGGTTAACTTCTTTAAGATATGCCTTGTTAATAGTAACGGAACGGTTTATCCTGATGAATTTATTTGGAAGAACCTGAATAATAGATCCAAGATTCATTGTGACCATTTTTTCTCTGTCGTCATTGTCGAGATATATGTTAGTATAATTACCGTTGGCTTCGCAATAGATTATTTCATCAGGATCAAGAAAAATAAAACCATCGTAAGTGTTGAATTTTATTTTTTTCTTTTCGAGGCAACTCAGCAGATGTTCAATGTTGTTTGATAAATCCTGCTTACCTCTTAAAGCTTTGAATCTTGAAATGGAAAGTTGCAGCTCACTGATATCCACAGGTTTTACAAGGTAATCGAATGCGGAGTGTCTGATAGCTTCAATGGCATATTTATTATATGCGGTAACAAAAATGATTGACGGTTGATGTTTAAAATCTTTTAGTTCTCTAACAAGGTCAAAACCGTTTTTTACAGGCATATCAATATCGAGAAATACGATATCGGGGTGATACTTAAATATAGCCACCAATGCACTATCAACGGAATTATTATTGCTGACAACCTCAATATCGCTGAAGTCAGCTAACAGTCTTTCCATTATTTCGCGGGCTCCTTTTTCGTCGTCAACTATAATAGCCGTAATTTTCTCCATAATCCGGTTACGAATGATGGTGTAAAATTATAACAAAAATAGCTAACGTGCAAATGATTTATTTTAAAGTCTATTTCTCCGGAATGTTTTTCAAAACATCCAGAGTCAGGTCCCAGAACTTTTCCACTGTTTTAATTTCCAGTCTCTCATCCGGCGAATGCGCACCTCTAATTGTAGGTCCGTAAGATATCATATCCATTCCGGGGTAAACATCCCCTATCAAACCGCATTCGAGGCCGGCGTGAATGGCCAAAACTTTCGGTGTTTCGTTGAAAAGTTTTATGTATGAATTTTTGGTAATCTCAACCACTTCGGAATCGGGATTCGGTGTCCATCCCGGGTAGCCGTCTGTTTGCTCTACCTTTGCTTTTGCCAGCCTGAAAACACTCTCAACCATATTGCAAATATCATCTTTTTTCGACTCTACCGAGCTTCGCTGACTGGTTGTGACAACTATCGTGTTATCAAGTGTTTTTACGGATGCCATATTTGTTGATGTTTCGACAAAACCGGGGATTTCGGCCGACATCCCTATAACTCCGTGAGGACAGGCATACAATGAATTAATAAGTCTGTATTGCGTGTCACCGTCAATGATTGTGCGCGGTGTGTCAACCTCTTCAAGTTTAATAGTCAGGTCGGGTTCGGTGATTCTATATTCCGCTTTTACGGTTTTCTCAAATCCGGTAACATATTTTTCAAAACTTGATTTGTTTTCATTTGGGACATTCACAATGGCAAATGCTTCCCTTGCAATTGCGTTCCTGAGGTTTCCTCCGTCGAACTCGGAGAGTTTCATACTGAAATTGTCTGCCGAATACCGTAGCATTCTGTTCAAGACCTTATTGGCATTGGCTTTACCTTTGTTAATGTCATCACCCGAATGGCCTCCGGCAAGCCCGGTAACGCTCAATCTGTATGAAATATGATTTTGAGGAGTTTTCTCTTTGGAATAATCGAAAGTGATAATGGAATCTCTGCCTCCCGCACAACCGATGAACAACTCGCCGTCATCTTCCGAATCAAGATTTAGTAATATTTCACCTTTCAGGAATCCGGGTTTTAGCCCGAAAGCACCCGTCAGGCCGGTTTCTTCATCAATTGTAAAAAGACATTCAATCGGGCCGTGTTCAATATCATCCGAAGCAAGTATTGCAAGCTGTGCAGCTACTCCGATACCGTCGTCGGCACCTAGTGTTGTGCCTTTGGCTTTTACCCAGCCATCTTCGACATAAGCCTGAATGGGATCATTGTCGAAGTCGTGGTTAACATCCGAATTCTTTTCGCATACCATATCAATATGACCTTGCAATATGACCGGTTTTTTATTTTCCATACCCGGTGTTGCAGGCTTCCGGATCAACACATTTCCAACTTCGTCCTGCAAAGTCTCGAGATTATGTTTTTTCCCGAAGTCAAGGAGGTATTTGACAATCTTGTCTTCTTTTTTCGATGGCCTGGGGATATTTAGAATTTCCGAAAAATAGTACCACAGTTTTTCGGGATACAGATTTTTAAAGTCGTTATTCATTTTATTATGATTTTAATATTTGTACGGCAAAAGTAGTTTTTTATTTTTTACTGTAAAGAAATCAAGATTACTTTTTACAAACCTGTTAAACCACTATAAAAATAATAATTGTACTTTTGTGAAATTAATCGGAGGTGGATATGAAGACTATTGATGCTGCGGATTTGAAGGATTTTGTTAAAGAAGTTTTCCTTGTTATGGGATGTACACCGGAAGATGCCGTACAAGCGGCAGATATCCTTATTCGTGCCGAACTTAGAGGTATCGGTTCTCATGGTGCGATGAGACTTGTTGAGTATGTAAATCTTTGGAAAAACAAAAGGGTGAATGTGAGGCCTGAAATAAAAGTTATTAACGAGACAATCGGGACTGCATTGATTGACGGAGGAAAAGGATTCGGGCTGATAGTTGCTCCAAAGGCAATGAGGCTGGCAATTAAAAAGGCAAAAGAAGCGGGAACAGGCTGGGTGGCAGTAAGAAATTCATATCATTTCGGGATTGCCGGCTATTTTGCGATGATGGCCCTGGAGCATGACATGATAGGAATAGCAATGACAAATGCCAATCCGTTGGTAGCACCTACATATTCAAAGGAGCCGCTGCTCGGCACCAATCCGATTGCAGTTGCTGTCCCGGCAGGGAAAGAGCCGCCGTTTGTTGCGGATTTTGCCACTGCACCGATAGCACGTGGTAAACTGGATCAAAAGTTTGCTGTTGGTGAATTGGCTCCTGAAGGACTGTTGCAAGATGTAAATGGCGAACCTGTTACAGATCCGGATATCTTATCCAAAGGCGGTGCAATAAAAACCCTGGGAGGGGATAAGGAGCACGGCGGTCATAAGGGATACTGTATGACGTCAATAGTGGATATCTTGTCTGCTGTTTTGCCCGGAGCCAATTTCGGGCCCTTGGTGGTTCCTACTCTCGGATATCTTGCAGGTGAAAAGGCAACGGAAGATAAAGGAATAGGTCATTTTTTCGGTGCAATCAGGATTGATGCATTTCAAACGGCTCGGGAGTTTAAGGATTATATGGATTTGTGGATAAAGACTTTTCGGAAAGCAACACCTGTTGACGGGAAGGATGAGGTTCTAATACCCGGTGACATTGAAAGAAATTCGGAAGAAAAAAAGATTGAAGATGGAATAGAGTTGCCGGAAAACGTTGCGAAAAATCTGATGGATATCGCCAGAGAGTTGGATATCACAGGATTAATGTTAAAATGAAAAGCCGGCTATTACCGGCTTCTGATGTTTTTTATCCACCCAATTTAAAGGTGACAGGTATTCTGACCACGGCATTTACAGGCTTTCCTTTGTATTTAGCCGGTTTTAACTTCAACTTTTTTACAGCATCTATTGCTGCCTGATTTAGCTCCGGGATTCCTCTTAGCACTTCCACACTTTTAACGGTACCTGTTTTTGAAATAACCAGCTTTAAGAATACTTTTCCTTCAATACCCCTTTCCTTTGCATCCTTGGGGTATTTAAGATTAATCTTTGAAAGCATTACCGGCGGTTCATCATAAAGAGTAAAGTCATTTTTAGGCAGGTTAACCTGCATTGGCATTATGGTTGTTGTTGGAACAAAACCCCAGTGGTTATTGTATTGTATTGCCCAGCAAGCCTCCTTTGGGAAATACTTATATGTGTCCAGAACTGCCCCTTTGGGAATCGTTATACCCGATACTTCTGAAGTAGTTGACGGTTCTATCATAATTTCGACGTCAGTCAAAGCTTTAGCTTTTTTTGCCGCATCTTTGTTTATCTCATAAAGTTCAAGAAAATTCATTTCACTGCCGGCATCAATCTTAAGCTCAGGATTGCTCGCATCATTAAGAGCGACATTGTTTGAATTATCAGATTGTGAATGCAGGATACATGAAAATGTGAAAATTGCGCTGAAGATAAGTATGGACCTTTTCATTGTTTAAGCGAATTTGATTTGCACTTTGCTTATACGCTAATAAACCGGAAAGGTTTTGAATATTCCGAAGATTTATTGATTTTATAATAAGTATGTTGAGTAATGGTGTGTGTTACAGGCGATTATTGGTGTGAAGATTTTATTTTTTCAATTGTTTTTATAGGGGAATCTGATGAAAAAACACTGTTTCCCGCTACAAGAATATCTGCTCCAGCATTATATAATTTCCCTGAATTAGTTAAATTGACTCCACCGTCAACTTCAATCAGAGCTTTCGATCCGGAAGTTGAAATCAGTTTTTTTAACCGGCCTATTTTTTTATAAGTATTGGGAATGAATTTTTGTCCGCCAAAACCCGGATTAACCGACATAATTAAAACCAGATCAACATCCTCAATTATATCTTCAAGCAGTGATACGGGTGTATGAGGATTCAGAGCCACTCCGGCTTTCATTCCGGTATCCTTTATAGCAGCCACCGATCTGTGTAAATGTGTTTCAGCTTCATAGTGGATTGTGAGTATATCTGCGCCGGCATCTCTGAATTGATGAAAATATCTGTCAG
>Ga0256841_1003735_pt1 | contig 11232 bp, 6 predicted proteins | sample 356308metaG_FD_185971 | JGI IMG/M metagenome (GOLD analysis project Ga0256841, IMG submission 185971) | Hydrothermal vent microbial communities from Mid Atlantic Ridge, Atlantic Ocean - 356-308 | ecosystem: Environmental > Aquatic > Marine > Hydrothermal vents | place: Atlantic Ocean: Mid...
GCTTCGTGTTCCTGCCCCTGATCCCGGCCATCATCCGGGACCGGGTTGCCTTGTCGACGATATCGACCATTCTGCACCTGGTTTTTGTTTCCCGGGTCGTTATACACCATTGGAAACCGGTTCATCAGGAGATTGCATTGCCCGCCACTTTCGGCATCATCGACCTTTTTGCCGGCCCGGGCGGGCTGGGCGAGGGTTTTGCGTCCTTCACCTCGGATGGGCACAGGCCTTTCCGCATCGGCATCTCGGTCGAGAAGGAGGCTTCGGCCCATCGCACCTTGACCCTGCGCGCCTTCCTGCGCGCATACCGGGCACGCCATGGCCATCTGCCCAGTGAATTCATCAACTTCCATGCAGGGTTGATCGACGAGCCGGACTGGGCGTCTGTGGATCGGGGGGCCTGGCAACAGGCGACTGAGGAAGCGCGCTGTCTCGAGCTTGGAACCGAGGCGGCGGCGGAGGCCATAGAAGGCGCGATCACAAGGCTGAAACGTGACTTCGACGACACGATCCTGATCGGCGGTCCGCCCTGCCAGGCGTATTCCCTGGTCGGCCGGGCCCGCTCAAAGGGCAAGCGGGGGTATGTGCCCGAAAAAGACGAGCGCCACTATCTGTTTCGCGAATACATCCGCGTGCTCGAGCAGGTCCGGCCGGCGGCCTTCGTCATGGAAAACGTCAAGGGCATGCTTTCATCCACGGTCGAGAGCCGCCTCGTCTTCGAGATGCTGATGGAGGATCTCTCCTCGCTCGGTACCGGGAAAGGGCACCAGTACGAACTACGGGCAATCCTTGTCGAGGATGGCACTGCCAGCCTTCGCGAGGCCGGGGAATCGAGGGATTTCGTCGTGCGGGCGGAGGAGTTCGGTGTCCCGCAACGCCGGCACCGGGTCATCATCATCGGCATTCGCAAGGATCTGGCGGCGGACGCTGAAAATGCGCGCATTGATCTTCCTGCCACACCGAGAACAGTTGACGAGGTGCTCGGGGGGCTCCCGAAGCTCAGAAGCGGCCTGAGCCGGGGCGGCGACAGCGTGGAAAGGTGGCAGGATGTCGTGACCGAGGCCGCGGAGCTTCTGGCGCAGATCCACGCAGAAAACGGCCGGAAGGAGCTGCGCAAGGAATTCCGGTTGCTGGCGCGGCAGTTTCGAAGGGCCGGCCGAACCGAGCGTGAAGCATCCGCCCTGCCGGACGCCTACGGGAAATCGAATGATGACCTCATGCGCTGGATCGAGCGTCCCGAACTGCGGGCGATTGCGCAGCACGAAACCCGCGGGCACATGGCGTCAGACCTGGGGCGGTATCTGTTCGTGTCGGCATTCGGGCAGGTGCATCGCTACAGCCCCAGGGCCGCAGACTTCCCGCCTGAACTGTACCCGGATCACCGAAGCTGGAGCACCGGCGCCTTCAACGACAGGTTCAGGGTCCAGCTTGCTCACGAGCCCTCGACGACCATCACCAGCCATATCTCGAAGGACGGGCACTACTTCATCCACTACGATCCAGCCCAGTGCCGCAGCCTGACGGTGCGGGAAGCGGCGAGGTTGCAGACGTTTCCCGACGATTATCTGTTCCTCGGCAACAGGACCCAGCAATATGTGCAGGTCGGAAATGCCGTGCCGCCCTGGCTGGCGCGCCAGATTGCCCAACTGCTTCTCGAAAGTGTTGGAGGCTGAACGAAAGGGATTACGCGCTCACAATGTCGAGGCGATAGTGTGATGATGATCGTTTCGCGGTAACGATTGGAGCGTGGCCGCAGTTTTTTGCGTGAATGGCTTCTAACCGGCTTCGGTAGGCAGGTGGCATCCTCTCGCCCACAATAATCAGCTTGACGGCTTCAAACGGGTATTTGCGAAGGATCGGCAATTCGTCGTCCCGGTCGGTTTGGACCAATAGACGTCGTTCACGCTCATAGCTCCATTCGGCAGGTTTGGTACCGAAGGCGTGCCGCCAGATATCATGCATCATTCTGAGTGCTTCAGCGCCAGCTTCTTCGTACATCGGGATTTCCGACTGCAACTCTGTCTTGCCTTGGTACTCGACCGCTCTCTTGGTTTCCTCTATTGCGGTCTGGCTGAACCAGTCTTGATCCCAAGCTATCCCGTATACGAGGCGGTCTACACTGGGTGGGGCCTTCAGATAGGCCACATCCAATAGGTAACACTCGGGATCAGCATTCGCGATCAATTCCTCGTCGAACACAATGCAGAACCCGCGAAGACCATCACTATAGTGGGACCACATCAGCAAGTTATCCTGTTCGGAACCAAAGCAAGAAATGCGAATACCTTGTCGCATTGCTCCAAATGGCGGCGCATAGTTCTGGCACTCGTCAAAGTACTCTTCCATGTTTTCAAAGAATGCTCGATCAGTTATCAGCTCGTCGACTGAGTCCGCCGGGAACCCCCACGCAGCAGCAGCAGCAAGAAATCTTTTCGGTTCAACGTTTGGATCGGGAATGCCCTCATAGATGTTGCTCCAGAATTCGAATGGATCATTGTAAGCCGAATAGTGCTGACAAAAAATCACTCCGTTTTCCAGGTTCTGGAGAGCGAATTCGGTTGGACCACTGAACTTGTACAGCTTCCTGCTCTCCTCAGGTTGCATTTGCGCCCTCATCAGTTGAGAAGCCTTTATCCTGAAGCTTCTTGAGCGCGCCCATGGCGATTGCACACTGCTTGTCGGATGGCATCTTTTTTGGAATGGCGGCGCAGGTTTCGAGTATGCCGTTTTCCCGCGGCGACAGGAGGCCGCGTTCCCGTGCCCAGTTTCGCGCTTCTGCCCAGAATGCGGCCCCGAGGCGATGAACTTCCAGTTCTGCTTCAACACTTTTCTCAACGGCGTTGTCAGCGCGTGCAATGCGCTCCTGCTCTTCAGCCAGATCAGGCGAAATCAGGATGCGATCAAGATCGTCCGGGTAGCTCAGCTCCCGTTCGGCTAGCCACTTCCAGCAGGGTTGCTTCTTGGCCCATTCACTGAAGTTTCTGATCCCTTCCGGTGGATTGGTGATAACATCCTGCGCTTCCGCCCCCGCTATCAGAAGCGCTTCCTTCAGTTCCGATGGAACTTCCTGGTTTCGCCAGATCATGTCCAGGTTGATCAGCATGTCGCGCTCTCGGGCGTCATGGACGACCTTGGCGATCGCGTAGGTCACGATGTTTGCACGATAACCGCCTTCGTACCACTGCGCCCCGGAAACCAGTTTTTCCGTGGCCCGGAAAACGATGGCCTTGGCGATCATCCTCTTGAACCAGAGGTCGTCAAATCTAGTGCCGTCCGATCCCCATCGTTTTCCGATCTGGCTGGCAAATGCGGTAAAGTTTTTCTGCGCGCCAAGGCTTACAACGTGTGGGAGGCATGCCCAGGTGTTTTCGTACTTGGCAAGATCGGTCTTGGTCAGGAATTGCCGTCTCGGATATTCGGCATCGAATTTCTTCTTCTCTGCAGGCGTACGCCGCCCCCGTTCGTCTGCATACTGGCCCCTTGCCCGTTCGTAGAACCATTTGGTTTCGCGATAGCCTTCGCGACCTGCGGGGGCAAGAATGCGCCGGGACAGCTCTTCGATACGGATATGGAAGGGGTGGTTCGAAAAGAAATCTGCCGCGTTCACCTTGTTCTGGCTGTTCGCATATTCCGAAATTTTCGGTACCACCGTTTCGGATTTTTCCCGCGGCACTATTGTCAGCTTCATCTGCACATGCACCTGGTCAAGCTGCTCGGCAAAGTCCTTTCTGGCTGCATGCAGCGAAGCCGTCGTCTGTCCACCATTCACGATTTGCAGATTGTCCGCACGAACAAGTTGCAAGCCGGAGTCGGTTCGCCTGATCTCTATTGAATCTGCTGTCGCGCTCAGCCCGTTGTTGTAGGGGAAGAACATGTGCGGTTCGTCACGGATCGTGTCACGGATGCCCCTGTTCACCTTGCTACGTGCCTGGAGGAAGCTCCTGACATTTGCCTCGAGGAGTCTGGGGCCCCATTTGTCATAGATTTCAGCTAGTTGCCTTCCCGGAATGACGGCGAGATAACTTTCCAGAGAGCTGTCCCCCCCCGAAGCAGCAAGCAAAGGTATCCCACCCCCGAAATCCCTTTCGAAATCAATCAGCAGGTTTGCACGGGCCTGGCCCTGATCCACGAACTGTTTCAGCCTTTTCAGATCCCAGACGCTCAAGGTTACCGGTTTGCCGTCAAGTTCCTTGACTGTGGCAGCATCGGCGCGTGCGCGGAAATCGCCATTGGTAACAATGATCAGTTTGACCTTCTCGATCGACTTCCATGTGGCGGAAATGAGATCGGCTACTCCGAATCCGGCACTTGTCTCTTCCAGCTGTTCCCGGAAATCAATTTTCAGGCTCGCAACAAGAAACCTGTAGAGGCGCTGCAGAAGCCGCTGGATATGCTCCTTGTTCTGAACCCGGATATCGTCACTTGGAACAAAGTCACACAGGATCAGGCTGAGAATGCCGTCGCCTTCTCTTGGGTCCCCACCGTAACCGTCGATTTGCAGATTTCCTCGAGAGTAGTTGCCCTCAAAATAAGCCCGGTTCGCGCCATCTATTTCACCAGCCTCTGTCAGCAGTTCACCAACCTTTTCGAAAAAGGCTTCCACGGCCACGAGGCCCAGCGCGTCCGCATCGCCCTGAACATCGGCAATCAGCTGATGATGGAATTCCTCGAGTTCTGTCATTTTGCGTTCCTCTCGCGAATGATGTCGAGAAGATTTCCATCGAGCGTGAAAGGCGCACACGCATCAAGGGCGAGGGTATATCGAACGTGTTCCACACCGGACGGAAGGGGTGTCGAAACTCGTGGAAAGCCTTCTATCACCTCAAACACGGTTGAACTGCCTAGCTGCCAACGCCGCCCGTCGTAATCGTTTTCGGGGTCATACCCGGTCGAATACATCGCCTCTTCCCACGCGTCGAAGGCATCATCGGCTACCTCGAAAAGCTCTGCGGTCATGCGGACATGGTCGTGCAGGCTCAGTCCCTCTGGTGATACCGCAGAAGTCACGTTGGTTACGGTGAGAAACACGCGGCTTCCTTCCACGTCGGCCAGCTGATCTTCGGAAGAGATCGTGACATGTGGTTTCGCCGCAGAGCGGAGCGTCTTGATTTCCACGCATGCACCAATGAATTCGAAATCCTTGGCTGAGCCTGTCGGCCCCTTCCACGACTCGATGGCGGCCCCTGGCTCAAGTTCGGTTGCAAGTTCTCGCAGGAATGCCAGTTCACCAACAAGGCCACGCTGCTCCTCCACGGACAAGCCGTCAGATCGTCCTCCGCGAAGAAGGTGGTGCCATCGGCGGGTGCGCTGGATTGCTCGGGAAAGGGCATCGTCCCGGCTCTCTGCAGCTTCTCCCGCGCTTACGACATCCAGGCACAGGGTTTCAAAGATTTCGGCCTGGGACCTTTCCTTCAGGCCAATGACGAAGGCTCCACCCCCTTCGACAGTTCGAAAAGAGAGCACAAGATTCTTCAGTCTGGGGAGCCTGGGTGCAGGCTCCGGGAATGACGGCACTCTGAGCATGAGCCCGGGCATTCCCCCTTCCAGGACAACCCAGAAGAAATCGAATTTTCCCTTGCTGCTCACACGCCGCGCGTCACCCGGGGCAAGCTGTTTCCATGGTTCAAGCGGATTCAAGGGCTTCCTCCTGATCGTCGTCTTCGTCCTCGTCACCGAACAGCTCCTTGTAGCGGACGGGGTTCACGACGTATTCGACCCGCTCTGCAGGTCGTTTCGAAACAGGAAGGCTGATCCCCCATGCCACAACCGGATCAGCCGGAAGAAGATCGACATGTTTTGCGGTTTCCTTGCCGGCAGGTGCTTTCGCGCGGACGAGGTGCAATATGAAGAGGCCACGATCTCTTTCCCGGCGATAGATCGAATCGGGGTAGTTTACCCGTTCCCCTTCGCTCTTGTTTCTCTCCTCACGATACATCTTCTCGGCCATCTCTGCCTTCTCGGGGTCTACCCCGGCCTTCTCGATGCCTCGGGAAGCAACCCGCATCCGCCGACCGCTGAACGACATGAAACCATGCTCCAGGTCATGCAGATCTACATATCTTCTGGTTGGAATGATCGGCCGTCCAAGCGAACGGTCGAATTCACCGGATGCCAGACTCGGGATCAGGATATCCCATGTGCGAAGCTCGTCATCCTTTCGCGCCCGGATATAGCTTCGAACCGGGCTGGGCTCGGTGGTGACGCTCTGTTCCGCATTTCGCCAGCCAGCCAGGAACTCGTCGATGAGGTCGACCGGCACGTTTCGGACGAGATATCCCCAGGGGGTTTGTTCTCCAGGGAAACTCCCGTTTCCGATCTTCTCGATGAACGCCCTGGCAGTATTCCGGTTGGCGTCGATGTCCTCGGGTCTGATGCTGACCCTGGATGTCTCGATGAACTTGTTGGAAAGGCCGACGAGAGCGGTGATCTTCTTGCCTGCACCCAGCTTGTTCCTGGCTGTCACAAGAAGAGACGCCGGATGACTGCGAACGGCAAGGCCGAACATCCGGGGGGTTGCCCTGGCCTTTTCCATGGCCCTGAGCTCTTCATGAAGTTCCTGTGTCGCATTCGCGATGAACGCATACCAGTCTATCGCCTCTGACGGCATCCAGATTCGGCACAGGTCTTCATAACCATCGCGATACCCGAACCATCGACCCATCTGCATGAGGGTGTCGTACATCATGGTGTTGCGAAGGAACCAGGTTACGGTCAGTCCTTCCAGGGTGAGGCCGCGCGAGAGCGAGAAACCTCCGACGGCAACGACGGTTTGCCCGCGTACGCCCGAGTCAGAATAGTTGAGGTCGTTGGCGCGGCTGTTGACCTCCACGATCTTGGCCGAGGCGATCGCATCCAGGAGTTCGGACTGAATCGCAGACCAGTCCGGTTCGGCTTCCGAATATTCATCCTGCCATACGTCGTGCAGGGCAGCGATCTCCGGATCTCGCAGGCCTGCCTCGCCACGGCTGCCATTGATGCGCACGGAATTCTGGATGCGCTCCAGAACTTCGTGCAGCCGGTTTCGCAAACGACCTTGAACACCGGTAAACCGACTTGCATTTACCAGCATCGAGCAATGGGAGGAAGCCTGACCCCTCAGGTTCCGGATTGTCCTGGCGATCAGGAACGCCCGCAGTGCCTTGATCAGGGAACCGGGAAGGGCATCGATTTCGTGGTCGATCTTGTGCCTTATCGGAAGGATGTCCTCGTTGTCGGTGATGTACCGTAGCCAGGTGGGCCTTCCTTCGTCGGGCAAGCCATCGACAAATACCTTTGTGGGGCCGAAATAATTTGTAGGAGCGTCCAGTCCGATGATGAAGTCACGCGGAAAGAGGTCCTCCTTGTACATCTCGTCATCCTGATCCGGGTCGATGAAGATGTTTGCAAAAGGAGTCGCCGTGTAGCCGACATAGCAACTGCGGTGAAACATGTTCAGCAGGTCACGGATCTGTCCGTTGATCGTGGTCACCAGTTTCTTGCCATATTTCGTGTTGATCGATGCATTGTCAGCCTCGTCATCGATCAGAAGCATCGGCTGGTCGATCATCTCCCGGTCACCTCTGGCGCTGTTGTCCCTGAGCCAGTCCAGAAGATTGGCCAGCGTGCGGTGGTTCTTCTTGATGACCAGAACGACGGGGACCTTGTAGGAATCGATCTCGCTTGTGTTTGTGGATGCAGTTTCCTTGTTGAAATCTCGCAAGGTGTTGGTGAGACTGACCGGGGTTCGGTTCGGATCGAAGTGACCGACGCCGACTATGTGCTTTCCGCCGATTTTCTTTCGGGCCTGGGACTTGCCGGTGTCCCTTCCGATAAATCCCTCGTCTATCCGGGCCTGGGTCTGATTGCGCAGGTTGTTGTGTATTCCCGCAATGACGATGATCAGTCTGTAGCCGGCGTCTGCGGCCTTGCAGATCAACCCGGTATAGTTGGCCGTTTTCCCGCTCTGTACATGGCCGACGACCATGCCACGGCGATCCCATCGGACTTCTTTTTTCGGGTTTCCGAGCCGGCTGAGTATCTTGTCGGTAACCTTGTCTGTCGCGATCACGACATCTCTGGGCAATCCCTTCTGGAGAAGAAGCTTGCGGTATCTGTTCCAGTAGAAGGGTTCGATACCCGGTTTGGCATCGTCGAGCCATGGCTGGAAATCTTCGCTGTCCACAACCGCACCGAGACCAGCCTTGATGCCTTGTTTAACCTCGATTTCTCGGGCGAGACGTTCAAGGTCGTCGTCGCCCATGCCGGGAGAAATTACAGCCGCCAGACCACGGATCATGTCCCGCAGTTCCGTTTCGGTTTTTCTCGGTTGATCGTATAATGCTGTTTCAACCACGTTCATCAGCTTTTCGAAGTCACTGCTCATTCGTAATTTCCTCCAGGAATTTGTTCAGGACTTCGGATGCCTTGTTCCAGTGTGAACGAAGAAAGGGATGGCTTTGCAAGGTATCCCGGAGGTTGTCCGGGGCAACACCGTTCTCGAGCGAAACGTTCGCCAGAGCCAGAACCATCCGTTCCAGGTCGGCGTCTTCCACCTCATCGGCCGTGACAGCCGCGGCATTGCCGACGAGTTCGGCATGGAGCGTTTCGATGGGCAGGCCCGAGCCGACGAGCCGCATACATCTCTCGAACCCCTCGCGCAGATCTTCCGGGAGCTGGTTTGCGTATTCACGAAATACCGGATGGTCGAGATTCGGGCGAAAGACGATCTGGTTATCCTTCTGGATTCGGTTCCAGATCGGAAACCGCGTCTCGTCGACCAGTTTTTGCCCTTTCCCGCGATAGGTGCGCTTGGACGTTCCAACGAACCTCTCCACCACCTTCTTCAGGCGCTCTCGCACGACTGGTGGCAGCTGGGCCGAGGCCTTCTTGACGTCGATCTTCCACTCGGAATCCATCGTGTTCGGAATATCTATCCGGATGCGGCAGAGCTTTGTCAGTTCCGTCTGACGTGCAAGCCCGAGCCATCCGCCGGCAATGATCAGGCGCTTCTCCCGATAGACATACAGTCCCTGAGATTTCAGGTGGCCCTCGGGTCCGCCGAGTTCCTCCCATTCCTCGCGGGTCATCTTCTTGTGATGGGGGAGGGTGTGGCATCGAATTCTGACATTACCCTGCCGAAGTAGGAGAGTTTCTTCGGGGGCTTTCTGGGTGGACGGATGTGATGAGGCCATCGGATCGATGGGCACCAGCAGCCTGCCGTTAAGAGAGATCTCCAGTTTCGGCCTAGAACCTTTCAGAAAACGGTGGAATACGAGGCGCAGGTGTCGTTCGGCTTTCGCCAGTTCTGCGTTCATGTGCTCGGCGCGTTTGGCGAGATCATGCGTATATCCGCCCATCAGTCTGTCGAGTTTCTCCCAGATGACGACGGTGCCCTTCGCCGATAAAAATTCGTGTCCGAGCACATCCGAGGCGTTGTCGATAAGTTCGAGTGTCCAGTCGTTTCGTTTGGCGATTCGGTCCAGATCCCATCGAGCGCAGCTGGTAATGTCATCCTTCAGAGTGATTACTGTCAGGCTTCTGCACTGCGAAAAACTTGCACTCTTCAGACCCAGCCCGAACCTGCCCAGATCTCTGGCCGCCCGTTTGTCGGTCGGGTTTTTCGACCCGAGCCGCATGGCATCTATCAACTCGGTTTCGGTCATGCCCGACCCGTTGTCACTCACTGCGATCCAGGGTTCGTCCGTTGTGGTTTCCGCAACGATATGGACTTGGCTGGCTCCGGCAGAAATGGAATTGTCGATGATGTCGGCAAGTGCAGTTTCAAGGCTGTACCCGAAATCCCGATGCCCCTCTATCAGGGCCGAGGCGTAAGGGGTTGCATCAACCTCGCGTGTGACCAATTTGGCGCTGGCAATGTCATCCATGGAGAAGAATCTTCCTCTGAGGCTGAGACTTGCAATGTTTTCCACCAAGCGCTGCCATGGAATAATTCCCATGTTCCGCCGCTCTCGAAGGATATGATGGGGTCGTCCTCACTTTGTTGCGGACTTGAAATTTCGTTCGGATAGTCCTCATTTCTGATTGGCCTGTATCTGGCAAGCCCGGCGCCCTGAAACGGCGGTCTTTGGTCTCGCCTCGTTGTCTTGGCAATCTCCGGATATGCCGGGGATTCGCATGCCTCCCAACAGTTTACCGCGCAGCCGCGAGCTTTGCAGCAAGAATCCGCTTTCGGTTGTATGGGCTGTGACCGTGATGAGTGATGCGGGATTGCCCGGCAGGCGAGGACCAGCGGCCCTGAATAGCGGCCTGCCGTTATTCAGGGTTCATGGGTTATCCTTGAACAAGCCCTGCCTGCGGGCCCCGGTTGCCGCATTCCCGGGCCTGGCTTGGCCAGCTATTTCCCGGCTCGGGTTTGGGGTGCCCTGCGGAGAATACACGCCGTTTTTGCCGCACATTTTGCGGAGAATATCATGGGCCGTTATCACCGGCCTCGGACCCGCCAGGCTCGCACCCGCCAAGAGGGAGTCGCGCTGGCCGCACGGCTTGCATCTCAGCCAGGTGCCGGGGAGGCTTCCTGGGGATGATGGCGCTGGGCTCCCAACCTGGTGGATTACGGTCCAGCAGGTTCCCGGCCTTCGCACCCGCATCAGGCATATGCCGAGGAGCCGGGTGGTTTTCGCTTGCCGAAAAACTTTTCCTGCCAACAGGCAAATCCCTCAGCCGCCCCCCGAAGATCCCCGACGCCCTTCTTCTGCCGTCCACACCTCCCGCCAGGCCGCAAATTCTGCTGGCCTGATCCCGTAACGCGCGAAATTGCCCTCGTGCAGGCCGAGGAGGTCGCCCTCGGCAATCTCGCGGAACTTCTCCTGTTCGGAAGGCCCGATGTTCTGCGCCGCCCAGGATGCGATGTGCCGCACGGCCGCCTTTCTGCTCATCCGTCCGCGCACGACCTCTCTGATGGCCCGCCGCAGTGCCTCGCGATGTTTCAGGCGGAACGGGTCGGGTTCGCCCAGCGATTGCCGGACCGCGGCATAGCGCGCGGCCGAGCGCTCGTAGGACCAGATGAACACATCCTTCAGCAGATCGACCCGGTTGAGCTCATACACCCCCAGGACGGCGTCGGTGTAGATCGAACGTGGCACATCGCTGAAGGACAGCGGCGACAGGTTGGCCCTGATGAAGGGGATGTTGGCGGCAAGGCGCGAGACGCGCTTGTTCACGTCATCGAAGGGTTGAAGATACGGCAACTGCACCATGACGAAAAAGGCCTGCTCGAACGGGTCCTGAATCGCC